>VTLG01014421.1_pt1 | contig 84601 bp, 91 predicted proteins | sample 4694571 | NCBI WGS metagenome assembly VTLG01 (sample SAMN12604809, study PRJNA352737) | marine metagenome | biome: ENVO:00000447; feature: ENVO:00000209|ENVO:00000569|ENVO:01000036; material: ENVO:00002151; isolation source: viral sequences binned using virsorter ...
TTTTATTTCCTTTTGTTTCGTTTTCGTTATGACCCTATTATACCATAAACATCGGTATTTGTCAAGAGCAATTTAGCTTTTTTTCTGAAATTTAGAAGGTTTTATTTTCTTCTGTATTTGCTTCAGAGTGCCGGCTGACAAGCATCCGGTGAATATGTCCGCGTGTCGTTTCAGGCTCGCGTTGTGTTTGGCTATCGCTATCTTTTTATTGTTTAGCATGTTATTTCCTTTCTTGCTATATATATATTATCGCACATGGTCGTGACACGTTAGGTCACTCACTCAACATTTTCTGAAAATAATATAATCTTTTTTAGCTTATTGAGATTCAGTCTCATTAACGACTTCGGGGCCGGCCCCGCCGCCCTATTGAGACCCAGTCTCATTAACCCCAATAGTCAGGATCGTCATAGACCATATACAGGTCATTCTCCAAATTCATTTCGGCTTCCCACTCAGCCTGTGCGACGCGCAGGTCATGCTCGTCGAGTTCGTCCTCGATGCCTTCATCCACCCAATCATAAAACTCAGTGTCGTGGTCGTCTTGGAACGCCTCCCACTGTGCTTCAGCGATTTCGGCCAGCTCCTGCTCCTCCTGACGGTGAGATTGTTCCAGCTCGTAAAGGTAAGCGGAGGTGGTTTCTTCAGCGAATTGGTTTGTAGTGAACTTGTCCATGATTGGAACTCCTAAAATTGGTTTTTGTTATGACTTGATTATACTATAAGTATCGGCAGATGTCAAGGGGAAACTTTAGAAAAAATCGCAAGAATCGCAATCGACAACGCCGACCCTATCCATGGTTTCCCGTGTGAAGGAGCCACGATACTCGGGACTCCAAGGAACGTAGACGACGACCCTGTCGCCATCGAGGGTTTTAACCTCAATGGAATCGAGTTCGTGATTGAACCCGTCAGCGTAAGCGGCGGCGTTGGTAGAGGTGTCGAAGAAAATTTCAAAATGCATAGTGTAAATCCTTTCGTGATCGTTTTCGTTATGCCTCCATTATAATATATATCGGCCACAATGTCAACACATCTTGAGATAAAAACCAGAAAAAAGTAAAAGTATTTCTTATTGAGATCGAGTCTCAACAAGCGGCGCGGGGCGGGCCCCAACTGCCATTTTGACACCCTAAAACGAGAAAGCTACTTGGGAAGAAACAAAAAGCCCACCGGCTGAGTAATCAACCGGCAGGCCACAACGAAAGGAACTGTCCTATTTTTTTTAGAAGCGGAACAGCACGCCTAACAAATCTTACTGTAATCATGTACAGGGAACGTAAGCTCCTGCAGCTCAAGCGGCTTGAGTTCTATAATCTCTGCACCGCCTTCGATCTTTGCTGATGTGCTACACCCTAACATTAAGGCACAACATAAGCCAGCCAATAATGCCAATGTACACAATGCAACCGCCTTTACTTCTGTTTCACGAACCATGCCAATAGACCTTTCTTCTGTACCTGTTTCTTCTTCCTGTTTTCCAACCGCTGGAATTCCCTTGCCAACTGTACTGCGTGAATCCTTCGCATTTTCATTATATACTACTCCAAAATATTCGTATTCGCTAATTGTCATTAGTTTACCCATGTCATATAAAAGCCAAACGATGCGATGCATGATGCACCAAACCAAAACAGATATTCGTTAAACTTATCTTTCACTATACACACTCCATTTCAAATTCATAATTTGCCTGTTCGTATCTCTGCGAGTTGAATTCTGTTAGTCCATTGACAACAACCTCGTAATGCTCACAGTGTCTATTATATAGAAGCTCCACCAATCGGCCTGTATTGTCTTCCTCTGATTTATATACCACAAATTCCATTATCTTACATCCTTATCTAATAGAGATAGTACAACCGGTAGTGTTACACCTACCACAATAAAAGTTTCCCAAAACCATACAGGTGCCATTATTCACTACCCCACTTTGCTATAACCTTAGCCTTGTAAGCACAGTATGCTTTACGGCTTTCCTCGAATTCTGGAACGCGCCACTTGTCGCCATCCTGAACAATCTCAACATCTCCATAGCCTTCGATGAAGCTATGTTTAGTGTAGTCATTGCTGAAATCAGCATAGGCGTCACTGTTAGGTCGTTCTACTATGTGACCCTGACCAACTTGTAATTCTGAAACTCTCATTGTATTCCCTTTCGTTGGAATGTTGTTTGTTATGCTTTTATTATATTATATATATCGACAAATGTCAAGGGTAAACTTTAACTATTTATAATATTTGTCAAAGTTTTTTTCCTGTCCCACAATCGCTGTAGCTCATTGAAAACACAGTTCTTATTGAACTGTCCTAGTTCGTTAGTGTGTTCAACAATCTTCTTCTCGATGTTGCGGTTTACTTTGAACAGTTCTAGTTTAGCTTCGTTGCGTGTCATGTGATTTCCTTTAATCGTTTAATTGTTATACTAGTAGTATATACTAAGTATCGTCATTTGTCAAGAGCAATCTTTAATTATTCTCAGATTTTTTAGTAAGTTCTTTCATATTCCCCTGCAACGCTAAGCAGGATGGAATCTCCTTTATTGTTTTTGATGCTGTCGTTGTACATGGCGACAACATAGCCATCCTTAACGTAGTTATTACGCAAGGCTTTTGCGGTTTGGATATCTTCAGCGAAATCCTGCTTGTAAACTTTGCGTTGAATCATGAGGTCTAATCTAAACATTTTATTTCCTTTCGTTAATTCTTATACCTTAAGTATATTATATATATCGACAAAAGTCAATAGGGACTTGAGTATTTTCTTAGAATAATTTAATCTTTTTTCTTATTGAGAATGAGTATCAATAAGCGAGAGGGGCCGGCCCCGACTGCCAAAATGACAGACTACATATCAGCCAGACCGTATTCATCATGCATCATATCCCATAGGTCACAAGACGCATTCCACTCTTCAGCGGAGACTTCTTCGATTTCGTTCAGCTCTTCGTTGGTAGGTTCAGTAATCATAATTTTCCTTTCGTTTAAGATGATTGTATTATACCATAATTGTCGCTACTTGTCAATAGCAATTACATTATTTTCTGTAAATAAATTAATAATTCTTTTACATACCACGCGACGATAAAGACAGTCCCTGCCGATAGCATAGCCATACCATAGATACCAAATTCTTTTTTCAGTTCGATTAATTTGTCAATCATGTCTTACCTTTCGATTAATTAATTTGTATACTATATTATTACATATTATCGTCTAGTTGTCAAGTAATACTTTAACATTTTACAGAATATATCCCTAGTATTTTACACGCTGCAAATATCGTGCCACTATAGGGGTATTTTTATAGAATGGGCGCATATCAACGAATATTTATCAAAATTCCCATGGTGGTGCAGACATATCTAGGACACCTCCCAGATAAAAGTGGTCGTTTAAATTTAAAATTTTGGCCACCATATTGATAAAAGTGGTCATTTGGCTAGAGAGCCTTAAGAGTCTTTTTGCGACTTCTGGAGCCGCCGAATATGATCTTTTTGTTTCTCAAGTTCCCAAGAGTCAGTAAACTTGCAAGATTGCATGAGAGTCAGCTTGCGTTGTGCTGCTTTAATCTTTTCTTCAGTCGTTTGGTTGTTGGATTCCACAGATTCCTCGCCCCTGTTTCTTTTTAATGCCTAGTTTCTGTCGTACCTTACGAACAGCGTCAAGAGTAACCTTTCGGTCGGACATTTCACTGATCTTCTCAGCCAACTCCTTATCTTTCATGAACGCAGCATTGTCTTTAATAAATTGCCGCTCCTCATCTGTCCATTTTATATTCATTTTATGTCCCTAAAAGTGGTCTTTTGTGTATATAATATTATAGAACGTTTATCTTAAAAGAGGTTTAAAAATATTATGGACGATCCAAAGTTTGTAGAAACTGAATTAAAAGTCACCGCCTCAGAAGATCTTGAGAAGCAGGTGCAAGAAGAATTAGAGGAAGAAACGCCGGAGATTGCAATTTCTTCAGTACTAGAACAACAAAAGAATAGTTGCTCGACCAATTGCGGCTGCAAAAAGGAAAAGGATGCTAATTCCGAGTAATTACAGTGAGCAGGAAGTCATTGATATAATTGATGGTATTGCAAATCGCCTATGTTATAAGTTTAAGTTCGGTTATCATACTGCAGATGACATGAAGCAGGAAGCTCGTGTCTTTGCATGGCAGGGCCTAGAGAAATATGATGGTGAAAGACCGCTAGAGAATTTCCTGTGGACTCATGTTAGAAATCGCCTTTATAATTTCAAAAGAAATAACTATTCTAGACTAGAGAAACCTTGTGACACTTGTGAATTCTTTATAAACAAGCAATGCGCTAAATACGATAAGCAAGAACACTGTAGTTTGTATAAGGGATGGTTAGATAGAAACAATGCTAAGAAAAGTCTAATGCACAGCGTATCGGTAGAATATGATCAAAAGGAAGAGGAATCCAGCTCTTTCAGTACTTTATTTACAAAAGAAATCATGGAACTAATTGACGTAGAGCTTCACGTAATTTATAGGGAAGACTGGATAAGATTTATTAACAATCTCAAACTTGGAAAAAATCGAAGAGAAAAATTACTAGCGGCGATTATGGAGATTCTAAAGGAGCACAATATTGACACGCAAACGTGGTAAACTCTCCAAGGGAGAAATGGATTATATACGGCAGAACTGCTTTGATTTATCATTGGAGGAGATTGCCGATAACATAGAGCGAACTGTTGAGACGGTTAGGAAGTTCATTGATAAGGAAAATCTCAAGGCGCGGAATATGACCGACGATGAGTATATGTTGACTCATTTGCGGGATAGGTATTATTATGCGGAGCTTGGGAAGCAATTTTCAGATGGTGAAATTATTTTCTTTGAGCATCAGTGGATTGATTATTTTAAACAGTTCTCCGAAGATGTTACACATACCGAAGAAATGCAGATTCTAGAGGTCATCAGGACAGAGATTCTCATCAATCGTGGCATGGAAGACCGCCAAGAAGTAATGGAGAATATCACTAGGCTAAATCAGCTTATTGATGATGAGATGGACAAACCTACTGATATGCAGGACACTCAGGCTATCGCCAGTTTCCAAACGCAACTAGGTGCTTTAATGGCCTCTAAGTCTGCTTATATTAACGAACATGAAAAGCTTCTCACGAAGAAAGAACGCCTTCTGAAGGATTTAAAAGGTACGCGCGAACAAAGGAAGCGTAGATCTGAAGACGCAAAGACAAACTTCTCATCTTGGTTAAGACAACTTGATGATGAAGAGTTTCGTAAGCGTGAAGAAGAGAGTATGGAAATCAATCGTCTGGCAGCTGACAAGGCGTTAGAAAAGCTGGCCGATTATCACACATTTGAAGATGGGCTGGTTGATCAGCCATTTCTTAACTCAGATACTGTAAAGGATGATGAATAATATGACTATTATAAACTATGACGGAAGAGAAGAATCAGAGGCCGACCGCAACGCACGAATAAAGCATAGAAATAGTGGTTATGCAAGTAATTTTAATAAAAAAGCACTGATCACTGGTATTACTGGTCAGGACGGATCTTATCTTGCAGAATTGTTATTGGAAAAAGGATATACAGTTATTGGCTTAAAAAGAAGGACCAGTACCGAGAATCACGAAAGAATTCAGTCTTGCATTGGCAATGCGAGATTTATTCTTGAAGAAGTTGAGATTGCAGACTCAGGTTCTGTTTATTCAGCAGTAGATCGCCACCAACCTGATGAGATTTATAATCTTGCCGCACAATCACATGTTAAAACTTCATTTGACCAGCCTCATTACACAATCGAGGCGAACACTGTGGGAGTAGTGAATTTCCTAGAGGCTATTAGGCGTTTTAAACCTGATGCCAAATTCTATCAAGCCAGCACGAGCGAGATGTTTGGAAAGAATTACGATGCTAAGTTTTGCACGGACGATAAGAAAAATCCTCAAGAAAAATTTCAAGATGAAAACACGGCATTTGAGCCTCAAAGTCCATATGCAGCAGCGAAGCTTGCATCCCACCATATGGTGCGGATTTATAGAGAGGGTTATGGCCTTCATGCCTCGTGTGGTATCTTGTTCAACCATGAGAGCGAACGTCGTGGTGAAAGGTTTGTCACAAGAAAAATTACCAAATGGATTGCAGGTTTTAAAAGTTGGGCGGAAGCCCAAGGGCTCGATACAGAAGCACGACATTTTGAGTTTGACAAAGATTATATACATTCGAGAAGGTCTTCATATCCCAAACTACGGCTTGGGAATATAGAGGCGTTTCGCGACTGGGGACATGCAGAAGACTATGTAAATGCGATGTGGCTAATGCTTCAGCAGAAAACTCCAGATGACTATGTTATTGCAACAGGCGAAACATACAGCGTCCATGACTTTATGGTTCATGCTTTTGACTATATTAACATTGCCAAAGAGGACATAGATTCATTCTTCTTGATTGACCCTGAGTTCTATAGACCGTCGGAGGTTGAGTTCTTAAAAGGAGAGCCTACCAAAGCAGAGACGATACTGGGTTGGGAGAGAGAAGTTTCTTTTGAACAGCTTGTACACAGAATGTTAGAAAGCGATATTAATGCCGAAAAAGAGAAGATCCAAAAAGAATTTCTATCGCAGACCGAGCAGTAGAAATTATGACGACACAGCTTATGCTGAGTTTAGGAAGGCCGTAAGGAAAAGAGACGGTCACAAATGTATGTATCCCGGATGCGGTTCTACTAAGAGTTTGCATGTTCATCATATTCGAAAGTGGGCTAGTTATCCATCATTAAGATATGATATTACAAACGGGATAACACTATGTAAAAAGTGTCATGACATAACAAAAGGAAATGAGGAAGTATATGAAGGATTTTTCCATAAGCTATTAGAACAACAAGCCATACAGAGGTTAAAGAAGAGAGATGACGGAAAAGAATAGATTTCATATAATCAAAGACACCCGTGAGAAAAAAGGTCACGGATGGTGGTATGACGAGAACGCATACTGCTCTGGCACGAGCGTTGCAAAGGTAGAGATAGGTGACTATACTATTGAAGGTATGGAGCACCTTCTTTGCATTGAGAGAAAAGAAAGTGTTTCTGAGTTCGCAGGTAACTGCAGCGAGAAAAGATTTTTCACAGAATTAAAAAGAATGGGAACATTCCCACATGCTTTTCTTATATTTGAATTTAGCTGGGCAGATATAGAAAGATATCCGGTTGGATCTAGAGTCCCAAAAGAAAAATGGAATCAGATAAAAATAAAAGGGAATTATATGAGGCGTGTCATAACAAGCGCTAGACTTGAGAATGATATTCATGTAATTGCTTGTGGTGACAAGAAAAGAGCGGAAGAAACCGCATTTTATATAATGAGAAAAGTTCATGAGTTATATCAACGTTGATGCATATGAAAATGCATGGATGGGCTTGACAAAAGAAGATCTAAAAGATGTCAAGAGACCACTATCAAATCTAACAGATGAAGAAAAGAATAACTTCCATCTGCACGTAATACAAAAGATGAGAGATCCAGAATACTTCCACTGGACTGTCAAGACTTTGCTTGGGGTAGACTTACTTCCCGTACAAACCTGTGTACTAAAAGAGTTGTGGAGAAGGCCATTTCCGATGTATATTGCATCTCGTGGTTTTGGTAAGTCGTTCTTATTGTCTGTTTACTGCCTGCTTAAATGCACTCTCGTTCCCGGAACAAAGATAGTTATTGTTGGTGCTGCTTTCCGTCAGTCCAAAGTTATCTTTGAGTATATGGATACTCTCTGGAGAAACGCGCCTATCTTACAAAGTATTTGTTCTGATTCTAGCGGACCTCGCAGAGACGTTGACAGGTGTACTATGAAGGTAAATGATAGTTGGGCGATGGCTGTTCCTCTCGGTGACGGAAATAAGATTAGGGGCTTGCGTGCTCATACAATTATTGCTGATGAATTTAATTCTATACCCACTCATATTTACGAAACGGTTGTAGCTGGTTTTGCTGCAGTATCTAGTAACCCCACACAGAATGTGAAAGAGGCTGCTAGAAGAAAGAAGATGCAGAAAGAGGGTGTCTGGACAGATAGGTCAGAAGAAAGCTATAAAGACAGAAAGGCTAACCAGTCAATTATAGCGGGAACCGCCGGATATGATTTTGAGCCATATGCAGAGTACTGGAAAAAGTACAAAAGTACAATCTTAAATCGTGGTGACATGAAGAAGGTAAATCCCGACGCTAATGATGGCGAAGACAACGACGAAATACCGGAGTATATGAAAAAGCTGGACTGGACATCGTTTTCGATTATTAGAATGCCTTACGAGCTAATTCCAGAGGGTTTCATGGACGATCAGCAAGTGTCTAGATCGCGAGCTACAATGCACAATGGTATTTACCAAATGGAATACGGCGCTTGCTTTACTGCAGATAGTCAAGGATTTTTCAGAAGAAGCCTAATTCATTCTTGTGTAGCTAATGATAATAATGTAGACAAACAAACATGGCCTAGATGGTGCGACGAACCTTTCGATGCAATAGTAAGGGGTAAGCCTGACGGTAAGTATGTTATTGGCGTTGACCCTGCTTCTGAGCAAGATAACTTTGCTATCGTTGTTATTGAACTACATCCAGAACACCAACGAGTTGTTTATACATGGACAACGAATAAAAAAGACTTTGCAGGTAGAAGGAAAGTTGGACTAACTGATTCTCATGATTATTATTCTTTCTGTGCTCGTAAGATACGCAACTTGATGAAGATATTCCCTTGCGTGAGACTTGGCATTGACTCTCAAGGTGGAGGCTTTACTATTGCTGAAGGTTTAAGAGACTTAGACAAACTGAAAGAGGGTGAAAGGCCTATATATCCTATTATTCAAGAGGGTAAAAAGAGAGATACTGACGACCTAGCTGGAGATCACATTTTAGATCTGGTAAACTTTGCAAGTTCCACATGGACATCTGAGGCTAATCACGGACTTCGTAAAGACCTAGAAGATAAGACTCTTCTTTTCCCTCGTTTTGACACATTAACGCTTAGTATGACATCTGAGAAAGATAAGATCTTTTTTAAGGAAATGCAAGAAAGGGTTGGCAACTCAGAGGCACTTAAGCTATATGATACATTAGAGGACGCTGCTATGGAAATAGAAGAACTCAAAGATGAGTTATCTACTATTGTAATGACTATTACCACCTCCGGTAGAGAGCGTTGGAATACTCCAGAAGTCAAACTAGGATCAGGAAAGAAGGGTAGAATGAGGAAAGACCGTTACAGTGCTTTAGTAATTGCAAATATGATAGCAAGAAGCATTAAGCGTGAGCTTCCCGCCCCTACATATCAGCATATTGGTCTTATTGTAGGAGAGCAATCTAAGAACTCTGGCGGCTCAATGTATAAAGGTCCAGAATGGACTCAAAATATTTCTGCAGACAGTTTCTTTGTTGTGAAACGAAATAGTCAATAATGGTGTAGAATATAATAGGCATTAAAACTAAAGCCAATACCCATTGGAGATTAAGATGGCAAAAAGAAAATATCCTAAGAGTAGGGAAGAAGACCTGAAGTATCGTATGCAAAATGGTTCTGCATATGCATCTTGGAACACAGAAGAAGAAAGAATTGAAGCTCTTTCTAATTATTCTAACTCTATTGATGAGTTCGCTGCTGCAAGTAGAACATCTTTTAGTGATATAACCACATATCAAAGTGGTAGGCCGGGATTGCAAAAGGGAGACTATGATTACTTCCGTCCCGGAGAGCGAGTGCCAACAAGTCCAAAGGCTATTATTGGCTTTGCAAGAAAATCATATAGACAGATTGGTCTGATTAGAAATTCTATCGACCTAATGGGCGATTTCGCCTGCCAAGGAGTTAGATTAGTTCACCCTAATCCTAGAATAGAAAGGTTTTATAACGATTGGTTTTCCCGAGTCCAAGGAAACTTTGTTTCTGAAAGATTCTGCAATCTCCTTTTTAGGGAAGCTAATACCGTTATTAGAATGAAAACCGCAAAAGTTAATAAGTCTAAAAGGCTTGAAATGCAGAGAACTGTTGCTGAAATTGATATGAAAGCAACGCTATCTGACAACTTCTTTAGGAAGGGTGAGCTTCCTTGGCAATATGTGTTTATTGATCCTCTCCTGCTTGATGTGGTTGGAGGCCCTCTAGCACCTCTTTCTGGTCACTTCTCATATAAGATGGATCTTCCAAAGAATATGAAAAGAGACTTAGAGAAGATTAGGAACTCTGGAACTACAAATGAAAAAATGATGCTGAAGATGATTCCCGAAGAACTTCTTGATTCAAGAAATGGGAATGGGATTCTATTACCGCCTGAAAAGACATTTACTTATTTTTACAAGAAAGACGATTGGCAAGTCTGGGCAGACCCTATGACCTACGCTTGTTTCGACGATCTTATTCTTTATGAAAAGCTTAAACTGGCAGATAAGGCCGCACTCGATGGGGCTGTCAATAAGATTCGTGTTTGGAAGCTTGGTGATTTGGATCACAAGCTTGCCCCTACCCCAACTGCAGCGTCAGCTCTCGGTGAAATCCTTGGCGCTAATACTGGCGGAGGTACAATGGATATTGTATGGGGTCCAGATATTCAGTTATTAGAAACAGGAACAGATGTCCAAAGGTTCTTAGGTGAAGAAAAGTATAGACCTACCTTAATGTCTATTTATTCCTGCCTCGGGATTCCTCCAACGCTTACTGGAACGTTTGGTGCTAGCGGAACTACGAACAACTTCATTTCTCTTAAAACACTTACAGAGAGACTTAATTACGTTAGAAGTATTCTTCTTAAGTTCTGGGATGAACAGATTAAGATTGTTCAGAAGTCAATGGGTTTTAGACAAGCCGCTCAAGTTGAGTTTGATTTCATGCAGCTAGACGATCCAGCATCTATGATGCAACTAATGATTAATCTTGCTGACAGGAATATTATTAGCGACGAGTTTGTTCAGCGTCAAGTTAAAGCTAAACCCAATATTGAGAAGAAGAGAATCGAAAACGAAACTAAGCAAAGGAATAGAGGTGTAATGCAAGAAAAAGTTAGTCCATATCATTCTGTTGACAAAGACTTTGCCAAAGAAAAGATTGCATTGCAAACTGGCGTTGCTACACCTTCTCAAGTAGGTCTCAAATTAGATCCTAAGTCAGATGATGAAACTCCAGCTCTTGAGATGAGATCAAAACCTAGAAACGGAGCTCCAAAAGTGGAACCCCCTTCAAATGGCCCCGGAGAACGAGGAAGGCCTAAAAATTCTACAGATGATAAGCCAAGAGAAAGAAGAGAGTTCAAACCTGCCTTGAAAGCCACTACTGAACTGTGGGCTCGTGAGGCACAAGATAAAATTGCTAAGATTATTAACCCTGTATTACTTGCAGACTTTGACAAGAAGAATATGAGAAGTCTAACGGCAGACCAAAACGCAAAAGCAGAAAAGGTTAAGTTCGAGATCCTTTGCTCTCTTATTCCCAATTCTGAAGTGACAGAGATGTCGGTTGCTACTGCTATTAAAGATGGAATGAAATGTAGGTCTATCCATAATGAATGTGATATCTGGGTTTCTGAAGCATCAGAAAAAGTTGGTCGTCGCCTTGGCATCGAGGAGATTAGAAGCATTAGGGCTTCTTACTATACGTATTTCCAAGAAAAAAATGGTGAATTGGTGTAAACCTTTAGTAAGGAGTAATATCTTATGAGTAATATTATTACATATCAAGCTGAGAAAGATGCTGGCATTGCCGAAGCAATCAAGGCAAATGCATCAATAGCATATGCGTCTCAACTTCAAGCCGCTGATACTGATTCGTGTATCCATGAAACATGTCTAAATAACGTTTCCGAGTTTTTAAGTAAAGCCGGTCAAAACGATGACGATGTATATCATGTGTACTCTATTTTAGTAACATCTTCTTGGAATAAAAATGATGATGTGTTTGGTAAAGAAGAAGTCTGGGCGGCAAAAGACACGCCTAGATATAAGCCAGCCAATCTTGAGCATGATGAAAAGAAAATAGTTGGAAGTATAATTGGTGGTTGGGCAGTTGGAGGTGACTTTAAAAGTATTGCCGACGAAACAGCTGCTGATAAACTTCCAGACCCTCTTCATATTTTAGTGTCTTCTGTTATTTATAGACAGTGGCAAGACCCTGAATATAAAACTAGAGCAGAAAATTTGATACAACAAATTGAAGCGGGACAGATGTATGTTTCTATGGAGTGTATTTTCCGTGGTTTTGACTATGCTGTACAAGACCCAGAAGGTTCTAATCATATTGTAGCCAGAAATGAAGATACCGCGTTTTTGACTAGACACCTAAGAGCCTATGGTGGCAATGGAGTATTTCAAGACCATAAGGTTGGTAGACTCTTAAGAAACATAACTTTTTCCGGAAAGGGTTTTGTTGAAAAGCCAGCAAATCCAGATAGCGTCATTTTTAACAGTGACGAGATCTTCGATTTTGCAGGCGCTTCAGTGTCAAAAAACCTGTTTTCCAACAAAAATGGTGTATCAGTTAGAGTAGAACAAAACATTCTTTCTAACGCAGGTTCCGAAAAGGAGATTCTTATGTCAAGTGATTTCTTGAACGAACAAGTCAAGGAACTTAAAGAAGCTCTCGCAACTTCACAGGCTGAAGTTAAAGAGTTGTCTGAAAAGGTTTCTAAGGCTAACGTTGAGAAGCTTGAAGCAGAAGCTACTGAGTTAACTCAGACAGTTGAAACTTTGAGCGAAGCATTGGCACAGGCTGAAACTTTAACTAAAGAAGACGCAGAAAAGATTGAAGCTCTTGAAGCAACAATCTCTGAGTTGACTGAAGCTAAAAAAGCAGCTGAAGCCGCTATCGCTGAGATGAAAGAAGAGGAAAAGCGAAATGCGAGAGCCGCAGCCTTAGTTGAAGCAGGTATTGCTGAAGATCAGGTTGAAGCTAAGCTTGAAACTTTTGCCTCACTTTCAGATGAGCAATTTGAAGAAGTGCTTGCAACCATTGCAAGTATTAAGCCAGAAGAGGTTGCAGTTGAAGAAACTGAAGCAGCTGAAGGCGAAGAAGAAGCCGAAGAAGCTAACGAAGCAACAGAAGATGTCGCTGAAGAAGCTGAAGAAGAGGCTGAAGCCGAAGAAATTAGCGAAGAAGTTCTTGAGACTGCTTCCGTAGAAGAAGAAGCAGACTTAACTGTCGCTTCTGAATCTGAAGAAGTGGATGAAACAGAACAGACTCGTGCAAGTCTTCGCGATTGGGTAGATTCCTACGTTTTTAATAAATAATAGAGGAGAGAGCTAAATGGCACTTAAACCTGATAGAGTTGAACACCTCACAGACCTCAGTTTCTTCATGGACGAAATTGGTACTCGTGGCCAAATCGTTACACATAGTTCTGATGGTTCTGGAGCAAGTATGGACGATGCCAATGCTAAGGTTATTAAAGCCACAGCAACTGGTCAAAATCCTGCTGGTTTACTTTTGAACGACGTTGTAGATATTGATCTTACACGTCAACACATTAACTTTGCTAAAGACGAAGTACAAAAGGGCGGAAAAGTTCTTTTACTACGTCGTGGTACAGTTGTAACTGATAATGTTGCTGGAACTCCAGCTGCTGGTGCAAAAGCATACTTTACTACTGATGCTAAAATCACTAGCGCCGCTGGTAGTGTCCAGATTGGTCGTTTCCTTTCTGCTGAAGATGCAGACGGTTACGCTAAAGTAGAAATTAACATCGTTTAATAAAGGAGATTTTCCAAAATGACTAGAGAGTTATTTAATCCAACTCCTGAGATGAATCAAGTGCTTCGCCAAGCAGGTTCATTGGTCAAAGAAGAATCTTTAGGGGCAACTGCAGAACTTGCAAAAGCTCTTGAACTTCCTCTTCGTAAAGGGGTTATGAGCGGCGATATTCTCGATGGTATCTACGAAGCTGTCCGTCTTGCTCCGGGTGCAAGCGCTGAATTCCCATTGGACTTCATCGCACCGGGAACAGAGAAGGATTTCGTAGCCTATACTATCCCTAACCATGGTCGTATTCCAGAACGTCACGTTGAAGGTGACTACGTAATGGTTCCAACTTATGACGTTGGTGCATCTATCGACTTTTTGTTGAAATATGCTCGTGACGCTCGTTGGGACGTTGTAGGTCGCGCTATGGACGTGCTTCAGGGTCAGTTCACTAAGAAAATGAATGACGACGGATGGCACACTATCTTGAGTGCTGGCGTTGACAGAAATATCTTAGTATATGATGCCGATGCTTCTGATGGATACTTCAGCAAGAGACTTGTTTCTCTTATGAAGACCATTATGAGACGTAACGGTGGCGGTAACAGTTCTTCTGTTAATCGTGGCCAAATGACCGACCTTTACCTCAGTCCTGAAGGTCTTGAAGATATTCGTAACTGGGGCGTTGATGAAGTCGATGACATCACACGTCGTGAATTGATCACTCGTGAAGGTGGACTTTTAAGTCGTATCTTCCAAGTAAATCTTCATGACATTGATGAACTTGGCGAAGGTCAAGAATACCAGAACTACTACTCTAATGATCTTAGCGGTTCACTGCCGGGATCTAAGAAAGAGATCGTAGTTGGTCTTGATCTTTCAAGCAACGATAGCTTTGTAATGCCTGTACGTCAGGAAGTTCAGATCTTTGAAGATGATACTCTTCATAGACAGAAACGCGCTGGTATGTACGGTTGGGCTGAACACGGCTTCGCTGTATTGGACAACAGAAGAGTTCTTCTTGGTGCATTCTAAGATAGACTCTTTTAGAGTTTGACTATAATAAGTCGCCTTTAGTGACCTTGGCGTTGCTGAGGGCGGCTTTTTTTAATAAATCACGAGGTGCAAAGTGGCGTTAAGAATAAAAGATAGAGTAAAGCAAGGTACAAGTACTACCGGCTCAGGGACAATCAATCTTGATGTCTCTTTTTCCTCAAGCGGTTTTCAAGACTTTTCTGTTCTTGGAAATGGCACTCAAACATATTATGCTATTGAAGAAGGTTCTAATTTTGAAATAGGATTGGGAACGTATAGTTCTAATACGCTAACTAGATCTACTATTTTAGACAGTAGTAATGGAGGCGCTAAGATTGCTCTAGCTGGCAATGCAAATGTGTTTGTAACATATCCTGCGGATAAAGCAGTTTTCACAGACGCAAATAATAATGCTACTGTAACAGGTCTGATTGTAGGTGAGACTGGTGTTAAATTCAACGATGGAACAATACAGACAACAGCGTTCGATGGATCTGCTGGAGGATATGACTTTACCGTATCTGATGGTTCTAACTCTGAAGTTATATCTAGCGGAAATACCGTAGTCTGGACAGGACTAGGAAATACAACTGTATCCTATAGCACTGGTAGTAATACATTTTCTGTTAGTGGAACTGACCAAGATTTATCCTCGTATGCTACACAGACATATGTTAACGATGCCTCTGGACACCTACAGTCGCAAATCAGCACTAATGACACAGACATATCTAATCTATCTGGATTAGTTTCTACCAATACAACAAACATATCAAGCAATGATACAGATATCTCAAATCTATCGGGACTAGTATCAACCAACTCTACAGACATAGGAACAGTTTCTGGCCTAACTGTAACAAACTCTAACGATATAGATACAGTTTCAGGATTATTGTACAATAGCTGGACAGTAACAGATGGTTCTAATTCAGAGGCTATTTCCGGTGGAGATCAGGTCAAGTTTACTGGAGAAGGTAACACCACAGTAAGTTATGATGCCGGGACTAATACTGTCAGTATCAGTGGAACTGCTGGAGGAGGTGGCGGAGGCTATGACTTTACGGCATCAGACGGTTCTAATTCTGAAGTTATTTCCAGTGGACAGAGTGTTATTTGGACTGGAAGTGGAGCTACAACAGTAAATTATAATACTGCTAGTAATACATTTACCATAAACACACCAAGTTCAGAAACTAGCTACGATCATTGGACAGCTACAGACGGAAGTAATACTTCAAATATCTCTAATGGTGATGATGTAAAAATCACCGGATCAAATGATACAATAGTATCTTTTGCAAGTGGCGACCCTAATTTATTTACTGTTCAGTCTACGCAGGAAGTTCTTCTTACTGGTATAAATGCTGGACAGCCAACAGGATTGAGTATGTTTAAGTCAGTGCCACTTTCCGTAAGCGGTACTGATGCAATTTCAGTTTCCTTGACATCCGCAAATCCTGCCACCTTTTTAGTTTCCCATGATGACACCAGCTCTCAGTCTACTCTTACAACAAGCCCTAATTTCTTCATAACAAGTGTCACTCTAGATAATTATGGTCACGTTACATCTCTAGGATCAGGAGAGGTTACAGGAGTAGGCAGCGGCAGCGGAGGAGGAGATTTTTCGTTTAATGTATGTTCAGATACGATAACTAATGGAGACACGCTTACAATTCAAGGAGGAAGTGGCATAAGTGTTGACTGTGGTTCAACAACAACTATTTCAGCTACAGGCGTTTTAATGTCTGGAGACTCTTCTTTGTATGAATACTGGACACTTCAGGGTGATGGAACTGCTTGCAATGATAGCACTTTTACGATACAAAATGGCACGGCTGTTCAAGTACAAGGGGGTGGTGGAACGACCGTATGCATGGCAGGAGGCTCAGATCCTGTTATTACGATATCTAGTGAATCAAACTTGTACGATGGATGGATAGCTAAGGGGGTCAATGTTAGCGGAGATGCAATTCAAAGAAAAATCGAAGATGACGACATTGTTACTATCACTGGAGCTGGTTCAACAACAGTTATTGCAGAGACTGGTGCCACTAGCATAACTTACACAATAAGTGGAGATAATTCAAGTTTTTATGGAAACTGGAAGGCTGGAGATGGAGATGGCACATTTGCCACTATTCAATCAACTAATGAAGTTGAATGGTCTGGGGCAGGACTTACTAGCGTAGATAGAAGCGATAAGACATTTACAATAAGTGGATCACCTACGATATATCTTGGCGGTTCTGGTATCACGATAACTGGCAATTCTAGTCCATATACAATACATGGTGATCTTGCAACTACCACTACTATTGGAATAACAAAGCTAGACCACGATATATCCGGAGCATCTCAGACTGGCGCTGCAACACCTTACGGAGTTAAGGAATATGTTAACGACTTTATTGCTTCAACAGGTTATGGTTATTGGGTAGCATCAGATGGGTCTATAAGCTCTAATATAGATAAGAACGAAACCTTGACATTTGAAGGTCAGGGAACTGTGACTACTATTCTAACTTCCGGAGACCCCGCTAGCACCGTAGCCATATCTGGCACTCCTTATACCGCAGGCTTGGGATTGAGTCTTTCAAGCTACAGATTTGATGTCAGCGGAATTGATGGGTCAATGATTGTTGATGGTAGCGTTACAAACGATGATCTTCAGTATAGCACTATCACAATTAATGGTGACAATGGCATAACTGGAGGAGGAGAGATATCGCTAGGAGGAACAGGCACTCTTTCAGGCATCTCGGCAACCACTGGAGTAAAAGGGGTTGTACAACTTCAAGACTCTGCTCAGGATGGCGTTGTAGATAAGGCGATTACCCCAAACGCTGTTTATGATATCTCTGGAGGGCTACAAACACAGATTTCTACAAACGACACAGATATATCTAATCTATCGGGCACTGTCTCGGATGTGGAAGCAGCTTTATATCATGGTTGGACAATCGAAGGTCGTGATACTACTTCAACGGTTACAGGTTTTGTGAATTCCGAAGAAGTATTCATGGTTACCGGACAAGGAGCCACAAGTGTTTCTCTAGGAGGAACTGATAATAGAACTCTTACAATTAATAGTACTGACACTGACACTACCTATACAGCAGGGACAGGGCTAGTACTTAGGGGCGCTAGCTCAACACAGTTTAATGTAAGTGGAATTGACACGTCAATGATAGAAGATGGAGGTGTTCACAATGCGGATCTCCAAAATAGTTCATTCGTACTTAACGCTGGAAGTGGACTACTCATAACTGACTCTGCTACTATATCTCTTGGAGACACTAGGACTCTGAATGTATATACAGACGAATCGACCATTGAAGTGCACTCAGATAGGCTAAGGGTAAAGGATGAAGGAATTACCGCTGCTAAACTTAATTCTGATGTTAATCTAGATGCAGTTACAGACCATGGAGCGACCACTACTAATAATATTACAGTAGGGATGATTGATACATCTGGAGTAAGAACGCCAATATCCTCTGGGGCTGGCGGTGCAACTGCAACGTTTGATTTAAGTACAGCATCTACATTTACTCATACACTGGCAGCTAACTCAACGACTACGCTAGCCGAAGTCAATGCTACAGATGGACAGAAGTTTATGATAAGACTAGAGCAGAACTCAGCAGGAACAGGTCTTGTTAACTTCTTCAGTACTATCAGATGGGCAGGAGGAACAGCACCAACACTAACAGCTACTACGGGTCAGATAGATACATTTGGCTTTTTAACGACCACCTCTGGCAACTATGAAGGATTTATTATAGGACAAAATATTTAATGGTAACAACTATTGTAAGCATTGGTTCAAATCAAAATATAGATACTGCCGTACCCAACACATTAGTTAGTGGTTCTGGGCCTGAGTATACTATTACTTGGAATAAAACATTATCTTCAGACGTTGCTGTTGGAGACCTTGCAACTGCTACTGATGTTCCCGATGGTGCGTATGTTTATTTGATAACTGCCATATCAGGAAGTAACTACACCCTGAAATATTGCACTGGAAGCGGAGGAGACCAGTCCCCAACCGCTCTTTGTAGCGATGCTTATTGCACAAGTAAGCCCACATTTACTTTTAAAAGATCTTTTTCTCTAATCTCCGATTTTGAGGTCATGGTGGAAGACGCCAGTCCAGACTATTGGGGAAGCAGTGATGATGTGATTGGAGAGTGCCATAAAGATTCAGATACGTTCGATGAGAATAATCTATTTTTTAATAACAAACAAAGCCTATCATCTGTTACGCTTAGTGTCTATGAAGATGACAGGCATGATGGAACAGCTGCTAGCGGAGTTGTTTTACAACCAGAAAGTGGAGGAACCCACAATCATGGTATCATCAAAATCGATATAGATAACATGACTGTTGAGTGGTTGGATATAAACCTTGATGAGCTGGATTCTAATGTTACCAATAAGGCTATAGTCCTTGCAGGAACTAATAATAATAATATCATAAGAAATAATCTTATACATGATAAAGGCGGAAACCCCGGAAACAACGGCCCATTTATGATTCATGCACTAGCAGCCGGGGCTTCATCAGACAGCCTTTATATATTCAATAATATTATATACAACATAGTTGAAACATCTAATGATAGTGCAAGTGCAGTTAATATAAATTCTTGGGCTGGAAATGCATATATCTACAATAATACCGTATATAACATACAAGGACAGGGTAGCGGTAAGCACGGGATAGGCTTCAGGTTTGGTAATCCCTCAAGCTCAAACACAAGAATAAAAAATAACATAGCTTCTAAATGTGAAGGCGATAACAATAGGGCATATTGGAAAAATAGTTCAGGCTCCACTGTGGATTCTGCCAACAATCTTTCCGACGATACCACTGATGCTGCCTATAATGCAAAAGATATGGGACAGAGCCTAGATGATACTAGTGCTTTAATTGGAAAAACCGCAGTTCAAATAGCTTTTGTTTCTGTTGGTGCCGGCTCAGAGGATCTGCACTTAGACGCAGGCTCAGTATGCTTAGAGGCAGGCGTCGATTTAGGTACGACCAATGAAGTCAATATAGATATAGATGGCATTGATAGAGATGCTACTGGAGTTACTTGGGATATTGGAGCTGATCAAAGGAGTACATCAGATACAGGTAATCCGGCGTTTTTAATGTTTTTAGATATTTAGGAGATTTATAATGTTAGGTTTTCATAGTATATCAGAATTTCCTATATCAGATGTTCAGTTTACTGCATTTGAAGTATCTAGAGATGCTAAGATAGAAACTTGGACTCTCAAGGCTTCGAGTACTAATTGGGTTTTACCACCAGAGGATGACTCGGCAAATAAGCCTCCAACTAGATGGAGTACAAATACTTCTGAAACGACTTGGACTGCTTAGATTACGGTGTATAATTGTTTAGAGAGTATTTTTTAAGGAGTATTTAATGTCATCGGCTAGTGAAAGACTTTGCAAACAACCATCAGAATATAGAAAATTTTCTATTGAATTTAACAATCTTTTGGCTACAAGCGAAACAGTTACGTCTATTTCTTCCGTATCTTCTGAAAAAATAGATGGAACAACAACAGACCTAACAATTGGAACTACTGGTATAGAGAGCTCTCCTACTAGTAGTAAGAACAGCTTAGTAACCTTCTGGATTTCCGGTGGAACAACTGGAAATAACTACAGAATCGAAGCTGTTGTAGGAACTTCAGATTCAGCTACTTTAGAAGGCGATGGTATACTTTTTGTATCAGATAGGTAAATAAATATGAGTTGGCAGAACACAAGTTTAATTATGTTAAGAACCATGCTAAATGATGCTGGTTGCGATGGAGACAATACTTATACTAATAGCAGGCTAGAAGACTTGCTGATTACTAGCGCATACTTTCTACCTGTCGATATTAATTTCAATAGTGATTATGTTGTTGATGTTGGTGCTTATACAATAACGCCAAGCCCAGATGATCAGAGCGATGGAAAAGATTTTATATCATTTATGGTGTTAAAAGCAGCTTGCATGGCAGATGAGGGTGCATTTAGAAATGCCGCTCTACTTCAAGGCATATCAGCCAGATTGGGTCCAGCTTCACTTCAGACAGCTGGATACGGCGGCCAGTTAGCTGTTTTATTAAATGAAGGGCCATGTAAGGCTTACGAAACTTATAAGTACGAGTACAACTTCAGCTATGAAGGAGCTAAGATTATTCGTGCAGTTATGAGTCCATTTGCATCTAATGACTTCATACCGACAGACGATTCTGGTGAGCGAGTACGATATTCAGAAAACGATTCAAGACTTTAATTTAGGAGACATACAAAATGTCAGATGTAGTATCACAACCAAAAGGAGCAGCTACAACACACAAAGAGGGGACAATTATTGTTCAAGGTCCCGAAGGTGCTGGTAGCGGCGTTCTTGGTACTAATTATACGATTGATACTTATGTTAGCAACCTTCCAACAACGGGTACGATTGTTAGCAAGTATACTAATAGATTTGTTCCGCCAAGCTAAGGAGTAGAAACATGGCTTTACCAAATTTTGCGACAGGTAGCAAGACATCTATTGGAACTTCTGCAGTAGCAATTAGTTCTATAGGGACAAATGCTAAGAGGGGAATACAAATAGTAGCAGATCCAAATAATACTGTTATTGTTTATGTTGGAACCAGTAGCGTTACAGCCGGAAGTTCAGCAGCAACAACAGATGGCTACCCTTTACAGCCGGGAGACACAGTAGTACTACCAGTTATTCATCCGTCCGAGGTATATGCTATAACTGCAAGTTCTACGGCAACTATTCATTTTATGTTAATTTAGGAATTAAGTAATGGAACTCATTGTAAAGATAAATTCAAATCCGGGAGACCTGTCTTACCAAGATGGAGACATTGTTCAAACAATTACCAACAAAAGGATATACTTATGCCATGCGCAGATGATATGCAATGTAAGTAACTTCCCTTTAGATCCGGTCACTGGACTTAGACCTAATGATTCTTTATTGATGAAGTTTATGGAAAAAACAAATGTTTATAAGTTTGAAAGAGTAAACTCAAATGACGTAGTTAGAACGAATCTTATCACTGGTGAGCAGTCTATTCTTAATACTGTTCCCAATGCTGATGGTGAGTACATGAATGCGTATCAGTTTATTTCTAGAAGATTAAAGAAAAAGAAACATAAAATATTTGGTACTTCTGGGAATGAGATATGGTATGGAAAGTCAATATCAAATATAGATATTGATTCTATATGGAATGATATTGAAACACATACAGACAAACTGAAGGAAAATCACAAAAATTTCCCATTTTCAGATATTGAAAAGAGACACTTTGTGTGCATCAATACTTCAGGTAGAAAATATGAGGGCGAATCATTTACTAGAGTTGAGCTGTCTGGAGATACAGTGCATACTAGATGTTTGCCGGCATTGCAAGATCCTCCTGAAGTTATTCCAGAAGATTACTCTCCTGTTATGATAGCAAGAAGGAAATGGTTCGTTCCGTACTGGGATCTAACAAGCCAACTTGGATCTTCAGTTGAAGAACTAAGAAATCGAGATCATAGCTGTGACTGTAGAAAACAAATGGATGAAAGGGAGCATGTTGATATTCTAACTTTCGATAAGGTTGCAGAAGGTATAATATAATGCCAATAATAACAAAATCAATAGGCACAAACGCTAGAGACTACAGCACTATATCTGCATGGGAGGCAGACTTGGCAAATGGTGCTGTATATTCTTCTGGTGATGAGGCTGTTGGTGAATGTTACAATGATTCTGTTTTTGATGAGTCATTTAATATAGATGATACTGGTCCAGCGTTTGGACTTTCTTCTATAACTTTAAAAGCTAATTCTTCTGATAGGCATGATGGTACAGAAGGCTCTGGAGTCAAAGTCACTTATACAGGATCTGTTTCAAGCAGTTTGGCTATATTTTTAGTATCATATAATAAAGAAACGTATGGAGCAGATATTGTCAAGATAGAAGACATTGAGTTTGGAGACATAACGGTTTCAACAGATGTCATTTTTTACGGGTTCAATCTAGGGCTAGGGTCTTGTATAATGTCAAGATGTCTAATATATGACCTTACATTTGGAGGTCCGGGAAATCAAATCTTCAACGTTTTTGGCCCAGACGCACAGAATGGAGTTACTTTACAGAATACAATAATATACAACTGCGGAAAAACTGCAACTGGAAGCTCTACTAATGGAAAAATGACTTGTTTCAATTCCCATTCCTCAGCAGAACATTATAATGTAACCGTATACAATATTTACGATGATACACCTACAGCTGCTTCATGGGGAGCATTTAATGGGATATATAAAAATTGTATAATAGTTACTGCTGGGCAAACTTTCAGACAGGAGACCGGTTCCTCTAGTGACTATAATCTTTCTGATGATTCACATGCTCCCGGTTCAAATTCTATTAAAAATGTAAATCTGTCTAGAGTTTTTGTATCTAAGTCGGCAGGTTCAATTGACCTTCACTTGAAGAACTTGTCACCAGCTCTTAGAAAAGGTCTAAACATTGGAACCTCAAACGATGTTCAAAAAGATATAGATGGAGAAGATAGGGATACCAGTGGAGCTACAAACTGGGATATAGGAGCAGACCAGTGTGGTAGTTGTACACCGGATAAAGAAGAAGAGTTCAGCTCACGTATGGGTCTTGACGGAGATATGGGTTCCTTTAGTATGACGAAGAGGTAAAAGATGGCAAATAATCCTTTTTCTGGTATTATCACTAATGACTTTAAAGACTTGTTCAGTAATGCGATCAAAGCATTATTAGAAGACGCTGCATTAACTGTAGCCTGTACCTTATATTTTGGGGTCACAAAGTATGAGGACTGTACTAATTGTGTCTATGATCCAATTGGAAGAAAGTCTTCAAATAGATTTCAAACAGGAGGACCGGTTCCGTTTAGAAATGGAGGAGTCTGCCCAGTATGTTCAGGTAATGGTAAGAAACCCGTTATCAGCACTGAAAATTTAAATTTAGCTGTAATATATAACTATAGGGATTTTCTTGGAGTAGAAACCCCTGTTAATGTACCCGACGGAGTAATCCAAACTATTGCTAAAAAAGAGATAACACCTAAACTTTATAGAGCAAAAGAATTACAACCTTCTATTACTATAAAGAATTATGCTGATGCTAGGTTTGAGAGAATATCAGATCCGCAGCCAGTTGGATTTGGCAATGATGACTTTGTATTCTGTAATTGGAAGAGAATTAAGTAATGCTACCTATTACAATACAATTAGAACAAGGCTTTGATTCAAAGTTTAAAAAGCAAGTTCTAAGAGAGATAAGCCTGAAGCTTTCAAAAGCTTTGCCTATAGCTGCAAAGACTATAGAAGCTGCGCTGCAAAAGCTGGTTAAGGATAGACTTCTATCTTCCCCTGTCGTTGATTCCTTAGCAGGAGGAGTTCTTAGGGCTCAGTTTGGTTTGATTGACGGAGGTGCAAGAATATCTAGTATAATATCAAGATGGGCTGAGTCAATTGAAGTTGTTGCCATAAGAGGAACAGGACAAGGTTCTTTTGGAGGTTTAAAAGTAACCTTTACTGATGAAAATTATGACATAGCATTATCTATGCCAGAGGCTGAATTTATAACAGAAAAAGGGACTGCCCTGCCTTGGCTGAGGTGGCTTTTGCTTGATGGAGGAAGGGCGATAGTCGGTAATCACTTTTTTAGGTCTTCTGGTTGGGGAAGAACAGGTATGGGCATAATGATTAAAAGGGAAAGTAGTGCATGGTCTGTTCCGAAAGCATACGCGGGCACATTTAATAATAATTTTGCCACAAGAGCTTTGGAGGGTATGCAGGACGAGATTGACATTCTGATAAGAAGGGAAATAACAAAGGTAATAAAATAATGAGCTGCGAACCTTATACAACATTTTCCAAAGTATCAAATGTTGGAGATACTTTATTTACTTCTGAGTTAGAATCTAATCTAAAATGGTATATGGATTGGGGACTTCTAGGCATTGGTGCATGGACTGATATTGACAAACCAACCTCTGGAGTCTATGGTGGAGATTTTAGCGACCTTAGACCTGTTCAAGATCCGGCATATAACAATGGAGAGGTATGGGAAAGCGCCAGAAAAGACTGGGTCTGGGAAACGGGAACACTATATTCAGACAAATCAGTAGACTATTCTGCAACACAGATTTCAGGGGTCTATATTAATGGATCATTAAAGGGTACAGGAGATGCCACGTATGGGCATCACTATGATTACCCCAACGGTAGAGTTGTATTTGACACTGCAATTCCTACAACGTCTACGGTTGAATTAGAGTACAGCTACAGGAACGTTCAGACTTATATTGCGGATCAGGCTCCTTGGTGGGATGAGCTTCAGTATGATTCTTTGCGTGTTGACGATTCTAGCTACAATGTGGCAGGATCTGGATCTTGGGGTATCTTAGCGAACCACAGGGTTCAAATGCCCGCAATTGTAATAGAAGCAGTTCCAAGAAGAAGAATGTCTCCATACCAGATGGGCGATACATCTCAGTTCATTAGACAAGATGTTTTGTTCCATATTATCGCTGAGTCTAGGTGGTGGAGAAATCAGCTTGTTGATATTGTTTCGTTACAAAAAGACAGTCAGGTATGGCTATATAATAGCAATACTGTAGCTTCCAGCGGTGCATTCCCCTTAGATTTTAGGGGGATGACCATCGCTAATCCAAATAACTATGATGACATTGTAACAGATGAAAATTATAGGTATTTGTTGGCAAGAATGGTAGATATGAATGTAACAGAAATGCAAAGTTATAATTCTAGACTCCACGAAGCCACTGTCAGGGCTACATTTGAAGTCGTGATAGACTAAATTGGTGTATATTAGACTAGATACGGTATCTAACTATATTTTTTCAGGAGAAGTTTAATGGCAAATAATAGAGTATATTACGCTATTCAACAAGTAACCTTTGGTAAAGACGGCCAAGGCAGCGTCGGTCCACGATATGCTGCTCATGGCGTCCAATCCATTGGTATTACTACGAACTTTAACCTAGAACAAGTATTCGAGCTCGGTCAAATTTCCATCTACGAAAATGTAGAAGGAACACCAGACGTTGAAGTAACTATGTCTAAAGTTTTAGATGGTTACATTCCACTTTATTGTTTGGCAACAGCAGATCAAACTAACGGTCCAGCCCTTTCTCAAAGAGTAGATTCAGATGTTAAGACATTTGTTCAGCTTGGAATTTGGGACGAAGCAAATCAGTCAGCGGGTGAAAATTCATCGACTGCTGGTTCATGGGTTGAAATGTCAGGACTCGTTGTTTCTTCTGTGAGTTACAACTTCCCACTTGATGATAACTTCTCTGAAGATATCACTTTGGTTGGTAACTATAAAGTATGGAAGTCTGGAACCGAGAAGAATACAGTTTCTACAAGCTGTGGTGTTTCTTACCATCCTAGTGGTGTAGGCGGAGCATTTGGTGGCAATAACGATGCTCCGATTGGCTCTGGTGGCGTAAACAGACGTGAAAACATTCAATTCGCAACCTCGCTTGCTGGAACGAACTCTGGTGACTTCAGTATTCTTCCAGAAGACATTCCGGGAGTTGGCACTTCAGGTCAAAGAGGAACGGCTCACGTTTCTTCAATTACTGTTTCAACTGATGTTTCTCGTGAGGACATCTTCGAATTGGGTGCTAAACTGCCTTACGCTAAGTCAGTTACATTCCCAGTTGAAGTTACTTGCGATATTGAAGTTACAACTGCAAGTGGTGACTTGATTAATGCTCTTGACGATTGTAGTGAGGATGCAGCATGTAATACAAAATCTAATCTTAATGAGAGAAGAATTCGTATTGCAACTTGCGAAGGCTTGAGAATTTGGCTTGGTCAGAAGAACAAGCTATCTTCAGTTTCTTATGGTGGTGGTGATGCTGGTGGTGGAAACGCTACCGTGACTTACTCCTACTCCAACTTTAATGACTTTACAGTCATGCATGTCGCTGATAGCGGCTCAAATGGTGGTTCCACTAGTGGTTCCACATGGTGGAGTGATAAGGAAAACTACATCGGTACAGGCGTTTATTATTAATGATAATGCATCGGGGTTGCAGAAATGTGACCCCTTTGCTTTATTTTGTCGGTAGTAGTAGCGATAGCCCAATTAAGACACGTGGAATGGGCAAGTGAGGTTACTGGCTTTTTAGGATCTATAGGATGAAAGAATCGGAAATAGAAAGTAGTATCAGGACGATACTATCTGGCGTTCAATATTTTAATTATAAAAATAACTTTTATAAGATAATATCTCCGTCCTCTGACGACTATGCCCTAGCCCACTATATTGCTAAGACAAAATATAAAAACAGAATTTTTGATAGTTTTTTAACAGAAGAAGAATCTAAAAGACAGCTTGATATAGCTGGAATATGGACTTCTGAAGATGAGAACAAATACGATACATCTCTATCAGAGATAGAAAAACTTAAGGTCTCATTATATGAGTCTAGAATACATAGTAACAAATGCAAGTCTATAAAATCCCGATTAAAAGGAATAAGAAAGGCTGTAAATGAATCTCATACTAGAAAATATTATTTATTTGATAAGACTATAGAATATCATTATGGTTTCATTGTAACCAATTATGCCGTAGCCATATCTCTGTGCGACATGAATTCCGAGAAGCTTTTTAATAAGTCAGATGTACTGGACATATCGCTACCTATTATAGACAAAGCATATACCGAATTCATTACTTTCAGTTTTTCTAATGAGCAATATAGAGAGATGGTAAGGAGTTCAAATTGGAGTTCTTTTTGGAATTGCGGCAAAGAGAATGTTTGTGGTGAAGATTTTACAAAATTAAGCAATCATCAAAGGACAATGATAGCCTACTCAAAGATGTATGATAATGCTAGGCAAAGTTTGGAATGTCCAGAGGAAGATGTCTTTAAAGACGATGACATGTTTGACGGATGGATGATAAAACAAGCTGAAGATATGAAGGAGAAGAGAAGGGAGAATGCAAATAATTCTAATACAAGGCACAATGAGAGAATGTCAAGGGCTGGAGAAATATTTTATGTAGCGCCAGACCAAGAAGAAGCACAAGAAATTTTCGATTCTAATACAATAGCAGGAAGAGCAAAAATACATTCAAGGAGAAAATCGGTCAAACAAAATCCAGAAGGCATATCTGAGGACCAACTCCCAGATGTAAAAATGGAATTAAGAAAGAAATTTATTGAACAAGTAAAGGGCAGCTAATATGAGGAAAGATAAAGAATATGAAGAAGTTTCAAAAAAGAGACTTAATAATAATTTAAAAAAGAAATTTGACACTACAACGATTGGATCTCTATCAGCATTTGAGGACCAGTTTGGTTTCTTGTGGGGACATGGGAAAAAGTATTCAGACCTAGATGACGAGGAGAAATATTGGAGAGAAAAGTGGGGAAAAACAAGAACTACTATATTGGATTTGGGAAATTCCAATCTGAGAGCGGCACAAAGTGAGCTTTCTCAATATACAATAAACTGGAACAGATATATTACTAATTTTGTTATAAAGGATGATCAGGAGTTTTAATTATGGCAGAAGAAAAAGAATTAGCAGAAAAAAGAGTTTTCGAACATAGAGGCACTAAGTACGCGGTTAGGAGACCAACATTTGATGAAGTTATAAAAGCAAATGAAGAAAGAGCAAAGGCCTTTAACGAAGCACTACAAAGAGGAGATATGCTTAGAGACCAGCTAGATATTGAGCTTAGAAAAAGAAAGTTGTGGAACGATGATAGAGAGCGCAAGTACCAACAATTAAAATCTAAGGTCATTGATGGTGATTATCGGCTTTCAAAAGGCGGAATTAAGCTCTCTGAAGCTCGTCAATTGGCCCTTGAGATGGCAGATGCGAGATCTGAAATGGTAGATCTTCTGTCTTCCCGTACAGAATTAGACTCTAATACATGCGAAGGCAAGGCAGATACTGTCAGGTTTAATTACCTTTATTCTGCCTGTTTGGTGTATGAAGATAGTGGAGAACCATACTTTGAAAATGGAATTTTGGATTATCTAGTAAAGCAAAATGATGAGGTTGTTATCCTTGGAGCAACTGAGTTTTACTACCTTTTATCTAATATAGATGATCCAGATTCAAAGACTGTAGAAGAAAACTTCTTAAATGAGTATGGTTTCACAAATGAAAAAGGACAGCTTGTTGATAGCGAAGGTCGCCTTATTGACAGGCAAGGAAGACATCTTGATAAAGAAGGTAATTTTATCAAGTGGACATCAGATACAGATTTTGAATTTGTTGATTCAGAAGGAAGACCTGTAGATAAAGACACTGGCAGCTACTCTGTTGGTTTTTCTCCATTCTTGAATGATGATGGAGATCCGGTTGAGCTCAAACAAAAAGAAGAGAGCAAGCCAAAACCAAAGAAAAGAGGTAGACCCAGAAAGAAAAAGGCTGAAGAGCCAGCACTGGAAAAGAATGAATCAGAAGGCTCTGAAGTAACCGAAGAGGTTGCAGCAGAAAGTTCTGAGTAAATAAATTGGATAAGCGGTCATTGTAAGCAATTAGTTTGTAGTGGCCGCTTTATTTTTTGAGAGTTTGATATATGGCGTTCAATATAAATGCTCAGGTTGTACTTACTGGCCCAAAGAATATAAGGGCAGTAACAAATAGCATCAGACAGCAATTAGGTAATCTAAATGTCAATGTAAATGTTGGTGTTCCCAAAAATGCTTCTAAACAGGTTCAAAACTTAAGGAACCAAATGAATGCTGCTGGTTCAGCCACTAGCAAATATAACAAGTCCGCTAATCAGGCTGCAGTGTCTACAAGAAATTTGGGTAAAAATACCCAACAGGCTTCAAACGCAATGCAGACTTTAGGTAAGGAAACAGCCCTTACATTTAAGAGGTTTGCCGCTGCAGGTCTTGTAACAGGAACTGTATTTAGGCTCGCTAATGCTATAGGTGAAGCAACAGGTAAGGCTCTGGAATTTGAAAGAGAACTTACAAAAATTCAACAAGTCACAGGCGCTACAAATTCTGGTTTGTCAGGCCTAAAAAAGACAGCTGATGAGCTAGCACAGAGTTTAGGACTAGATGCCAATGAAATTATATCTGTTGGTAGAGTCTTCGCTCAAACTGGTCAAACTCTAGATCAAGTAGAAGCATCGTTACGCGCGGTTGCTAGAGCTAGTTTAGCACCATCTTTTGGTGAAATGGCAAATACAGCAGAAGGTCTTATTGCTGCATTGGCACAGTTCAATATACAGGCAAGTCAGTCAGAAGCAGTGTTGGCTAGTATAAATGCTGTCTCTAAGAAATTTGCTGTAGAATCTGAAGACATTATTGGTGCTATTAGAAGAACTGGTGGTGTCTTTGCTATAGCTGCTACAGACGCAGAGAAACCAGTTGACGCCCTTAACCAACTTATCTCTATCTTCACAGCCGTTAGATCTACAACTCGTGAATCTGCTGAGACAATTGCTACTGGTTTGAGAACTATTTTCTCTAGAATCCAGAGACCTCAGACTATTGAATTCTTAAAATCTTTAAATATTAATCTTACAGATGCAGAAGGCAATTTTGTAGGTCTGTTTTCTGCGTTTAGAATATTATCGTCAGAGCTTGATGGGATTATTGCTAGGGGTGATACACTTGCGCTTTCAAGAGTTGTTGAAGAGCTTGGTGGTATTCGTCAAGTAGGTAAGTTGATTCCTGCAATCCGCGAATTTAGAAAAGCTGAATCTGCATTTGCTATAGCAACAGAAGGCGCTGTAGCTGGATTAGGCAAGGATGTAGAAACTGGTTTAAATCCATTAATAAAAACTTTCGAACAGCTTGGGGCTAGGTTTGATTCTTTCATAAGAAAACTAACTGAGTCTGCTACGTTTGAGGCTTTTGCAAAAACTATTGCCGGCGTTGCTAACGCCTTTCTTGCTCTAGGAGAAGCCTTAATACCAATATTGCCTGCGCTTACTGCATTAGCAGGACTTAAGATAGCTAAAGGTATAGGTTCTTTTGCTACAGGATTCCTTGGGAGCGCCGCTGCCGGAGGAGGAATGGGCGGAGCGGGTTCTGCTCTTGGTGGTGCTGTCACTGGAGGTCGTGGAGGGGCTGCTGGAGCGAATAGTGCTTTAATCAAATCACAAACAACTGCGATTGCGGCAAATACTAAGGCTGTGATAGCAAATAATATAGCTACTAATTCTTTAATTAATATACTAAGACCAACGCTGCCAGTACTTTCATCAAGCCTATCTCCTTTAACGCAATCTATCGCTAATCTAATCACAGCGATGAATAATCTCGGAGGCAGACTCGGAGCTTCAGGTATAGCATTTGGCGGAAGAGGAGGAAGAAGGGGAGGCGCTAGGCCACCTAGAGGTTTTGCTAGAGGTGGTTTAGTTCCCGGAAGTGGTAATAGAGATACCGTTCCAGCGATGCTTACTCCCGGTGAGTTTGTAATTAGGAAGTCTGCTACACAGGCTTTTGGCGCAGGTAACCTTGCAGGTATTAATAAATATGCTGAAGGTACTCCAAAAGGTAGAGGTGTTCCAGCTGGTAAGAAGAAGGATGACGATGGTGCGCCAAGAAGAGCAACCGTCACAATGTCTGATGATCTTGGTGCTGTATTTCTAAACGCAGGCAACTCTACTTTCAACTATGATAAGGTTTTAACAAAAGGGCCAGCATTCAATAATGCTGTAAAGAATATTTCTGGGCTTCAAGACTTCGAGCCCAACGTTGACAGAATCGAAACAAAGTTCACTGCTCGCAACTCTGACCATACCCTTGACGAAAGAGCAAACCAACAGTTTAAAACCGCCCTCAAAGATGCTGTTAGTGGTACAATAAAGGACGTGGCCAAAGGATTAGTTAATGAGTTTGATGTTCCAGAGATTCTAGCTACAGATGCTGCTACGGCATCTTCAAGGGCTTTAGATACTATTGACTTCAATTCATTGAGTGGACATATTTTTGAAGGCGTAACCGCAGCAGCTACAGGAGCTACACTTACAGATAGTCAGGCCATATTTGATTTTGCAGGTATAAATAAAGAAGTAGTAGATAGAATCAATAAATTATTTACTCCTGATGTTCCTAGCACAGCAAGTATTCTTGAAGCCAAAAATACTGCGACTGCCGATGCAACAAATAAGACTAGTAGCGATAGTAGCATTTTCAATAAAATATTAAGATCTGCTGGTGCAGGAAATCCACTTGGCGTGATAGCTAAGTTTGCTTCCGGAGGGATGGCTTCAGGAACTGATACCGTACCTGCACTTCTAACTCCGGGCGAGTTTGTAGTTAATAAAAAATCTGCTCAATCTTTTGGATATGGAAACCTAAAAGATATCAATAAGTATGCTGCTGGTGGAATAGTAAGGCCCGGAAAGAATAACTACGGGACACCTTCTGCTAGTAATGTAAGGGTAGCTGGTGGTGGAGGCGGTGCAACAGTAAATACTGCTAACATCAATAAGAACCTCAATAGTACGTCTAAATCAGTAAATGATATGGGCAATACTTCGACTAATGCGGCAGGAGCAATAACCCGACTCGCAGACACTGCTTTATTAGCTTCATTTGCTATTCCCGGATTGATAGCATCATTTGATCAATTTGATGGAACTGTAGGTGGAACTGCTAGCGGCTTACTTAATATGGCCGTTAATATAGCTCTTCTTTTTCCTGCTCTCAAAGGAATGGGTAAAGGTATAGCTGCATTTACCAAGACATCTACACGATCAATGAAAAGATTTAGAGGTGGTGCCAGAGGACTCACTGGCTCCGCAAGGACTGCACCCGGAAGAGTAGGTGGTGCATTTTCACGAGGGGGTATAAAGGGCGCGGCAGGTCAATTAGGAGGAGAAGCAAGAGCAGCATTTAATGCAAGTAAAGCTGGAAAAGCAACAAAGGCTGGTATTGACACTGCTAAGGGTGCTGCGCAGCAAATTCAGAAAACAGCAACTAGGGTTGGCATCAAAGGTGGTGGCAAAGCTGGTGGAAAAATAGTAAAGTCCATTTTTAAAGGCGTAGGTAAAGCCTCCGCAGGACTTCCGGGAATTATTGCTGCACTTCTGGTAGACCCTTTAGTTGACGGCGTAGAAAACTTTGTATTTGGAGCTAAAGAACAACTAACAGAAGGTGTTTCTGGAAGGAGAGGAGGCACAGAAACTGGACAAGGGGCAATAGCGGCGACTAGCGGAGCCTTAAAAGGAGCTGCTACAGGAGCTGCAATTGGTCAAATGGCTATTCCTATTCCTGTCGTAGGAGCAGTTGTTGGTGCTATCGGTGGTGCTATTATCGGAGGTATTGACGGATTTTTCTCTGGAGCTGCACAACAAGTAGAATTTGATGCTTTTGATAAGTTAATAACTTCTGTAAAGCGTGCAACAGGTTCATTAGACGTACTTGCGAATGCACAAAAGCTTGGTTCAGGAATAGTATCAAATGCACTCAACGATACAGGGGATGTCTTTGCAAATCTTGATAGTGCTTTCGACGCATCTTTAGAAGCAGCCGGTGCAGGACTTGATTTTGGTGCGATAGCCGGTGGTGTTATAGGAGGAGCTGCCGCTGGTATTGCTAGTGGCGGGAATCCTTTTGCGATTGCAGGAGGAGCTGCGCTTGGTGCAGGATTTGGAGCTTCAGAGGTTGATTTTGAAGACCAAGCTGAAGCCCTAGATAAAGCTCTTTCTGTGATTAGCGAAGAGTTTACAGCAGCCGTTCAAGCAGCAAATCAGAACCTATTGAGTTTGAGTTTTGATGAAGCACTAAATCTAGATTCAGATGCTCTGTCAGTATTTGAGGGTGCTGGCCTAAGTATGGAACAAATGGCTGATGGATCAAAAAGATTTAGCGGAGAAAATGAAACATTTATTGCTGCGCTTCAAGCGTCAGGAGACGAAACAGGCAGAGCCAGCGCACTTATCACATCGTATAATCAAGCGGTTAGAGCAAGCGCATTACAGCTAGTAAAATCAGAAAGAGAAGCTGCTGCTGAAAGGGTCAAATTAGCTGAAGAGGCTGGAGGCGATGGATTCTTCTTTGATAGTGACGAATTCAAAGACGCTAAAGCAGCTCAGAAAGAAACTGCACAACTCGGCTTAGCGATACAGAATCTTGGAGATTCAATAGGTACAGCTGACCCAGCAGAGATAGAAGAAGCGATAAGGGCTGTTGGTGGAGTCTCCGGAGAAGCGGCTGCAAAGATTAAGCAACAAATAATGGAGCAGCAGGCCTTAATGCAAGAAGAAACTAGAAGAATGGCCGCAGAGAAAGCCCTAGCTGCAGCAATGGCTGAAACTCAAAGAGAGATAGAAGCTCTTGGTGAAGGGCTTAAGAAGCTTGACGCGATCACTGCTGGGGGCGTTGCGAGGTTCAATACTTTTGCAAGTAACTTTGAGGCTGACTTCGATAGAGCTTTTGGCACTGATGCTAAACTCACTGTACCCGCTAACTTCAATCCTTTTGAAAATATAGATGCTTCATCAGCAGATGAGATCGCAGATGGTCTTGAGAGAATAAAGGGTGCGATTGGAGACACTGCCGGAGGACCAAATGAAGGTGCTACTGCAGGTTTCAAAGAACTACTAAAGAGTACACAAGATTTACCTCTTGCAACTAAAACAGCGTTAGAGGATTTAGACAGGGAGGCAGGTCCGCAAGGGGCAACATTTGCTAGCCCGGATGCAGCTGTTTCAGCAGTACTCGGAAAATTAGATGCTTCTGGCGCAGGCCCTACAGGAGCTGCTAGAGATCTTCTTGCATCGAATCTAAGAAAAGCCTTTGTGACTCGTCAGGGAGAAGGTGGAACAGTAGGTCTTGAGCAGGATCTTATTGAAGGTGTTATAGATCAAGTAAATACTGCTGGAGAGCAGCTAAAAACAACTCTTGCTAATGTAACAAATAGCCTTAATGAATTCAGAGCAGCTCAGTTAAGAGTGGCTCAAATTAGCATTGAGATTGCTAAAAAGCAACAACAGGCTGCACTTAAGACTCTAGATATACAACAAAGAGCAGACGATATGCTTGGCCTTAATAAAGGAAGAGACCCAAGAGCAGTTGCGCAAGGGAATTTAAGTGCTAGACTTGGTGCTATACAAACCAATGTTAATTCTGCGGGTGTTGCGGGTGTACAAAAGGAATTCGGCGCTACAGGGCTTCTAGATAACTTATCAGCACTGGAAGGTGCAGTTGCTCCTCTAAGAGAGGCTGTTGAGTCAGGATCAGCTACCGATGCAGAGATCGCACAACTAGCAGCAGTAGAGCAAGCATTATCGGAGACTAAACAGGCACTAGATACATTAGCTGACGACACAACAAGATTAGCTGCTATCCAAGACAGACTAGCTGAGATAGAGAAGAGAAAGATGAGTGCTCAGGATAGGCTGTTTACCGTGCAGGCAGAACTTGCAAAGGCAATGGAAGAGGGAGATATGGAGAGAGTCGCTGAACTTCAGCAAGAAATAGAAGCTCCAAGAAGGGCATTAGCCAAGGCTCAGGCGGGTGAAGCACTTACATTGCAAGAAAGCACAGCATTGCAGCAAGGTATACCTCAGCTTGTCACGGAAGGCTTACTGACCGACGAACAAGCAGCCAAGCTAAGAGATCAAATCGCTGGAGGTCTTGTAGGTAATGCAGATTTCATGAGCTTTATGGGAGGTTCTGGAAATATTAATGGCCGACCTGCTGCAGAGTTCCTTGCACAAGAAGAAAGTCTTGGCGGTGGAGCTATGGTTACAGGAGTAACTGCCGAGGAAGCCGCGCTTCAGGGCGAAGGTCTTGCAATAGCTCAAGAGCAGCAAGCAATTGTTGCAGAAAGAACTAGAATAGCAGAAGAGTCCTTAGCTAAGAGAAGAGAGCAAATGATTGCAGAAATGGTTAAGGCGGAAGCATCATTTGAGGCAGCAGGAGCCGCACTTAAGAAGCTAAGAGGAGAAGCAAATTTATTAGTAACTCAAACTGGTGGCGCAGGAGGAGCACCTGTTGTGCCGGATGGTGCAGGAGATGCTGGCAATCTAGCCCTACTATCGGAAGGTGTGGGCGGCGGTGAAGTTGCAGCCCTTAGCGCAGAGATTAGCAGTTTAAAAAATCAACTGGCAGCAGGAATGAATGTGAATCTGAACGGCAACCAAAATGTCAATATAACAGATGCAGCCACAGCTGGTAAGGTATTTGAGCAAGCGGCAGAGCTTACGACGGCAGCGGCATTTGCAAATAAGGTTCCTCAGCTAGAACAACAGTTTACAAACAGTGTTTCTTCCCAAATGAATACGCTAGGTTAAAAGAAGGATTAAGAAATGACAGATTGTAGTGGAGTATTAGTCAAGTATGGTTCATATGAGTTTGTACCTGCTCCTAATGTTAGCATATCAAGAGAAGTAGTCAGAGATGGAACCAACAGAAGAATAACTGCTGGATTCTGGAGGGTTACTCTTGACGGAACATTTGTGCCCAGTGGAACCGGAGAGAATGGTCTTCCTTCAGGTGCGGTACACACAATTGGCCATCCGGGCAATAAGTTCTATGAGCAAATGAATGCAGACTACCGCCTCTTTCGCCTTAGCGGATGCGGAGCAAATTTGATCGGTAGACCTTTGGTAGAAAACATGTCAATTCAAAGTGATAATTTCTACACTACTACATCTGCTTACAATCTTGAATTTGTGTTTGCAGGAAGCATGATTTCTGGACTCGACACCTACTTAGGGTCTGGTCTTAATTTGGAAAGCGCCTCCACTAGTTACAATTATAGTATGCTAGAAAAACCTTGGAGATTTGGAAGTGAGGGCCATGATGGGGTCATGCAGATTGACCGTTCAATAAGTGCTAAAGGCATCAGCGTCGGTAGTGGTGTAGGTACAGGCGATTTTACTGATTTCTTTGATGATGATGACTTCTATATCACAACTGGGAATAGCCCTTTTTCGACTGGTGGTTTTGAATTTGCAGTAAAATACGTAACGGGAATAATAGGAACGGGAGGATCAGGTCCATCTGGCAATGGACTAATTTTGCCGAGCATGACAAGTTATATAATGCAGGTTCCTGATGGTGCGGATATATTTTTAACTGATAGGTCTGTGGACGCCACTCCGGAGGAAAACACATTAACGGTAAACGACACGTTTTTAGCATTCCCTACCGGTCAGACTTATGGAAGGCCATTAGGATACGCAGCTACAGACACTTTTGATTTGTCATCTGATTTCTCTATTGAAGAGGGAAATGGAACAATAACTCTTAATGGTACCATACAGGGCTATCCATCTTATGAAATAGCTTTCGATGGAACATTTTATCCTCAATCTGGAAAGACCGCTTTTGAAAATGCTAGCGGTTATTTTGGAGCTGCATTGGGCTCAACCTTCGGAACAAGGGCGGGCACTATATATTCAGGCAATCTAGGAGACAACATACAAGGCAAAGGTTCTGCTCCGTTAAATACGGGTGACCCACTATCGGTGAGTTATAGCTATAATATTAAAGAGGGAACTGTTGGATATGCTGTGACCTACAATAACAGGCCAGTTAACTGTCATGAAGGCGTTCTCTCAGAGAATATATCGGCTACAAAAAATGTTGGAGTCCCTGTAATAGCTAGTCATACAGTATTAGGAAGGGCTTCAGGGCCAATATTGCAAAGTATAGGGACTAAGACAGCTAACACCTTTGATCTTAGCATTGAAGCGGTTGTTCTACCACCAACAGGTTGTGTTGCTGCAACAGCTTTTGATTACAGTCCAGACTATGATACTGTTGTTGACAATGTAGAAACCACAAATTTAAGCGGAATGACACACTTCAGAACAGCGGATAATGAGACATTTGATCCTAAGATAGGAAGATATAGCAGATCGGTGAGTTGGATTTATACGGAGTGTCCATAAATGGGTGAAGTTTGCAGTAATTTACCAGCAAATATAGTTGGTCCATTTGAACAAACCTTATTTTTAGGTTGTTCGGTAAAGTCTTTTAGTTCTAGTGTTGGCTGGAATGACCAAGAGACCAGTATAACTGTTGAGCTTATAGAAGATCCTTGTGCGCCTTTAACACACAAGATGTACTATCCTAAGCCCGGAAGTGCGATGAAATGGACTAAGAAAGATCCCGGATTCCAAACTCCGGATGTGGGTGCACCTGTCTATTTTAGAGTAGGAAGTTTTGAATTTGCAGGGCTAGTTCGTTCTTGGACTAGAAAAGATGACGCATCGAACTATCCTACATATAGTGTAACTATATCTGATCCTAGATTTATTTTAGAGAATCTTACAATTATCACTGGTGAATATGCCGGAGATGTTAAGAATGTGCCCAACTTAGTAAATGCTTATGGCTTTCTAGAAAGTATTAGCTCTTCCGTATGTCAGCTTGACGCTGGCTTAGACTGTAGAGATTGTAATGACACATTTCTTAACGGCTCTCAGTTTGGATCTCCTGCAGAAGGCTTTGGTGGATCAAATCAAAATGATCAAGGGGTTCCTTGGATAAGGCTAAGAGAGGCTATTCAACTACTACTTTCCGGCTTTTCTAACACTGAATATAGTCCAAACGGCTTCGCTACATATAGAGGACATGTAGAAACTGGTATACCTGCACCCGCCTATAACATGGGAAGGTTGAAGCCTGACGAGACAAATCAAACCATTGTCACGGCTTTTGGCGGCAATGGTAAGTTAAATAATTACTATGTTGACATCACAGAGATTCCATTTGCTCCTAACTATTATAGAATTGAGTCTAGTAGCCAAACATTACTCTCTCTTATTAGTCAAGTTTGTGGAGATGCTGGATGCGACTTTTATATAGAGCTAATGGTGACCAATTCCCTACAAAAGGTTATCAAAGTAAGAACCGTAAAAAGAAGATCTCAACCTGCTCTTGGGCAAATAGGACAATTTTTAAGCACGCAAAACGATTATTTAATTTCAAAGAATTATGGTAATGAGCTTAGAAACGAGCCTACCTCAGTATTTATATATGGAGATAACGTTCAATCTATATATGAAGTCATACCAACTGGGTCTAGTGGAACCATAGACTTAACGTCATCATCTGCACAAGTCTTGCAGCATTGGGGATTTGACAGCGAAGGAGATTTCCAAGATGCAACATTTTTTGAAGGAGACAGATATTTTCAGTCTGGTCTTTCTGAGTGGGATGTTACAGTTGATTTTAGACCATTACAAAGAAGCCTTTCCTCGCCTTTGGTTGATGGTTTTGGTAATCCTATAAGTACTTATAACGTAAGCGAGACCGAGATTAGGGCTGCTATGGGCAGTTTCAATGCTTGGTACAATTACACCTTATTCGTTGGAGTCACAGGGACAAAAGACAATTTTACCAGTCTTTTATACGGCACGCAGTTTGGTCAACTTCTTAAGTTTCCAACAAATTATGGAACATCATTGCCTTTTGGTGGATTAAAAGGTAAATTGCACGAATCAGCTCCAAGTAACTTGGTTGCACAGGCATTGCCTCAAAATGTGACGATAGACTATTCAGGATCTTTAGCAAAGCCAATTGGCAATATGAAAAAAGACCTTGAAGCAATACATTCTTATATTAAATCTATTGGTGATGAGAATTATGGTAAGAAGTTTGTGGTCAAAATGCCAGAGATTTGTTATTATAAGGATACAGCACAAAGTGAATTAAATATATTTAGTGATATTCCCACTAACGGAGGATATCCTGCTTCTGGAGTCAGCGGAGTGCTTGGGCTGCCTTTAAAGGGCACAGGGATTGAAAGATTCGAAGAACCCGATACCTTTAAGGTTAGAGGTATAGCACAATATTCTATACCTTCTTTGACTTCTGTCTCTAGTGGTGATTTGGTTCTCGATGGCTCAGACTATACAATATTAGATAGCGGGATATATGCACCATTAACAGCAGAAGGTAAAAATTATCTTTATCCAACTGGAGGAGGAGGTGTTGTACCGGCAGCGATTGTCGAAATCAACAACCCTATCTTTAGCGGAAAGCCTGAAGCAGTACAGTATAACTCAGCCTACTTTATCGAAAAAATGCCGGGAGGCTCAGGAGCTCTTCCTTCCGGAGTAAAGACCAGTGGAGATATATTTGGTACTACTATGAGGAACATGATGGGCGTTATGCCTGAGATGTATCCACCTTCTGGCTTCGCTATACCAATGCTTAGTAACACTAATAGATATGGACCTTGGGGCTTTGTTGGTCCTGATGGACCAGTTCGATTTGAGTCCGATACCGAGCTAGCTCCTTGGAATTATGGTGGATATGACTTACTTAATACTGGTGCTATTGAAAAAGTTCAGGACGGACTGACTTTCCAACAAGTCGGAGAGAGAGGGGCTTTTAGTCTAGTTGGATATCCTATCAAATCTTTAGGTCAAGACTTGAGATCTCCTCAGACATCGTTTAATAGTAGGACACTGACAACAGAAGCCACTAATTATGGCACATATAATTATATCCCAACAACTCCAATGGATGGTTCTCTCGGACCAAACATAACTAGTATAAATATAAGTATTGGCGAGGGCGGTGCAACTACTAGCTATGAGTTGTCAACCTTTACTCCATCCTTTGGAAGAATGTCAAAGTTAAATGCTAATAGACTTAAGCAGATTAAGGAACTAAGAGCTAAACAAAGAAAGCAAGAAAGAGACAATAAAAAACTTCTTGCAGTAAAAGAAAAGACACAAGGCAGAACTTTACTAAATAAATTGAAGCAGGATATTCAGAGCCTGATACCAGAAGACAATAAGAATCAAGTAAAGAATCTTATGGTAGGCGCTTCTGCAAAGATTGAGGAGCAAGGAGACTTAGAAGGAGAAGATCTGTGTATAGCAGGCGGCTCAGACAATCAGATACTAGCTAGACAGCAAGGAACTAATGACGAGCAGTTCCAAAGAACCGCTATAATGAGTCAGGAGGGAATGTTCAGGTCTGTTTCTAAGTCTGGAGATGGGGGACTTCCCGGATATGTTACTGCAACAACAGTTGTATCAGGAAATGAAGCTCATTCTCAAGACCCTATGGGTCCTATAAATGAATGGAAAATGCCTGTTGTAGCGAGAGACTACCTAGATCCGATGGCTTCCTCCGGTACTCCAAAACATACTGTCGATGACGACCAAGGTTCATATCATGATGTACATCAGGTAGGATTTGGAACATCTATAAACCAGAGCGGTGGTTACGGCACTACATCTATTAGGGACTACATCGAGAATGGTAACGATTGTCCAAATGATTTTAGATTTATGGCCATGAGAGGCCCTCTGGTAATGAACGGTTGGGGTTACGACCTCCAAGGCAAGCCAATACCAAATGCGGTAGATGATGCAGAACAAGCTAGATCTGGCAATTATGAATCTACGGGTCTAAAAGACCAGTTTCTTTCCGGCTGGCTTAAAAGATCTAGGACTTGGCCTACTGCTCCTGTAGACCTTAGATTTGATAGACAAAGAGGTGTCTGGACAGTACCTAATAGTTTTAGGATTGTACACGCGACAGCTAGCGGTGCAGACATTGAAGTTGGCGCCAATGGGTCGGCTATCATAACAAATTCTCCCAAGATATATGAATCGGGTGGTGTAGAAGTTGAGCAACCTACAATAGATTTGTATGTGCCTTCATTTATGCCAACTGGACTCGCTCAGGATAGCGGTTGTTTTGCATATTATGATACACATGACAATAAATGGTATGCATTTTATAATACCGACTTGGTTGGAAGTGGAAGTGGCGGAGGACCTCATCCCCCAGATACTAATACGAGAACAGAGTTCAAGGATTACGATTACTGCACGTATACTGCGTCGGAGACAACATGCACTGAATACGACTGTATTACTTATGGTTCTGGATTAAGACTTACCAATGATGGCGGAGGTGGAGCTAAGCCTGATGGTACAGTTAATGCGGCCTTCTTTGTCACAGATGAAGATTATTGTGATTACAATGGAACTGTAGCTGATAGGTGGTTTGATCATTTAAGATTTAGAAGTGGTCTTACTATAACGGATAATGCTTGTCAACCATATATTGATGTCAATTTACAATTAAAAAACTCGGATACATGTAGTCAAAACACGCCTGTAGATAACTATGTAAGATTTACAAAGCTAAATTTTGCAGATGGTATGTTGCTAGACGAAACAACACCAGAGTGTGAATATAAAATCAAAACAAATATTCAATTAAAAGACTCAGAAAGTGAAGCTTCTGTAAGTGCTAAATATCCGCTTAATGTTAACTCCTACGAGAGATTCAGCAGGATTAATTTTGGCGACAATATAATAGTCGAAGAGGATACAAATGAGTGCGAGTACACTGTACATGGACTTTCTCAAACTATCCATGGAAATGCAACGTGCGGTCTGGGCTCAGGTGTAAATGGTGTATTTGAGAGACTTAGTTTTTCTTCAGGATTGACAGTTGTAGACAATGGAAACTTAAATTGGACAATAGGCACTAATATATCGCTAAAGGATACTGAATCAGAGTCAGATATTAGTACCGCCTATCCCATAACAGTTACAGACTATGAAAGGTTTAGCAAGCTTAATTTTGGCGATAATATAATAGTAGAGGAAAATTCAGATCAGTGTGAATACACTATTAAGGGTTTAGACCAAAGTTTAAGCTCAGACGGAAGCTGTGGAGAGTCCGCTGTAGGAGCACACCCATTTGAAACATTAATAGCTTCCTCTGGTCTTCAGGTATCTGATACGGCTGGATTGTCAAGTAAAATTAAGAAGATAATGAAGGCTTATGATTGTGATGATGCTCAGGTAGGTGGAGATTCAATATCTAAGATTACATTTGGTAGGCAGCTTAAAGTTAGCGCAGATGGTGCTTGTGGAATAAAGGTTGAGCTAGATAAAGATATTTGTCCCGAGGCCGGCGCGACCGTGACAGTAGTAAAAGATATATGCTGTTCTGGAAGTGGTCTAGGTATCGTATATCAAGATCTAGTGTTTACTTCTGAAGGTTTGTTTTCTGGAACAGCCAATGTAGGATCATGTTAATAAAACAATAAGGAGATAGGAATTGTCTGATAATACTAAATTTATTGGAGTTGGGCCAGATTTTGGCAATGAATGTTGCATATGTGAAGGAGTAGGATCAAACTTATCTGGAGCAATATCTTTAGCTCGTCCTAATGTTCCGGGAACCGAATTTTGCATATCTCATGTCGGAGGGGCATTTGCCGGTTGTTTTGGAGAAATATTAATAACAGGAGAAGGCGAGTGTGCAAACACAGGAACTCAAGTTACAGCAGTGTGCGATGGGGAGTTATATTACTTTTATCTTAGCTCTATAAGGGACCAAACAGTCAATCCGGGATGTGCTACATTGACAGCAGTGGATCAGGGCGATCCGTACATTGGTAGTCAAACGTGTCTAGATGAGTGCTCAGACTTTAAGCTCCTATGTCATAGTGAAGCCTGCACCCCTGAGTGCACTAGAGGTATAAACCTATATGGCGATGTTGCAGACCTATCCCAACCATGCTTTCCTTATACTTGTTGTCCTTGTCCAGAGACTGGAAACTATGGAGTTTCTGCAAGTATTGTAATAGAGGGGTGTTCCGGGGGTGATTTGAACACCACTATTAATATGGATAAGGCTGACGGTATCGCCATCTGTTCAGGTATGACGTTTGGACAAACAGATACATGCTATAAGAACATTGTAACTGGTGATCTAGGCCCATATGTATTAATAGATAAACCATACGAAAAGTTTGGGAAGTATTCCGGACTCCTCTGCTCTCCTAACGACGCTGGTTGTTCGGGTCAAGAAATAAGCCTGTCCTTATGTTGTTGTGACAACAGTGTAAGCACGGTTAAGCCGTCTGGTACTGGAGAATGCCATATGTGCAATTATCAACTGTCAATGAGATTCGAGCCTCGTTCAGGTGAAGATGGTAGCAACGGTGTAGCGGATTATTGCTATTGCCCAACAGGATATTATGATAATGCAGGACTTCTATCCTATAATCAAAATAGTGAAGAAACTGTTTTCCATCAATTTAATTTAGTAGACGCTTCTTGCGAGCCATTCTATTTAGAGTTTGAAGCAACAGGGTTATATTATAATTGCGACTGTTGCTTAGGAGGTATGGAAGATGACGATAATGATATTTCAATTACAGTTACTATAGCATAATGCATGAATTCGAAAACTGCACCTGCCCATTGGAGAATGTTTATTGCAACAAGCTCAATAGGTACATGACTCCTCATCTGGTTGATTTTTGTAAGAACCATCCTAATTTTAGAAGCAGGATGTACAGGGAGCCTAAGCCCAAACAAAGGTATGAAGAGCACGTAAGCGAGCATCCATTTAAAAAAACCTGTGATATATCAAATGACTGTATAGCTTTTCTTGTGCCTAAAATAAAGGATTTAAACATTTCTGGAATTGTTGGTATTCCAAGGTCGGGTATGTTGGTTGCGCCAATCATTGCCACATTACTCAATAAGCCACTATACACAATATCAAATGGAGAGATACAAGTATGTAGCTATTCTAGTAGTTTTGGCGGAAAGAGAATGGATGACTACAAGGAAAGTTGTGGTAAACTCTTATTCTTAGATGATACGGCATACACAGGGAAAGAGATGAGAAATATAAGGGCCAAGTACCCTAACAATATATATTCCGCCATGTACCTTCATCCATCAGCTGAGAGATATGTAGATATATTTGGTATGTATTTAAATACTCCTCACTATTTAGAGTGGCATTTTTTTAATAGCAATTTTCCTCAGTCTACAATTTTTGATTTAGATGGTATTTTTTGCCCCGATGTACCAATCGAGAAAGCCGAGAATGAAATTTTATACAAAGAGTATATAACTACAGTAGAGAGCATAGCTCATAGAATTCCCAGACTGCATCCTCCGTGTTTGTCAATAGCTACAGCTAGGCTGGAAAAGTATAGGGGCATTACAGAGGATTGGCTAAAAAGAAATGATATCAAATACAACTCATTACATATGTATCAAGGAACTAAAGATGATAGAGACTCAAACTTTTACAGAAATGTTTCTGAATATAAAACGAGCATTTTTCTTGAGTCAGACGCTAAAATATTTGTAGAGAGCGATGATAGACTAGCTAAAAGAATAGCGAAGAAATCAAATGGTAAGAAGGTGATTTGCCCAGATTTAGGAAAAATTTATTATGTCAAAAAAATATGATTACGAAAAAATGTCTAGAGAAGGATATGTCTGCGATTGTGTCGCTGCTGGATTTTGCCCTCTTCTACAAAAGAAAATGACACCTCATCTTCACGGTCTTTGCCAGACAAGTGACAAGCATAGGGAGCTATTTTTAAGGACTGCAAAAATAAAAGGGGTACATAAGAGCGATGTCAAAAAAAGGCGTGCTGTAAAGCTTAGAAAAAAGACAGAGCTTGAAAACGTAGCTGAAGATGCGATTCAAGAAATGAAGGACTCCGGAGTTGATATAAATAAAGCCTCTGAGGGTCTTGGGGATACCATAGAAAAAATATTGAATAAATTTGGCATAGACCAAGATAAAATAGAAAAAATAATTGGCGGTCCCGGATGTGGCTGTAGTGAAAGAAAAACTTGGTTTAATAAAATATTTTCATATAAAAATAAGAAAGACAAAGTAGATGAGTGATAATTATGATGAAATGTCTGATGGAGAACTAGCGGATAAATTCAGGGAGCATTTGGCTGAAGCGGGTCTTGGAAGTGAACACTCTATATATCCAGAGAATGAAGAAGGCCTTGGAACAGCAATAGAGTCTGCATTAAGTAAAATGGGGATTACGCCTGAAAGAGTACAGAGAGTCTTTGGGATAAAAGAATGCGGGTGTAACGAGAGGAAGAAGTTCTTAAATAAACTGTTCCCATTTTTTAAGAAAACTACAAAAAAAGATGGATAAGTGTCAGTGCGAAAAGGCTGGATTTTGCGAGTACTACAATAAAGAAATGACAAGTAGTCCTCCCAATTGGCAGTGGTGTCAAGGCGCTACTGCTTCAGAAAGAATAAAGCATAAAAGAAATACTGAGAAGAATAAAAGGCTTAGGAGTCGAGGAGTGATCAAAATGGTGACGCATCAAGACCTAGTAAATGCGTGCCTTGAAAGATTGTTACCTAAGCTGCAGAGAGAGAATATTGGTGGAATAGTAGCTATACCAAGATCTGGATATATACCTGCATCTATATGTGCTACATCTATTGGTGTTCCAATATATAATATAGTTGATAAAAAACTTATTCCCGCTAAAACGCGCTCTGAGTTTGGAGGGAAAAGAATGGAGGCATTTAAATATGACCCTCTAAAAAAGTTAGTATTCATGGATGACACCATATGCACCGGAGATGCATTAGAGGAAATAAAGAAAGATTTTCCTGAGATGTTTACTGCTTGTGTTTTTGCAAGTAATCAAGCAAAAGAAAAAGTAGATATCTATGCAGAGATATTACCTATACCTCATATACTTGAATGGCACTTCTTTAATAGTCTGTTTGTAGGAAATACATTGTTTGATTTAGATGGTATTTTTGCTCCAGAAGTCCCGATAGAAGTTTGTCAAGAAGAAGCCGCCTATATAGATTTTATAGAAAATTGCGAACCAATATATCGGAGAATACCAAGCCTATATAGATGCAAGGCAATAGTAACAGGTAGATTAGAAAAGTATAGATCAATAACTGAAAGATGGCTTAGTAAACACAAAATACCGTTTGATGATCTTATAATGTTTCCAACCGAGGACGAGGAAAAAAGAAATAGTAATCATATAGTGGAAGTAGCAAAGTATAAATCTATCCAGTACATGAGATTAGGAGCAGGTTATTTTATGGAGAGCAGTATTCATGAGGCCAATAATATATATACTGCCACAAATAAGAATGTGATTTGCCCGGAGGCATAGAAAATGTTTTGCGATTACCCGTTTGACATGCTACATGTTGGAGAGCGTTCTTATATGACTTGTTGCAGGGGATGGTTTAAGAATCCTCCGCAGTTTGTTGTCTCTGGTGATTATGACAATCTTTGGGATGTTTGGAATCATGACAAATTCAAAAATCTTAGAAGGCTTTGGCTGGACGGAAAAATCCAAGGGGAATATCCGCAAGAATGCGCGCCTTGCGGCAAAAGGGTAGAGCTAGGGCTGCAAGATACAAGACTTGAACACCATAATGAGGTTATGAAGAAAGGTCCTAAGATAGTAAACTTTTCTAATGATCTAACGTGCAATTTACACTGTTGGACATGTAGATCAAGGCCAATAATTGAAAAGAAACAAGAAAGAGTTTGGAAGCAAACAAATAACGTTTTGCAGACTTGGAAAGACGATATTAGACTTATAGAGTGTATAGGCTCTGGAGATCCGCTTGCTAGTCCAGCTTGGCTTGATATCTTGAAGAATATTAATCCTTTAGATTACAATGACAATTTCAGAATAAGACTCTTTACTAATGGGTTATTAATACCCACTCATTGGTCTAAAATATCCAATATACACAATACTATAGAAACTATAAAGATGAGTATTGATGCTGTAACAAAAGATATTTATGAAAGAACCAGACTCGGTGGAAAATGGGAAGACTTAAATAGAGCTTTAGATTTTATATGTGATATAGGCAAGCCGCTAATACTCAATATGGTGGTTACTGCCGACAATTTTACAGACATACCTTTATTAATAAATAAAGCTTTGAGTATTCCTAACTGTTATAGGGTCAATATATCGACAATGAGATATTGGTTTCAAATGAGAGGTGGATATGAAGCGTTTCACGAGATGGATTTAACTAGAGAAGACCATCCTAAAAGAGAGGCTTTTATCAAGTTATTAGATGACAATACAGAACTTCTTTCTAACCCTATAGTTTTTGCAGAAAGAATAATGCCAAGTAATCACAAAGAGCTTGTAAGGAACCCTTCCATAAAAAAGAAAAGGAAGCAAAATGAAAATAACAGAATATGAGACAAGCCAAGAGATGTTTTTATCTGTACCTAATAGTGGTATAGGTGCTGAGGTGGGAGTATGCAAAGGAATGAACGCTATAAATCTCTGGCACTTAACAAGACCTTCTAAGATGTATCTCTGTGATGTTTGGAGAGAAAGGCATCCGAATATGCATTTATTGGAAGACCCAACATTATGGGAAGACAATCATGAGAGACTGGTTGGTAAGATTTTTTCAGAAGAAATAGAAAAAGGATCAGTAGAGCTACATAGAGAATGGGGAGGAAACTTTCTTTATTCCCTACCAGATAACCATTTGGATTGGCTATACTTAGATGCATGTCATGATTATAAACCTGTTTCAATAGAGTTAGAGAATGGCTTAAACAAAGTTAAAAAGGGAGGCTTTATAATGGGTCATGATTATGGAGTCAATGCTCAGGTTTGGAAATCTGGCGTTATTAGAGCAGTCAATGAGAAGATACAAGAAGGTAAAATGAGAATGGTTGGAATAACTATAGAAAGATGGCCTAGTTTTAAGTGTGAGGTACTGTAATGATATATTTACCCGGTAGAGCAGTTTTTATACATATACCAAGAACAGGAGGCAACTCAATAAAAAATGCGATTGCTTCGTCTTGCTTCTCGATAGGATTTCCAGCTGTTGTTAGCACTATATCACCAGTCTATCAGCAGTTTGATAGAATACAAATTCATGCCAGAGCAATAGATTTGAAAGGTTATATTAGGGAATGGAATGACATATACAGATTTGCAGTTCACAGACCTATGGAAGAAAGAATGGACAGCACAATTAAATTTATGGAAAAACTAAGAGGCTTGGGTGTATGCAGTGATGATTGGCCCGTATCACTTCCTGAAGAATTAAAGAATACATTTTGCAGGGATGACTATAAGGAACACGCATTTAAAGAATACTCATCACATACTACCAAATTTTTTACAGAAGGTAACTATGGAGAAGACTTGGGTGTTGAGATATATAACTTTGAGGACCTTCCTGACAGATGGCATGAGATATGCGACAAATGCCAGATACCGAGATGTGAATTACCGCACATAAATAAGAGCAATTAAAAAAAGGGGGTATAAAACCCCCTCCAGTTTTAAAAACTGTATTCAGCAACTTAGCTGGCGCCCTGTGGCTTATAAATAAACCACCCTCTATGAGGTAGGAACCCTCTATTTTTGTCAGCATAAGACTTTTCATTAATCCTTTGCTCTTGTTGCTTCTGCGAAAGTTGATCCCATCTGATCTTTGGATAGATTTGACCACCTTTCTTAGTGCGTCCAAAGATAACTTTAGCTCGGCACTCTTTACAGACTACCTCAAGCCAATCGTTCTCTGAACTATCATGACGGCATACAAATTTTACATCGGTAGAATTGCATTTTCCGCATGACTGATGCTGGAAGACTTCTTGAACTCTTGCAATTTGCTTGAAAAGTTCTTCTTCGGTTTCTGCATCAACTTGAAATGATAAATCAGCTGTTGCTCTCACATTAGCTTTCATTATTTTTTACCTCCACTATCAAAAGTTTCTCTCCACTGTGGGTTATAACCAACAAGGTTTTCAGGAATGGATGCTGGACTACGTTGATACTCTGATAGAGTACTTAACAGCATACGGCCTTGGAGGTTGCTTGAATCTCTGATTGAGTCAGCATTAGGGCAAACGCTCTTGACACCCTCAACCAAGTTTACGTCCAGTCTCTTGCACATCTGATTAATAGCCAAGATCTGTTGATCGGTGATATTTTCTTCAGCGGCAAGAACATCATCTTCAGATGTCTGCTGTACTTCTTCCGCAGTTACGACACGAAGCTTTAATGCTCTACGCAGAGCCTTACCTTCAGCACGAGTATCGGCAGTTGAAACAAGGTGTTGGTTGAAAGGATGCGGAATGTTTTGATACTTAACATCAACACAACCATCTACAGTTATTATAGTGTCTGTAGAGTATTTTTGGATCGCTAGAGTATGCTTGACAGTGCAAATTCCACGATCAGTATTGTAGTTAACAATTTCACTTGAAGATTGAATAATCTCACCATAAATTCTTTCTGTGACACGACGCAAGCCATCGACTGTAGGATTACCATCTTTCAGTTCGCTGTCATGCATTTGGTCAAGTACATACTCACTCCACTCAGGATCTTGAGGTCGAATAACAACCTGTTCTTCCTGCGATTCCAAAGTATCCTCAACGACTTCTACGATGTCTTCAAAATCTGTCTTCTTCGTTTTTGCTTTACTCATATTTCTATATACCTCTTATCCTTCTCTGGAAAATTTGTTTTAATCTTCTCAAGTTCCGCAACGAGTTTATTCAATATATTCCTAAAGTATCGCTGTGAAATGCGCTTATCCTGTCTGATTCTAATAAGAACCATTCCCTGTGATATAATTAAACCCGTTTTCTGTTTATCTGAGCGCTGATTTCTGATTAAATTTTCTTCACCCCAAACGGGCTCAAAATGAGACGGGCCATCGACCTCAATTGCAGTCTGCAAATCCGTTACATACAAGTCAATTTCAAGCCTATTATTTCTCAGTACATGCTCTCGATGAAACTGCACATTATATTTTAGTTTTGTCAGTTCTTCTAAGATATATCTTTCTAGCTTGGAACCTATCCTAGAAGCCTCTCTGATCGCCTGTCCGCCCTTTTCTATAACTTCACGCTTCTCAGCCTCACTCTTTTTATTCCAGCTCTGCTTTCCTATCTCAGACCTCTTATGCCTTTCTGAATCATTTAAAGAATCCCAGACCTTACCTTGAGATTCACTAATCTTGAGTCGTGTTGATTCATCATGACCTTTTCCTTTGGTAGGGTGCTCAGAACGTCCTTCATTAAGTGCTACCTTTGCAGCTTGGCTACGGCTTCTTATATTAATTCCAAACTTGTTAGCATCTCTACGAATCTTATTAGAATACGTCCCAGCAATCTTAGCAATCTGTGCGAAGCTTAGTTTGTTTTTAATATAATTATCTTTGATAAATTTTTTCTTTTCTTTGTCTGTAAGTTCAGAATATTCCATTATATATTCTCCAGCAGTTCAGCATCAAACTCTTCCATTAAAGCATCGGGCTCTCTAAACATTCTTGTAAGTATATTATATATTTCTTTATTCAGTGCGACTATTTTGATTTCGTCGTTCCAAAAAATGTCGAGCAGGTCCACATATCTAAAGTTATTTAAATTTACCCAAGAGGGATCTGCAATCAAGTATATCTTTTTTGATAACATACTCGTTGCTATAAGCTTTTGAGTTGTAGCTATACAAGTAGATATACCAATTCCAGTAAAGTCATGAATGGACGAAACTGAAAATTTAGCCGTATTATCCGCAACCATTGGCGGAATATATCCATCAAAAAATACACAAGTATCGCCTTGATGTATGTTCTGCTCTAATAAAAAATCTATGTTTTTTGTAATTATGCCGATCATGTTTAATATTCCAAAAAGTTCAATGTAGACTGAATTAATGTGTCATAAGTATTTTTTTCAACTTCTTTTGTATAGTTAATATACCAGTGTTTATATTCCTCGCTTTCAAAAAACTTACTTGGGTTTAATAGTATTTTTTCTAAATCGTTAACTGTATGGAAGTTGGCTCCTAATACTAATATCTGCTTCGCTCCAGACAGAAAATAAAACAAGCATTCGTTTCCGGTAAAGTCAATACACACGTTACTTGAGGAAACTAAAGAAGCCGCTTGTCGTGCATCGACATCTCCAAGATAGTTCGGGTGATTAACCTTGATATTTCCGAATAGTCTTACCCCTTGCGAAACGGCACAAGACACAATATCGGCAGGTACTGTTGCTTGTTGAAGGCTATTTGTAAATGCTATTGCATTACATGCGAATTTTTTATTTCTCTCTTCCTTGCGAATAGAAAACTTGTCTATTGGTCTTTCTATGCCTAGACAGTTAAAATTATCTGAGCTGCCGGTAAACAGAATGTCTGCAGCAGCATCATTAATCTTAAAGTATCCTGATTGAACCTCATTGCCGATTAATACAAATTTATTTTCATCAGAACTGTCTTTATTATAAATAGCCCTTAAGTGCAAAGGATCAAGCAAGTTGCTAAGTATCCATCTGTTGACACCTGAAAGTTCTTGTATTCGCTTTGGTGTGTCGTTGTGAATTGACCATGGGATTAATTCAAATCTATTCTTATATAGTTTATTTATTCGATTATAGATGTTAAATAACTCTTGTTGTGAAACTTCTATGGCTAATTTCATATTACTTCTTTTATCTTTAATAAATCCTTGGAGTTGTCAACGTCAATAACCTTTATTTTATCATTGACTATACATTTTATCTTACCACCTTTGTCTATAACTTTATTGATGATTTCGAATAAAAACAGTTTTTTGTTTCTTCTTTTCGTACAGACTTCCTTAAATAGCTTCAGCTCTTTTCCTTGCAAATAGATTATCTGATTCCATTTCAATTCAAGATCGTACATCATATTTAGCAATGTACTATCTTTCGAGACAATACACCCAACCTCAGACTCTCTGTGGTCATCAGTATTGGCAGACGTGCAAGATACTGCGTAGTCTAGCATGTCTATTGCTTCCTTTGAAAAGACCAAGTCTCCCATTAGTATTAACACTCGTTCAGACTCTACTGCATTTAAAGCAATTGATACACTTCTGGCAACGTTGGTTTCTTCGTATAGTTCATTTTCTAATTTTATAAAATATTTCGGACTGTTTTGTATTAGTTTATCAGATTCAAATCCTGTTACTATAATGAATTTAACATTTTTGAAATATGCCTTGACAATATCCACTTGTCTTTGCAGTATAGTCTTTTTACCAATACTTATCATTGGTTTTGGACCATAAGTTTTCATCCTTCTGCCAGTCCCTGCAGCAGGTATAATTACTGTGATCGTATCTGCATTAACATTTTTTATCTTATGCTTTGCCATGTATTTTTATTAGACCCTCTACATAAATAGTGTGCCATTCTTGATTATCAATGATCTCTTCAATATTAACCGTAAGGCCAGTCACATTAGTGTTTATAAAGATACAATTAACATCATTGTAAGTCTCTTCACTAATTATACAAGCAAGTTTTTTTTCGCTCTCGAATATTTTTACTATAATCTCTGCAGAATTTTCATTATAAAAACTCATACCCTTTGATAGTATACCAAATATATCGAAATTTTCTTTTTTGAAAATCTCTTGCATGAAGTTATTTCTATTATCAAAGTTCAACCATACACGACATTGTTCATAGGTTTGAATCTCTCTAACAAAGTTGTCTGATGCTATCACTATTTCTGTAGGCATGGGCAGACTTCTTCGATGTTGTAAAAGTGTTTTTCAGACCCTTCTTCTAGTTCTAGGATTTTATCTTCAACGTTGATTAAAAAAGCATTTCCAGTATGCTTCCTATGCATAATTTTATTCACCAACATGCAATTATCACTCTTGTTAATACCATGTGCAACAATTATCTGCTTATTGCCAAACAGTATAGCATCATCAAGTTCTTTTGTAAAATCTTCCGGAACAAAAAATCCGCTAGAGAAAGTTATATAGAACGGGTACTTAAAGCTAAAGTATGTTGCATCAATAGCTAAGTCAATACACTCCCTGTCTGTTCTGTCAGGGTCTACTATGTTCTGAATCCTCCACTTGAATGAATCTTCATACTTTTTAAATATTGATTCGATCTGCATATTCGTTTCATATAGTGACTCACCTAGCGCTTTATTTATAACAGATACAATCGTTGGCGGGTTGTACTGGTTGCTGAGGCTAGATACTGTGCGTTCCAAATCTTCAAGAGTTTCCTCTTTCTTGTGAACAATGATTGCATGAAATGGAGTTTTACATTGTGCTATTACAATATTCTTTAATTCAGATGTAGGGTATTTTTTTGCCCATTCGGTATTTCTATGATAGATACAGACCCTGTCATTGATAACATAGAACTCCTTACCATTGTCATCATAAGCCTCTAAAACCTCTGCTCCAGAATCTTTATAGGACTGCACTCTATTAAATTCACAGCCTACCTGTGTTCCTTTTGTATATTTGGCAAAAGTACAGTCTCTGCAACTTGTATGTAATTGGTTGATCATTTCTTTGTTGCCTCTATAATATAATTAACTCCTGAGATTCCAGAAAATGTAACTTGAAAATTATTTCTTTGTAAATTTTCACAAAGCTCATGGACGCTGTGACATCTTACCTTGCCGTTAAAAACAACTTTTGATGCTTCTGATGGTGTCATCTTCGCAGACAATATATTTTTCACAGACTCAAATATATCTACTCCTCTAATCTTAAGTTGTCCTCCACTACCAATTTTTTTGCAAAGTTCTGGCAAAATTTCTTCTGGTAGATATTCAAGACAATCAAACACTTCAATACCTAACATACTTGAGTCAATGACACTTTCTGGTAAAAATTGTTTTTTGCTTAAGTCCATGATATGATATGTTCGTGGACAAGCAACAGGAGGGTCGCCTCCAGTTCTATGTAAAAGCATATATTGTTTCATTTATATATTCCTTAAAATTGTATTCCAAGCTTTTTGAAATTCTTTGTATGTAGACGTGATTTGTTTAAGTAAATAATTTGACCTTTTGGGCAATTGCTTTAATGATTTTAAATGCTGAATATGCTGTCTAAGCTCTACAAGATCATTGTATATAAACCCTAAGTTCTCATTATTACCTATCATCAATTCCACCTCCTCTGAATATGGACAAACTACAAAACATCCATATTCGAGTGCTCCCATTAGGGAAGAGGTAATTCCAACATGAGTTTCTATAAAAATATTGCTCTCAGAAATCGTATCTTCAGAGAAATACTTATAGTCCAATCCGTTTAGAACTCCTTTGTATCTAGCTAGTGCCGAAGGGTGAAGCGAAGAAGAAAGGCAAAACTTTGGTTCACCGCCTATTTCATCGTATACTTTATTTTCTTTTCGAATGTATGGTATTGATGGTATATTTTTATTTATGTATTTGTTCAATGATATATTCTTATCAAAATCTACATTGATTCTATTGTTAAGTGGTATACCGAACGGTCTTATACAATATGTTGAATCTGCAGCGTCATCAACAAGAATCATAGGGCAAGAAAATCTTCTCTTAAGCTCGTTAGCTATTGCTGCGCTGTTTGTCCTTCCTATACATACTATATAGTCAAATGAATTAGTTATTATGCTATCTAAGTCGTTTATGATAAACATATTTGTTGGTAGATTTGCTTTTAGTCGTTTATCTAAGTTATTATGATAAGAGTAAATGTTACAGTTTGGAATATGTGACATTTCACCCGCATACCCCTCGTGACCTTCCTGTATAAGAAGTATTTCTAACGTCCTATCTGATAAAGGCAATGTTTTTTTTATAGAGCTCATTACAGCGAACATAAGACTTCTCCTATTGAATCATTTTGTTTATAATCGAACGACTTATGAAAATACTCTAGAACACCTTTTTGATTGCGCAAAAACTTTTCTCTACAATCCATGATCTTATTCATTGTTTCTCTAAGTGAAAACGAGTGCATGAAGTGTTTAGTCTCTTGCGTACCTGCATAATCTTGGTGCGAATCCACTAAGTAGTAACAACTACTGTCTAGCCATTCAAGTAACGGATTATTCTTTAATGTTATTATTGGATTTCCATGTTTGATGGAATACATGGCAAAGCCTTTCACATCATACTCTCCAGAAACTTCAATTGAACAATGAGAGACCCTAAACAATGTCTCGATGTCTTGAACTATTGTGATTTCTGGGTAAAGATCTACCCTACTGAACAACCTCATTCTTTGTTTAGCTTCATTTATAAGTTTAACGACAACGTTTGGGTCTGGTGACATTATTGCCAGAGAAACATTGTCATTTATAGTGAAGGAGTTGAAATATGCCGACAAAATCTTATCTGTTTCTTCTCCTAAGCAGCATGAAAAAACCATTTTGCTTAATATTTTTTTAGTTAGATCTGGCTTGAAGTTTTGTATACACGCAGGCCTAACAACCTTTGTCTTATCTCTAAGATGTTTTGGAAGTATATCTTTTTGACTTTCGCTACGAACAATGATAGTATCTAAAAAATTAAGAAAGTTGTCGTAGGCTATACTATGATTCGTCTTTGGCTCAAATACTCCTACATTTTTATACATGGTTTTAACAAATCTATTTCCTAGCATGTGCTGTAGACATACATCAATCTCAAACCTTTCATCAATTGACAGATCAATCTCCTTTTGTCGGTCAGAATAGCTTATACACTCATTCTTGTTGTTAAGTTTGGAAGACATATCAAGACAACCTATTAGGTCTAATGCCTTTTGCCCTTCCTCAGAAAATTCTCTATATTGTGATATTGTTAAACAGTTAATCATTTTACTTACCATTTGTGTAGTCGATTTGTTCTGGTTGTCTTTGTCCCGTTCTGATGGATTCAAAGAAGTTATTTTCATTTATTTTATTGTTTATGTAATCTAACATGCTTTGCCTATTGAATGGCTCTAGTTGTGAATCTGTCAAGCAACCAAACTCAAGGTTTTTACAGTACATATGATACTCATGACGGTTTATTCTGCTTGGCTTCTTTAGAGCTCCTGCAAGACACCAAGTCACAAAATCTTCATTTGTTTCGATATTTGGCATTTTTACATTAGGAAGAATGTTTGCGGGAGAGTCCCATTCGTGAGATCTCTTCTTTTGTGAAAATGCATCAATAACCATTTCCCATACCCTAGCGCAATCATCCCAATCATAACGAGATATTGCACCATCTCTAACTATTCTTGACTTTTCAAGTCTAGCATTTTCATCCATTGATGCGAACTCTTCGATTATCTTTGCCATTGCCTCATTGTCTGGATAGGCTCGTTCCGCCCAAGTCTCCATTTCTCTAAAGAAAGTTTTAACGGGGACTGGGTAGCCGTTTGTAAAGTGCACTACATCTTCCATAGCACTATAGTTTGTTGCTGCGACTGGAACTCCGCAGGCGGCTGCTTCGACTTGAGGCATCCCAAACCCTTCACAGATAGCATATTGAGCATATAAATCAAAAGCATTATAGACACTGACCAAATCATTTGTTGACAGCCCTTTGGATACACTTGGCATAAACGATGCTTTACTTCCACAGCTTCGACAAGTTGAGATTGCTCCAGAATACTTTCTGCATGACCAAGAGTTGCAAGACTTGCATATATAAGTACAGATAACCTTTGAAGCTAGTCCATACTCAATGATTCCGCTTTCAATATCCCACCCTACTTTCTCAGGATAGCTTGTATGTAGATACAGAAAAGTCTTATCTACTATTTCTTTAGGCGCATTATCCATAAAAATTCTAAAGGCTTTCATTAGCTCTATAAATAGCTTTCTTTTTTGGTTCCTCATAACGGTTCCAACTATTATCGAATCTTCTGGAAGCCCTAGCTTCTTTTTATGCTGTTTTTTATCTTGTACCGGTTTAAATATTTCTGGATTGATTCCCGGAGATGCGCAGCCAAGAGTATTTACAAACCCACTTTGTTTCTTCAATGACCTTATTCCGTACTCTGAATATGTTAATATTCCATCGCACTGTTCAAATACGTCTAGCCACTTTCTTTTCTGTGGGTATGAGTCAACGGTGGGCATCCAAATCCAGTGGAAGTATTTTCTTAGTGGGGATTCGTTAATCCACATATCCATCCATGGATCTCTGTATGTTAGAACAATATCAGGTCTGAAATCCTCTAGAACATGATTGAATCTCCATAAACCAAAAGCATTATTTGCGTTTTGGTTATATATTTGAGCTTCTTGCTCGTTCGCGGGGCTATTTGAATAGTATTTCCAAGGGACATGAGAACAACTAGACAGGTCTCCATAGCTTGCAAATTCGGCAAGGTTGTATTTTCCAGTAGACCAAAGACGTGACAAAACCTCCTTTGCATATGTTCCAAACCCTGATGCAAGATGATGTGACTCTGTTAGAAATAAAATTCTTTTTTTATTCATTGCACTCTCTTATCTTTTGAATTGCTGAATAGATTCTTCTTTTAACATACGAGCGACCTCTTCCAGCTATGTTCGAAATCTCTTCTAAAGTATAGCCCATTATTCTAAGATCAATTAGCTCACACTCCTCATCAGTAAGATTATTTGGACAGTTTTCCCAGAACTCTTGTTTAGACATATACTCGGGAACTTTAATATCTGATATAGGAAAATATCTATTTGCTTTTATTGATTTGATTTCCTTAATAATTTCCCACCGGATAGGGTTCCATGCATACGTTGAAAGCGCTGCCCTTGAAGGGTCATGCTTTTTTAAAGCTTTCCATAACCCTATTCTTCCGGCTTGCATGTAATCTTCCTTTTCTACGTGATTCTTTGGTTTAAAAGAATTAACCACAGAAGCCACCAAGCCCATATTTTTTTCTATAATATCGTCCATTACTATATTATATCGTCCTTTCTAAACTAACTTGTTAGTTGTTCCACTCTTTTTACCAAAAAACTTCCTCTATTTTTATCCCTCGACCCTCTAAGTAGAACCGTATTGCCTTCGTATAGTAGATTCTTATACTTTTCCCACTCTTCAGAAAATGCAGTAATGTTATCCAAGCAACAGCTATTATCACTTGCAACAACAAAACCCATCTTGTTGCCTTTTGCCTTACCTTTTTTAATTGTCCATTCACGAACAGACTCAATCTGAACTGCAATTACAGCTCCGTGCTGGCTTTCAAACCCATCTATAAATTCTTTACATGTGCAGTTAGCTCTTGTAGTATCATACTCGTCTACCTTATTGCAAGTTAATGAAATTCCAAGAAGCTCCTGCTCTTTATTAGCCATCCAAGAGGGCGAATCGAATAGTGCGTATCCGGGATCATTGTAACTACGTAGCAAATCTTGTACTACGGGTATCTTGTCTTTTCTGAATATTGGTCTTTTCTTACCCCCTTCAAGAGAGACTTCAATCATTTTCTGCAAAGACTCCTCAACGGTTGCTTCAGGATTTGCTTTCTTGTACTCTATGAGCCAAGCGGTCTCACGTTTGCCGATATCTTTCAAGGTATTATAATTATGCTGCATCTTTGCGCGTAGTATTTTAAAACAATCGAAAGCTCCAGCAAGGATAAGGTTCTCAAAAGCTCTTTTGTTGACTTTGGGTGCGACAAGCATCAAGAAACAGTCCCAGTCGCAATGTCTTGGGTCGATTTCGTGCAACTTCATATCGTCAAGCATTTTCTTGTATACGGATGAACCAACACCTTTTACATTAGTAATACCGTAAGTTGGATTTTTCCCAATCAGTTCAAACTCCTCATTCATTTCGATAACACTGGGAGGAAGAACATGAATATCCATAATCTTAGCATTGTTAACAAGTTCTTGAACTTCAACAAATGTGTCTGGCTTTCCTATAGAATGCTTAAGATAAGAAGTAAAGAACTCGTGAGGGAAGTGTGCTTTTGCATATGCTGTGATGTATGCATTATATGCATATGAGACACTATGAGACTTATTAAAAGAATACCTTTGAGATTTTTCAATCCAACTAAATATTTCTTCTGCCTCTGCTTTTGTTACAATGCCTCTTTCTATCGACTTGTTGATAAAGTTTTTCTTAACCTTTGCCATCACGTCGGCTTTCTTTTTACCGATAGCCTTACGTAGAATATCTGCCTCCTGAAGATCAAATCCAGCAATCTCTTGAGCCAATAGGATAGCCTGTTCTTGATACACAAGAATCCCATAGGTACTTTTTAGAATCGGTTCCAGAGCTTCATGGAAGTATTCCACTGCATCTCTCTTATGCTTTCTGTCAATGTAGTGCATAGTCAGGCTCTTGCCTTTTACTATAGCCTCCAAACAGCCGGGACGCATAATAGCAATTAGATCAGAGAGTTCTTCTATGTTTCTGGGCTTTGTTTGCTTTGCTAAAGATCTACCTAGCTGTGATTCAAGTTGAAAAACACCTTTAGTATTACCTTCACAAATCAAATCCCAAGTCGCAGAGCAGTTCATATTCATCTTTGTGATATCTGTATCAAAGATAATACGACCCTGCTCATCCTGCTCGAAGTCACAGCCACACTCTAAACTTATCATTTGAAAGCACCTTTGAACTTACTCACGCTTGCTTGTTTTCTGTGAAACTTCATAAACTTAACCATTAGCTTAGCTTCATCAATTGTATCGGATAAAGCTTCGTGAGCTTGAGATGATGCCTTCATTCCAAAGAAGTCCCTGAAAGTATCTAGCTTCATACTATTTGGCTCATCAAGGTTCTCAAACCACATGAATAGAATATCCATCATATCAATCTTGGTTACAGTTGACAATGGCATCTTTGTACCGTACTTATCAGCCATACGCTGGAGAATAGGCATGTCAAAGCCAATGATGTTGTATCCTGCAGGAATAGGTTCAGTGTACCATTGCCCCGGTTTCTTGTCAACTTTATACTTTGCGCAATATTCACAGAAGTTTTTCCAGACAACTTTTTCCGATTGGCCATTTTTCCAATCTTTGATAATATCTTCTGTTTCTACTCCACGAGTCTTTGCGTGCCAAGCAATTGTGTCTTGGCGAGCCTTAGTGAAGTATTCTTCTTTGTCGATGTCATCGGGTTTAATTGTCGCTCGGAAAGCCTGCTCAGTTTTAATCTCTAATGTTCTAGGGTTTACTGGAACTGCTGCAAGCTCTACTGCATTACATTCCTGTGGATTTGCAGCATCTGTTTCTAAGTCAAACACCATAATCCATCTATTATTCATCATAGTTAATGCTCCTTCTATATAATAATTATACAGTCATCCTGTATGTATTCTTAATGATTGTTGGAATTTCCATGATTTTATCTAGCATTTTAATTCCCAGTACATCAAGTTTTAACAGTCCTGCGTCCTCGCAAGAAGGTCCTTCAAAGCCTGCTAGCTGGCCTTTACCTTCTTTATCAATAACCATTGGGCACACATCATAGATAGGTTGTGGTGAAACAACAACTCCTGCAGCATGTTTAGATTGAATGATCTTTGTATCTTCTAGCCTTATTGCTTGCTCAAATATTTTTGCAAACTTACCTTGAAGGACACCGTTGTCATCAACATAGCACCACTCTTTCAACTCGTCTTTTTTATTCTCTAAAGCCCAAGTAATAACCGAGGCAGTACCAAGTTCTTGCTTCATATCTTGCAATTCATCAGCTATCTTCGCTTCATCAAGTATGTGTGATGTGATTGCATTCTGCTCGCTGAAGCTGATGTTTCCACGCGCAGCCATAACTCTCTTTAAAGCTGCTCGCCCTTTAAGGGTTTGAAATGTAACAATCTGGGCAACATTGTCTTCACCATATTTTTGTTTGATATAATCAATAATATCATTTCTAGACTGTTTTGGTACATCAATATCAATATCGGGCATCGAAACACGACCGCCAGCATTACGTCCTGCATTATAGAATCTTTCAAAAATAAGATCATAAGGCATAGGATCAATCTTGGTTATATCCATAAGATATGAAACCATACATCCTGCTGCGCTGCCGCGTCCCGGCCCAGTTAAATATCCTCTTGAGTTTGCATACTGTAAAATGTCTCTAACAATTAGGAAGTAGCTAGACAGGTTAGTTTCAGTAAAGATTTTAATCTCTTTTTCAACCCTTGAACCATAGTCCTCAAAGGCACTTGCACCCTTTTCAATGTGACCCATCTTACGTTTCCAGCCATCACGGCATAGATAACGCAAGTAATCGTTAGGAGACATTGCGTCAGGGCAGTCGAATACAGGAGGATTAGGAGGCCCCAATATATCATACTGGGAGCACATATTTGCTATATCAATAGTGTGAGCTAGTTCTGCTTCAGTATGGAACTGCCTCATCTCGTTATAGCTAGGAATGTGATAGTTGTTCGACTCAAAGAAAGCTTTCAATGAGCGAGACTTACCTTTCTTAATCTCATTCTGTACTTCACTAAGGCTTTTACGCATTGCCGTACAAAGAAGAACCCTCTGATCGTGGGCATCTTCTTTTTTACAATAGTGCGCATCTGGAGTAGCTACACATGGAATTCCTGTCAGTTTGGAAATCTCCCGCAGCTTTTCACCAACCTCTTTGGCTTTAGTATTTATAAGAGAATCAATAAGTTGAATCTCGATATAAAAATTACCTTTACCAAAAGCTTTCTGCAAACGCTCTGCTTCTCTGATACCTTCACTCTTCCAATTGGGATTATCTACAACCACATTTGCAAGACGAGAACCTAAGTGTCCACTGAAAGATATTAGCTTACCGTTAGAGGCGGCAGCCAACTCAAGAAAATAATCATATCCAACTCTTGGCTTATGATAAAAATGTTCTATTTTATTTGATATGGAGACCATTGATAGAAGAGACTTCCATCCTTGAAGGTCTTTACATAGTACTACTTGATGAAATAGTTTTGAGTTATCTGGTTCTTTAATTGTTGCTGCTTGATTACTCACGTAAAGCTCGCAGCCCAATATTGGTTTGAACCCATTAGATATTGTTTTATGGAAGTCGATGGCGCCACTGACGGAGCCATGGTCTGTTAAAGCACAAGCATCAACCTCTATTTCTTCTAGTCTTTTTGCGATATGCTTAGTCTGAGATAGTCCGTCTAGCAGGCTGTACTCGGAGTGAACGTGAAGAGGTACGTATTTCATTTTGTTAGTTCCAGAAAGTCTTGATACAAATCACTGATTGCTAAATTATACATGTTAACGTGGGTTTTGAAGTTGTTGGAGGAGTCTATTTTTCCACTTTTCCAAAGTTTTGCTCTTTTCCAATACTCTTCAGAACGCATAAAACCACACAACCAAATGTTTTTAAGTCCATAATATTTCTTAGGATGCGATTTACTAGACCTTTCAAATTCAAGGCTAATGAACGCATAAACGTCTGGCTTTTGATGTCTGCTTGTTTCAGCAATTGATACATCATAGTGTGGTCTTGGCGCAACTGTTCTTCGTTTTGTTTTAACTTCAAATCTGTCACCAGATTCAATTAGCAAGTCGTGATTGTATTTTTCAAGACCTCTGTTATTACTAACAATAGTGGCATTAATGTACGGTGCTAGGGCTTCTTCGCCTAGATACCCAGCTATATTTCCTCCACCTCTAAGGATGGAGTTATTGATTGATCCTAGAGACTCTGCTTTTTCTCTAGCGCTTCTTATCATGTCTTTTGTAAAATCTAATTTAATCATACTTCGCCCGGAGCTTTGTATTTTCCAATAGCGTGGTCTGGAGACATACAGTTTGCAGTAACCCATTCAATGCCATTTTCTTTAATCATAATCTTTGTCTGTTCACACTTTGTCAAAGGAGCTCCAAACATATTATCCATAACATCTACATTTGTTCCTTCATATGTAGTCTTGCCAGCAGGACAAAGTTTAGAACACTTCCAAGACTTTCTAAGTTCTGGAGTCTTTGTATTTTTAATTACATTGAACTTAGCTTTTATCATTTCTAGTGTCTCAGGGATATCACTATCTTGGAAATGAAGAGTGAACGGGCCACCATCATTCATAAAATGAATAGTGACAAGAAAAGTTTCAACTTCTGGATAAAGCTTTTTGCAAGCAAGATGATACATTCTTAATTGCGGGTCTTTTTGCAGTTTAGCTTGGGTTTTTTCTTTTCCAGTAGCCCAGTCCAGCCTTCTTCCTGTTTTCCAGTCAATAATCTCATAGACTCCATCTCCGATGTCAGTGATTAAATCTATAGTTCCTTTTAGTGCTAAATTGCCTTTCAGCTTTGTTCCATCTGCTAACTCGTACTCATAAGCTGCCCAATCCTCTTCTATCTCAAAGTCAAAGTGCGGCTCAGCTTCTACAATGGTTCTGTTTTTGGGATCAAAGAATCCATCGTCATCATTAAATATCTTCCAAACCCATCTTCGGCAATGCTTCAGATCTAGCGGCTTCCAATCATGATGTGTGGTTCTAGACGTATAATATTCATATACTCTATCAATAATTTCATCTAGATATTCTGGGTCGTAGTTAGCAGTTTCTATCTCACCAATCTCATGATCTTCAAAGGTCGCATAGCCATCCTGTAACGCTTTCTTTGCAAGAGCGCACAGTTCAAGAACCTTGTGAACAATGGTTCCCTTATCAGCTTTCTTTCCGGAATCTCCTCTCCATCCAAGAGTGTATTCCATATAGTATTGCATGGGACACATTCTATGAGAGTTGAAAGAGCTACTTCTGAAGTATACGATTGGTATTGACATTACTTCTCCATTCTTGGTATAACATTTGGGAGACCCTTCAGTCCATTATGAACCATCTTAATGGAGTCTTTTATTCCTACTTTTGCATTGTCACAAATAGAATCACATAGAGATAGAGCTTCTTCTATTTCTTTTTCGCTTACATGTTGATCTGCTTTTGAATAAGGATCTCTTGTTAGGCCTACGATGTAAGCTCCTTCTTTTTGAAGTTCTACTATTTCATTCCTAAATCTAACATCACAGATTAATGCTACCTCTGGCCTATCTCTCTTAATTTTTCTGATTACGGAATTGATCCAGACATTTGGGTCTAGCTTTCTAAAGAAATCAGTTCCTACATACTGTAACACTTCTCTAGCTGTCATGTTGTTTCTGTTTTTATTCAAGCTACTATTCTGCCAAGTTGGAGTGTCTTCCCAGAGTATGTTTGTTTTGCTATTTTTAGCTTTATCAGTTCCATAGGCTTGCTCATACGTCAGACCAAGAACATCAATACACAAGTCTTTTAGCGTATCTGCAAGTCCATATATCCTAACATAACTTCCGAGGTGATCTTCAAATAGCTTGGACATATTCAGATTTTTACCAGAAAATTCGAACCATTCTTTGCCCTCCAATGTCTCACCGAATATATCGCTAACTTCAACAGCCCCCTTTTCAGAAAGTCTGCTTTTTTTACATACTCCTAACTCTGCAAGTTTAAGTGCAAGTATGTAATTACATGCGGTATTTTTGCCACTTTGCTTCTTTCCTGCAAATCCAACTATTTGTGTCATCTTTAGCCTCGGTTAAAATATTCTTGTAATGTTTCTAGTCTATCTTCAGCATCAGCTAAAGCGCTGAGTGCTTCTTCAAGATTAGAGTATAAATCCTCAGTAGAGTGGTCTCCAATCCCAGCGGGGTGATCCAGTAAGATATTCAGCGACATAAGTGCCTTGTCTCGATCTGCGTATGCCTTATTGTAAAGATAATCAATGGCATTAATCTTGTAGCTACTCATTTAAAACTCCTCATAAGCCTTAATAGCCTGTTCAATAAAAGGTTTGATGTCTGATGTCACTGTATCTACATTGAGGTCAGCGATGTCAGCAGCGTCAAAACTAGGGAAGTACAGGCGGTAAAGCCTTGAACATTGTTCCTCAATCTTCTTTGCTGCTTTTTGCCCAGCCTCATCGTTGTCCATAAGACAAATAAGAGACAGCGCACCAGATTCATCAAGTAAATTCTTTTGTTCATTATTAAACGCTGTTCCAAAGATAGCAACAACATTGTGTATTCCAGCTTCAGCTAATCGCCAAACATTTCCGGGTGACTCTACTAGGATCGCCACACCAGACTTTACAATTTCGTCCTTAGCCCTCCAGTAATTATACAACCATTTCTCTTTTTGGAACCCTTTGCTATGCATCCATTTTGGGAAATGATGACATTTTCTCTTAGGGTTGTGATAATGTCCACATTTACCGCACTTTTCAAAGATGCTTCTACCTGTACAACCTACAATATATTTATGTTCATTGTCATAGATAGGTACAACTGCACGCTCATACATAGGCTTAGTTGGATTGTCGCAATACCCAACGTCATAGTATTCAAGTACTCTAGAAGAGAAGCCTCGATCAAGGTAATATTGACAAGGAACTTTTACTCTTGCCCTATACTCTTCTTGAGTTGGTCCGCTTGGTTTTGCTGGCTCTGCATTTAGATTTCTTACTAAACTGCCGAACTTCATCTTTTCAATGTTTGTGCTTGCGGCTTCTAGCGAGTTAAAATCTTTATCTAAAAAAGATAATAAAAACTCAACAGACTCTCTAAATGTAGCCTCCTTATCTCCTTCCTTTTCCCAATTATATTTGACCCTTGATAGTATTCCTTTGATAAGGCTTACCATACTGTTCCCAAATATCTCTTCGCAGCCGTGAGTACGACATTTGAAGTGTGGTTTGAAATCGCCATTAGGGTAAAAGTTAAGGGCTGTTGGATTATCGCCACCATGAATTGGACAGCACGACTTTATTAAGATGTCATTCTTATAAGATGTCTTAACTTCAAAATATGATAGAATTTGATCTATATGTTGCGCAGCGATCTTCTCTAGGGTTCTAACTTTTGCATAGTCAATCTTCTTGTTATTTAAATGGAACGTCTTCGTCATCGCCAAAATAGTCTCCGTCATTATCATTATCATATCCATTGTCTAGTTCAAAAGCTGTTTTACCTTCAACAACCATTGCATACTGACCTTTAAGTTCAGCATTTATATAGTCTCCCGGCTGTATTCCTTCGCCATGTCTTGAAATTACTGGCACAAGCTTTCTGTTGCCGTTTTCAGGCCCATCCTTTGCAATCTCTTCATCTGACTTGCGCTTATAGATTGTAAAGTTAGAACATAGCCAGATGATTCTATCAGAGCCAGACGCAGTGTCTGTTGACTCTTTAGTAATACCATCTCTATTAAGCTGTATAAAAGTTAAAATAGGAACCTCATACTTGAGAGACAGATTATGTAGGGCGGTAATCATAAATCCAAGAATCTGGAATTCTTTCATATCGCCTTTTATCTCGGCGGAATCCATCAACTTTAGATAATCATAAATTATCACGCAGTCGTTTGCTTTTCCTTTATCATTTAGTCCTACGACCCTACTAATCCATCTTCTCATGATAGACGTTTGCTCTTCAAAAGACGCTCCTCCAATACTCTTGAAGTAATAAGGAAGGTTGTTTACTTCCTTAGCCGCATCCATAACTTTCTTTTTAGTAGCTGGATTTTTGGCAAAAGCGCCTGTCTCGATATCATTGATCGGAACTTTTGAGAGCATAGCCATCATTCTATGTTGGTGATCTTCTTTACGCATTTCGGTATCTAAGTTAAGAACCGGAATACCTTGCTTGGCGATGTTGATGCCCATATTATCTGCAAGCAACGTTTTGCCCGTTTTAGGTCTTGCTCCAATAACATTCACAGTTCCCTTTCTAAAACCTCCTCCGATAGCATAGTCATATCTGGGAAAGCCGGTTGAAATACCAATCTGATCGACAGGTGTTTCACAAAGCTCTTCTAGATGCTCTTCGACATCATTGAACATTTGAGTTGGGGATTCATCTTCACCAGCTACCATAGATGTGATATCCATGACACCTTCCTCAGCCATACCTAAGATCTTAGCAATGGGTTCATCACCTTTGATCTCTAGATACTTTTCTTGGGTAAGCTCAAGTTGGTCATGCATCATACGTGCAATCTCAAGCTTCCTCACCTTGGCAGCAAACTTTCTCACATTAGGAAGCAACACAGGGAACTTCATAACAGAAGACATGTGTTGTACTTCTTGACTGTTGAAAAAGTCTGATAGTCCAAGTTCTTTTGCCGCAGACATCATGGTTGGTGCATCTAGCGACCGAGTATCATCCCTTTCAAGAACATGTTTCATGCAGGAATATAATACAGAATTAGATTCGTCTGTAAAAGCACTTTCCGAAATGATATCGCAGACATCATAGTATGCCTCTGACCCATAACGGAAAACTCCTGCCAAAATTGCTCTTTCTGCTGGTAAATCACTTAACATATTTATCTTCCTGAAATACATGTGTTGCATCGCCAGCGATCTTTATTATAGACTGACGATGGATAAACTTCAAAATCTTTATGGCATTCAGTGCACTTAATGGTAATCTTTTTAGCCTTTGCACGTTTGCCTCTGAAAGGATTAACCGTTGCATTTTGATCTGCCTTAGATGCTTCCTCTAATTCTTTTCTTTCATCTGACGACAATGCAATTGTTCCCATCATCTCATCAAACTTATTTACAAAATTAGAATCTTTGTTTTCTTTATTATTGTTATTGCCCCGCTTGCGCTTTCCTTTTCCACGACGACGCTTCTTATCCTTATTTATAGTGAAGACACCATCAGTACTTTCTTCTTGTTTAGCGGATAACAACTCCTTAATCTCTTCTTGTGAGAACTGACTCAATAACTCTAGTAATAATTCTTTCTTATCCATTTCTGCTTATCTTTGCTCTCTGAAGGTTAATGTACAAGTCACTTAAGTTCTTAACTGAGGAGGCGAGATAAGTCAGTCTATCGGCTCGCTGTTGAGCATACTTTTTAATAGCTAAAAGCTTTTTAGTGTAGCCGTCTTCATTTGCGGCCTGATAATACTGACTATCCCACGATCCTCTGTATTGACTCTCTCTTCCTGAGATGACGTTTCTAATAGCGCCTTCTGCCCAGTTAACTCTTGCGATTTCTCGATTATAAGATCTTTGCAAATAAAACGAGAATCCTCCAAGCGCAAGTGCAGCTTCAGCACACTGGTCTACAGTGAGCTTTTCCATTTGCTGCCGAGGCATACTCATTAACTCATGAACTGAATTGTCATGAAAATTGTTTGAGTATGCGGAGAGCCCTAAATTTGATTCGTATTGGTCTAATATTTCGTCTAGCTTTCCTAGTCGTTCCGTTGGAGTATTCGTGTTTTCCATTCTTCAACTTTCTCACCATAAGGTAGTTCGACGTATGTAATATTATTGTACTCACACCAGTCTTGTTTTCGCATGTCTTTTCTTCGCTGATTTGCAAAATCTTGTGCAGAAGAATGAAACATTGAATTAAATTTGTAGTGTTGTTGCCCATGCACTTCTACAACAAGCTTTAATGTGTTGATATAAAAATCAAAGTAAGCTCGTTCATTTCTTGTGATAGGCACAAGCACTTCTTCTAAGATCTGAACAGTAGGGAAGAGCTCTTTGAGCAGGTCCCTAGCTGCCAGATGTAGTTTGGAGCGAGGACGACTATCGTTAGCCTTAACGACATAACCAGATAAGCTCCAGTTGTGTTGTTCGTTATTTAAATCTCTAATCTTCATATTAACTCCATAGCCCTTTGTTCAGTCAAGACCTTGCAGATATGAGGACTGTAACATACTGCTTGAGGTGGTCTTGAAACCTCGACGTTTTGTGTAGGCATCAACTTGCAGACATGAACGTCATAACATGCTGCTTTGGGTGCTGATGAGACCCATGTCTTTCTATAAGTTTCTCTACAGAAATTCTACCATGATTTCCGCAGGGTACGCCTGCATTATACATTTTTTTACCAAAAAAGGCGATGTTTTTTGCTGCGTTAAGATGAGACAGCTCTTCATAGCCACATTCAAGACACTTAAATTCATCTACTGTCTTTCTATTGTCCTTATGAACGTATCCACAGGAAGAGCACCTTCTTGATGTATTCTTACAAGGAACAGCGATAAATGGAACTCCCTGATTCTCACATAACGTTTGGAGCTCAGGGATAATCTTATCTTGTCCAAATGTTCCCATACTTTGGCCAGTCTTGACCATATCTATGCATAATAAAGACTTATTATCTTTGACAACCTCGACAATCTTTTCGCAGACTTTCTTAACTTCTGAATGAAGATCTTTGTGCTTGTTAATAACTTGCCTTCGTATAGCACTCCTTTGAGAGCTTTTAAGCCCCTCTTTCTTTGAGTTATTAATAGTCTTATTTAGCTCCCTAATTCTATCAATTAAATTAGATACTACATCAGGAGCTGGGATTATATCTCCGGTGTTAAATACAATCCAATTATGTAAAGATTTGTTAATATCAAAGCCAAGAACTTTCTCTGGCGTGTACTGCTGCACAAAAGGAACATCTACGGCAACTACAAAGCATTTTTGTTTGATAATCAAGTTCCCTCCAAACTTTCCAGACTCAATATGCTCTGACTTTATTGATGATTTGTACTGCACATCATAGTCACCGAAAACGGTGTGGAACGTAAGCTTCTTATTTTCTTTATCTATTTCTACATTTCTATCTTTATTATATAAGCTCTTATTCTTGAAAACAATTCTGGGAATCTTTTCTCCATTTCTCTTAAAGTACCCAGCAAATCTCTCAAGCACATAGCCGACTAACTGTCTCTCTATACCTTTTCGTTTTTCAACGATAGGATATTTATCCAGAATGTGTCTGATTCTATCTCTATATCCGGCCTGTGTGACTTCCTTTCCGTCGCTCAGCTCTACATATTGACCAAGACCAACGGAGTTGATATTCACAATTGAACCATTGGATATCTCATCACGAACACATTCAGAGATTTCATTTAGAAGAGAATTTGTAAGAGTCAACATCTCTGAGAACTCAGGGCTATATTTAAGCCCCCAAAATTTAGCGTTCCTAATCATAATTCTAATCCTTAAAATAAGTTTTGAATGATAAAAAAGACTCTTTTGTATTATCATTTACTTCGCAGTCAGGAAGAGTCGAAACCTGCTGGCTCAGGTGTAAATGAAACCTGTTCGTTTTGAGGATGCTAACCATTAAAGTTAAGAACGAAATAACTTACTTTATAGGGCTGGCTAGAGGCCCTGACTTTTGACAGAACTTGCATTTGCAGTCAAGAAGCCTAACTTGCTGCTTGAGGTATGCAAGAAACCTCTTATTCTGGTTGTTCGATACCAACCATCTCGAATACTTGCTTATTGTATTCAGCATACTTCTCTGGATTATCTTCAAGGTACTGTGCAAAATTTGCTTTTCCCTGAATCTTTTCGCCATCAGGTAGCTTCAACCAAGCTCCGGCTTTAGAGATCAGACCAAAGTCAATAAGCAAATCGGCAAGTTCCATTTCTTTCCAGATCCCCTTACCATACCTAATATGGCTTTCAACCTTTTGTCCGGGAGGTCCGATTGCAGAAGTTACAATCTGCCAGTGGATCGTCTGGCCAATCTGTGTTTCTCCTTGCATTAGTGCTGTTGAGTGCGAGGCGTGAAGCTTGACATCGACCTGATACTTTAATGCAGAACCAGATTTCTCTACTTTTGTTTTACCTCTACCGAATCTATTGATATTTGCCATTAAGTGTGTAATTCCAACAACAGTAACTCTATTAATTGGAAGTACATTAGAAACTCTGCGACAGAACTTTGCTAGAATCTTTTGCACAGACATGACCTGCATATCGCTTAAGTTTCCTGTTAGCTCAGACTCACTTGACAAAGCTGAGAATGAGTCAACAACAGCAAGAGCTCCCGGCTGAGTGTGGACGATATTGTCAATAATGCCCAGATACTTTTCAGCAGAAAGAATGTTTCCTTCAGTTGAAGCAATAATCTTCATCTTCTCTGGATCTAGACTCAGGTCTGAAATACCTTCTAAGTCTCTTTTCTTGAGTCGTCCTTCAATGTTTGCATAATAGATCTCACGGTCATAGTACTTCTGCGCATTTGCACAGAAAGTCAATGCCGTTACTGTCTTTCCTACTTTTTCTGGCCCTGTCATGATAAACAGTGATCCTTCAGGAACTCCACCACCAAGCGCCATATCTAATTTTGGCCCTACAGACAAAACCTTGAGTGGTCTTTCCGTAATGGAAGCAGGATCATGAAGGACATCGCCATACTCTTTAACGATGTCTTTATTCATCTAAATCCCTTAGCTTTGAAATAATTGATTTCTTAGTATTATTTGTTTTGTGTTTGACCTCTTCTGAGTCCTTTATATTATACTCAGTATTCGCCGGTCTTTCGATAACTTCTTTTGATTTTTCTTCAATTATCTTTTTTAAGAATGGTGAACGTAGAGAATACGTAGACCAACAGCGATTATCTCTTAACGCTGCGATGACAGGTTCTTCGCCAAATTCCTTGATGAGCTTATTGGCAATAGTAATTTGATACCTGTAGTATTTGCACCATTCTTTAATCTCCCAAAATTTCATTGGGAGTTCTTTCTTTTCCTTTTGCGCTTTCTTCTCACATACAAGCTCCGTAATGTATTGTGGTGCGGACACCCAACCATTAGGGCTGTAGCGAGAAGGGTAGCGACTTTTATTAGTTCTGTTTTTTGCCATTACTTAATATTATGGATAGCAGAGTGATTCTTAATTTTGCCAGACAATTGACTTCTCATGCCATCAACCCTTTGCGAAGTTGCTTCTGTCATAATTGAAACACCACGATTTCCGTTTGCAGTCTTGTTGATATTTGTTTGAGCTTTTGTTTTTTCTTCATTGTACGACTCAGCATACTCTGTAACAAGCTCTTCGTGTCGGTCTAGTGCTTTTGCAATTGCAGCAGCGTCCATACCATTGTTAAGCATACCTTGAATAGAATACTTCTCAGTCTTCGTCAGGCTTTTTGCATTAGATAGTTTACCCATTATGAGTCCCTTTCTGCATTGTTTAACCAAGCAGTATTCTTGGTCTTTAAGAAATTAATATATTTATCAAATACTTGTTTTGTTGTTTCCTTGAACTCCCATTCGGGCCGACCAGCATGGCGCATCTGTTTTCTTGCTGTTCCTTCCGAGTAGAGCCCGATTGGATTGTAAAGCCTACCATAACGCCCGCGCTTTACATAGTATTTAGTTCTTCGCCCTACTGCAATCTTTTTAGCATATGCGTCTGCATGGTCTTCATTGCCTTCTTCTAAACGAGGAAAACCATCTGAGTCTTGAAACTCCTGCTTGCCGTAGATTGTAAAAACTTGTGTCGAAGAGTCATTATTCTCTTCTTTATCTTCATTGATTACAAACTCCATTACTTTTTCCTCTTTCTTTTAGATTTCTTTTCTTTTGTCCACTTTTTAGCATCCGTAGGTCGATCCATCTTAGTCATACCATCAGTAAGTTTTCCAGACAAAGTGTCCTTTGTTTTTGTCTTCTGCTGTTGAATCATATCTTCAACACGATTTTTACCAAGCTTTTTACTCTGTTTGTCAGCATAATGACCAAGCGTTTTGGTTTCTGATAGAGAATAACTATAGCTACCGTAAACCTCATCTTGTTCATAATCTCTATGTACAGTCTTTATCTTGCCACAGCTTGGGCATTTTCTTCTACTCTTGTATTCTGACATATGGCAAAATATTGACCATTTGTGATCGCAACTGTCACAAGCATAACTGTATTCAGGCATACTACATCCTATCTAATAATTTTTCAAAAACACTTGTCTTGAGGTATGGCTTCCAAACTTCTGGAACCTTCTCATAAGGAGACAGTCCAGCGACAAACCTATTACCATCAGGTATCATCGGCTCATTAATTAAACTCATTCCTGCCTGTTTTGGGGTATCACTTCCCTTTTTATGATTGCAGTCGAAACAGCAAGCGACTACATTTTCCCAATGGGTTGGCGTTTGGTTGTTTTTTCTTTTCTCTGGATGTAATTTCCACTGAGATCTTGGTAGTACATGGTCAATAGTGGCTTCAGACTTTTTTAGTTCCGTGCCGCAGTATTGACAAGTCAGTTCGTCTCTTAATATTATATTTCTTTTAGTAAACGATGGTGGGAACTTAGACCTATTTATATATCTATTTGATGCAACGACTGCAGGTAAAGGATATTCTTTCCCGCCACCTGCAGTAATTGTAACTCCGCTATAATATTCTACCACAGAAACGCCTTCTTCGGGTATCTCTTGGCCGACAAAATGCAAACAAATTGCTCTTTTCCAGCTAATAATTCCCAAAGGTAGATAATCAGAATTTAATACGAGAACTTTTTTAGGCTTGACCAGATTCATGTAACGTCTTTAAAATCCTAGCAACAACGTCACTTCTAATAATGTCAGAGTAGTCTAGCTCACAAACAGCTACACCTTCAACCAATTCAAGAGTATCCATGCATTTTTCTAGACCTCCACTAGTGTTTCCTAAATCACTCTGTCTCAAGTCGCCATTTATAACAGCTTTTGAATTTCTGCCTATTCTAGTTATGAACATTTTTATTTGTTCGAAGGTAGCATTTTGCGCTTCGTCAAGAATCATGAAACACTCATGAAAGTTTCTGCCCCGCATGTACTCAAGAGGGCAAAGCTCTATAGTTCCATTCTCTCTCATGTTCTCTACCCTACTAGGAGTGAGATACATGTTCATTTCTTCAATAATGGGAACTAGATATGGATTAATTTTTTCTATTAAGGTTCCGGGTAGGTGACCTAACCCTCTCCCAGACTCAACAACAGGACGAGTTATAATAATTTTTTTAACTCTTTCTTCCATCAAGTACTCAGACGCTAGTCCTACTGCTACACTTGTTTTGCCTGATCCTGCTGGCCCTGAACAGAATATTACATCTGCATCGACCATTTCGTCTATATATATCTGCTGGTTATTAGTTTTAGCTTTCAGAGATTTTCTTCTTTGAGGCGACTGTTTTTGAGGGCTCGCCTTTTTTCTTCTAGCCATAAATTAGACTCCAAGGATTAATTATATATAAGCAGTCCAGATTGCCTGAGCCCGAAGGCTCAGGACAAATTGAACTCTCTTAAAAGTCTTAAGGGCAAGGGCACTGTGTAGTTGCAACGTCTCCGTTGTAATCCCCGTCTTTCGATGGTGGATTTCCAGTGCTTCCACAACCTTCTCCTGTGCTTGATACATACCAATCAGATCCATCCCACATCCAGATCGTTTCTCCACAGAAGCTTTCTGTTCCTGTAGAGGCTGGAGATCGAGTTGCCAAATTAGTTGCGTGTACAAATTGAGTATCGCTAGACACAACCAATCTCTTGACGGGCATCTCAATAACATCTCCTACGGCTATGTAATTGCTGGGACAATCTCCGCCAGCATCACTTCCACTTTCTTGAATTTCTCTGACACCGACTACAAAATCACACTCAGACTCCTTCCAGTAGGGGTTTGCATATGATGTTACTGTGCCGTCTGCAATAGATCCGCTACTAGGTATAAGACCAGTAGGCCACGCAGTATAGACTTTAGAACTGACTGTACATTGATTAGGGTCTATTTCTTTAAATGTAGTGACACATGAGTCCGCTCGTGCAATAACCGCATCAGCACCGGCTCTCCAATGCCCAGCTACAGAGCCCCTCCTTCCAAATCCATCGCCCTTTCTTGTGAGACATTCACAAGCGGTTGGAGTCATTTCATATCTAACAAAGTCCAAGCCGTAAGTATTCCCGTTGGCATCCACATTCATCAAATTATAATCTGGAGAATTTTTGCAGTCGTGATCTGTTTCGTACAGAATCCCGTTATATTCATTGATGCAAAGTTCTGTGTCATTGCTTGTCGCTGCTCCCGGCCCCGCATATTTAAGATTACTTTGGTTTATGAAAAATGTGCAGTTTCTTCCTATTTGGTCTAATAGGGTGTCAAGTCCAGACTCAACGGCGGGAGTTATAACGGGGCCTGTCAAGTCAAAATAAAGAGATATATCATCTGAGATCTTACAATCATACTGATCAAGGAAGAATAGCCCTGTGTCGTGCGTGTCGTGGCCAACCGGATACCTTTTCGGAAGAATTCCGCTAAACACAGCTCTTCTTGTCCAGTCTGGTTTTGAAGGAGCGTCTAGAGGAGTTGTAACTCCCGTACAGGCTAGGTAAAGAGCTGGGTAAAGGCACGTCTCATCATTTAAGGTTTCAGGACAGTCCTCACAATTTTCGACTGCTCCTCCGTTATGTAGGGTTTGCTGTTGAGGCGTACCTAAAAAGTACGTTACAGTTTCAGAACGCGTGCTTTTATCAGCACCCACATTGTTTGCACCCCTAGAGGTAGCGTCCATATCTACATCTATAACTTGTATACCACTTTGCACTGAGGGGTCGGGATCAGTGAACCAGCCATTATATCTGTCCCATTTTCCTTCTCTTAAGGCTTTGTAAATCTGCGGAGCTATAGATCCTTGGGCAAAAGGCTGCAAGGAATTCGCAGAGTTGCTAGATGTATTATTTCCAGTTGTTGCCTGCGGTTGATATTCTGGTAGTCCAGAGTTTGAAAATGGAAAAGAATATCCCTTGGTTATTCCGCTAGCATATCCCGATGGAACCAAACTTACTGTTGAGTCAGTAGCTGAGTTGAACTTAGAAGTTGTGGTTCCTGTCTGGTTTATACCTGAAGGTTCACCATCACCATTATACGTTCCAGTTATAGGCGTATCTGATATATTTGTTATAAAGGCCATACTTTAAGACGCTTTCTATAATTAAATTTTTTATACTACTTATGTTAATATGTCTAGCAAGGGCACTGAGTTGTTGCAACGTCGCCATTGTAGCCTCCGTCGTGCGATGGAGGACTTCCGGTAGAACCACAACCTTCTGACATACTTGAGAATCCCCAAGAAGATCCGTCCCACATCCAGACCGTTTCACCACAGAAGCTTTCTGTTCCGGTAGAAGCTGGTGACCCTACTGCTATACCTTGAGCCCAAAGAGTTCCAATGATGTGACTTTTTACCAGTCTCTTAATAGGCATTTCCAATGTAGGTCCAGTTGCTATGTAGTCGTCAGGACATTCAGCTTGATTTCGACTACCGCTTTGCTCCACTTCCCTGACACCAACAATAAAATCACATTCATCATCGCTCCAGTATGGATCTGCGTAGCCAGTCACTGTTCCCTCATTAATAACTGATCCACTAGGAACAAGGCCAGTAGGCCATGCAGTACACATCTTGCTGCCGCCAATACCTCCGCCCGCTAGTGTGCACTGTTGAAGATCTACTTGATTGAATATCTGGATACACTCAGGTGATCGTGCAATAATAGCATCAGCTGCCGCTTTCCATGCGTTGGCTACCTCGCCTCTTCCTGCGAAGCCGTCGGTGTATCTTTGAAGACACTCGCAGCCATCTGGACCTGTTTGATACCTTATGAAGTCAAGTCCATACATTATGTATTCAAAATCAATACCTTCCGTTCCTCCATTGGCGCCTGCAGCGGTTTTCACCCATCTGTAAACATTCTGAAGGTCGTACTCTGGGGTATTTCGGCATAAATGGTTGGTCTCATAGAGTATGCTACCATAGTTATATGTTCCAGAACAATATCCGGTATTGCTCACATCGCTAAGAGTTCCAGCCGTTCCAGCATATACCACCTCTGCACCGTTTACAAAGAATGTGCAGTCTCTACCTATTTGTTCTACAAGATCGCCTATCTTTTCATAACCAGTTTCAGTAATAGGGCCCTCTACAAAGAGGTCTGAGTATAATGATATATCATTCGCTGTATCACAAAATAGATCGTTAACATAGAAGTATCCCTCGTGCCAATCTGTTGTACCGTAGTAGTTTGACAATGATGGCATTTTACCCGAGAAAAGCGCTCTCCTCGTCCAGTCTGGCTTTGAAGGAGAATCTGTAGGGGTTTCTATATTCGTACATCTTGTTTGTTCTACTTTGTATAGACATTCTTCATCGTACAAAGTTTGTGGACAATCATCACAGTTATCCACCGTTCCACCATTATGTAAAGTCTGGCTTTTAGTTCCTCCTCCTTGGAAGAACGCTACGGTCTGCTCACGAGTACTCTTGTCGGCCCCTACGTTGTTAGCGCCTTTCTCAGTAACATCTGTGTTTACATTTATAGCTAACAGCCCGCTAGCTATAGAAGATGACGGATCAGTATTCCATCCATTGTAATAGTCCCAATTCCCATTTCTTATGCTTGTATTAATTTGAGGAGCTACTGTCCCTTGAGCAAAAGGCTGTAATGAATTTGCAGAGTTACTGGATGTATCATTTCCAGTTGTTACCTGTGGTTCATATTCGGGGAGTCCAGAATTTGAGAACGGATACGAAGTAGAGCTGTCTGTTCCACTAGCGTATGATGACGGAACTAGGGTTGTTGTTGCACTAGTGACTGAGCTAAATTTAGAAGTTGTTGTGCCTGCCTCATTTATACCGGAAGGACTGCCATCTTGATTATATGTTCCAGTTATGGGGGTGCTGGATATGTTTGTTATGAAACTCATTGATTATTGCTTTCTAAATTTACAGTCTTGAGGCCTGCCTGTTGACACAAAGGACACATCGGTTGTGATCCGACATCATGTACTCCTAATTGGTGGTGAGTCATAAGGATCGCTTGCATTATTTGCGAATCTCTAAGCCTAGCATGTAAGGGTAATTCTTTTAGTTCTTCTGGAATAGCAGCTTTAATTTCTAGTTTATATTGCTTCTGTTCTATTTGTACTAACTTCTTATACACATATGCACTCTGCAACATATTAAAAAAACAGAGAGTTGCCAAGATATATACCGAATTTTTAAAAAAAGACATTGTTTTATACCGAGACATAGAATAATTTGCCTGTGCCTGCTGGTCCGATTACAAAAATACTATTAGGGTCAGTAATTGGAAGCACTATGCTTTCTCCAGCTGCTAGTGGATATCCATCTGTAGCTTCTGCTGTTCCTGCAGTTACGGAACTTGATTGACCTATAAATACGCGGTTTGCATTGCCTGAATCAGCAACAATTTGAATTCCTCTTCTGGAATGTAGCTCTGTACTAGACAAGGCCGCTGCTGAGGTTGTAATTCCAGTCTTTGAGCCTGTGAAAAAATTTGGAAGTGCCATTTATATTCTCCATTGTTAAGGACACATGTCTACACTAATTAAATTAAATTCACTTCCCATATCTTTTACAATATTGAAAGTCTTTTTATCTGTTGTTTCGCTGCTTCCTCCTCCTCCACTATCACCAGCAGCCTCTAAGTATGCCTGATAGATGTAGCAGGTTTGAAATCGAGTGGTATCCCAACAACCAAACCAAAGTCTCAGGTCTGACCAGTCTGTGATATTGCCCGCTTCAGTAGAAGTTAAAGTCGTATCTATGTTTGTTTTGCTTCCGTTTGTGCTTGTATAAAAAGACTTGATTAGCGTTGAGCCATCGTAGAGCCGGATGTTGCAGTTGACAGTGTTTTGAACACGAACTCGAATGGATACAGAAGACAAGTCGGAAGGCTCATCTATATCACTGAGGGTGGATTTGTACCACTGAATATCATTATCACCACCATCTGACCTGAAGTAAATGTAATCGCTGTCGTCAGCAACTGCTTCATCAATTTTTTCGTACAAGTCATCTGTAGAAGTGCTAGCCCACCATCCCCATTTCAGGCCTGAATATGTATACCGATAAGATATAGATAGATCAGAGTCTGGTCTTGCGTACTGCGGCATTTAGAAAAGCTCCTTTATAACTTTGCCTGAATTTGCTATTTTCATAGGTCTACCATTGTTACTAGTAAAGGTTGTGCCTAGAGATATCCCTAAAGCCTTACACACAGAAGCCATTACATCTTGTGATGTGTGCGGCTCTGTTTCTACACGAGTGCCATCTGAGTTGGTCTCACCAACGGCAATACCTCCATTCATACCACCACCACCAACGACGACACTCCAACTTCTTGCCCAGTGATCACGACCAGCATTTTGGTTGATGCGAGGAGTTCTACTAAACTCTCCCATCCAAATAACTACTGTATCATCAATGAGTCCTCTTTGTTCGAGATCTTCAAATAAGGCACTCATGCCTTGATCTAACATAGGAAGCTTATTGTCTCTTAATGTGGGATGAATATTTTGATGATTATCCCATCCTCCAAGATTAACCTCAATGAATGGAACTCCTGCTTCGACTAACCGCCTTGCCATTAGGCAACCTTTACCAAAACCATTATCTCCATATCTCTCTTTTACATTCTCTGGCTCTCCAGCTACCTTAAGAGCATCCATCTGAGAGCTTGTCAGTACCCCAAAAGCTTCTTTTAGTATGGCTTGATGTTCTTTTGCAACAGAACCTCTTCTTTGATTTATGAAGCCTGTTTCTATAGCATCTAAAGCATATGCTCTTTGATAAAATCTTTGATCCACTTTTATATCTAAGTTCCTAATTCTACCATCGCTATTAACAACAAATGGTGAATACTTAGCACCTAAGAATCCAGCGCCCATACTACCTCCTCCGACAGAGATAAATTTAGGAATGGAAACTTCCGGTCTTTGGAGCTGATGAGATATGACAGAGCCATAGCTGGGATGGGTCATACTTGGATTAGGAACATAGCCCGTATGCATATAATATCTACCACGCATATGGTCTGCTTCTCTTGTACTCATACTTCTTATAATGGCGGCATTATGCATCTGCCTTGCCATTAGAGGCATGTGTTCACAGATCTGAACATCTCCAGATGTACCGATAGGTTTGAATGGGCCTCCTGTAGGCGCTCCCGGTTTCAAGTCCCAAATATCCATAGTTGACGGACCACCGCCCATCCAGAGCAAGATAGCCGATTTATTTTTTTTATTTATTTCCTCAACATTAGAAACTAATGTAGAAAAAAACGGAAGAGAAGAAAAACCGGATAAAAAACTTCTTCTGTTCATATCATACGAGCTCCTGTAATGGTTGCCGATGATCAAGCAGATACTGTGGTCTTCCTGTGTTGTCCAGCAACGTCGTAGACATAGTATCAATACCCAATGCTCTGTACATCGTAGCACAGATTTCTTGAATGTGTACAGGTCTGGTTTCGGGAACCTCTCCTAATCTATTTGTAGAACCAATTATCTGTCCATGATTGAATCCTCCTCCTGCTAGTAATGCTGCAGAAACTTGAGGCCAGTGGTCACGACCGCCCTTTGGATTAATCTTAGGAGTTCTACCAAATTCTCCCCACACTACAACAAGCGTATCGTCTAACATACCACGCTGGTCAAGGTCTGTAACAAGTGCAGAAACACACTGGTCAAGCTTTCCTCCATGATCTCTGACTAAACCAAAGTTATCACCATGACTATCCCATCTTCCGTATGATAATGTGACAGAGCGTGCCCCAGCAGACACCAAGCGGCGCGCCATAAGAACATGCTCATTGACTGTGGGCGCTCCGTCGTACTGAAACTTAAATGGCTTACCGTCACCGTACATTTCTTTGATCTTTGGATCTTCCTTTGATAAGTCCAAAGCGTCTACTAAAGAGCTTGATGTGAGCACACCAAAAGCTTCTTCAGTAAAGATGTCTACATCGACCGCCTTATCTATAGTCGCATTAAGTTGTGCAAATCCTGTCAATAATTCTTTGCGATTTTTGAATCTTTCAACCTGCATGTTAAGTTTTAGATCTTTCATCATTTCACCATTTGGTTTAAATGGTTTATGCGTATCGCCTAAATATCCGGCTCCACCGGCTTCCGACCAAGGCGCATGTTGTGTTGGATCTGCCAACCCTACTGCAACTGGTACAGCGGGGTCAACAGGCCCAAGAATCTTAGAAGCGCACGCCCCAATAGCTGGGTAGCTAGTTCCAGACACCATATCTTTACGGCTCCATCCAGTAACGCACTGGTGTCCGTCATGTGAACCGTCCGAACCTACTACTGAGCGAATTGCTGTAAACTTATCAAACATTGAAGCTATTTTAGGGAAACACTCTCCGATCTGCAGTCCCGCCATGTTGGTCGGGATCGGTTTAAATGGTCCCCTTATTTCTGATGGGGCTTCAGTCTTTATATCCCACATATCTTGATGTGGTGGACCTCCTCCAAGAAAGATATTGATAACAGCTTTATGTGATGTACCATTGATCTTTTGAGCCTGTAATACCTGTGGCATGGAGAGGACACCTAGACCTCCAACCGATAGAAAACTTCTTCTCGATAAGCTAAGCATTTTAACTACCTCTAATTAACTAACACAATTATCACATTTACAAGTCGCAACACAAACGCATTCCGCTTCTATACATGGACATTCATCTACACAAATTGGACAATTTACCACCTGATCTTCTCCTTTACTAAACATTTGTTTAATTTCATCTTTATTTGCAAAACATATTGCAGCTACAATAATAATAGCTATAATTGGAATTCTCTTTTTCATGTCTATCCCCAGACTAAATAATTAAATCTTGAATAACTTTACCACCATCAACAATCTCAATAGGTCTATCTCCGGGAGCCATAAGCTCTTTATCAGGAACAATACCTACCCTATTATAGATTGTAGATGCCCAATCTTCTACGCTTACAGCATCTTCTTCTGGCTCACTAGCAGTCGCATCTGATTTACCATACACTAAACCTCCTTTGATACCTCCTCCTGCGATTAAAGTACTAAACACTTTAGGCCAATGGTCTCTACCTGAGTTAGCATTTATTTTTGGAGTTCTTCCGAATTCAGAGGCTACGCATACAAGCGTTGAATCTAATAACCCTCTTTGATCTAGATCTTCAATCAGTGCAGCTAGGCCTTGATCCAGAGCAGGAACCTGTCTTCTTATTCCAGCTTCGATATTATCATGCATATCCCAGCCGCCATAAGTTAGCGTCACAAACCTTGTTCCAGCTTCAACTAGCCTACGAGCCAGAAGCATCCTAGCTCCAGCAGTATTTCTACCGTACTTATCTCTAGTGGCAGCGTCTTCTTTGTTTATGTCAAATGCGTCTCTAGCTTTTTCACTGCTGATTAAGCTATATGCACGATCATAAAAAGAGTCTACAGCATCAAGAGAATCTGACTTTTCTTTAGTTGCAAAGTAATCGTTAACGGCACCTAGCATTCTTCGACGTGTTCCAAAACGACCATCGTTAACTCCATTAGGAAGCTTCAAGTCTCTTACCTGAAATCCGTCACTTGCAGGATCAGAGCCTAGACTGAAACCAGAGAAAGAACTGCTTAGATATCCAGTTCCTGCGAATTCATTAGGCTGATTGGGGATACAGACGTAAGGTGGTAGGTTATGACGTGGGCCAAACTCATGTGCAACCACTGAGCCAATGGACGGATATTGGAGTGCTGGACTAGGTCTATACCCAGTAAACATATTATGTGTGCCTCGTTCATGTGCTGCCTCTCCATGTGTCATACTGCGAATAATAGAAACCTTATCCATTAACTTCGCGGTGTTTTTCATCATTTCATTAAGTCTAATTCCCGGAACATTAGTTTCGATACTAGACATCGGGCCTCGATATTCTAGAGGGGAAAGAGGCTTGGGATCAAACGTTTCTTGATGAGCAGAACCTCCGGGCAAGTAGATATAGATTACAGACTTTGCTGGTCCTTCAACACTCTCATAGAATTTTTGATCTGCCTGAGCCTCTCTGATTTTAAAATAATCTGATAAACCCAATCCTACGCCACCCAACATACCAACATGCATGAATGAGCGGCGACCGATTTTATTTCCTTTACATTTCATATCTTATTTCCTACCAAGCTTTACATGACCAATAACGGGCTTTCCATTTTGGTCCGGGATTAGTGTCACATTGATGTCTAGCTCTGAAGCTTTTTCTTCGAGCGGGATTATCTCTTTTGATTTCCATGTCAGGATCACCAAAGTTGACTTTAACTACATTGCCTTTTTCATTCTTGACATATACAGACATCTTCTTTGGCCCGTCAGGTGTTCTGAAAGGCTTGTTAAGAGTGACTTTTCTGCCCTGATACTCTGCTGCTTTAGTATCTTCGCCCTTGTGAGCACGATACCATTTTCTGAACTCATTCTCGTCCTTGCCGGGAATATAAAGAGTAGTACCATCTCCAGTCTTTGTCGTATGAACATTATTGCTTAAGTCATCGAACTTTTTAGCAAACTTCATAGCTGCTTCTTTAGTTGTAAAGATATGATCCTCCATAGGGCCAGCCTTATGAGCCTTGGAGCCCCTTACAGGAACCAGCACTCTACCATTCTTCTTGTATACTCCCCTTCTTTTGAAAGTATAAATCTCGCCTGTCTGAGGATCTTCATACTTATATCCTCCCATTCCAGCATAACTTTTCTTGTAGTGATGAGGTCCTTTTGTAGTAACCGTTTTCATGTATTCCTCATGATTCTTACCGGGCATGTAGACAGTTTTACCATCATTAGTCTTATGAGTATGAATCTCATCCAGTCCAAGCTCTTTTGCTCTTTTCATCGCTTCTCCCGGATTATCAAATACATCCTCGTTTCCCTCTCCCATCGAATACTTTTTCTTATCTCCTGCATCTTCTTTCTTTTTCTTGTACCCACCATCTCCGGTTTTCTTCTTCTTGTCCTTAGTTTTATAATTCATTCCTGCACTGCTCTTTTTAGGATGCCCTTTTGGAAGAAGGTCGTTGTCTTGCTTATAACCAGCATTCTTAGGACGACCATTTCTCAGTAGATACAAGAAAGCATTAACCCTTGCTATAGCCCATCCATGACGACTCATCTTAGGCGCATGACTAGTAGAGTATGCCCCAGCACCTCTTCTATATACAGCCTTTAATGCGCCAAGCGTTGCCTTAGATCCCTTGTCTTTGGCATTGTGCTCTTTGACTTTATTCTCTAGCTGTTGAGTTACTTCTTTACTGAATTTAATACTCTTATTTGGCTTTTTAGCACTGTCTGGCTTATTCTTTTTAGAACCTCTTTTCTGATCTTTTTTAGGAGCAGGAGTTCTTCTGGGGTCTTTAGGAGCAGATTGTGCTTTCTTTAACTCCTCTTGACTGGGTCTTCCTTCCTTTTCAGTTTTAGCAGGCTTATAATTCTTACCCATACGCTTTTTCTTTCTACGTATGTTCTCCCATAGTCCGGGCCTCTTCTGGGCTACGTCCCATTCTTCGGTTTCTTCTCCAAAGTCAAGATAGTCTTCGTCGTTGGGGACTATAAAATTGGCCTCGGTTAATTCTTCTGTGAAACCAGTCTCATTGAAAAATTCTTTAATTTCTTCAAACATTATAAAATTACCTTTGCTTCACCTTCTAGTAAGTATCTTGGACGACCACCGTTATCT
>VTLG01016150.1_pt1 | contig 84570 bp, 102 predicted proteins | sample 4694571 | NCBI WGS metagenome assembly VTLG01 (sample SAMN12604809, study PRJNA352737) | marine metagenome | biome: ENVO:00000447; feature: ENVO:00000209|ENVO:00000569|ENVO:01000036; material: ENVO:00002151; isolation source: viral sequences binned using virsorter ...
CTACTGCTGGTATTGCAGTTACTACTGAACTTGTAAAAGATCTTGCCATGCAGGGTAATGATGCTCTTAGTTTGGTTCAAGGAAAGTTAGTTCTTGAAGCTGGTGATGAACTTAAAATATCTGCTAACAATGCTAGTAACATTAAGTTTACTGGAAGTATACTAGAGACTCTTAACTAATGGCAAACTTTCTTAGTGGTAGAAAAACTAAACTTGATTTAGGAATCACTGATGTCACAGAGACTGATGTGACTCTTGATGTTACTGGGATTGTGACTGCTAATCAGTTCAATGGTAACCAGGTTATAGGGACTCCTACGATAGGAAATTTTAGAGCAGGAGCATATACACCTGTGGCTACTGAGTTTACAAAGGATTCAATAGACGAGTTAAATTATATTTTAGGAAAGTTGGTTCCCGAACCACCTACTACTGTTGCTGGTATAACAATTAATATTGATTATAGTACTCTTCCATCAGTACCCAATGCAACAACTACTGTAAGAGGTCTTTGTGCAGGATTTACTCCTGTTAATAATACTGGAGATGCTGCACCAGTAGCAGGTAATGAGTATTATATGAATCATGATAATACCATAACAACTGATTATGAAACAGATTACGGACCAGGGGATACAGGAATTTTTAAGGCATATGTAAATAATGTTGGTGTAGGAACTACAACATTAAATGTATCTTTTGGATTATATGCTGCTGGATCTAATAATGGAACTTATGATAAGTTGGTAATTGCAAATAATACTGATGCTTCTGATTCTGCTAGAAACACAGGAATTACATCATTGTTTTATGAGGTTTTTGATTTCAGAGTATTGGACGCACCAAGTCCTGTTGGATATAATAAAGTATATTTTACACATCAAACAAGTAGTCTTGCAACTACTGGTGCTGCTTATTGGTATGAAGATTCTGGTCCAGTAGGTGCTCCTGTAATATCATTCAGTGCTGTTACACCACCTGCATCACCAACATTATCTTATTCTTCTGGTGTTCCTCACTATACACAAGCAGCAGGTAATGCATTTACTTATGTTGTAAGTGTAGAGAATGCTACTGGTGATATGTATTATCGTGCTACTGGAAGTAGTACTAATAAACTTCTTTGGGCAGATACAAGTAGTCAGTTGACTTATTTTGAATCTGCTGGTACTAAATTATTCAATCAATTCTATGCATCAGGTACACAAGGAACTCATCCACCACAAAGAAATTTTGGTGTAGGAACTGCTGTAACTTGTACAGTATCACATCAACCACAAGATATTCATAAGACCGTTGATAATACATGGAATCATTTCCATAGATGGGATTGTTGGACTCCTTACGGAGCACATCAAAATCAAAGACTTAACTATGATAAGAATGTTAATCTTATGGGTACAACTGCAAGAACAAATGAAGTTGATGAAGATAATATAGGAATTACTGGTACTCTTGGCACTGGATCTGGTAATGCAATTAGAGTTAAGGCAGGTGCAACTGGTGACAACCCAACTCCTGCATATGCTTCTTGGACTGGTAATGCTGCTGGTTCAATTGATACTTATGAGGCAGTTGTAAGAGGTGCAGATTTACGTCATGATGAGACTGATTACTCTGCTGCTGTTTGGCTTCCTCCTGGTCCAGATTATTCATCTGGAAGAAGTGGAGCACAGTATTTCCAATTTCAGGCTATTAGATCAGCAGTTTCTGAATTTAATATTGTAGTGACAGGAACTTATGGTGGGTGTTGGGTATGTATGCCTGATAACTCTACTTGGACTACATCATTATCTAATACTAATGGATGGGCATCTATGCAAACTGCATATGTTGGTTCAGGTATTCCTAGAAATAGTGATCCAGGATGTGCTTCTGGTGGTGTAATGGCTGGAACAAGTGGAACATTTAAATGTGTATTTGGTACAGAATCATCGACTAATGATTCAAATAATAGAATTCTTGTACGATTCAGATTAGATTCTGGTGATGCGATTAGTGCTCTAACAATAGCAGCTACATAAGATAAGGAGAGGTAGAATAAGTGGCAGCATCCCAAGAACAAAAGCTTGATTTTCTATTAAAGAAACTAGGTTATAGCTCCTCTAAAACAGGTATTGCGGAGGATTCAAGTCTTACTGGTACTAAAAAGGCTCCTTTTGGTGAGGCAATTCCATCTCCACTAGTTGTTCCTGATAGTTCTGTTTGGGCAGAGAGTGAAAATATTCCAACAACTCCACCAGGAGCAGATACTTCGTATGTTAAAACATATCTAGCTTCTGCATCTGGTGTTCGCATGACCGTAGATCCTACGGTTGCTGGTAATCGTGCTTTTGTTGCTAGAACAACATATGGTGATAACAATTCTGCAAATTTAAAGAACTGGATTGATACTCAGTTCGGTCCTGATTATGTTATTAAGGTTTATGTTGGAGATCCCAATAGTGGTGGATCTACAATAGACCCTGCTGGTGCTGGATCTTCTACAAATGATACATGGTTCTTTGATTATTCATCAGGTGTTCTAAGTTTTAATGGTACTAATGTTCCAGCAAGTGTAACATCATCTAATGTTTACATTGTTGGTTATCGTTATATTGGTAAAACTGGTGTAATTGCATTTACTGATGATGTAACTTTTGATAGAGTTAATATTACTGGTATTACTACATTCAATGCTGATGTAGATATTAATGCTGATGTAGATATTTCTGGTTATCTAGATGTAGATGGACATACTGAACTTGATAATTTAAATGTATCTGGTGTATCAACTTTTGCAGGTGCTATTGATGTTAATGGACCAATTGATATTGATGGTCATACTGAATTAGACAACCTTAATGTTTCTGGTGTATCAACCTTTGCTGGAAATATTGATATTACAAATAGTGGCAATCTAACAATTGCTGGTAATTTAGTAGTTAATGGTACAGAGACTACTCTTAATACCAATTCTCTTGAAGTAGAAGATATTAATATTGGTATTGCATCAGCATCCTCTAAGTTAAATAATGCCCAAATAGATGGTGCTGGACTTACCATCTATTCATCTGGTGGAGATAAAACTTTAACATGGGATAATAGTAATTCGAGAATGGCATTTAGCCATGATCTTTTTGCACCTAATTTAACTGTTAGTGGTGATCTTAATGTTACTGGTGATCTGACATATGATGAAGTAAGTGGTAGAAATATTAATATTAGTGGTATTACAACTACTGTTAATTTAAATGTAACTGGTGTATCTACTGTTGCTGGTGATGCTGACTTTAATGGTGATGTAGATATTGCTGGTTATCTAGATGTTGTAGGATTAACTGAATTAGATAATCTTAACGTATCCGGTGTCTCAACCTTTGCTGGATCCATAGATGCTAATGGACCAATAGATGTTGATGGTCAGACTACACTTGATGATTTAGTTGTATCAGGCGTATCAACATTTAATAGTTCTGTTGATATTAATAGTGATATTGATATTGATGGACATACAGAACTTGATAACTTAAACGTTGCTGGTGTTTCTACATATGGCGGCAATGTTGATATTAATGCTGATGCAGATATTTCAGGTACTCTTACTGTTGGTGGTGATCTTAATGTTACTGGTGACTTATCTTATGATGAAGTAACAGGTAGGAATCTTAATATTAGTGGAATATCTACTTTCGCTACTGTTGATATCAATGGACCAGTAGATGTAGATGGACATACTGAACTTGATAACTTAAACGTATCAGGAGTTTCTACTTTTGCTGGTGCGATAGATGCAAATGGACCAATTGATATTGATGGTCACACTGAACTTGATAACTTAAACGTATCGGGCATTTCTACGTTTGTTGGTGCGATAGATGCTGGTAGTATAGATGTAGGTGGAACCTTAGATGTAGATGGACATACTGAACTTGATAATTTAAACGTATCTGGTGTCTCAACCTTTGCTGGATCCATAGATGCTAATGGACCACTTGATGTAGATGGACATACTGAACTTGATAACTTAAATGTATCAGGTGTATCAACCTTTGCTGGTATTGGTACTTTTAGTAGTGATCTTTATGTTGGTGGTAACTTAGAAGTTAAAGGAACTACTAAATTTGAGGGCGGTACTCTTACCTTAGGTGATTCTAATACAGATAATATTATTTTTGGTGGTGAAGTAGATTCAAATATTCTTCCTGATGACGATCTTACTTACGATCTTGGTGCAGCTAATAAGAGATGGCAGGATGTATATGCTGGTGAATTCCATGGTAGTGGTTTAAATTTAACTGGAATTGTAACTGCTGGTGGTGCATCATATAGTGGTGGTACAAGTCTTAGTAATTTACTTGTTACTGGTATTTCAACTCTTACCAATTTAATTGTTACTGGTGTTTCAACTCTCACCGGAGTTACAACTACTGGTACTGATTTATTTGTTGGTGGAGATTTAGACTTTAAAGGAAGATTATATCAGGATGGAAAATTATTTACATCTGGTGTTGGTATTGGATCTACTACGGTAAATCCATATTCTGGTGATATTCCTGATGTTGATAGAATCGGTATTGGATTTACTGATATTAATTTTGTTGGTACTGGTTTAAGTGTTACTGGATACGGTAGTACAGTACTTGTTGACTTTGGTAATATTGCTGCTGCTAGTGGTGGTAAGTTAAGTATTTCCACTACGACTGTATCTCCTCCTCATAATATTAGCTTTGTTGGTAGTGCAAGTACTAATATAATTGGTATTGCAACACCAACTGATCCATTTGTTTTTGTTCCTGATACTGGTCGGGTTGGTATTGGATCATCGGCACCTGCATATAAATTGGATGTAAACGGGGATATAAATAGCTCAACATCGGTAAGACTTCGTGGCGTTGATTTACACGATGAATCTGTTAGACTCGCAATTGCATTCGGTTAAATAAAAGATGGCAAATAACTTTAAGTTAAAAACAAAAGCAAGCGTAGGAGTAACAACCACGAATGTTTACGTTGTTCCAGCTAGTACAACAACGACAGTTATTGGGATTACACTTGCCAATGTTTCTGGTGCTGGTATAAATGTTGGAGTAGGAGTTACACGAGCATCATCTGATGATATTAAATTACTTAAGAATGTACCGATTCCTCAAGGATCGACTCTTGAATTTATGCAAGGTAATAAAGTTGTTTTGGAAACTACGGATACTTTAACTGTAGATAGTGATACTAATAATAGTCTTGATGTTGCATTAACCATATTGGAGATGACATAATATGGGTTTAACCAAAGTTACTGGTGATGTTTTTGATCCTACTTCTGATTTACAAGTAGGTGTTATTACTGCAACTAAGTTTATTGGTGATGGAACTGAGATTACGGGTGTTAGTGGATTTGCAAGTGCTATATCAAATGATAGTGGAAGTATTTTAAATAGAGTTTTTACAACTCAGGAATCTGAAATAGTTGCTGCTGGAACATCAGTAACTATTCAAGCTAGTGAACTTGCTAATTACATAGCATTTACTAGGGCAAATACAATTATTGTTTCTGCTGGTGCTACTTTTCATATAGCTGCTGGATCTACTTTTGTTACGAATGTCTTAGGAATTTTCTGATATGGCACTCACTGGACTTACAAAAATTGGAGGCAGTTCTCTAGAAGATCCACTTCTTCTGGCAGGTGATTTACGTGTTGCTGGTGTTTCAACTTTTGTTGATACTATTTTTGGTAAGGCAGGAATAGAACTTCAAGCAATTGGTATTCAATCTGGTGGTCAATTTATTGCTGGAGATACTAGTACTACACCAGTACAGACTTTAAACTTTATTGGTGCTGGAAATACTTTTTCATATCATAATAATGTTTGTGATATTAGTATTGCTGGCGGCGGTGGCGGCGGTGGTGGAGTTGCCGTAGAAGATAGTGTTGGTAAAGTAGCATTTATTCATTATGGTGGATGGTCATCAAATGCTAGTGTAAAATCCCCACAAAAATTTGGAGAAGTTTTTACACATGTTGATGCTGCTGTTGATATTGAAGATGGTGTTACTGTTGATATAGATGATGAATGTTTGTTACTTATAACAGATAAAGATGATTATGATATTAACTTCTTTGCACCTACTGATCCTTATGAAATGCTATATCCACAGACTAACCCATTAAGATCTGGTGGGTTTGATGATACTATTAGAACTACATTCGATACTGATGGTGTATTGGATGCAACCAAGAAGGTTGGATATGTAAAACTTCCAAAACATCTTGAAGATGAAATACCAATTGACATTGAAACAGGGATTACTGTCTCTATTGGTGATCAGTGTGTATTGATAATATAAATAACTTCAGAAAAAATTATTGCTATCTACGGATAAGAGAGTATGTCAACATTAAGAGTAGATAATATTAAATCCCGTACAGGGACTATTGTAACGATTCCAGACACTCATACTCTGGCAGTAACTGGTGTTTCATCCATTAGTGGCAATCAAACAGTTGGTGGGACTCAAACGGTAAGTGGAACACAAACTTTAAGTGGATCACAAACGGTTGCCGCAAATCAAACAGTTAGTGGTTATCAATTAGTATCAGGTGTTTCTACTGTTACAGGAACTCAAACTGTAAGCGGATCACAAAATGTTGCTGGAAATCAAACAGTTTCTGGTATTACTACAATTTCAGGTAATGCGAATATTACTGGTAGTTTAAATGTATCAGGTGGTGGTAGTATATTCAGTACTACTGGGGTTGCAACAGTTGGACAATTAAATGTATCTGGTGCTACATCTTGGGGTAATATTATCGCAGGAGTTACAACAGATTTAACTGTTACTAGAAATACTACTGTTGGTGGTGCATCTACCTTCACTGGACCTGTTGGAATGAGTAGTAACCTGACAATTGCAGGTAACTTAACCGTTAACGGTACTCAAACAACAGTTAATACAGCAACACTTTCAGTTGCTGATGCTCAAATTGATTTGAGAACTGGTAATAATATTACTGCTGGTAATGGTGGTGTTCGTGTAGTTCTAACAACAAATGGTTCAGGAGCAGTACAAACTTCCAGAGATATTCGTTGGAATAATTCAACTGGTAAGTGGGAGTTTACTGAAGATGGTTCTACCTATAAAGCAATGGGTAGTGGTGGACATGGATTCTCATATTTCTGTGGATCTTTTAACTAAAACTTATAAATAAAATCATACAAGAGGAATTTTAAAAAATGGCATCTGGACATAAGGGTAGTTCTAAACCTTCAGGAAATACTGATACCACATTATATACTTGTGCTGGCAATGCCTGTGTGGTAAACATAAGTGCATGTAATCAGCATGCATCTAATGCAGATCCTGTTGAAATTTATGTTGTAGCAAATGGACAATCAAAAGCAGATAAGTATGCTATTGAAAAGGACACTTCATTAGCAGCATTAAATGTTATTGAACGAACAGGTATAGCAATGGCTGTTGGTGATTTCATTGTTGTTAATAGTGGTAATGGTACTACATCATTTAATGTATGGGGTGTTGACCTAGCTTAATTTAAAGGAGGTTTTACCATTATGGCACGAAGAGTTTTAAATAAAGCAGCAGTAAGCGGAGATCCATCTCCGATTCTTAATTACGGTATGTCACGTATTGATCGCTTTCAACCTGGTAGTGGGAATAATAGGTGGTGGACTAGTGATGGTCTTAGATGTTATGTAAACAGAGAATCAACATCTTCAAAGTGTATTGTTAATGGTGCCTGGTTGGGTTCAGGATCTCATTCATACCATTCAGGTATGGGTGTTCGTATGTATAATTCAGGTAATAATTCAATTCATACTGAGTATGGATGGGGTTATATTTGGCAAAATAATAGTGGCACTGATATGAGTAATTCAGCTCACCTTTTTAGACCAATGCAAATTTTTGATGCTAGTGGTGAAATGAATAATGAAACGGGTCAGATTTCATTTAGAATAGGTCATAATTCTAAAAGTGGTGGTAATCAACAACCTGCTAATACTTGGGCAGGAGATTATAATAATGATGCTCGGCAAAGAGGAGATCATTATGGGTATTGGCAGGTAATGGAGATTGATAGCTCTAAAATAGCTCATGCTAATGATTCTCATACAGGAGGTTATTAATCATGGGTAGAAGAGCACCAGAAATAGCGACAGCAAGTTATACTGCAAATTCTTTGATAAATTTTAAGTCTTATTGGGCATCGAATTATACCACCTTCACCCATCAACAAAGAAGTGAGGTATGGGAACTTCCATTTGAAAAGAAATTAGACGAGGAAAAATCCTTTATACATGTTGAAGGAATAATGTGTGGGGAAGGACATGACAAATATCCTTACATAGGTATGTATTTTACAATTGATGATATTGGTAGAGGTACTGATAGTCATGATGCTCTTGGTGGTATTCATCCTTGTGGTCCAGATGGAAATGGTGATAGAGAAGGATGTCTGATTCTTCTTAATAAAACCTTTAAGTGTTCTGCTGGTAATAATCCTAATTCTAATATGTCTGATACATTTCCTTCTAGTGGATTAACAAAAGGTAGTCATAATATCAATATTGGTTGGGATACTAGAAATAATGCTACAAGTCGCTTGTGTGTTCATCTGAATCCAGATAGTAGTAGAGAGGGTAGACATCAAGACACACATGCATCTTTCGTAACTATTTACGAAATGACCTATCAGGATTCATAATATGGCACGTACAATACTCAATAAACCAGAAACCCCTGGGGTAGCAAATCTTTTACAAAAGATACATTATTTTGTGTATCGAAATAATAATAATGTTGGCAGCGCAACTGAGGCTGTTATTTGGAGAACAGGTAATTTTACTACTACAACAACTGATGCTTCGTTGATTGTAAGTGGACAGTTTTGGGGAATTGGTAGTGCTTCTGACCAGTGTGGAGCATATGTTATGTTAACTGATGGTAGTGGTAATAATGTCTCAGGTAATCCGCATGGTGAAGTAAGAAATGCACATGATGATAACAAATTCAAAGGAGTTTGGTATGCTGGCGTAAACCATAGCGCAGATTGGGCTACTTTCTTATTTGCATGGCATAAAGCATATACTGGTGTTGCTCCTGGTACTTATAGAGTTGAAATAGGACATAGTACGCATAATAATGCGGGTGGTAATCATCCAATGCAATATATTGATCCTAATGGAGATTCTGGTAACACTGATAATAGATGCCAACCTTGTGATAGGCAATGTATGGTTTGGGAATGTAAACCAGGTGATGGTGTTACTGAAAAGAATAACGTTCAAAATAATTATTAGATATTTTGATAAATATTTTGAAATTTTAATATTTAATTATGGCTAATTATCATATTGCTAAGGATCATTCAATTCAAGGAATAGGTTCCACTGTTTATTATCAAGGTGATAATAAGTGGACTACTGTTTATGCTGACCGCAAGAAGTGGACAAATAGATCAAAAGCGACTGGTGAATTGTACTCTTTTGGTGGAACAGTTATAACTGAATAAATAACTAAAAAGATCGAATGTCAAAAGCCAGGGGTATATCTAAAGATGGTCTAGGTGTTGGCATCAGTTCTGCTGGTGTCAGTATAGGATCTAGTATTACAGAATTGAATTTTGTAGGTACTGGTAATACCTTTTCTATTACTGGAACTACTGTAGATGTTAGTATTGCTGGTGGTGGAGGTGCATCTGCTGGTGAGGTAATTAATTATCCTAGTGGAACAAAATCTCCATTCATTCTTTCACATGCACGTATAAAGGAAAACATTAATTTAGATGATGCTATTACTGGTGAAGATTTAGATGCTAATATTGTTGTAACTGAATCAACATTCACTGTTAATACTGGAGTTGCATTAACTGTTGGTGAAGGTAAGACTATTATACCTGACCTTTATAATGTATATGCAAAGTCACCTAGGGAATAATGTTATTTTATAATCATAAGGTGCATAAATAAGGTATAAAGAGATTTTCTAAACATGTCCGAGATTAGAGTTGATAATATTCTTAGTTCAGATGGAACTACTGCACCCTTTTATTCAAAAGGTGTAAAGGTTTCTGCTGGACAGACTTTTACCAACGAAGGTGATTATGTTGTTGATGGAACTTCTACTTTTAAACAGGGTGCAGTAATTAGTGGGCTAACAACATTTAGCAGTGGTGTTAGTGATCTTAATGTTGTTGGTGTTGCAACTTTTTCTGATGGTGCTTATATATCTGGATTAGCTACATTTACTAGTGGTGTTTCTGGATTGCATGTAGTTGGTGGAGCAGCAACTTTTTCACAAGGATTAGTAGTTACAGGTTTAGTAACCTTTACTCAAGGACTTGATATTGATACTAATGCAAATTATACTGGTATTGTAACTGCTGCTGAGTTTAGAGGTGACGGTACTAGATTACAATTAGCTAATCCTGGTGTTTCAAGTACTGGTATTTCAACTGCTAAGGGGTGGATGAATGATGCTAATATAACTGCATCACTTGATCTTGATGATTTTTATGGTAATGGAAGTAATTGTATTATGGGTGGACCAATTACTGTTAAGGGATCTAATGTCAACATAACAGTTGGTGCTGGTGTGTCTTATATCGTTTTATAAGGAGAAGAATTATGTCAACACTTCGTGTAAATACAATTACAGATGAAGCAGGTACTGGTGGTCCTGAATTTTCTAAAGGAGTAACCTTTCCAGCATCTCAAACATTTGGAACTGAATTAAAAATAAATACCACAGGTATTGGAACGTTTGCAACTCTTAAAGCAGATAATGTAAATATAGCTGGTGTTCTTACAGCAACTAGTTTTGTTGGTAGAGGTCATGGGTTAACTGGAATACCAGGAGAAACAACTGGTAAAATTATTGGTCTCCATCTTATTACATAGAGTATTATGCCATCACAAATTAAAGTAGATAAAATTACAGACTTAACTGGTAGTTCAGCAGTAAGTCTCCCTAATGGATGTACGATTCCATCAGGAGCAACTTTTACCATTAATGGTAATATAAACAGTACTGGTGTTAGTACAGTGGGAGTTTTAACAGCAACAGATGCTGTTGTATCTGGTAAAATAACAGCAAACAAATTTGTAGGAGATGGGTCTGCATTAACTGGTGTTCCTATAATAAACACATCTAAAGCAATTGCTTTGGCACTAATAAAATAAGGGAACGTATAATGTCAAAGATTAGAGTTGATAACATTGTAGATAGGAACGATTCCGCAGGACCAAATTTTACTTATGGTGCTACTATTCCTGAAGGTCAATATTTTAATCATCAGGGTAATATAAACAATGTTGGTATTGCGACAGTTGGAATTTTATCAGTAACAGATGGTGTTATTGGTAACTGTACTGCTTCAGATGGTTTTATTGGGGACGGATCTGATATATTAGGTGTTCCTAAGGTAGGACCTGGAGCTACGTATGCTTTAGGTATAATACTTGATCCTTTGCCATTTAGATCATGAGTCATGGAATAAAAATTCAAGTTGACAGTCTTGTTAATAAAGATAATACTGGACCAGTAGATACAGATGGTATTTCCATAGGTACAGATGGAGAGCTAGATGTACAATGTGATATAATTAATACTATTGGAATTTCAACGTTTCCGTCTTTAGTTGCAACTAGAGATGCGGTAATTCCAACTGTTACATCACATGAACCTTTGACTGGAGATGGATCTGGTTTAACTGGTATTCCTAGTGAATCTAAATCAAAAAGTATTGCGTTAGGATATATTCTTAGTGATCCTCCATTGAGAGCATAACAGTTATAAATAAATCAAGAAACCAAATTTTAGAATAAGGGAAAGCTATGGCCGCTCCAAATATTGTAGGTGTAACCACCATTACTGGTAAGACAGTAGCTACAAACTTATCCACAAACAGTGCGACTGTATTATTAAGTAATGCTGCTGATAGCAATTATGTGTATAAGGTTAATACTATTATCGTAGCAAATGATGATGGTTCCAATAATTCAAACATTACATTAACTCATAATAGTGCAGCAGCAGGTTCAGGAAATGCTGTTCATCTTGCAAAGACTGTTGCAGTAGCAGCAGATTCTACGTTAATTTTACTTGATAAAGCATCTTCAATTTATTTGGAAGAGGATAAATCATTAGTTGCTACAGCAGCTGATGCTAACCGTTTAGATGTTATTGTATCTTACGAAGAGATTATTGACTAGTATTTACACTGGAGAAGATAAAAAATGTCTGTAAATAAAGTCAGTACTGGTTTTAACCGACTTAATTGGTTGCCAAATAATGTTACTGCTGTTCGGGGTACAGTAAATGCTTCTGGTGCTACTAGTAGTACTACGGGTTCATATACTGTTCAGACTTGGACTGGAAATGGGTCTCTTTCATTTTCTTCTACGGTAACTGCCCAAATTAGATCTAGAGTTATAAAGTCGGAGTTAGGTAATTTAGCATGTGATTATTTTCTTGTCGGCGGCGGTGGCGGCGGCGGTGGTCGTCATGGCGGCGGTGGCGGCGGCGGTGGAGTTATCCACGTAACTGGAGCTACATTAAGTGCATCTACTTATTCAGTTACTGTTGGTGCTGGTGGTCCTGTCCTTAATGGAGAAACTCAAGGACATCAAGGAGAAAATACTACTGCTTTTGGAGAAACTGCTCTAGGAGGAGGAGGCTCTGGTGGTTATCAGGGTTCAGTTGATGCAAATAAATTGAATGGTGGATGTGGTTGTGGTGCTGCTGATAGGGGACAGAATACTGGTAAAGGATGGGATAATAAAGGAGCTGGTAACACTACTCAAGGAAATCCAGTATTAGCCTATGGTGGTAGTGGTAACAAATACGGTCATAGAGGTGGTTCAACCGATCACTATCATGCTGGCGGTGGCGGCGGCGGTGCTAATAGCGATGGACAGTCTGGTCGTGATGGCAGTCCAGATGGTGGTGGAGATGGTGGTGCTGGAATACAGATAAATTTTGATGGTAATAATCACTATTGGGCCGGTGGCGGTGGTGGAAACCATTATGGTGACAATAGTGGGTATCCTGGCGGCGATGGCGGCATTGGTGGTGGCGGTGGCGGAGGTATTTCCAGCGCTAACCGTGTAGGTCATGGTGGTGGTTCTTGTAGAAATGATAATGCAGGAAATGGTGGACAGCACAGTTGTAGTAATTCAGGTGGTAATGGTGGCACTAACACTGGTGGAGGCGGCGGCGGTGGCGCTGGCAACTCTTGCATGCATGGTGGTGGTGGTGGATCTGGTATTGTTATGGTTCGTTATCTTACTTGATAATAAATATATGAAACGGGTAATTGTAAATTAACTATGGCACATTTTGCAAGATTAGATAGTAACAACATTGTTTGTGGTGTTTCCGTTGTTAGGAATGAAGATTCTGGTGGCGGAACGTTAGAGACTGAAGCAGTTGGGATAAATTTTCTTAGTCAAAATGGTTTTGGTAGTAATTGGAAGCAATGTTCTTATAATAGCAATTTTAGAGGGAATTTTGCTGGTATAGGACATACTTATATGACAGGAGTGAGAACTCTTGGTGTTGCCTCAACTGATATTTTTATAGAACAACAACCATATCCTTCTTGGAGTATAGGGATTAATACTGCAAAATGGTATTCCCCAAGTGGAGTAAATCCAGATGTAGGATTAACAACGACTCAATTAAATGCAGGAATGACATTTATATGGGATGAAGTTAATTTTAATAATGGTGGAACAGGATGGGCATCTACCGTTGGTGGTGGATATAATTCAAATGGTCAGTCAATAATCTTAAAACCTGAGTCACTTACATCTGCGTAAGTTATGAGTAAATAAATATTTCAACCTGTTGTCATCCAATTGGGTGGAACTGGTATTTGCATTGTCAATACAATACGAAGGGTAAATAATGGAACAGATTACAACTGGATCTCAATTTTATAATCATGCTGTTCGTATAACAGAGTCTATGTCTCTTGATAATACATCCACAGGTGAATCTGTTGATTGTAATATTGTTGTTAAATCATCTACATTAATTTTTGATACTGGAGTAACTCTTACTATTGGGGAAGGTAAAACTTTAATACCAGACCTATATAATGTGTATGCAAAATCTCCTAAATACTAAAAAAAGATAGAAAGCAATGTCTCAGATTAATGTAAATACTATTAAGGATAAGTCTGGGTATGGTGCTCCTGATTTTCCAAAGGGATTGACTGTTACTGGTGTAATAACTGCCACAACTCTTAATCAAAATGTTTCTGGTGTTACGACATTTACTGATACAACTTTCACTGGAGTAAGCACCTTTACAAGTGGACTTTATGTAACTGGTGGTAATTTTCTTGTTACTCCATTAGGAGCTGGAGCCACAGTTGGTAATAATACTGGTGTAGTTACTTATTATGGTGATGGATCTCAATTGCAAGGAATTGATGCTAGTTCTCTTACTTCTGGTGGTGCTGTAAAAGTTCAAGCTACTAATACTGGTGCTGTTGTTACTGGAATTCTTACTGCTAGTACCACTCTTAATGTTGGGACTGGTGTTACATGTTATGGATCTACTGGTATTGTAAGTGCTACATCATTTTATGGGGATGGATCTAACTTAGATGGTGTTGACTCAACTTTACTTAAGGATTCTGGTGGAACTACAAGAGTATCTTGTGGAACGACTGTAGTTACTTGCACTGCTTCTTTATATCCAGAGGCAACAGGTACAAGAGATTTGGGTGCTGGATCTAAGCGTTGGCAAAACATATACACTAATGACCTTCAATTATCCAATGAAGGTGGTGCAAATTCTGTTGATGGAACTTGGGGTTCTTATACAATTCAAGAGGGTGAGAATGATCTCTTCTTATTAAATCGTAGAAATGGTAAAAAATACAGATTTGTTATTGAAGAGGTGTAGAAAATGGCAATAATGACATCTGGAGGCACAGTAACTGGTCCAGGAAATCTTGGAATTTTACGTAATTATTACCAATACATTAATGATACTGCGTACAGTGATAAAGCAACTGGATATGATTATTTTGATATAACGATAACTCCTTCTGCACAAAATTGTAAATATCGTATTATTTCCAACTGTAAAGGATGTCAAGGTCCTTCTAATCAATTAGGACATAGTTTGTATCTTGCAGCTTCTATTAATGGTAATTATGCTGTGTCTGGTAGAGTAGGTAGTAGTTCAGCATCGAGTGCTAGTCAAAGCATGTATTCTGAACCAGGAGGACCAGATAGTCATAATCATTATTGGAATGCTTCTTATCCTGATATGAATGTTGATTTTTGGCACGAGAATGGTGGAAGTCTTGCTGGTCTTAATATAAAAATAACTGCCAGACTTCAAGGGCAGGTTTTATATGTTAATCGTTCCGTAGATTATGATGATGATGCTCGTGGAAAGCCTTGTTCTTCATTGCAAATTTTTGAATATGGACCTAACCCGTAATTAACTATGGCAATACATTTCGCATCTTCATCAATAACATCACCATCTGGAAAGATTCTTCAGACTGAGCAGTGGACTAATGCATCATCATCTACTGTTGCTAGCACTACCACTAATGATTATATGAATGTGAATATTACTCCTAAAGGAGCTAATAGTAAGTTTTGGATTCAATTTCATGTAAGAATGTCACATAATGATCAGTCTATCCGATGCATGTTAGGAATTGATGATGATTTTACATTATGTGCTAGGAGTGATGCTAATAATACTAATGCAGCTGCAACTGAATCGTGGAAATTTCATTCCAGTTCTGGTACTATTGCAACTGCATCATACCAGGACTATAATGGTAGTTATATTTACACACATAGTGGATCTGCTCAATGGAATTGTAAGATACGAACATATCAAGCAGGTGGAACTTTATATATGAATAGATCTTTAGGATATGATGATACTAATAGAGGTAAACCAATGTCTAATTTGTATATAATGGAGTTAGGAGCGTAATGGCAATTATTTTTCCAGGAGGATCCCTAGCGGGACCAACAAAATGTCTTAAAGTACATCATAAGGATAAGTATTCTGGTACTGATTCTAGTAGCAGTACTAATTTTACAATTTTTAATAAGTCCGTTACTCCAGTAGCAGCTGGTAGCAAATTCGAAATTTCTTTTAACATCTTTGCATCACATACTAGCGGTCAAAATGTTTATATGCAGCTAGAAGTAAATGGATCCTACACTACATATGGTAGAAACGATGCATCATCAAGTAATGCAAGTGCTTCTGAGTCTAACAACTTCCCGTCATATGGAAGTGACCACTGGAATAATGCAGCATATAGTGGTTTTAATGGGAGTTATTTGTATGCCCATAGTGGAAGTAGTGCTTTTAATGTAGTTGTAAGACATAGAAATCAAGGTGGTACTACTTATTATAATAGATCTTATAGTTATGATGATGGTTCAAGGGGTAAACCAGCTTCCTGGCTTACCGTCATTGAATATGCAGCCTAAATAAATTCAAAACCCAGTTTCAATTTTTTAATAATTATGAAATACGATATTACTCATGCTTTAACTACACTCTATCCAAATGCTCAATGGAATTGTACTGGTATAGATTATAATACATTAAATTGGGATAGTGGTAATAGTGATGCAAAACCAGCTCAATCTGTATTAGATAATTGGGTTACAGCTCAGGATACTGCTGAACCAATGAGGCAATTGCGTATTGAAAGAGATAGGAGACTTAGAGAGTGTGATTGGGTTTCAACTAAATCTGTTGATACAGGAGTTGCAGTAAGTAATTCTTGGAAAACTTATAGACAAGCATTAAGAGATCTTCCTGCGTCTGCAACACCTAGTTTGGATTCGTTTAAGATGCTTAATTTAGCATCAGTTACTTGGCCAACTAAACCGTCGTCATAAGAGTTGTATGGCATATATTGGAAGACAAAATCAAAGTGGTACATTTATTAAACTTGACAATATCGAAAGTCAGTTTAATGGACAGTTGGTTACTTTTAATTTAACTCTTAGTGGAGATCCTTTTTTTACATCAAATCCATATTCACTTTTAGTGTCTTTGGATGGTGTAATTCAGGAACCTGTTGCTTCCTATATAATTGTTGAAAATCAGATTACCTTTGCTGCTGCACCACCAGTAGGAACTAATTTTTATTGTGTAGTCTTAGCAACAACACAGACAACACCAGCACTTACTAGCCTTACTATTGGTAGAAGAAGTGGTGCATATAATATAGATTTACATGGTGCTGGATTTACAATTTTAGCAAGGGATGGGACTAAAAAACAAGTTCCATTTAATGTGGCATAAATAACAAAAAGACTATTAGTATATTATAATGGCAGATAGATTTCCGCTAATAATAAATCCGAATTCTAATCAGATTCAAGAACTTCCTGCAGGTGATGCTCTCGATTTAGGTAGTTCTAGATTAGCAAATGTTACGGATATTAATGCAACTGGCGTTATAACAGCTACACAGTTTCATGGAGATGGTAGTAATTTAACTGGTTTAGCAGATCCTTCAACACTTAAACATAATAATGTTGTAAAGGTTCAGGCAAATGCTTCTGGTGCTGTTATTACAGGAGTTGTAACTGCTAATACAGTATCTGGAACAGCTGGTAATTTTACAGGAAATTTAGTTGTTGATGGAAATATTTCAGCTGGTGGAACCGTAACTTATGATGATGTAACTAATGTAGACTCTCAAGGTATTGGTACTTTTAGAAGTGGTATTAATGTTGGTCCATTAACAACAGGTATTGCTGCGACTATTAGTGCTGACGGTGACATTGTAACTGTTGGGGTTATAACAGCTACAACATTTATTGGAAATTTAACTGGTGATCCAAGTGGTAGTGGTGCTAATTTAACAAGTATTCCTGCTGGACAATTAACTGGAACAGTTGCAGATGCAAGAATATCTACATTAACATCTTCAAAACTTACAGGTGCTTTGCCAGCCATTGATGGATCAAACTTAACTGGAATTGATGCTACTGCTCTTAAAGATTCTGGTGGTAATGTAAAGGTACAAGCTAATCCAACAGGTGCTGTTGTTACTGGTGTTTTAACTGCTGCAACTTTCTCTGGTAGTGGATCAGCATTAACTGGTATTGCTACCTCTGGTGAAATTGATATTCTAAATCAGAATGTTGCATTACTTGGATTTAAGATTGCGACTAATGGTAGTTTAGTTAAGTATAGTTTAAAAGATCAAATTATAGATGAATATCAAGATGCTAGTGGTATAGATGCTGGTGCTTCAACAAATGAAAATATTGGTGGAACAGGTACTTTAAAATATTATTCAGGAGCAGTATTTACAGCAGGAAATTATTATGGTGATGGATCTGATGGAGATGTTACAATTTCATCTAGTACAGATTTAACAGTTCCTAATACGAATGGTGCTTATGATGGTGATATGGTACTTATGCAGTATAATACTTTAACTATTAATTCTGGTCAGACTTTATCTGTTAATCATCCTTGTCGTGGATTGTTTATCTATGTTAAAGGCAATTGTACTATGAATGGTACAATTGATATGACTGCTAAGGGTGCTTATGCAAACCCTGCCAGTACTTCTAGTCCAGCATGGGGTAATGCAGGTTCTGACGGAAACACTTTAGGTGCACAAGGATTAAGATTAGGTTTAGTTAAATCTGGTAGTAGTGAAACATTCACAAATGATGGTAGTGGATTTAATGGTTGTGGTACTGCTGTAAGAAATGCAGTAACAAATCAGCAAAATATTAGTGGTAATGGAAAGATATATCAATTAGGTCTTACTGGTGCAAATGGTGCAAGTGGAGCACATAATAATTCAGCTGCACACGGTGTTAATGGTTCTAATGGAACTGCTGCCAATCCAAGTGGTGGTGGTGGATCAGGTGGTACGAGTCATGGTAATGTAGGTAATGCTGGTAATGGTGCTGCTGGTACTTGTTGGTCTGGTGGAGCAGGGGGTGCTGGTACTCATGGAACAGCACTTACAAGTGACGCTCATGGACAACCGTATGGTGGTAGGGGTGGACATTTCCCTACTGGTGGTGGTAACGCTGGTGGTGCTGGTAACCCAGGTGGTTCAGGTGATGGTCCTCATGGTGGAACAGGTGAAACTGGTACAGGTGGAACGGTTTGGTTAGTTGTTGGTGGAACACTTAGTGGTAATGGAAATATTAGATCTAATGGTAAGAATGGTGGTCCGTTTAACAACAACACCTGTGGTGGTGGTGGCGGATCAGGCGGTGGTGCTGCATATGTACTATCAAAAACTGATTCATCTTCTATCGGTTTCCAAATGGGTGGTGGTAATGGTACTAGCCATAATAGTATGTCAGGTAATAGTAGAAATGGTGGTAATGGTGGTACTGGGTATTCACTTAGAGAAGGTGGACTTTCTGCAGAAGGTTCAAGCTCTGTTAGTAATATGACTCTACAATCTGTTGATGCAACTTCTACTGGATTTGGTGCTACTGGACCTAGTAAAGCAGATATGGTATTATTGATAGAAAATAATGCTGGTACAGCGACACTTAATACTGATGTTAAAGGATATATTTCAAGAGATAGTGGAAGTACTTGGACTCAAGGAACATTTACCAATGAAGGAAGTTGGGGTACTAATAAAGTTGTTATTGCTTTCCATAATTTAGATATTTCTGCACAACCTAATGGAAATTCTATTTGCTATAAGATTGAAACTTTCAATCAGAGTGCTTCTAAGAAAACTTATATTCATGCAACTTCTTATGGTTGGTCATAGATCAACTAAATAATATCGAGAATATTGTCTAAAAACGATGCCATATATTGGTAATCTAGCTGTAACTGGTAGTACTGCTAGTAATTTTAAATTACTAGATGATATCAGCACGTATACATGGTCGTTTAATGCTGCTGATCCTTCTATTGTTTCTGTTGCAAACGATACTTTAACACAAGCGATGCATCGCTTTGCAACTGGACAGAGAGTAACATATTCAAATGGTGGTGGTAGTACTATTGGTGGACTTACCAGTGGTACAGCATATTATATTATTAAGAATGATACAAATACAATAAAACTTGCTAGTACTAAGACTGCTGCACTTGGTGGTTCTGGAATTAACATAACTGGATTAGGAAATGGAAATCATACTATTACACTTGCATTTGACGGAGTAAATAAATCATTTAGACCAACACACTCAGGTGGTTCTCCTGCTAAGGTTAATGAAGCTGCTCAATTAGTTGTTACTATTAATGGTGTTCAGCAGAAACCAAGTAATACAGTTCCACCACCAAGTGGATTTGGATTAGATAGTAATGGAAATATTGAATTCCCTGTCGCACCAACAAGTGCTGATGTTTTCTGGGGAAATATTATATCAAGTAGTTTTGTTAATTTTGACCTTTCTGATAATAAAGTTGATACTTTTACTGGTGATGGGTCACAAACAGACTTTCAATTATCAAAAGAAGTTATTAATAATGAAGATATTTTAGTTAATATTGATGGTGTTACACAGTATCCTAATAGTCCTGGTTCTTTAAAGGCATATACTATTCTTTCTGGAAGTGTTTTATCATTTACAGCTGCACCACCTGCTGGTACAGATATTGAGGTACGACATATTGGATTTGCTTCTGCGAATGTTAGTAGTGGATCTGGAGGTGTTACTCAATTTAATGGTAGATCTGGTAATGTAGGTCTTTTACCTAGTGATCCATATGTTGGTGTTGGAATTAATTCGACAAGTGCTTTCCATGTAGGTACTGGTATTACAATGCTCAATTTTATTGGAGCAGGTAATACTTTTCTTTATGATCCATCTACTCGCACAGTAGATATTAGTATTGCTGGTGGTGGCGGTGGTGGATCAGCTGAAATTGATAAACAGACATTTAATGTAACTGCTAATCAAACTGTATTTAATTTAACAGAGAAATATACTACTGGGTATATTGATGTCTATGTTAATGGTGTTCGCTTATCATCTGCTGACTTTACTGAAACTGATGATGATACAATAACTCTTGCTACTACTGCTGTTCCTGGTGATGTAGTTGATTTTGTTTCTCACAGTGCAGTTGTACAGAATACAATATTAGAGTCACAGGTTACTAATTTAAAAGTAACTGGTATTGCTACTATTGCAAATTTACACGTAACTGATTCTCATTATGGTGTTCTTGGTGGTGGTGAAAAGACAGTTGGAAATAGTGGATTTGCTTCGGAAATAATTTCATTACCATATGTAAAGTCTTTAAATGAAGATGCGACCATTTCTCCAAATGCTGGTCATGATGTAATGATTGCGAAGTTTAGAGATATTGTAGTTAATGATACATATGATTTAACAATTGATTCTGGTGATTTTATTGTTGATGTATATGATTTATGAATATAAATACAATTAAATTAGAATAAAGTAATGTCAACACTAAGGTCTGATAATATAGTTGCTAGGGATGGTAGTAATTCTCCAACTTTTCCTAAAGGTGCAGTAGTTACTGGTGTTGTAACTGCGACAAGTTTTAGTGGAGATATAAGTGGTAATAGTATTACTTCTGGTACTATTAATTCTGATAGAATTCCTACACTTAATCAGAATACAAGTGGAACATCTGGTGGTTTAACCGGAACTCCTACAATTGTAGTCGGAGATATAACTGCTGCAGCTGCATCATTTAGTGGTAATGTTTCTATTGCTAAGACATTAACTTATGAAGATGTTACTAATGTAGAATCTCAGGGTATTGGTACATTTAGATCAGGTATTCATATAGGTCCTTCTGCTGGTATTGCTGCTACTATTACTACTGCTGGTGTATATCAAGGAAAATTAGCTACTGGAATATGTACAGGTGCTCAGATAGGTGATACTCTTGATGTATCTACGAAAACAGTTACCTTACCAGCTGCTGCAGTAACGGCACATGTTGCATCATTTGATGATAGTGATCTAAGGAAAGATATTGCATTATTGGCATTACAAATGCAAGTTGCTGCAAATGGCAATGCATTTAATTTGGGAGATTCATGGGTAGATCAGTTTAAAGATGCTAGTGGTGTTACTGAATCACAAATAATAAGAACTGAAGGTGCTAATGACTATTACTCTACTGGTGTTTCAAGTCAAACTGCTAGATACTGGAGAATGTATAAAACCAGTACTAGTGCAGGTGGTGGATATCATACTGAAATGGAACTAATTGATTCTGGAAATGTTGATAGAGGAATTCAGTCAGCTTCTCAAAATAACTTACAGGCATTTAATGCATCACAATGTAATGATAATAATACTAGTAGTAATTGTTTCCACACCGATAATGCTGGAATTGGAGCTTGGTTTAGGGTAGATCTAGGTGGTTCATATATAATTACTAAGTGGAGAACATATGTGACAAATCCAGACAGTACTGTTTGGGATATTCAATATTCAAATGATGATAGTACTTGGACTACTGCTATGGGTGGAACTAATTGGATCACTGATAGATCTAATGGGACTAACCAGTGGAAGGAGGCGACCTTTAATACTAGCTCTTTCTATGCCACAGGAACAATAACTTCAACTGCACAAACTGCTAGTAGTGCAAGAACAAAGGTAAGTGGTGTTTTACTTTATAAAGATGATGATGGTACAAGTACATTAGGTACTGACCTTAAGATTTCCTTTACCTGTAATGGTGGGACTAATTGGACAGATGTAACAGCAGCAAATCAATATACGACACTTGCAACTGAGTTTAGTACGGGAATAAAACAAGTTAAGATTGCAGAACAGACATGTACATCTGGAACTGATGTTAGATATAAGGTGACTTGGGCAAACCAAGTTAGTGGTAGTAAATCTGCACAGGTTTATGGTGTTGGGATAAATTATTAATTATTAATATGGCATTTACCAAGATAGGTCCAAAAGGTATAAGTGCTGGTATTAATACCACATTGTTAGCTGCTGTAGGTATTCAATCTACTGGCACTTCTATAGGAGTAGGTGTTACTACTATTAATTTTATTGGTGCAGGTAATACAGTTTATTACAATCCATTAACTGGTGTAGTAGATGTTAGTATTGCTGGTGGCGGTGGTAGTGGTGATATTATTATTAGAGAAAATTTTGTTGTAACCAATGATACCCAAACTAGATTTAATTTAACTAATGAATATAATAGTGGATTACTTGATGTTTATGTGAATGGTATTAAGTTAGCCCAGGGTGATTTTTCTGAAGTTTTACCTCAATCGGTAGACCTTACTGTTTCTGCAGAGAAAGGTGATAGTGTTGAATTTGTTGCTTTTCGTGAGAAAATTACAAATAGTACTGTTTATTCTGAAATTAATCAGTTTAAAGTCACTGGTATATCAACTTTTAATAATACTGAAGGAACCGTTCATGATGAGATAAGAAATACTGATCTTGATTTTGTTTTTGAGACACCAAGATATAAGTCAGTCAGTTCCGATACAGTATTAACATTATCTCATGCTGATAATGTCATGTATACTAAAGCTGAAACTGTTACTATTAATAATAATAAATATTTGGAATTAGGACCAGGAGTAAGTTTAGTATTAGATTCCCTCCAACTTCGATAGTATAAATATAGTTAACATCGGTATTAGGATAATTTAATGTCTAGAATTAGAGCAAACCAATTCGTTGATAAGGCAGGAACAGGTGCACCAATGTTCCCCCAGGGATTGCTTGCTAATGGCACAATTACTGGTACTGCAACAACAGCAACGACGGCAACGACAGCAACAAGTGCTGCTGGTTTAACCGGAACTCCTACAATTGTGGTTGGAAATATAACTGCAGTTGATGCATCATTTAGTGGTAATGTTTCTATTGCTAAGACATTAACTTATGAAGATGTAACAAATATAGATTCAGTAGGATTAGTAACTGCGAGATCGGGAATACATGTTGGACCTTCAACAGGCATTGGAGTAACGATTAAGACAAATGGTAATGCGGTATTTACTGGTGTTGTAACTGCTACTAGTTTTAGTGGAACTGTTCCGTCAAGTAATCTTTCAGGTGCTTTACCTGCAATTGATGGTTCTGCACTTACTGGTGTTATTTCTGGTATTGAAGTTAAAGCTGATGGAACTTCTGCTGGAACTGGACTTACTGCTTTAAACTTTAGTGGTGCTACTATAGATGGAGATAGTACAGCAGGTATTGCTACAATTACAATTGCTGCTGGTGGTATATCAACAGCAGCACATGTAAAAACTAATGGTCAGACAGCAACATTAAATTTAGGGACAGCACAAGATCATAAGGTAACTGCAACAGGAACAGTCACAATTACAACAACTGGTGGAGCTGAAGGTGAATCTCATGATATAAGAATTAATAATTCTGGTATTGCAACTGTTGGGTTTAGTACATATTTCTTATGGCCAGGTGGAGCAACACCAGTATTACCAACTGCTAGTGGTGCTGTAAGTTTAATATCGTTTACTGTTAATCGATCAGGATCTTCTGGAATTAGTACTCAATTATTATCTGGCGCATCACTAAACTATAGCTGAGGGAAATAAAATATGGCACATACTGTAATTCCTCCTATAGTTACTCAGGATAGAGCATCAGGGGCTCAGGTTATTGGTGGCAGTTTAAGGTTTAATAAAAGTAAAAATCAATTTCTTTCTAAAACATTTACAAAGCAAGGTAATAGAAAGACGTTTACTTATTCTGTATGGTGTAAACGAGCAAGCTTTGGTGATTGGCAAAGATTATTTACATGTGAACCTGATAGTAGTAATATAGCTGGACTTGCATTCAGAGGCTCTTCAAATGTTGATGGTATTCGTGTTCAAACCCAAAATAGTGGTGCAAATAATGATCATTGGTCAAGTAATGCGATATATCGTGATAATGAATGGTATCACATTGTAATGCGTGTTGATAATACTCTTGCTACTGCTGATGATAGGATAAGAATTTATGTAAATGGAGTGTTACAATCTGGTAGTTATGATACTGGATCAGCTCCAGATCCTAGTGAAACTTGGTATTATAACTCAACTTCTGTTACTCATTGTATTGGAAAAAGTCATGCTCATAATGCTTGGTTTGGTGGGAATATGTCCCAGAATTATTGGTTGGATGGACAATCAGTAGGTCCAGAAGCTTTTGGATTTACAGATCCATTAACAAATGTTTGGAGACCTAAGAGGTTTATTCCAACTAAAGTAAATAATGGTACTACTTGGAGTGATGGATGGGGTACACCAGGTGGTGGTTGGCATGGATCAGGAGGTGCGGTAAATGCTCTGGATGGGAATTTAGCAACTTATACTAGTGCAAATAGTACTGGAACAGAGTTTACTTGGACAAATCCAGGTACTTTATCTGGAAAATTGCGTGTCTATTGTGATGCTACTAATAGTGGAATTGGTGCTGCCGTTAAAGTGAATGGTAGCCAAGTTCTAAATGCTCAAGCAACCCAATGGTATGATTTGGGTACATATGATTCTATTACTAGCATATCATTTGTGCCAGCAGGAGGAAATCGTTGTTGGGTTTACGCTATTGAGGTTGATGGTGTAATACTATTAGATGGGGATACGAGTAATTATGGTCTTAATGGTTTTTATCTTCCTTTTGATGGAAAGACTCCAATAGGAGAAGATCAATCGGGAAGAGGAAATGATTGGGATCCATCTCCAACTTTTGAAGGTGGATCTACTAATTTTAAAGATGCAACAGGAGCACTTCCTATTCTTGATGTAATAAATGGAGATATAGGAAGTGCTAGTGTTAGGAAGGAATCTTCAAATTTAGAGATGCTGAAGGATCAAAAATCTGGATGTGTATTTTTTGATGGAGATAATGATTACTTACAAATACCACATAGTTCAAATTATAATCTTGGGAATAGTAATTTTACATTAGAATTTTGGTTGCATCCAACTAATACATTTTCACATAATGATAATGGATTTATTAGTATTGGTGAGAATTCTGGTACTAAGAGAATCCTTCAGATTAGTGGTCATATAGCAACAACTAATGGTATTAATCTTGCTGCTTCATCTAATGGATCGGCATGGGATATGTTTAATATGGCTAACATAGGTACTGCTACACTGTATAAGTGGCAGCATCTAGCAGTAGTCAGAAATGGAACAGCTCTTACAACATATAAAGATGGAGTTCAGATACACACTACAAATATAGGAACTACATCATTCTTTAGTAATGGTGATTATACTATTCAGATTGGAAATTATCTTAATAGTGGTAGTGCTTTTGCACATGGATATGAAGGATTCATATCAAATGTTCGTCTTGTAGTTGGAACAGCAGTTTATACTGGAGCATTTACACCATCTACTGGACCATTAACTTCTACTGGTGGTGATTATCCATCATCTACAAATATAAATGCAATACCTGCTGGACATACAAAACTTCTTTGTTGTCAGCATTCTAATGAAGCAGCTGCAGCTACTGTTTCATCACGCATAAGTGGTGTTAATAATGGAACACAGTGGAGTAAGTACTTGCAGATTTCAAGAACAGCATCAACTATGCAAGATGCATATAAAGCTTTTGATGGTAACACTGGTACTCGTGCTCAAACAGCATCGAATGGAACTTATAGACAACTTAGATTTGCTCCACCCGCAATAAAGTTTTCTAGTAAGTTAGAAGTTTATTGTGATCAAGGAGATTCAACACCAACAGCTAGTTGGTATGGTAATACCGTTAACCCAGGAATGAATAGTTGGGTTACACTTTATAGTGGATCTGGTACTATTAGTTCTGAGTATCCTATTGTAATTGATACTCAAGGTGCAGGTCAATATGCAACACTTAAAGGTGTAAGAGTTGATGATGTTATATTACTTGATCCAATAACACCAATAGGTGCTACTAGTAGTACTAGTGGTCCTGCTGCATCTTATTCTGAATTTGATGGGTCCTGTGTTTTTGCTGCTCCTCTTGTTGGGAATTGTTTTGATTATAGTAATAGGGCTAATAATAGAAGTTTTTACAAAGATTTTAGTAGAGCAGGAGCAGAGAGTGATACAAATAAGGGTATTTGTTATGGATCAAGTTGGTGGTTTGATGGATCTAATGATGAAATAGAATATGATCATGGTAGTGATTTTAATCTTCATGAAGCTGCATATACTATAGAAGGATGGTTTTATTTGTATGGATCTCCGACTACTAATCATCGTATTTTAACCGCAAGAAATAGGAACGAGTATCAGATACGTATTACCTCTAATATGGCACTACAAATGCTTGATGATGGTGCTGGACAGAGTGTAATAACTGCCAATAATGTAATACAACAAGATCGTTGGCATCATTTTGCTATGGTTTGTCATGGCACAGGATCTAATGATATGAAGATTTATGTTGATGGAGTTTTAAGGAAAACAGGGCTACTCAGTGGGGATAAAGCTGAGGGTACTGGTATAACAGTTGGACGTGAATCTACTCAAGGACATTGGTGGAAAGGAAGGATGCAAGATCTTCGTTTCTATAAAGGAATAGCAAAGTATACAAAGAATTTTAGTGTAGGATCTAATGATCCTGATGTTGTTGCTGATACTCCATCAGCTAATCCATATAGATTAAAACCAAAAGAACCAGTTTGTGGTTCTGTAGCTTTTTCTGAAAGAGGTTCAGATAATCTGAGTGTTCAGGGTGGTTCTGACTTCCGTTTTGGTACTGGTGATTTTACAATTGAAGGATGGTTCTATATTAGTAAAAAAACTTATAGTAATAATTGTATGTGGGATCTTAGAGATAATGGATCTGGAACATCTGTTGCTGGATATTTCATGAAATGTCACACAGATAATTCAACTATTGAATTGCGAAATGGAAGTGGAACCATGGGTTCAACATTTGCAAAACAAGATACTTGGTGTCATATAGCTGTTACTAGAAATGGTACAGATGTTCGCGTGTATGTAGATGGTCAACCTAGAATACAAAGTACTGATAGTACGAATGCCGTTGGAGAGAGATTAATTGTTGGATCTTTTTATGATACAATTGGTAGTGGTAGTAACTCTGGATTTAATGGATTTGTTTCTAATTTCCGGTTATGTAAAGGAGAAGCGGTTTATTCAGGAAATGTTGCTTTTAAACCTCCAAGAGAGCCACTTAAAGTAACATCATGTACAAAACTTTTATTCTGTAAATCAACTACTAACGAACTTGCATTTGATGCATCTCCCACTACTCCTGTTAATGGATCACCAACAGATGTAGTAGCGTCTAAGCTTAATCCATTTAGTGATTCAACAGAAGTAGTCCCAGGTAGTATGACTGCATTTAATCCTTTATTCTCTGCTACTAACCAAGCAGGATCTATATCGGATCAAAATTTATATGTTCATCATACAGATTATCTTTTGCATAAAACAAAGATTCAGTTTGGTAAAGATGGAATTACAACAGGTAAGTATTATTGGGAAGTTAGGTGGGATGATAATCATGGTTCTCAATATGCAGGAATCACTGGCAATTTAAGTGAAGATGGTGGTGAAATTGCTAGCGGAACAAATAAATCATGGTTTGGTTCTACATCTAAGAAAAATTATACTGCTAGTAGTAGTTCAAATCATGGTGGTGAATGGATACAGGGTAAAACTTATGGATATGCTCTTGATTTAGATAATAGAGTTTTTAAAATGTATCAGGATGGAATTTTAAGAAATAATGATACTACAATACCTGATCCAAAGACTACAGTATTAGTTCCTTTTACTTGTACAACTAATTCAGGTGGAAGTGCTGATTGGGCAAATGGTATATTTAACTTTGGCCAAAGACCATTTAGACATACACCACCAGAAGGATTTGTGGCACCAAATTATCAGAATGTTGAACTTTCGACTGTAATTATGCGTCCTGAAAAATATCATGATACAGTATTATACAATGGTGATGAGACAGGACAATCAATAACATTAGGGTTTAAACCTGATCTTGTTTGGATTAAGAAAAGAAATGCTTCTGCTTCTTCTTGTATGTTTGATACTTTAAGAGGTGCTACAAAAAGGATAAAGAGTGATAGTGAGAATGCCGAACTTACCCAAGCCGATTCATTAACTAGTTTTGATGATCATGGATTTACATTAGGATCTAATGGGCATACTAGTGAGAATAGTCATACTTTTGTTGCATGGTGTTGGAAAGCAGGTGGAAATAGTGGAAACTTTAATTATAATGATGTAGGATATGCAACTGCTGCTGCAATGAATACAGCAACAGGTGTGAATATGGATGCTGGAAATATTAATCCTGCTAAATGTACTGTTGGAAGTAAGCAGAAGTTTTCAATTGTTAAGTATGTTGGAAATGGTAGTAATAATCAGACACTAGCACATGGATTAGGGGTTGTTCCTGAACTTGTGATGGTCAAAAATTTAACTGATAATGTTTGGTGGAACGTTAAGTTTAAGGATTTAAGTTCTAATAGAATATTATATTTAAATGATAATGACGATGAAGATACTGCATCAGGAAGTCAGCATGGTCATATAGGTGATCTTAATAATGCAACTACTGTTAACTTCACTACAAATGGAAGTAATTATCAAAATACAAATGATAATGGTAAGGATTATATAATGTATTCATGGGCAACTGTTCCTGGATATTCAAAAGTAGGAGTGTGGTACGGTACAAATAATAATGATGGTAGATATGTTGATTGTGGATTTAGACCTAAAATGCTTTGGTTTAAAAATTCTGATAATGTAGAAGATTGGTATATTATTGATACTCCTCGTTGGGGATATAATAAACGTGCATCTTCAACAGCTTCTGCTGCTGTTCGTACATTAAATCCAAATCAGCCTGATGATGAGACTGGATCCATGGGTGGACATCATACCGCAACTGTTGATCTTTTAGCTACTGGATTTAAGATTAAAACTACCAATAAGGATTCTGGTGAGATTTCATTCCAATCTAGAAAGTATGTGTACATAGCTTTTGCAGAACAACCAGCTGTTAACATGTATGGTGCTCAACCATTAAGTAGATAACTAAATAACTAAAAAGTTTCAATGACAAGAGCAAGAGATACCTCAGAAATATTTTTAGGTCCTGTTGCCATCCAATCGGGTGGATCTAGTATTGGTGAAGTTAATACTATAAATTTTGTAGGTACTGGAAATACTTTTGCTGTTAGTGGAACTGCAGTAGATGTTAGTATTGAAGGTGGTGGTGGAACAAAAGCAGGAAGTCAGATTAATTATCCAGATGGAACTAAATCACCATTTATGCTTTCATCTACACATCTAAACAAGAATATGGTTATTGATAATACGTCTACTGGTGAGACTATTGATTGTAATGTTGTTGTTGCTGAGTCTCAGCTGATTATCGATACGGGTATTGGACTTACAATTGGTAGTGGTAAGAAAGTATTACCAGATCTCTATGATATATTCTCATAATGGAAAAGATTTTAGATGATTCAGATTTTTATAAATCCATTGGTATGGTAACCAAGAATCTTGTTCTTGATAACACATCTACTGGTGAGACTGCTCCATGTAATATAGTTGTTGAATCATCTCAACTAACTATTGCTGCTGGTGTTGGTCTTACAATTGGTCAAGGTAAAAAAGCAATAGTAGATGTCCATGATCTATTCAGTTGAAAATTGAATAAATAACTAGAAAAAGTGCACTAGAGTAATGTCTCAATTAAACGTTGATATAATAACAGGTAAGGATGGTTATTCTGCACCTGAATTTACAAAAGGACTGAGTGTTAGTGGTGTTGTAACTGCTACTAGTCTTAACCAGAATGCAACTGGTGATTTGGATGGAATGCGTAATGCTAGATTTACTGGAATTACTACATCAAGTGGTGGTTTACAAGTACCAAATAGATTTGTTACGAATCAATCTGGTGTAGTTATTACTGGTGTTACAACATCAAGTAGTGGATTTGTTGGTGATTTAACTGGTAATGCAGATACTGCGACGAGTGCAACGACAGCAGGAACTGTAACAACAGCAGCTCAACCAAATATTACATCAGTGGGAACTCTTACTGGTTTAACTGTATCTGGGAATATTTCTGTTGGTGGTACAATAACTTATGATGATGTAACTAGTGTTGATTCTGTTGGTATTATAACAGCAAGGACTGACTTAGATGTTAATAGGAACGTTGATGTAGCTGGTGTATCTACCTTTAAAGGGGCTGATTTTGATGGTGGTAAATTATTAAAAGAGAAGTGTCATATTAAGGCTGCTGCATGGAGTGCTGATGCAACATTTAATACAGATAATGGAATGGTTCAATATAGTACTGCCAATTTAGGTGGGACTGGTACAACATTAAATATTATATCTGGTGTTGGCATTAATACAGAATTGCAGGTAGGAGATGCTATATGTTGTACTGCTTTAACTGCTGTTAATGCAACTACTGCTTTTGTTAATCATATAACTATTGATGGTAATGCCATAACTGAAAGTTGGAATGGTGGTAGTGTACCATCTAAAGGTGGTGGTAGTGGAGTTGATGCATATTCCTTTACAATTATAAAGAAAGGGAATAATGATTATACTGTGATTGGTAATCAGACTATTTGTTCATAATTTAGGAGGTAATTTAAGATGGGTCTTAATGGAGTAACTGGTCTTAATGGTGGAGCCACTGGCATGTCCTGGAATGGAGGTGGTGTTGCTGAGTGGACATGTGATGTTAGTGGTAACGGAGATGGATTTTCGGGAACTGGTGTATGTGAATCAGGAACAACAATTTCAATCGCAGCAAATACTAATCCTGCTAGGGGTGGACGGGCTATTCGGGCTACTCGTTTAGTTGTCAGTAATAGTGCTACTGGAATAATTAAATTATGGGGTGCTGGTGGTGGCGGACAGAGTGGTGGAAATAATGGTGGTGGTGGAGGATATACTACGGCAACTTATACATTTCAAGCTGGGATAGAATATAAACTAGTTGTTGGTGGTGCTGGTGGCGGCGGCGCAAGACATAATAATAGTAATGAAAATAGTAATAATGAATATTTTGATGGATTACATACTGGTGGAGGTCGAGGATATAGCAACTCTGGTGCTGGTGGAGGATATACTGGCATATTTATTGGTAATGCTATCGTACATGCCAATACTCTGATAATGGCTGGCGGTGGTGGTGGTGCTACTAATGACACTGCTTCTGGTGGAGGAGGTGGTATTCCATCTGGTGGTAATGCTAGTAACTGTTGTGGTAGAGGTGGACAAGGTGGAAGCCAATCAGCTGGTGGAAACCGTGGTTGTGATGGTGGATGCGGAACCAGTGGAGGAGCTCTTCAAGGTGGTAATGGCGGCGGCAGCAATGGTGCTGGCGGCGGTGGTGGATATTATGGCGGCGGCGGAGGCGGCGGTCAAGGACCAGGTGGAGGAGGTGGTGGTTCAGGATATCATGACCATCCTGATTTAAGCAATAAAAATCAACAGACTGGTAGTGCTGGAGGAATGTTAAATGAAGGCGATCAAGATTTTGTAGCTAATTCTGGAGAAGGTGGTGGTGTAGGTAATTCAAGTGGTCAGAGAGGCGGTGGTGGTCTTTTGGTTATTAGATGGGTATAATATGTTATAATAGAATTGGGTGAAGAAAACCTGCATTAATGGCAAATTTTATTGGTTTATATGATAATGCACTTTCTGATGAGGAATGTGCATTATTGATATCTGAGTTTGACAAATCTGATACAGTCGATGGTGGTTATAATAGGAATGGGGAGTATCTGATAAATCATTCTACTAAGAAATGTCGTCAGTTAGATTTATTTTTTTCTAAGGAAGATACTTTTTCAAAGATAATTTATCCTGCTTTAGGAAGATGTATGAAGAAATATACGGAAGATAAACCGTCATTAGATCATATTAGCTATTGGAGGTTTCTGGATAACTATGCTTTTCAGAGATATGAGGATGAAACTGATGGATATAAAGAATGGCATACTGAGCATGGTTCTGGTTTTAATTCATTAAGGATTATTGCATGGATGTTTTATTTAAATGATGCTAAGTGTGGAACTGAGTTTATGCATTATCCTACTATTCCTCCTAAAAAAGGATTATGTGCTATTTGGCCAGCAGGATGGGAATATGTACATAGAGGAGTTACTCCTAATATAGGATTAAAATGTATTGTTACTGGTTGGATAGCATTTACTAAAGACTAAAGTGGTATATAAATGTGTTATAATAGGGATCTAAATACTTTTTTAGATATTACAACATGAATTTTACGGTTTATTCTCGTGAGGGTTGCCCTTACTGCGTTAAGATTGTAGAAGTATTAAAACTAGCAGAACTTAGATTCGTTGAATATAAGTTAGATCGTGATTTTGATCGTGAGTCTTTTTATGGGCAATTTGGTAACGGATCAACGTTCCCACAGGTAGTTAAAGATGGGACAAATATTGGTGGATGTACAGAAACCGTTAAATATCTACAAGAAAATAATTTGGTTTGATTGACAAATTTATTTTTGTGATGTAAAATGGATACTATAAATAAATCCGAAGATCATATTAATCGTGGTTTTGAGTTTATCCTAAAGGGGAGGAAGAAAAAGCGCACCAACACTTTTCAACTTAAATTCCCAGGAGGTAAACAGATGACCATAGAGACTGATATAATTTTGAGTTTATTATTACCAGTATCTTTATTATTTTTCTTTGTGGGAATATTGGCAGGTTGGGTTGCCAGAGACTATATGATGAACTATCGGGAGATTCCACGACCTCACCCCGAAATGTTTGATGAAAATGGAAATTTAGTTCCTGATGAGGTTATAGCATTTAGATTTGAAAACAATCATGACGACGACGAAGAAGACGACGACTAGGAAACCTAGATCAACAGCAAAAAAGACAGCAAAACCAAAGGTTATATCAACAGCAATTCCTGAACTCCCTGCAAATCCTTTTGCCTTTGAGGTATTGGATGCAGCATCTAAACAGAGGTCTAATGCTAAGAAAGTTCAAGTTCTTCAAAGATATATACATCCTTCAATAAAGACTTTGTTTATTTGGAATTTTGATCCAACAGTTATTTCTATACTTCCTCAAGGTGAAGTTCCATATTCTAGTGCAGGAGAACAAAATGTATCTAGTGGAACATTAAGTGGAAAGATTAATGATGCTGTTGGTAAAATGGATGAGATGGGATCTAGGTCACTTGGATCACAAGATCAAGGGCAAACTACTATTCGTAGAGAGTTTCAAAATTTTTATAATTTCGTGAAAGGTGGTAATGATTCGTTGAGTTCTCTTCGTAGAGAAACTATGTTCATTAATATTCTTGAAGGACTTCATCCATTAGAGGCAGAGATATTATGTCTTGTAAAAGATAAGAATCTAGAATCAAAGTATAAGATTAGTCAAGATGTTGTTTCTGCTGCCTATCCTGATATTAAATGGGGTAATAGGTCTTAATTATGCCAGAACAATTGTCAGAAATACGTGGTCAAACTACTACGTCACCAGGATCTGAAAAGGAAAAGGATGACAAATCTAATTGGACTGCATCGGAAAAGCAATCTAGTTTAAAGGATTATGGTTGTGAAATTGTCGTAGATAATGGATCTAAAGAAGAAGTATCTACAAAGCAAGCACCTACTGATGCATCTATTATAACTTATACTGTTAAAGAAAAGACTTGTTATGATTTGACAAGAGGAGCAAGGATTAAATTATTTGATATGTATTGGGATAAGTTTGGTGATGGGTTGAAGAATATTGATTATGGTCATGGTACTATTAAGCCAAACGTTTGGGGTTTTAAAACACCTCAAAAGAAAAAGCGAAAGTAGTTTCAAATATAAGCGGAAAAAAATTCCGGTAATTTTTTGCTCTGTCAGGTTTTTTAAAATATGAATAGTAATAATGATTATGTAGTGGTTAATGGACACACTTCACATGATCTTCCTGAGAAAGGCAATATAAATGCTATTAGACCATGTAGTGTTGGGTGGTTAGAGTATAGATTAAATGACCAGGAAATGGATCATTTATGGAAATTTGTGGAAAATCAAAAAGAAGATTATAAGGATAAACTTGCTGGAAATATATCCAGTAGTTATAGTATAGTAGATGAAGATGGTTGGTTTTTTAATAATACCCTTTTACCTATGTTGGATAAGTATGATGAGGTATTTAAGAATATGGCAAATGATTTTCCAACAAGTTTAGTTCATCCATTATATCTTCATTCATTTTGGGTAAATTTTCAAAAACAAGGTGAGTTTAATCCTTTACATAATCATAGTGGTGTTTATAGTTTTGTAATTTGGATGAAAATACCAACAGAGTTTTCTGAACAAAAAAAGATTCCCTTTGCACGTTCTAATGGGGACACAATATCTAATTTTTCATTCGAATTTATTAATATTATAGGACAATCAGAATATCATCCATATACAATGGGTGCTGATAAGGAGGGAATGATGTTATTTTTCCCAGCAGCATTAAGGCATCAGGTATACCCATTTTATAATTGTGATGGGACAAGGATTAGTATTTCAGGAAATATTGCTCTGTATTCAGAGGTAAAACTTTAATTATGGTTCGTCCAACTGGACCTTTAGTAATTAAATATAACAATCCTGAGTTTGAAGATATAAATTCAGGAGTTTTTGATTTTGTCAAAAATTATTCTCATATTGAAGTAAATACTTCTGATTATTATAACCAGCAGGGTGCTCAAAGGACCTCTATGGATATTCATAAGACAGATGAAAACGAATATCCAGAACTTCATTATCTTTTACAGTGGATATGGAGTAAGGTTCCAGATGCTGCATTGAAATTTGCTGATATTGAACGTGCATCAGATGGTAAAATATATGTTGGATTTGATCCCTTTGAATTTGAAATAGAGGAATGTTGGGGTGTTATTTACAGTAAAGGACATAGTCTTATTAAGCATAGTCATTTTCCTTATTCTATGTCTTTTTGTTATTGTGTAGCAGCACCTGACAAATGTTCTCAACTTGTAATTGAAGGTGAAGAGATAGAAATGATTGGTGGCGATCTAGTATTCTTTTTATCACATCTTTTTCATTGGGTTGATGAATCTGATGTGGACGGACGGTGTGTAATAGCAGGAAATATTAAAAAATCATAAAATGGTAATTATTGTTACATACCTACTTGACTACATAGTATAACTGTGTTAGTATTAACACAATCGTTCACCTCATTAGAGGCGCAAGTAAGTCGCGGAACGGAGCGTTCATCCCATGATTCCTCTTCTACTAGCTACAACATTAACATGTTCGGAATCTCAGGAACTCGTTGAGAACCTGAGAAAGAATCCCAGACATAGTTCTGAGATGAAAGTCGAACTGATTGAGGTCATCAAGGCCAGCAGTAAAAGTGGGTGCTGGGACGCAAACGACTAAAGGAACGGGCCTTAAAATCCAATTACTTTAGGAGTAAACCCAATGGCACAAGTTACCTACCGTGGTATTAAGTACAATACCAATGACAAGCAATCTTGTCAGAAGCAAGTCTCTGAACTCACATACAGAGGCATTAAGCATACGGAAGAAAAGGTCGTATGTTCAAGGTAAGTGATTATTGACTTACAGATTCACAATAAGAGGGATGTCGCTTGACACCCCTCTTTTTTTAATATATAATAGAACTACATAGAGTTCAAATGTTACACATGCGCGAACAATTGGTAGCGGCAGTTAAAGCCCATGCACAAGGTGAGATAGCAAAACATAAGGTAAATATTAATGTTTATCTAGAACATCCAGTGGGTATTGGCGAACATTCAGATATTAGTGAAGCCATTCAGGTAGAACTTGATAAGATTGCAAGGTATGAAGATCAGTTACAGGTACTTGATAAGTACTTTAAGTAATGGATCCTTCAAGAGAGAGACTGAAATTAATTGTCAGAAATCTCAAATTGTTGATTGATGCATTAGAATCTGAAGTTCTTTCAGATGTTGATGCTTATAAGCCTAGTGATTATCAGATAGGCGATGATGACGATGGATACCCTGATTAATGTCTAGAAGATCAAAACAACTTGTAAAGATGCTTGAAAATTTGATTAAATTGGAGCATCTTTATACTGATGAACAACTTAGAGAAATGAAATCACAACTACGTGTTGTGAAAGAAGAACTAGCTAAAATTGAATCATTGAATTCCAAAGGATTTGGTAAGTGATGATATATGAAAATTTCTTGCCTGAACATAAGTTCAGATCAATGCAGGAAGTTTTAATGTCTAGTGATTTTCCTTATTATAGGCAGGTATCTATTGGGACACCTGAAGATAAAACATTTACTTCATTACTTACACATATGTTAGTACTTGATAATGATCCTAATGTAAATCAGCTTTCTCAACAGGTATTTGTTGAACCTATAATTGATCGATTAAATAAGGAGCATGGAAGTGTAAAAATAATTCGAGCAAAGGTTAATTTATACCCTTATCAAAATGGACATATGAAAAGTGCTTTTCATATCGATCAAAAAGAAAAGCATAAAGTATTATTGTTATCAATTAATACTAATAATGGTTATACAGAGTTTGAAAATGGTACAATATTTAATGCCGTTGAAAACAATGCTATAATGTTTAATGGTGATTTACCTCATAGATCAGTTAGTCAGACTGATCATGCCGTAAAGGTAAACATAAATGTAAATTACGAGTTAGTTGAAAAATGAATGTGAAATTTGTTAGTATCACTCCTGATGCTGAAAAGACTATGGCATATATTGCCAGAGTATCTAACCCCAAAAATCAAGATAATGAAAAGTTTGCAGGACTCTTGAAGTATTGCATTAAGCATAATCATTGGAGTGTTTTTGAACAATCTCACATGACCTTGGAAATCGAGACGACGCGAGGGCTTGCGGCGCAGATTTTGAGACACCGATCCTTCACGTATCAGGAGTTTTCACAGCGATATGCTGATAGTAGCTTGTTAGAAGAGACGATACCTCTTCCAGAACTCCGTAGGCAAGACATGAAGAATAGGCAGAACTCGACAGATGACCTAGATCCACTTGATAAGCAGCACTATGAATTGGAGATGCGTAAGCACTTTGATGCTGCGATGAAGTTATATAAGAAAATGTTAGACAGTGGAGTTGCAAAGGAATCTGCAAGGTTTGTGTTACCACTTGCCACTCCAACACGACTGTATATGACTGGTTCGTGCCGATCATGGGCTCACTATATTGATTTGAGATCTGCACACGGTACACAGAAAGAGCACATGCAGATTGCACAAAAATGTAGAGAAATATTTGTAGAGCAATTTCCAAATGTTGCAGAAGCCTTAGAATGGAAATAAACTCTATATGCATTGTAGGTGGTGGATCATCTGGATGGATGACTGCTGCCTTACTGTCAAAAGAATTTCCAAAAAAGAAAATTACACTTGTAGAATCACCTGATATCCCAACAATGGGAGTAGGAGAATCTACATTAGGTTATTTTAATCATTATCTTCATCTATTAGGTCTTAAAGATACTGATTGGATGTCAAAATGCGATGCAACATATAAAACATCAATAGGATTTAAAAATTTCAGAGAAGGTAAAGGGGAGAGATTTCAATATCCCTTTGGTTATTGGGATCATATTGGAGAAGGGCATACAACCTTCTTTAAATTGCAAAAATTATATGGAGAGGATGTATATCCAGCAGAAGAATTTGCTAGATTTTGTAATAAAAACACTTTTCTTGCAGAAGAATGCAAAATATGTGATGAAATACCATTTACAAGCTTTTCTTTTGAATATGATCTTGCCTATCAATTAAATGCAAGTAAATTTGGTGTATATTTAAGAGATTATATTGCAGTCCCAAACGGCGTTCGTCATATTCGTGAACATGTTAATCAAATAGTCAGAAAGGAAGGATTTGTTGAATCGATTATTACCGATCACCATGCTATTGTTGCAGATTTGTTTATTGATTGTACTGGATTTAAATCTTTATTGTTAGATAGTGAGTTTATATCATTTAAGGATCAATTGTTTAATGATAAGGCAATAGTAACACGTATTCCTTATACTGATAAAGAAACTCAAATGAAAACCTATACTGATTGTGTGGGTATGAATTCTGGTTGGGCATGGAATATTCCATTATGGAATGAAATGAGTAAAGGATATGTTTATTCTAGTCGGTTTATTTCTGATGAGGATGCTGAAAAAGAATTCCGTGAACACTTAAATGGTTATGATGGAGAATTTAGACATATTGAAATAAAACATGGTAAGCATAAAGAAGCATGGGTGAATAATGTAGTTGCTATTGGTCTTTCTTATGGATTTGTAGAACCTCTTGAATCGACAGGATTATTAACTACGCACGAAAATCTTCTTCTGCTTGGTAGGATGCTTTTAGATAAATCAAAAATTAATAAATCTGATATATCTAAATTTAATAAAAAAGTTGATACTAGAACTGAGGACTTTAAAAATTTTACGATATGGCATTATTTTTTAAGTTCTCGTGATGATACACCTTATTGGAGAGCCTATAAGGATGTTAAAATTAAAGGTATTGTTGATCATATGGAAAGAATTTCTAACGTCCTTTCTACTAATAATATGGGAAAAGATGCGATGAAAAATGCTGGATTGGTTTATATTGCTGGTGGAATGAATTGTAAACCAAAAGATATTAATTTAGATATGCCAAATGTTTTTATAAATGGGGAACAAAAATCTGAGGATTATTTACAAATATTACATTCACGATATTTAATGGAGAAACAAAGTGTGCTAGAATGGTTAAAGGATCAACCATCACATTATCAATATCTAAAGGATAATATCTATTCTTCTAATAAATAAATTTACAAATCATTAAAATTATGCCTACATACCCATTGATAAACAAAAAGACTGGTGAAACACAAGAACTAGTCATGACCATGAAAGAATATGATGATTGGAAAGCAGAGAATCCTGATTGGGATAAAGATTGGTCAAAAGGATGCGCTGGTGTCGGTGAAGTAGGAGACTGGCAAAACAAATTAGTTTCTAGAAATCCTGGATGGAATGATGTACTTCGTAAAGCTGGTAAAGCTCCTGGATCTACAGTAAAACCAATTTAATCATGCCTAGAAAAAAGAAGGTTGAACAACCCATTGGGGTTGGTTTGACTGCTAGACAATTAAAAAAGAGAAAGCCTATACATTCAGAGTATCTAATTGATATTGATCCTCTTACATCCAATCAAAAAAGATTGTTTGACTCTTATAGTGAAGATAAGCATATTGTTGCTTATGGTGTAGCAGGAACAGGCAAGACATTTATTACCCTTTATAACGCACTAAAAGAAGTTTTAAATGAAACTACCCCCTACGAGAACATTTATATTGTTAGGAGTCTTGTGGCTACTCGTGAAATTGGGTTTCTTCCTGGTGATCATGAAGACAAGTCCTCACTTTATCAAATACCTTACAAGGCTATGGTAAAGTATATGTTTGAGATGGCATCTGATGCTGATTTTGAAATGTTATATGGAAATCTCAAACAACAAGAAACAATTAAGTTTTGGTCTACATCATTTCTTAGAGGAACCACATTTGATAATTCAATTTTGATTGTTGATGAATTTCAGAATTTGAATTTTCATGAACTAGATTCAATTATTACTCGTGTTGGTCAGAACTCCAAGATTATGTTCTGTGGAGATGCAAGACAGAGTGATCTTACAAAATCAAATGATCGTAATGGTATCATGGACTTCATGAACATCTTGCGTAAAATGCCATCTTTTGATATAATAGAGTTTGGTGTAGATGACATAGTTCGTTCAGGACTTGTTAAAGAATACATCATTGCAAAGATGGACTTTGGTTTGTAATGTTTAATCATGTTGAATGTGAACTTCCTAAACTTGATAGGGAAACTATTGATGGTGTTAGATATTACAAAGTTCCTGATGAAGAAGAACTTCTTAGATTAGTTTCTATTACTTCAGTAACAAGTCATTTTAATAAGGAAATCTTTGCCAATTGGAGAAAGAAGGTTGGTAATGAGGAAGCAGATAAGATCACGAAGGCTGCAACCCGACGTGGTACTGATATGCATACTCTTACTGAATATTATTTAAAGAACGATGGTCTTCCTGAGGTTCCACCTATTTCTGAGTTTTTGTTTAAGATTGCGAAATCTAAATTAAATCTTATAAATAGTATTTACACCCTAGAAGGATCACTATATAGTAAGCAATTGGGAATTGCTGGAACCGTTGATTGTATTGCAGAATATAACGGCGAATTATCTATAATCGATTTTAAGACTTCTAAAAAACCAAAACCACGAGAGTGGGTTGAACATTATTTTGTTCAAGCAATGGCTTATGGCTGCATGTTCTATGAACTAACTGGCATTGCCATTAAAAAACTTGTAATTATCATGGCCTGTGAAAATGGAGAATGTGTCGTTTACGAAGAATATGACAAAGAAAAGTACATCAAACTCCTCACGGAGTACATTAGAAAATTTGTTGGAGATAAACTTAAACTCTATGGAACCTAGTAAGGAATTAGAACAAGCCATTGAAAATAAGTTTTTAACACCTCAAAAATTTGCTATCGAGATTGAGAAAATTGTAGCAGAAGAAAGTATTAATTATATTGATGCTATTTGCCACTATTGTGAAAATAATAATATTGAGGTAGAATCAATACCTAAACTTATTTCTAAACCATTAAAAGAAAGACTTAAATGGGATGCCATACGTCTTAATTTTATGAAGAAAACATCAAGAGCAAAACTTCCCTTGTAATGCCATCTAAATCTGAATTAATGCATCATCGTTTACAAGCGATCTTGCGTGAACATAATTTTCCTGATCTTGAATATCTAGGTCTTAGACCTGATAGTATTGGTATTGAACAACATTGGTATAGAATTGGAGGAGCACAAGTTCCTGTTGATGCTATAACTGAACTAGATAATGTGGAAGAGCTTGATGAAAGTGACACCGTTTGAAACCTATCAAACTTATCTCTCTATGAAGAGTCATTTTACTAATCGTAAATATGACTTTTTCAAATATGGAGGTAAATCCCGTGCTACAATGTCCTCCTTTAATAAAAGGAAGGATAAGTATTGGTTTGAAAAAACCAGTAGGAAGTATTCTGACGAAGAAGTGCTAAACTTTCTTTTAGCAAATTTTGTAAACACTGACACCCCACAAAACCTATGGATTGGAGAGATGATCAACAGTGGCGAAAGAACATACGCCGAGTGGATGAAACGAATACAGAGTTTGACTTATATTTTCAAGGAACAGTCCGAGAAATTACTATTAGAGACAGACTTAGAAGAGCTGTTCAATTGCTCGAAGGGACACCCATTAGTCCTAAAAAAATATCTGGGTGGAGAGATCTCGCTAGAAACGCTTACGATACTGGAAAAAGTCTTTTCTTTCGTAAAAAACTTTGATAAGAAGTTAGATGATCCAGTGTGGGAATCCGTAAGTCTAAAAATTAAAAAATATACTCCTTTCATAAATATTAATGTGTTCCAATATAAAAAACTTCTGAGGGAAATCGTTAATGAGTGATTTTTTCGAATCTGAAATCGTTCGGGAAGAACTGGACGAAATTAATGAAATGCAGAAAGAAGTTTATGGTAATATGATGAACTTTGGTTCATTAAGCCGTGAAGAACAATATGAGCATATTGAATTGTTAATTGAGCTTCTTCAAAAACAAAAAGTCATGTATACAAGGGTATCCCTTTCGGATGACCCCATGGCTAAGAAAATGAAGGAGAATTTACAAGATTCAGTAAGACTGATGGGTTTTCCACCAGGCACTGATATTACTATGTTATTTGATGGTATGCACCAAACTATTCAAAATCTAAAACAACAAGTTGACAGACAATAGTTTTCTTGTTATAATCCAAACATCCAACGAATCCAATTTATCCGAGGTATCCAATTATGTCTTTCGCAGACTTAAAAAAGCAATCTAAGCTGGGCTCTCTTACCCAAAAACTGGTAAAAGAAGTAGAAAAGCTTAATAACACAGGCGGTAATACAGATGACCGCATCTGGAAATTAGACGTAGATAAAAGCGGTAATGGATATGCCGTAATACGTTTTCTTCCTGCTCCTAACGGTGAGGATCTACCGTTTGTAAAATTATACTCCCATGCCTTCCAAGGACCTGGTGGGTGGTATATTGAAAATTCCTTGACTACTTTGGGTCAAAAAGATCCTGTTTCTGAGTTTAATTCTGAACTCTGGAACAACGGCACTGATGCAGGTAAAGATACTGCACGTAAGCAGAAGCGTAAACTAACTTATGTTTCTAACATTTATGTCGTAAAAGATCCTACCAATCCTGAGAATGAAGGTAAGGTATTCTTATTTAAATATGGTAAGAAAATATTTGATAAGATTACTGCTGCAATGCAGCCTGAGTTTGAGGATGAGGAAGCAATCGATCCATTCGATTTCTGGCAGGGTGCTAACTTCAAATTGAAGGCTAAGAACGTTGCTGGTTACAGAAATTATGACTCTTCTGAGTTTGCTGCTGTAACTCCTCTTCTTGATGACGATGATGCACTAGAAGAACTTTGGAAGAAGCAATATTCTCTTGCAGAGATTGTTGCTAACGATCAGTTTAAATCTTATGATGTACTTCGTGCCCGTTTAGAAGCTGTTCTAAGAACAGGAACTACTACTCGTGTACAAGAACCTGAACTTGAAGATGAAAGCGAAGGTCGTGGTTCTATTAGAGAGGTAGAAGAATCAGTAAAATCTACACGTAGTCCTGCTGTCGATTCTAAATTAGAAAAAGATGGTTGGAGTAAAGCTGAAGATGATGATGATGCTCTATCTTATTTTGCTAAACTAGCAGCAGAATAATCTACTAGGCTCTGAGTGCTGGTAAGTCCTAGGAAAAGAGACCCCCTTAGGGGTCTCTTTTTTTGTCTAAATAAGTGACTAGTACTTTTAAGATTATGAAAAGGTTTTTAGCAACCTTAATTGTTGCTCCTTTGGCTTTGTCATCAACTGCTTTTGCACGACCAGAAGCATATATCAATTTAGAAGTAGATTCATCTATACCAAACGGCGAATATAGTAATACTCAAACTCTTCTTCATGTAGGATATAAGGATGTTAAAGGTAAGTTTGGATATTTTATTCAAGGAGGTCCTAATGTAATTCATCTTCAAGGACACGATGATCCATTAGAATATGGTTTTAGTAGTAAGACTGGTGTAACCTATGCATCTTCTAGATATCTTACCCTATATGGTGAACTTTATACTTATCATCAGGAATTAACACCACAATATGATGATCTTGGCGTAAAAACTGGTATTGTATGGAGTTTCTAAGGACCAATTAGGCGAGTATTTTCTGTTCTAATGAGTTTAGCATTAATGTATTGTGAACTCTTACTATAATGCATAATTACTCTCATATCATTTAAAAATTGTTGTAAATATATTGTTCTGAGTAGGTAGATACCTCTTTTCTCTTCATTTATATTAGATTCATATTCCCAGTTTGATACTCCCATTGTTGGATTAATATCTGCACCAGTATCATATACAGTTTTGTTTGTTACTGTTTCGCCTGGTGATTTTAGGATATAATAGTTATCTGCACTAGCAGAATTATATGCTGGTGGGATTGTAAAAGTACTATCAACAACTTGTCCTGCAGGAAGTATTAATCTTCCTTGTGCATCTTTAACTTCTTTTGTTTCATAATGATGGATATCATTTAAATTATCAAGACCGTATTTTTCTACTGAAAAATCATATAATTCTTGACTTGATAGTGGCCATTGAGATTTAACGTTTGTAATTCCTGCTGTTAATAAAAGAACCCAATCATATTCAGCATTGCCATATATTTCCTCTGCAACGGTTTCAGGTCTTAACCCATCTGGAATATGATACTTATCAAAAACGGTGGATATATTTGCTATCCAATCAACAAGTTTAACTCTACGAAACAGATTTTTAACTCTTATATATTCTCTTGAAGAATTTTTATCTGGAAGTGGAGATTGATAATCTAAATTTGGTAGTTCTCTAAAATATCCCATTAGAATCCAACTCCTGTTCCTGCTGATTCGGCATGATCATAATCTTCGTTGTAAATAGGATTCAATTCTGAGAATGAACATGACATAGTCATGTGAACTGGTGTTCCATCATCATAAGTGGCATGCATACCAGAAGCAGCATAATTTACACTTATATCTGTCATTGCACAAGGCTTAAATGCATGTAAGAATGGATGTCTACTTCCACCTTTCATATATTGAAGTTGATATACACATGGAGATTCGAGAAACCAACCACCAGTTCCACCACCACCTACTCCTGGTGCACTACCATCACTTGGTGACATTGATTGCTTTAATAATCTGATAATATGTTTAACTTCTGTTGATTCGGTTAAATTTCTTGGTGCAAAATTCCAGTTAAATGAGAACCTTCTTAGATTAACACCTCTAAAAAGAAGTTCTAAATTGGTATGTATGATAGATCCTGTTGCCCTTGTCATTAGACTTTGGGGATTCACATTTGTAATAGTATTAGCAGCCATTCCAGCTAGATAAGAATTTATTTTATCTTTTGTTTCTTGATCAATATCTGCATTTGCCATGCTTTGCCATTGTTCTTGAAGACTTTGTACATCTCCTCCCATTGCACTTCCAGCTGCACTTGCGACTCCTGATGCCAATGGTGTAAGTTGATCATCACCCCAAGTAACAGCATTAGTATCACCAAGACCTTCTGGTATTGGTAAAATGACAGTTGCTAATATTTCTTCTGCACTTCTAGCAATACCAGAATATTGAGAATTTATTGCGCTTCTACCCTGTGCTGTATCATACTTAAAGATTTTAATTTTTAAATAATCTTGACTATTTCCCTGATGTTCTAATGGATATCGAAAGTTATTTTTATCAATTCCAGGCAAACCTGTTAGTAGTTGAGCTCTACTTCTACGAACTGGTGTTGTAGAACCAGATTGAACTTGACGACTTCCACGTTGAATTGTAGAAGCAATATTTCTAAATCTACTAAGACTCATTATCGACCTATATTTTTAGTTATTTATACGGAATTTTGCAAAAGGTATACCATCAAGATCATTTAATTCATCAGACTCTACTTTATATAATCCTCCTGCCACTTCATTCCATGTATATTGTCTAGGTTCACCCCAATGAAAATTGATTCCACGAAATCCCCAGGGTAGTACTTCGGTTACTGCAACCAATGGATTTTGATCATATCTAATATTTGGTGTTTTAGGATTATAAACAAAAACATAAAAATTACCAGTTTCTGGGATTTTACCACCTTCATCTAAAAGACCGATAATTTCTAGCATTAAATCATCAGCATCTTCTGTTCCAATTAAATTCTCTTTTATTGAACGCAGTCGACTCATTTGATTCCTAATTCTTTTTCTGTCATAATTTTAAATTCCCATAATCGATCTTTACAATATTCCTTTGCCATTTTCCATTTTGCTTGATTTTTAGCATATTCATGTGCTTCGTAAATATATGCTTTTTTACTTGTTTTTTTAACAGGAGGTTTTGTTTGTCTTTTTGGTTTTACTTCTATTAGATATCTTTTAATTGTGCCACTTGTTTCTTGTACTTTGATATAGAAATCTGGAAAATATCTGTGTACTTTTCTATCAATAGGAGATCGATATGGAATTGCTATTTCTTCACTTGCCCATTCTAATATATTGGCATTTGAATCACAGTATTGCATAAACTTTCTTTCCCAAAGAGAACGGTATATAATTTTAGTTGGATTACCTTTATACTTCTTTGGGAACCTTGGTTGATATTTTCCTTGATAAGACATCTAAATAGAAATAACAAAGCTCATAGTAAATATTTAGAGTGTCTAGATCCATACCCTCACCAGAAAGAATTACAATGAAAAAAGACCTTTTAGGTCTTGCTCAAACTTCACATTATCTTGTTAGTTTTGGATTACCTTCTGGAGTAATCAGTCATCTTCAAAGAAAAATAACTAATGCCTCAAATTTTGCAGGAAATGATATGGGGTTATTATGCTCTGCTGCTGAAATCCCAGGAAGTTCTTTTGCAACAGCGGATATTAGAGGAAATTATCAAGGTATAGTAGAGAAGATGGCACATACTAGACAGTTTGTGCAAATGAATTTAGAATTTTATGTAGATAGAAATTATAATTCTTTGAAATTTTTAGAGCATTGGATTGACTTTATTGCAAGTGGATCAGAAGATACAAGATCATTAACTGGTGCAAGATCAGATCCTTCTAGAAGAGCACATCATTTGAGAATGAGATATCCTGATGAATATAAATCTGATCAAACAAAAATTGTTAAATTTGATAGAGATTATCGGAATGGTGTTGAATATAATTTTAGAGGATTGTTTCCATTATCTCTTACTGCTATTCCAGTATCATATCAACAATCTCAAATATTAAAAGCAAATTGCATATTCAGTTATGATAGGTACATTGCTGGTGAAGTATCATCTTTATCTCAATTACTGGGAACGGATCGTAATAATATTCCAACAGGTCTTTCAAATATAGGAAATGCGTTTAATGCAATGAGTAGTATATTAAGAGGTAGGAATGTGTTAAATCGGGATGTTATAAGTACAGTTACCAGAGGTTTAACGGGTCAAGGAGTTGCAAGTGCAGTTAATACATTAAGTGGAAGGGGATTAGGAAGAGGAACTTCAAATACATTTAGATTCGATATGTTCTAAAAACCTGCTATATATAATACTAATGAATTGTATTTTAGGATATTATGCCTTTACCAAAGATTTCCACCCCAACTTATGAATTAGAAATTCCATCAATAAAAAAGAAAGTTAAATATAGACCATTTCTAGTTAAAGAAGAAAAAATTCTTATTATTGCATTGGAGAGTGAGGATACTAAGCAAATTGCAAATGCTGTTAAAAATGTTATTTCTTCTTGTATTTCAACAAGAGGGATTAAAGTAGAGAATCTTGCTACTTTTGATATAGAATATTTGTTTTTAAATATTCGTGGTAAATCTGTTGGTGAAGATGTTGAAGTAATGGTTACTTGTCCTGATGATAAAGAAACCAAGGTTCCAGTTACAATCCATTTGGATGAAATTCATGTTAAGACTAATAAGAATCATACACGAGATATCAAAGTAGATGATAATCTTACATTGAGGATGAAGTATCCATCAATGAATGAATTTATTAAAAATAATTTTGCTACTACTGGTCAAATAGCTGTGAGTGATACTTTTGATCTTATTTCTCATTGTATTGAACAAATTTATTCTGAGGAAGAATCTTGGGAAGCTTCTGATTGTTCAAAGAAAGAACTTTCAGAGTTTATTGAGCAATTAAGTTCAAAGCAGTTTAAAGAGATTGAATCATTTTTTGATACTATGCCTAAGTTATCTCACACTATTAAGGTTACAAATCCTAATACTGGTGTTGAGAGTGAAATATTATTAGAGGGGTTAGCAGCTTTTTTCGCTTAGGTATGGCTCATACTGATCTTGAGTCATACTATAAAGTAAACTTTGCCTTGATCCAACACCATAAATATAGCTTAACAGAGCTAGAAAATATGATTCCTTGGGAAAGAGAAATTTATCTTTCACTTCTTTCACAATTTATTGAAGAAGAAAATCTAAGACAACAGCAAGCATCAAGTGCATAATGGCTGAAGCAACACCAACAACAAGTCTAATACCTGGTCGTCCTCAAACAGATCCAGTTACTAACTCTTTAATAGAGAGACAATCATTAGCATTATCAACAGTTTCTAATCAACTGTTCAATATTTCTCAGCAAATGTCTGCAATGAATAATTCATTGCAAGTTGTACAGCAGAACATTGCACAAAATACATTTTTAGATAGACAGAGAGAAGCTCAAAAAGCAGAACAAGAAAGACTACTTGCTCAACAAGCACTTAGAGAAGGTAAGGAAGGTGCTATTGAAGCTAAGATTCAAAATGCATTAATAAAACCAGTTAATTCAGTAGCTGCTAAAGCACAGGGTATATTGGGTAGATTAACTAATTTCTTCCAGTTTGTTTTAGGTGGATGGATTGCTAATCAGTTTATTGATTGGATGAATGCGAAGTCGGAAGATAATAAAGATGACATGAATAGAATTCAGATTCATGTTGGTAAAACCTTAGCAACTATTGTAGGATTATTTTTTGCTTTTAAATGGGGTATAAGAGGATTATTTGGTATTATAGGGACTGTTGTAGGTAAACTTGGAACAGCAGTATGGAGGAATTTAATTAAAAGACCTTTTGCTGCAGTACTTACTTTTTTGGGTGCTCAACTTGCTAATTTTATGACTAAGCTGAGGGGTATGGTTCCTTGGTTGCCAAAAACAGCATCAACAGTATCAAAAGCAGCAGCACCAATAGCAGCAGGAGCAACAGCATCAACTGTAACAAGAAGACCAGCTCCCAGTGGAGGAAAAACTGTTGGAGCATTTAGTACTGGTGCAGAATTACTTAGTGGAACACCTCCAGGAGAAGCAGTAGCAGTTGGTGCTGGATCAGGATTGGGATGGTGGGGAGCTAGTAAATTAGCATCTCCTTTAATGAGAATGGGTATCCCAGGAAAAGTTCTTGGTGGAGCTTTAATGCTTGGTGGATCTTGGCTTGGTGGTGAAGGTGCAAGAAATATGTGGACTGATGATGATAATAAGGAACAGTCACAATTCCCAACTGGTATAAATGTTGATCAATTCCTTGATAGGGAAGGAATTCAACCAATGAATATCGATGATAGTAATGCTTTCCGTGCAGAAAATCCTGAATTATTTGCAACTGGTGAAGATCTTGATCTTATTAATCAAGAGAGAGCAATGTTTGGACAACCTCCTCTTCCCGATATTAATCGTCCTTTAACTGAACAAGAAAGATTAGTTAATGAATGGAAACCTGGGGATCCAAAACCAGCAGGAGTATTAGATCATGATGACCCACGTTTGGGTGTGGGTATGGAAGTTGATCCAAATATGAGATCAGAACCTAAAAAAGAAGGACGTGGATTCTGGGGAACTTTGGGTGGTATTACTGATGCAATAACACTTGGAGCGACTGATTTTGATAAAAGAGGAAGTGAAGGGCAATTATTTGGTCAAAAGGTTGATAGAAATATTGGACCTACACCAAAACCAAAAACACAATTTATTCCTATGGAGACAAGTTCAGCAACTTCTGCGGTTTCATCTTCAGATAGACCTATTGATAGAACTGAGAAAGCTGCTAGTAGAATACCTAGGATACTATCAAATAATTCTCAAAATCCTTATGCGCTTGCTCAACAAGCTAATTTTAATGTTTTAATGGCATAATATGGCAAATCCAGTTCAAAATTCATTAAAACAATCTAATTTAAGTCTTAACAAGATACAATCATCTGTTAATTCTTTCTCTAAGAGTATGAGTAGTGCTAGAAGTACTACTACTACCTTAAATAAGAGTTTGACGGAAAGTAGTCGTCAGAAAAGAAAAGCATTACAAGTTGATCATATAAGATTTTTTAGAAGAAGAGATGCAGTTCGAAAGAGAGAAAATGAAAATGTTATAGAAGCATCATCAGTTGGTGGTGCAATTAAGAGAACAGGAAAGGTTATTGCTGATAGTACAAAAGGTTTTCTTGGAAGAATATTAGATTTCTTTGGTGTTGTTTTACTTGGTTGGTTAATTAATCATTTGCCAATAATTATTAAACATGCAACTATTGCGATACAAAAATTACAAAGAGTAATTAAGATATTAAAAGGTTTTATATCTAGTATTGGGAATATATTTTGGGGATTGGGTAATATTTTAAAAGGAGGTCTTCAAAATTTATTAGATCTTGATATTACGGATCAGAGTGGTAGGGTTCAGCAAGGATTTGATCAACTAAATGAGGGATTTGGTGGTCTTGGTATTATGCTTGATGATATTGGAAATGTTTTTTCAACATGGAGCCCTAATGAAGAAGGTATTGATCCTACTGTAAATCAGTTACCCGATGAAGAACCTGAAGATGAGAAACCACAAGGTTTTATGAGAGGTTTAGCTGGTGCTGCTGACTTTGCAACTTTTGGTTTAACTGATTTTGATAAACGAGGAGATTTATTTAAAGGAGATGACCAACAAACTCAATCTTCTCAACCTGGTGCAGTAGGAGATTATGGTCAAGCAACAAAAGCTCTTCTTGATTCTATTGCTTTTGCGGAAGGAACATATGGTCAAGATAATAGTGGATATAATACTCACTTTGGATTTGATCAAACTGATGATTTAAGTGCTCACCCAAATATAGTTAAGCATGGTGAAAAACATAGTAGTGCTGCATTTGGTCGTTATCAATTTATGCCAGGTACTTGGCAGGGGGTAGGTGGTGCAACTAATGCGGGTGGTTCTATGAGAGGACAATCTGGTATGGATATGTCACCTGCCAATCAGGATAAGGGTGCAGTTATGTTAACAATACGAAGACTGAAAGCTGCTGGATATGATGTTAATAATGCCTCTGATTTAGAAAATCTTTTACAAAAAGAAGGTTTAAGTAGAGGAATTACTGATGCTTTATCACCAGAATGGGCATCACTACCAAAAGCTAGTGGAGGTAGTTATTATTCTGACCAATCTGCTAAAGAGTATGGAAATGTAGAATCATTCTATGAAAGAAGACTTAATGCTCCTAGATCAAAACCACAAAGTAAACCAGAAGGTTTTATGAGAGGTTTAGCTGGTTTTGCTGATTTTGCAACTTTCGGTTTAACTGATCTTGATAAACGAGGAGATTTATTTGAATCAAAACCTAAGGGAGATCAAATTTCAGCTAATTTAGTACCTTCAAGTGAGGGTGAAGTAGTTTTTATACCAATGCATTCTTCTCCACAATCACAACCACAACCACAACCACAACCATCATCATCTGGTGCATCACAATCATCCACTATTGCGTTAAATAGAAGTGCTGGTGCAAATGAATTATATAAACAAATCGTTCTAGCAAATTTACAATATACTTAAATGGCAGCAATAGACGCATCTATATACGAAGAAATACTAATTGAATCAACAGATCAAAATAAGACTGTTGATATAAGGGTTGGTACAGTAAGTGTTGATTATTACGAGGATATATTTTCTCCTGCAATTACATGTAAGATACAAGTTTATAATACAGGTAATACTATTGAAGGTGAAGATGGTCACTTGCAAGGTATTTACCAGGGTTTGCCACTAAGAGGTGTAGAAAGAGTGGCAATGAAAATTAAAGGAAACCATGAAGGAAATCCTGGATTAGATTTCTCTACAAATACAGATGATTATTGGTATGTTTCAAGTATAACTAATGTTCTTAGTGAAACTCAAAAAGAAACATTTACTTTAAACTTGATTTCAAGAGAAGCAATTACTAATGAGACTTCTAGAGTTGGAAAAAAATATCCAACTTCAAATCCAATATCTTCTTCTGTTTCTGATATTATAGAAAATTATGTTGTTACTAATAAACAAGTTGATGTTGACCCAACACAAAATAAGTATGGGTTTATTGGTAATATGAGAAAACCATTTACTGTTATAGGATGGTTAGCTGCAAAATCTGTTCCTGATACAGCGGAAGATGATGGAACCGCAGGATATTTGTTTTATCAGACAAAAGATTCATTCAAATTTAAGTCTATTGATTCTTTAATAGAACAAGAAAAAAAGGCAACTTATACTTATAGTCAAGTTAATAAATCATCTGCTGAAAGAGATGCTAATTTTGATATCTTATCCTTTCAAACAGATAAGAATGAGAATGTTATGGAAAAATTGAAATTGGGTGCATATGCAAGTAATAGAATGTTTTTTGATCCATTATTGTTTACATTCCCATCAAAGACTTTTAAATTATCAGATTATCAAGGAAAATCAAAAAATCTTGGTAGACAGATAGAATTACCAAGATTATCTGAAGGTTCTGATCAAACTCTTGGTGATTTACCATCAAGGATAGTAACTCAAGTTTTGGATAGAGGTACTTATGAGCAAGATGTATCAGAAGAAGAAAATGCTGATCCAATGAAATATCAAGCTCAGGCTCTTATGAGATATAATAGTTTGTTTACTCAAACCTTATCAATGACTGTTCCATCAAATACTAATTTATGTGCAGGTGATGTGATTGAATGTTTATTTCCTAAGGCAACTACAGAAGATAGTAATGAGTATGATCCTGATCAAAGTGGTCTATATATGATTAAAGAATTGTGTCATCATTTTGATCCAGATGGTTCATATACATCAATGAAGTTAATTAGAGATACCTCTGGAAGATACGGAAGGAATTAAAAATGGCAATAGAAGAAAGTCTTTTAAAAACTAATTTTGTAGGAAGAGATGGTTATAGGTACTGGATGGGTACTGTAGCTCCTGAAGAGGCTCATGGTAAGCAAATAGATGGAGGTGGATGGGGAAATAGATTTAAAGTCCGTATTATGGGGTATCATCCACCCGATCTTGTAGAATTACCAGATAAAGATCTTCCTTGGTCACAAGTTTTATTACCAACTACTGCTGGATCTGGTGGTGGAAGTAGGAGAAGAAGTGTAAGAATATCTCCTGGTGATACTGTTTATGGATTTTTCTTAGATGGTGATAATGCTCAAGTCCCAGTAATTCAGGGTGTATTGGGTAGAACTATGATGGTAACCAGTAATGAATATGCTGGACCATTTCAACCCTATACTGGATATACTAGTAAAATTCAGAACGATGGTGGATATTTTGGTAAAGGTGAATCAAGTGAATCAAATTCTGCGGCAGGTAAGATGCCCAGAAATGTTAGTAGAGATCAAGCAGCAAGTATTAGTGCTGCTGAACGGACTGCTTTTGATGCAATTGGTGATGTAATTGTTGCTGCAAGTACTTCTGCTTCAAGTACTATAAGAAAAATTTCAGCAGCTGTTAATAATTTTGTTAGTCAAGTTCAATCAATTACTGATAATCCACTTGGTGCGGTAGGTAGTATAAAAGGAAAACTTAATGCAGCTGTTAGTGGTGTGACGAGTCAGATTAGTAATCTTTCCACTGGATTGGTTGGTAATATGGTAAATGGTATATATGAAACAATGGCACCTATAGCAAATTCTGGATTGAAAATGTTATATAAGCAAGTTTATAATATGGTTTTGGCAGCAACTAAGAGTTCAAAAGCAGCACATATGGCAGGAGTTGCAGCTCAAAGACAGTTTGAGAGTCCTTTGCAGAAGATTCAAGATTCTATGACTTGTATTACTCAGAATATTGTTGGAGGTATGGGTGATGCTATTGGTGGATTAATAGATGGAATTGCTAAGAATGTGAAGAAGTTTAAAAATTGTGTTAGTAATCAATTCATGGGTGGGTTGATGAATCAGATTATTGGTGGAATAGAAAATGGATTGTCTAGTCTCTTGGGTGGAGTGACTAAAATAATGCCAGGTTTTAATTTAGTTGATCAACTTAGATCCAAAGCAGAAGGATTGCTTGGACAAGTATTTGATGCTGCAGGTTGTGTTACTGGTGAAGGAAGTGATGCTGGAGATGTTTTAGAATATGTTGTTGGACAAGGACCAAAGGGGATTGTTCCTGTTCCTGTTCAAACAATTTTAAGTCAAGCAAATGCTGCTAATTCACTTACAAAAGATCTTGTAGATGCAGGAAAAACTGCATTAAGTATTGCTGATGGAGCCTTAGGAGTATTTGACTTCTTAAATCCAGCATCTTCTCTTCCTGGATTTACTGGTGGATTGGGTGATGGTGAAGGAGGAGAATGTTCTACTGGAGAAGATGAAAATGTTAGTCCACCAGAAATACAAATTTTTGGTAGTAATGGTGAAGGTGCAGCAGGAAAATTAGTTCTTGGATCTATTGTTGGTGTAGGATCATCTGCAACAGGAAGTATAATTGGTGTTGAAGTAACAAATGGTGGATCTGGTTATAAAACTCCTCCATTTGTAGAGATAACTGATGCTGCTAAACATGGATATGGTGCTATTGCCAGATCAGTAATTGATTATGATAAAGATTCCCCAACATATCAACAGGTTATTGAGATTTATCTAGTTTCAGAAGGAGAAAACTATCCAGTAGGTAAGGTTTCACAAAAAGATCCAGATAAACCAGAACCACCATATGTAGTGGGTAAAGTATCAGTTCTTAATCCTGGACAGGGATATAGTGGTAATGATAAGGTTATTGATGGATTGGGAACAGAGTATAAACCAAATGTTGATGATAAAGGAAGAATACTTTCAATTGGTGTAATAAATACTGATATGACTAATCTTCCAGAAGTTAAGAATATTGGCGATGTTCGATTTACTATTCTTACAGCATCTGGATTTGGTGCACGATTAAGTGCTAATCTAGTACCGAAACCAGAATATCAAGGTGAAGTTAAGCAAGTTATAGATTGTGTAAGTTGAAATGTCAGAAAGACCCTCAGATAGCCAGAATTGGCAAATAAGACAATATGATCAATTTAGTCCTTGGTTTACCATTGATACTGGTAATCCTCAGATGGGTTGTGACGGTACTACTGTTTATGGATTTTATGGATATAGTCCATATGGTGATAAAAATGTAATACGTATGTCATCTACTGGTGTATTAAACATCTATAATGATCAAAGAGTAGAAATTATTGCTGGTCAGAATCCAGAGAATGCTGATGTAGATATTATTATTACTGGAAAAAATGGTGATATTTGGATTACAGCAGAAAAAGATGGACAAGTTAAGATAAAAGGTAAGAATATAACTTTGGAAGCTGATAAAGATATTAATTTAACTGCTGGAAATACTATTTTTCTTAAAGCAGAAAATGGTATTGGATTGAAAAGTATGTGGATGCATAGATGGAGAGCATGGATTGGTAATTTAGCACCACATAAAGGATGGAAAGGAATTATTAACCGTGGTAATTGGTTAAAGGTTAAAGAACCAGATTTAGGACCAGGAATATAAGAATATGTGGGATAAACCGGAAGATTTAAATATAGTTGATGATGAATCTGTCTTCATGGGGAAGGCAAATTTTTTTGAGGATATTGTTGGATTTTCAGAAGCAAATCTTGAAGGATTAACTGTTACTGGAACTGGAAGTGTTCAACAAGTCCTTGAAAAGGCAGTTTTGGTTACTGAACCATTAACAGGTGAGTCTACGATTGATTTAAAGAAAGGATCTTTAATTTTTTATACTACTGATGCAACTGGTTCTTTTACTTTTAATCTTAGAGGAGATGCTGCTACTTCAATAGACAGTCTTTTAAAACCAGGAAAAAGTATAACCATTACAATGCTTTGTACTATGGGTGGTAGTGCTCAGGTATTACCAGGAACTAATGGATTAAAAATTGATGGTGTAGGGCAAACAGTTAAATGGTTGAATAATACGACACCATCAGCTGGTACAGCAAATGCCATAAACGTATATACTTTCGTTATAATTAGAAATGCTTCTAGTACTGACGTTTCATCACGATATACTGTTTTAGGATCTTTTGTATATTTCTCTTAATATATTATGCCAATAGTAGGAACTACATCTTCTTTAAGTGCTAATGCTTATGGATTGTTAACTGCACAAGCTACCGTTGAAGTTAATGTATCTGGCACTACAATTAATGAAGGAGATTTAATTTCATTCACTATCAATACAGAAGGTATTGCTGACGGAAATACTTTATATTATAGTATAGAAGGTACGGGTATAACTGCTTCTGATTTTACTGATAATGCGTTAACAGGTTCATTTACTGTTAATAATAACAGCGCAACAATTCAAAAGACTGCTGCAGCTGATCAAACTACTGAAGGAACTGAATATTTTGTATTTAAAGTAAGAAGAGATTCTGTTACTGGAACAGTATTGGGGTCATCTTCTCAAATTACAATACAAGATACTTCAATAACTTTTACTGGTGAAACAAGAACTTATACTACTACTGGGACTCATACTTATACAATTCCTTCACAAGGAGCATCAATTACTGCAAAAGTTTGGGGTGCTGGTGGTAGTGGAACTGGTGAATGTAACACTAAAACAGGTGGGTCTGGTGGATATGTGCAAGGAACTATTTCTGTTTCTCCTGGAGACACTATAAACGTTTTTGTTGGTGCTACTAATGCAGGATCACCTCAAGGGCAAGCAGGGTATGGTGCTGGTAGAGGTGGTCAATTTAGTTATGTTAAAAAAGGATCCAATTTTTTAGTCGCTGGTGGCGGCGGTGGTTCTGGACAAATGGGATTTGGTGGCGGTGGCGGTGGAAATGGTGATGGATCTGATGGAGAGGGTGTAAATGCATCTGGTGGCAGTAGTGGATCAACTAGTGTAACTTTTACTGTTGCTGAAAGTGCAGGTTGTTCGAATAATATTAATCATAATGGATTATTCAATGCTACTTCTAGTAGTACAGGAAATCATTCTCATAATGTAAATCATAATCAAGCTTATTCTCTCTCACCAGGTGGATCTTGTCCACAAACTTGGCTTCAAGTTCAGTCAGGTGGATCTAGAATAGGATTGGATGATAGTAATCCTGGTGGAGATGGGGATTATAATGATTTGACCGTAACAGCAAGTCACGGAAATTATTATCAAAGTGGTGGTACTTATTATTATAAGTATACTACTGGTAGCACTTGGTCAGGAAATACGCAGGGACATAAGGGAACTCATAGTAGTGGTGGTCAAGGTGGTTCTGGACCATCTGGACAAATTGGTGGAAATGGTGGTGGTTGGAATGGTGGAGCCAATACTACTTCTGGTGGTGAAGGTGGTGGTTCTGGTCAAAGTGTTAGTAACCGTGGCGGCGGTGGCGGTGCTGGATATTACGGCGGCGGTGGCGGCGGTGGTGATTCTTCTAGCAACTGTACCGGAGGTGGCGGTGGAGGAGGATCTGGTAAGATAGATGGATCCTGGTCTTCAACAAATTCTGTTCAAGGTGGTACAGGAGGTGCTAATCCTCAACCAGCACCAAACAACGGAGATTCTGATTATGTAAGCTCTAAAGGAGCATCATCTCAGGATGGATTGGTAGTTCTTATTGTTAGCACTTGACAAAATAGGATACATACCATATAATACCTAGATATTGGAGCAACTATATGGATGAAGATTTCGTCGATGCTACCGTAATAGACGTATGTGCTAAGTCTTTTAAAATAATAAGTGACGAAGGCAATGAAAAAATTGTAACTTGTGAAACAACACAACAATTCATGGACGTCTTGGAAGTAGTAACAGATTTGTTAGAACCAGAAAGAATTGAGTATGCAGATTTAAAGTTGCATGCCAAATAAAAATAAAGTTGCAATAGGAAATATACATCCACTTTTCCCTACTATAGTTCATCAATTCGAAATCGAAGATTTTGATAATATTAAGGATGATTTATTAGAATATGTCTATGGTGAAAGAGAAAATGACCCCAAAGGAATATGGAGATCTAATAGTGGTGGTGGATGGCATTCTCAAAATAATTATCATGAATTTGAGAATGTATTAAATAGGGTATTGCAAAAAAATTTAGAACGATATTTTTTAAATCAAGACATATTTCAATCATCAGTAGATCCACATATTGTTGGATTGTGGATTAATATTAATGGAAAGGGTAACTATAATATAAAGCATATGCATCCTGAATGTCATCTTTCAGGAACTCTTTATTTGAAGGTTCCTGAAAATTCTGGTGAAATAGAATTGCTATCTCCGAATCAATTTTCTCAATGGGATGAAATGACTGTTTATAGTGATCAGTTTAAAGATAAGAGTAATTGTTATCCAACTTATAAGTTTCCTCCTCATGAAGCAATGATTATTATGTTTCCAGGAAATCTCCTTCATAGGGTAAATGAGAATAAATCTGAAGGTGAAAGAATTTCTGTTGCTTTCAATATAGATTTTAAATAATATACTTCGGTAATAAGGGAGCTAAATAGAACATAGAAATATCTTGGCCAATATTCTCCGATGCCTCTTAATAAGCTAGAAAATTTTATAAAGAATACTGAAGGGCGTATTCTTTATGTAAATCCAAATGACCTTGATGCCACTGATGGTATTGAAAATCAAGGTAATTCGTTAACAAAACCCTTTAAGACTCTACAAAGAGCATTAATAGAATCAGCACGATTTTCATATTTAAGAGGAAATGATAACGATATAGTAGAAAAGACAACCATACTACTTTTTCCTGGCGAGCACCTTATTGATAACCGCCCAGGATTCGCAATTCAAAATGCTAATAATGTTGCTCAGTTGGTTAGTCCTGGTGGAGCTACATCATTTGCACAAGATACTCTTACATTAACCCTTAATTCTAATTTTGATTTAACTCAAGAAGATAACGTTCTTTATAAGTTTAATAGTATTCATGGTGGTGTTGTAGTTCCCCGTGGTACTTCGGTTGTTGGTCTAGATTTAAGAAAGACTAAACTTCGTCCAAAGTATGTTCCAAATCCAACAGATCCTGATGCACCAAAGTCTGCTGTTTTCAGAATTACTGGATCATGTTATTTTTGGCAATTTAGTATATTTGATGGTAATGAAAGTACATTAGTTTATACTGACCCTAAGAATTTCTCTGAAACTAATCAATCTAAACCACTATTTTCTCACCATAAGTTAACAGTATTTGAATATGCAGATGGTGTGAATAAAGCATCTGGATATGATCTAACTGATCTTGATATGTATTACAGTAAGGTTGGTAATGCATATAATAGAGCATCAACTAGAGAGATTGATCAAAAGTATCCAGTAGAAGGTGGTTCTTTTGCCAAGCAAAGACCTGAGTGGGAAATTGTTGGTGCTTTTGCATCAGACAGTATTACCATGACAGGGATCTATGCAGGTGATGGTGCAACACCAGGAAACATTGTAACTGTAACAACAGAAGGTGCTCATGGATTAACTGCTGATACTCCAATTAAGATTCGTGACGTAAATGTATCAGATTATAATATTTCTACAAGAGTACAGGGTGTTCTTAGTGAAACTCAATTCACATATGCACTTCCATATGTAAGAGATAATCTACCTGCTGGTCCTTCTGCTGGACTAACACCAGGTAATGTGACAATTGAAACGGATACTGTATCTGGTGCTTCTCCATATATCTTTAACTGCTCCTTACGTTCTGTATGGGGTATGAATGGTATGCATGCTGATGGTGCTAAATCATCAGGTTTCCGTTCTATGGTTGTTGCCCAGTTTACGGGTATTTCATTGCAGAAAGATGACCGTGCATTTGTAGAATATAATTCTTCTTCTAGGACATATAATGGTATTGATGTTGAGAAGAAGACTGGAGCAGAGCTTCCTAGATTTGCAAACTCTACAAACCAAGATACGATTTATCATTTAAGATCTGAGGCAATTTACAGAACTGGATGGGAAACCAGTCATGTAAGACTTACAAATGATGCTATTCTTCAGATTGTTTCTGTATTTGCTATTGGATATAATGTACACTTTGATCTAGAATCTGGTTCTGATGCATCGATTACAAACTCCAACTCTAACTTTGGACAGTTTGCTCTGGCAGCAGATGGATTTAAGAAAGAAGCATTTAAGAAAGATAATAAAGGATTTATTACATCAATTGTTACACCAAGATCTATTGTAGGAGAAGAAGGTCAAGTTGAATGGTTAGAATTTGATGTATCTGCAACTAAAGCTTGGGGAGCCGCTAATAGTGGTAATACCAATCACATTTATCTTCTTGGATATACTAGTCAGGATATTAAACCACCTGGTATTGCACAGGGATATAGAGTTGGTTCAAAGGGACATGCTGGTCTTGCTCCATTAGATAAGATTTATGTTGGTGTTGATGCTAATAAAGATCCTCTTTATGAAGCAACAGTTATGATGAATGATGCTCAAATCACATCTGCTAACCCAGTTGCTGATGGAACATCAACCGCAAGAAAGACATATGAAAGAGTTAGTTGTGTAAATTCCGTATTTACACTTTCTTCTGCTCATACTTTGCAAAATGGTGAGAAGGTTATCATTCAGAGTGATACTGGTGATCTTCCAGAAAATATTGATCCACATAAAGTTTATTATGCAATTACTAATGCAGTTAATCAGAGTGGTAGTGATGGTAGACAAGATGGTATAACATTAAGTTCTGTACAAATTCAACTAGCATCATCAAAAACTAATGCTGATGCTAAGACACCAGTTTATATTAATTGCTTTACCGGAGGAAAACAGTTAAGAATTGAAAGTAGAGTTTGTGATAAGGGTGTTGGTGAAATTGGACATCCAATCCAATGGGATCCTAATAGGAACCAATGGTTTATTCATGCCGTTAGTCCTGCTGGAGCAAAATCTCTATGGTCACATGTTAATGGTTTAAGTGGTACTGGCGAAGAAGATCGTACTGATATTTCTTACCTATTAAGAAAAGAAGATGGTAGGAGTTTAGACGAGAAACTTTATAAAGTTAGATATGTAATTCCAAAAGAATTAGAAAATGGTAGAGATCCTGGTGATGGATTTATTATTCAAGAATCTAGTTCTACTAATGTAAGAACTGATGCTGATTTTAATAAAACATCAGTTACAAAAGAAAGTGATTATGATTATAATAGAAATCTCAGATTTATTAATAGGTGTACCTATAATAACGTAACTAAAATTGTTACGGTTTTATCTGATAGACCACATACACTTAAAGTTAATGATCAGATTATTGTTAAGGGTGTAACTAGCTCTACAAATGCTTCTGCTACTGATAATCTTGGATATAATGGAACATTTAAGGTTTTATCTATTGTAAATGATAAGACATTTACATATTCATCAACAGATACTGCAGATGTTGTTCATAATCCAGGAACATCATCTACTAATGATACAAATGTAAGATCAACTGCTTTACCTAGATTTGAAAGAAATGATCTTCAAGATAACTTCTATGTTTATAGATCAGAAACTATAACACCATATCAATATAATGTACAAGATGGTGTTTATTATCTTTATGTACTTAATGCAGGAAATTCTATTGAATCTGAATTCCAAAATATAAAATATAGTCAGAGTGTTGAAGATCTTTATCCACAGTTAGATAAAGATAACTTTGATGATAACCCAGAATCTGCTGTATCTTATGCTAAGAGGTCACCACTTGGACATGTAGTTACAAATAATCAAAAGTCTAGTATTACAAGAGAGACTATTGATATTTTTAATCTTGCTTTTGATAAGGGAATTAAGATTACAGGAGTTACTGGTCAGAATACAACTACTGCTTCATTAACCCTTGAAAGAGAACATCAACTTGCTGGTATTTCGACAGGAACACTTAATGGTGGATCTGGTCATACACCTGGAACATATTATAATATAAAACTACTTAAAGATGCTACCACACCATCTAGCGCAGTTTGGAATGGTGCTACTGCAAATGTTACTGTTGATTCTAATGGAGTAGTTGATTCTTTATCTATTGTTGAAGGTGGTTCTGGATATGTTCCTACTGATGCAAGTGCAAATCCAATAATTTCTCCTCTATATCTTGATTCTTCTACACCTGCTTTGGGTGGAATTGGTGGTGCTCCAATATCAAATGTAACCATTTATAATTCTGGTATTTCAACCGCAGTTGGTAATTATGTTCAAGTAACTGGTATTGGTACTGGTCAAAATGGATATTATAGAATTAGTACATGTGATGAAACAAAGAGTATAGATCTTAAAAAGACTGCTAGTGATATAATATATCCTGGTCAGTATATTACTGATCTTGGACCTGTAGTTTCTATCGAACAAGAATATCATGATGCAACTGCTGGAATTGCGACATTTAAGACAAGAAATACTGGATCACCTCATGGATTACTTAAAGGAAATTCATTTAGAGTTCTAGATTCTAGTGATGCTAGTCTTGGTGATTTTGTTGTTGATAGTGTTATTGATGTAAGTAAATTTACAGTAAAAACTAGAACAGCAGTTGCTAATGCAACATATCAACTTAAGCATGGAATATCTGCTAACGAAGCATCTGCTGATAGTAGTGGAGAAAATCTTGGAACCAGAGGTCTTCAAATTTATGATCATGATCAACTCTATTTGAATGAGACTATTGTTACAGATAGTCAGTTTAAGATTAAACGACCAAATGGTGAAGCATTAACTGATGAAAATATATCATCCAGATTCCCAATGGGATGCTATATTCAGATTGATAGTGAGATTATGAGAATTACTAGCAGCACATTAAGTGGATCTGCTAGTCCAAAGGATGAAATAACAGTAATTCGTGGTTCAATGGGAACACTCATTGAGGATCATGTTACTGGATCAATCATTAGAAAGATTAGTCCAGTTCCAATTGAATTACGTAGACCATCTATTCTTAGAGCATCTGGACATACATTTGAATATGTTGGATATGGACCAGGTAACTATTCGACATCGTTACCACAAGTTCAGATTAAATCTCTTGATGAAAATGAAGAATTCTTAGCACAATCACAGGAGAGATCTTGTGGACAGGTTGTTTATACTGGTATGAACAATGATGGTGATTTCTTTGTTGGTAATAAGAGAATAACTTCTTCTACTGGACAAGAAGCTACATTTGATATTCCAATTCCTACAATTACAGGTGAAGATCCAAATAGATTAAGTGTTGTATTTGATGAAGTAATTGTTAAAGAAAGACTTCTTGTTGAGGGTGGTAACTCTGGACAAATCCTTTCACAGTTTGATGGACCTGTTACCTTTAATGGACAGATTAGATTTAATGAAAAAATTACTGTAAAGAATGATCTTGTTGTAGGATCAAACGGTGATCTTGATAAAGGAAAGGTCGTATTTAATAATATTACAGAATCAACTAGTTGTACAACAGGTGCATTAGTTGTTAAGGGTGGTGTTGGTATTGGTAAGAATCTAAATGCTTGTGGTATTACCAAATTACATAATACTACTGATTCTACTGGACCTACAAGTGGTGCATTACAAGTTCTTGGTGGTGTTGGTATCAACAAGAAATTATTTGTTGAACAAACTTTAAATGTTAAAGGTGAAGCAACCTTCCAATCACATGCTAACTTTGGTGATGCTGATCTCATTAAAATGGGAGATTTAGCAAAGTTTGAAATGGGATGGCGTACTAATGGTACTTATTCTCACCTGAAGAATACAGGATCTAGATTAGTTATTGAATCGAATTTCTTTAATGTTAGAAATGTAGGACAGACTGCTGACTATATTTTCTGTAGTCAAACAACAGGTCATGTTGATCTCTGTTATATCAATAGTAGCAATGTTGGTACTTCTAGGTTGAATACAAATTCAACAGGTGTTTATATTAATGGGGAATTAAGAGTAAAAGATGATATCACTGCTTTTGCATCTTCTGACCAAAGATTGAAGGATAATATTACACCTATTGAAGATCCTCTTGCTAAGGTTCTTTCAATTAGTGGTAATACATTTACTTGGAACGGTGCTTCTAATAAAGAAGGTGAAAAGGATACAGGTGTTATTGCACAAGAAATTGCAGCACTTGAACTTCCTGGACTTACTACCGTTAGAGAAGATGGAACTCATGCAGTTAAGTATGAAAGACTGACTGCCTTGCTTATTGAAGCAGTGAAGGAACTTTCTGGTAAGGTTTCTGATCTGGAAGCAAAACTCAACCAATAAATAACTAAAAATACAGTATAAATGGCTAATATCAGAAAGTCCTTTAATTTTCGTAGCGGCGTTCAGGTTGACGATGATAATTTAATTGTTAATCCGTTAGGTTTAGTTGGTATCGGTACTACGGTTCCTACTGAATCTTTGGACGTTCGAGGAACAGTTAAAGTTGTTGGAATTTTAACTGCAACAACTGGATTTGTTACTTCATTAACAGTTAAAGACCTAATTGTTACTGGGGAACAAGATATTAGTGGTGGATTTGTTGGATCTGGTGTTAGTATTAGTAGTGGTATTGTAACTTCATCTAGTTCTACTGGTATTGTTACATATTATGGTGATGGTGTTCATTTAACCAATTTACCAACATCTCAGTGGACTGATATTGATGTTGGTTTAGGGTTTACGAGCATTTATAATATTGGTTATGTGGGTGTAGGAACAAATGATCCAAGACATCCTTTCCAAATTGGTGGAAATAATAGTGCTACCCTTATTGATGGTGTAGGATTTAGTTCTACTGGACATATTCACGCTACTGGTATTGTAACTGCTGGTGGTGGATTTATTGGAACAGTTAGTGGTAATCTATATGGTGAACTTTATTCTGTTGGTCTTAACACCATTGGAATGTCTGATGCTACTAGTATTAATATTACTGGTGTTGCAACTGCTGCTGGTGGATTTATTGGTGGTTTATCAGGTGATGTACAAGGAAACTTAAACGGAAATGTAAATTCTACTGGTGTTTCTACATTTACTGATTTAACTGTAACGGCAGGAACCGTAACAATTGCTGCTGGTATTATAACTGCTAGTAAGTTTCATGGAGATATAGAAGGTCAAATTCTTAATAATGCTACTGGAACATCTTCGACTATTACTAAACTAAACACATCTGAAATAGATGCTAGTGGTGGTCAGTTTATCTGTGGTGTTGTAACAGCTACTCATTCAAATCTTGGAATACTAACAGCATCGTCTATTAGAACTACTTCCATTGGAATGGGAATACCTGTTTCTGAGAAGTCAATAGAAATATATAAAACTGGAATTTCTACTGTAGAGATTACTGGTACAGAACGTGCAGAACTTATTTTAGGACAACAAAGTTCTTCTACTACTGGATTTGGACAGAGTACAGCATATATTAGATTTGGTAACCAGGAAAAAACACTTGATATTATTAATGCTGATTATGGTGATGTTAATGTATATTTGAATTCTGCAAATGTTGCTGGTGTTAATACTGGTGCGTTTAATTGGATTGATGGGAGAGCAAATGAGAAGAGAATGACCTTGACCCATGATGGTAAGTTGGGTATAGGTCGAACAGATCCAAATGCTTTATTAGATGTTTCTGGTATTGCATCTGTTTCGCAAGGACTTAGAGTTGGTGGAAATATTGATTGTGATGGTACTATTACTGGTTCATTTAATATTCCATTCCTTACAGGAACACCAATTAATAATACAACAGGTGTTTCAACTTTCTATGATTTAGATGTTAGTGGAAAAATAGTTGGAATTTCAACTATTGGTCTTGGAACAGACCTTCCTTTACCTGGTATTGGTTTAGATTCTAGAACTAAGAAAGCATTATTCCAACAAATTGGTGTTGGAACAGCAATAGCACCAGTTGTTCCTTTACACGTTGTTGGTGCATCTAGACTTGATAGTGTTGGTATTGGATCATTCCCAGGTGTTGATGGACTTCTTACTAAGAATGAATCTGTTAGTTTTATTAACGCACAGATTGCAGTAACAGGATCACAATTTAATTTGGATGGTGCAAGTGGTATTGGAATAGGAACAACTAGTGTAAAAGGTATTCTAGACTTTGCAAATGCAGGAATAGATCAAGCTAATGCTAGATTCTTGATACCACCAAAAGTGTCAAGTGCAGATAGGGTTGGATTAGCAACTGCTGCTGGCGCAACAATTTATAACAATACTGATAATGTATTGCAAGTTTATAATGGTAGTTCTTGGATATCTCTGGCAAACTATGCTTCACCTGCTTATAACGATATTACAGATGTCACAATTACATCAGCAGCAGAGGGTGATGTAGTTGGATATAATGGCAGTGGATGGGTTAATGATTATACAGTAACATTAACTACAGCAGCGACAGCACAAGCAAATCTCCATACGTTAGCTACTGCTACTTATCGTTCTGTTGAATATACTATTCAAGGAACAAGGGGATCTGATTATCATGTAACAAAAATAATTGCAATGCATAATGGAACAACTGCATATCATAATGAATATGGAACATTAAAAACTGGATCTGATTTAGCAACCTTTGATGTTGATGTTTCTGGTGGAAATATGAGACTAAGAGTAACTCCTACAAGTGTTACATCTACAGTATGGAAAGTTAAGTTTACCGCTATTAAGGTCTAGTAATTAGTTTTATGGCTACGAAATATTATCAGGTAATCGTTAAAGAAGCCAAAGATTGGCAATCAATCCATGACATCTTAATGCAAGATGGGACATTGGAAGATAATATTCCATCACATTCATGCGAATGTGTGGATGATAAACCTCATAGTCAAACAAGAAGTACATATATTCTTACTGATGATGAAGTAGATGATTTGCAAAATCATCCTTCTATTTTAGGAATTGGTTTGGATCCAAATTATCATGATAATGTTGAAGAACCATGTGTACCACTTATTAATAGATTTGGTAAGAATGTAAGAAATTATAGAGCATTACAGACCGCACCTGGTGGTACTCCACAGTATCATATCCCAGCTACTGGTGGAACTGCTGAAATTAACAGAACAGGATATCAGATATTAAGATGTGAAGAAAGTGCTACTACTAACCCTTGGCCATCAACTCAGAATTCTCTTGTAAAATCAGAAGATGTTCAATATACAAATGATGGAAGTGATACTGATTGTATTATAGCTGATAATGGAGTTTGGTTTGGTCATCCAGAGTTTTATAGTGATTCCAATGATCCAGTAAACTTTAGAGGAGGAAATGCTTTAAGTAGGAGTGGAGAATGTTCTGTTCTAGATTTAGTATTAGATGCTCCTTATTATTTGGATCCAGAATGGTTTGAGTCTCCTGGAAATTTAGATAGATTAGAAGCACGTTTTGATGGCACACTAGTTCCAAAAGAAGATAAAGCAAGAGATTGGTGGAATAGTGATTCAAATAGATCTTCGGCATTTAAAACTCGTAATGCTACAAATTGGACTAATGGTAATTTTGGTAGCATAACTGTACCATCCGATTATACAAGATCAGCGAATTGTGGAAATAGGACAACTCCACCTTCTAATAGTTCGAGTGGTGGTCATGGAACCCCATGTGCATCTTTAATGTATGGTAAGAATTATGGATGGGCATTTAATGCAAATAAGTGGTCTATAACAATTAATCTTGGTAATACTAATTCCATAGCCAGTGATGAAAAATATTATGATATGGCAAAAATATTTCATTTAGCAAAACCAACTAATACAAAGTTTTCTAGTGGTGAAAAAGATCCAACAATATTATCAAATAGTTGGGGAATGGGCTGGACGACGCTTCAAATGGGTAGTTTAAGTGGAACATATCGTTATAAATCATCAGATACAAATGTATCCACTACTTTTACGTCAGGTAATGCTCCTAATTTTCTTAAGACAAGAAAGGGGTTGACTGAGGCTAGGTTTCTAGGTAGAGAAAATCTCCTTACTCCTAGATTACAAGCTGGAAGAGAATTAGTTGCTACTGGTGGAATTTTCTTTATTGGTGCTGCTGGTAATGATGGTAGATATCTAGCAAAACCATCAGAAGATAATTATCATAATATACTTCTTACTAGCTCTCAAGGTTCTACAAATCGTTATGTAAATCGACCTGCTTATCCTATACAAATAGGACATTCTGATAATGTTACTGATACTGATCCTAATAAAACTTTTTGTATTGGTGCAATAGATGATCAGACATCAGGAAGATATAGTAGTCCTGCTGAAAATGATGGAATTTATAGTGCCATATCAGACGGACATGAAACACTAGCAAGAAATGGTGAGACTGGATCTGGTGTTGCTTCAGATTATTCTAATAAAGGAACAGGTGTTGATTTTTATGCACCTGGTGATGGAACTTTAGCGGCATCTTCCAATACATCAACAGCCAGTAACGGTAGTCGATTATATAAGAATCCATCTGCTGATAATTCTGGAACTGGAGATTATAATGATTGTTGGATGAATGGAACTTCTTCTGCGTGTCCAGTAGCTGCTGGTTTGATTGCATGTGCATTACAACAAAATAGAACATGGAATGCAGAAGAACTTAAAAATCAATTAAATTCAAATATTGCAGATGCAACTAATTTCTTCTTGGGAAATGAACCAACAGATGCAAATGATACTGATTGGATAACACCCTACTCTACAATGGGTAGATCAGTTAAAATAATTAGAGAAAGATCAGTATGGTCCAATACTCCTAATGATAGTTTAACAACAACTTCTGGTATTAGATCATCAGGATCAAATAATGAAAGATTTACAATAACGGAAAATTCTTCTCATACCCATAAAGTAACAATACATGGAATCAGAGAATTTCTTGAAACTGATAAGAATAGTCCTGTTGAACTTAATTTAAATAATGGATCCTATCCAATATCAAATACTGGTGGAACTGCTGTCAGTTATATTGATGAATATCGATGGAGAATTAAACCCAATAGTAATAATCAAATCCTTCAATTCAGTGATAGTCATGGTGATTTAGGAACTGTATCGGGTGATGATCGTTGGGATGATTTTACAATTCAAGTTACAAACGGATCATTTTTCTTCCATGGATTTACTCCATATTATAGGTTAAACGTTTCTTCTAGTACAACAATAGGTGGAGGAACAACATATAATAACACTACAACTGGTGGTGGTACTGGACCACAAACAACACATTCTAGTGGACCTGATGTTGATATAGTAAAAGCAGGACCATATTTTGTTGGTAGTGGAGCAATTAAATTCAGTGATATGAGAACATATTTTAAAGAGACTAGTAGTGGGACTGTTAAGGCTAGCCAACTTAAAAGAGATATGGCAAATGATTCATATAATCCAATAGTTCCAAATTCTACTGAAAATGAAGCTATTACTAGTACAACTAATTGGAAATGTTCTCAATTTAGAGGATCAGTTAAAAGATATTGGGCAACCTTTAAAGCTGGTAGAACACATGAACCATTTAGAATGGGAAGGTATAGAGGATATACTTCTCATGGACTAGATTGGTCTGGTGGAGGTATGGGTGGAAGAGATGATAACACTAGAAGTGATGGTAATATAACCAGAAATATACAAAAATATGTTTATATAAGAGGAACAGGTGGTGCTAAGAATACTACCGACGAACCAGGTGCAAATTTAAGTCCAGCGGTTCCTGCACGTAATTATAGAATAGAAGTTTTTGGTTATGTCTATGGAATGGGTGGAGCTGGTGGATATGATAGTAGAGGATTTGATGGATCCACTCATCATGGAAATGAAAGTGGACATAAAGGTGGAATGGCAATGCGAATTGTCCATAATGGAAATAATACTTCAGTAAAGATCCACTCAGGTGCTAGAGTATGGGGTGGTGGCGGTGGCGGTGAGCAAGGAATGAATGGTGCTGTACCTAGAAGAGGTATATGTAACAAGCGTTGGACTGTTAGTGGATGTAAATCGGCTCCTGCATGTAGCCCAGGTGGTTCAATTTCTAGTTGGAGTGGTGGATGCTGTACTTATTATGAATTTTGTGGTGGACCTTGGGAAAACCATTGTAATGAGCATTGTGGTGGTAATACTGTTTATAATCAATGTGAGCATAATGTTACCTCAACCTTACCTGTACAAGGTATAGGTGGTAGAGGTGGAAAGGGTCAAGGATATGATGGCGGTAGAAGTGATGGACAAGAAGGATCTTATCCACAGCCACCATGCCCACAGTGTAATTCTGGATATACATTAGGAGGAAATGGTACTGATCCAGGAGCATGTACTACCAGAGGTGGAACTGGTGGCAGAGGTGGTGATTGGGGTCAAGCAGGAGAAGGTACACCAGGAAATGATGCAGGTAAAGGTGCAGAGGGTGGACCAGCAGGAGCCGCTATTTGTGGTGAAATACCAGGATATAGTATTGTTGTAACAGGAACTATCAACTCTAGTACTGTTAAAGGATCTTATGGTAGAAAATGTGATGGTACTGGTACTCAACCTCCAGGGGTTGCTCCAGTCGTAACTCTTAGCTTCAATTCTTCAAATAATACATTGACTTGGACTAGTAGTGTCGCTTGTAGTCATTCTGGATGTCCAGTGCAGACAATTTGGGGAACATCAGTTCCATATGACGGAACTTGGGTTCCAGTAGGAACTAGTGGATCAAAAGTTGTAAATCCAAATGGACCAACTCAATATACACTTCAAATGTCCAATGCTTATGGTGCTGGTGTTGCTAGTGTTAATACTGGTAGTAGTACCCCAAGTACAGTATGGTCGGTTACTAGATCAGGAGATTGGTCTAGTTTGATTAAATTTGATAAATTTAGTGGTAGTGGTCAATCATCTATACAAGGTGGTCCACTTACTGCTAATGGAACTACTAACTTCAGTCCAACAGTTTCTCTTGGTGCAAAATATAGAATGGAATTCAAACCAGGAAATGATGGTAATAATTGGAGAGATGATAGCAGTGATCTTAGAGCAGCAATAGGAAATAATAATGGACCACATCCAGTATGGAGATTACAAAATTCTAAACTTATTCAATGTGAGGACCATTGGGATACTGCTAACCAAGCTGGTGGTTCTAATGCTTTCGCTGATTTAGTAGTTGCTGTTAATGCTGGTAACTTTACAGTAGATGGACATACAGATTGGCCTATTCATTTTGAAGAGTTGCATTCTGCCAACAATAGCAGAGCTTCATGGTTAGCAGGAGGTAATACTAATGTTCAAAATACATTAGCATTTACTGTTACTAATGCAGATAATCCTGGTCAAAATAATTGGGCAGATAACCCAGGTGGTATGGCAATTAGGATATATAATGCTTCTGGTCAGAATGTATGGTCAACGAGAGATAATGTTGCAGGAACAACTCATGGTGGATTAGCATGGTATAAGTGTCCACATGAATCTGATTGGTCTAGTTTTATGAATGAGTATGCTGTGTACAGAGCACCAACAAATCAAGTACATCTTGGAACTCATTCTTATCCAAGTAAAAATATAGCTCTTCCTGCTGGTACTTATTTTATTGCATGGGCAGTTGATAACACAGGAACACTAACATGGAATGGAACTACCCACAATCATGGAAGCTTCCAAAATGTTAAAACAGAGACGGTTACTGTTACTGGTGGTTCTGTTAATAATCAAATGATTGAATTGTGGGATAATGATGGAACAGATTGGAATGCAAGATTTAGTATCGTAGATAAAGGAACTTGTGACCTTGTACGATTTACTGATGATGGACGTAAAGTTAGAGTGCAAGGTGGTGGTAATGTGACATTCAGGTTACAAATGGACGACGCAGGTAGACATGGGTATTCCATTCAGAGAATTAAAATTAGAGAACATGGTAATAAAGGTGGATATTGGTTTAGATCTGGTGAAACTAGTGATATGCAAGCATCAGTTCCTTTATGTGGTGGTGACTTGATATATACTAGGTAAATATTTTTATATTATGACTGAAGATCCTTCGTTATTACAAAAAGGTATTAATTTGTCCAAGTATACTTGGCAACTGATGAATTATATTCAGCAGAATCCACAATCATCGTTAACGGTTTCTGATAAGGTCTATAAAGAAAGAATTTCGATATGTAGATCTTGTGATAAATTTAAAGAACTAGAAAATGAATGTAGAGAATGTGGGTGTTATATACCAGCAAAAGCAAGAATTATATTGGATTCTTGTCCAATAGATAAATGGGGTATGGATAAGAGTGATTGGGAAACTAGATTTGCCAGTATTAAAGAAGGAATTGACAATTCAATAGAATCAGAGTAAAATTCTATCATGAAATTTACTTTGGCGATTGGGAATCCTCCTTATGGTGTAGGAGGAAATCTTGCAATACGATTCTTGAATAAGACTTCTGAGATTACAGATGATATTCGATTCGTCTTGCCTACTTCTGTTCGGAAACCTTCTTCCCAGAATAAAATTAAATCGTATTTACATTGTAATCTGGATGAAGATCTAGACAATACTACTTTTCCTGGTGGTATTAGTGCTGTAAAACAGTATTGGGAAGTAAAAAACACATCGAGATTTGACGTAGGTGTAGGTGAGATACCTATGCATACAGAACATCCTGATTTTGAATTCTTATCATATGAAGAAAGATTTGAAGCAGATGTATTTGTTGGTGAGTATGGATGTGGACCTAGTGGTAGAGTAAAGACAGAGGATTTTACACACTATGCTAAGGGACATCATTTTTTGAGTGTTAAATCGCCAGATGTAATTGATAATCTAGTTGAGTTTGCAGATAAGTTTCGAGAAGTAGCAACTCAAACTAATGGAAGATATCATTTTGGAAAGAATGATTTGATTTCAACTTATAATAAATGTTTGGAAGATAGAGATGAAAGTTGAAGGTTTATTTCCAACACCAGTTTATTGCAATACAATAAACAATCCAGATGTTACAAAGGAATTAGATGAATGTTATTCATCTATTGATTTTAGGTATTATGATAAGTTTAAGGAAACTCATAAACTTTCTCCCGATCCTTTTGATAATAATGTGATTACATATTATAACTTAGAAAATTTTTGGAAAGAACTAGATTTTAATGTAAATCAATATTGTACTAACGTTTTTAATATAGAAGATTATCGGTATAAAATTACTAATTCTTGGTTTAGTCAATTTGATAAGGGTGATTATGGACATACTCATAATCATGGATCATCTGATTTATCGGGAGTTTATTATTGTAAAACAAATGGTAAGGACGGTAATATATTTTTTGAATGTCCGGTTGAAGGTATGCATTCATCACATCTCTTTCATAAACATATTCGTCGTTGGGAATATGAACCAGCAGTAGGGAAACTGATATTATTCCCTGGATTTTTAAGGCATGGAATTTTTAAAAATACAACAAACAATAATAGAGTGAGTCTATCATTTAATATTTCTTTCATACCATTTAGGTGGGGATTAGATGAAGTTTAGTATATTTCCAATTTCTTGGTATAAAGAAAATATATCATGGAATGATGAATTAAAAAAGAAGTATATACCTAGAATTGAAGATTCTTTGGATGATTTGATCATACCTGAAACTTGGTTAACCAATAATGTTAAAACATCTATTTTAGATATAGATTTAAATCAAAGTATACTTGATAAGTCCTTAGTAGATACTTATGGTAAAATTATTAGTAAGTTCTTTACAGAAGAAGTTAGTATATTGATATATCAACCTTGGTTTAATCATTATACTAATGGTGAATGGCAAGAACAACATACTCATTGTGGAACAATAGACCATCCTATTCATTTTGCATGTATACATTATTTGCAATATGATCCTAAGATACATTCTGCGTTAGTTGTAGAAGATCCAAATTCTACTATGAGAAAATATGTATATCAACCACCAGAATATTATTCTAAAATTAAATTTGATATTAGTGAAGGTGATTTAGTTATGATTCCAAGTTATTTGGGACATGAAGTGGCAGCAGGAGATCCAACACCAGATTATCCTAGAATAACTATTTCATTTAATGTAAGAGTAAGTAATCCTGAATCTAAGAAAAATATTATAGAGGGTACAGAGGCAGATGAAAAATAAACATAATGTAGAATCTGGATCTAATATTGAGAGATCTGATGAGAGAATAAAAGAAACTCAGGAAGTGTTTACACCACCTGAGTTGGTTGATAGTATGGTAAATGATATTCCAGAAGATGTATTGAAAGATCCTAGTAGTACCTTTATTGATCCATCCGCAGGAAGTGGTAATTTTCTAGTTGGACTTAAAAAGAAATTGATGGAATATCATGATGAACATCATATTGTTCATCATATGTTATATGCAGTAGAAATAATGCCCGATAATCATAAAGAGTTATGTGCTAGGTTAGGTGTTCGTTCTAATCATCATCATTATGTTTGTGCTGATGCATTAGAATATGATTATTCATTTGGAGAACCAATAGGTGTCGAACAATATTTTAATTAAAGATAATTTTTTTGATGAGATTGATGAATTAAGAGAATTATCAAGTTCTTTTCATTATAATCATAGTCTTGATATGCCAGTGAGAGTTGGGTGGGTAGGATTTAGGTCTTGGGATCTATCTAGTTCTGATAATCCTATAATTAAAAAACTTTATACTCAGGTTATGGAAACTTCTTCCGAATACTTTGGTATAGATGGATTTGATACCTACTTTCATTTTCATAAGAGTTATATTGATAGTCAAAAAGATCATCATCCACATCCTTGGCATACAGATCCAGTACCTTATGCTGGTGTATTATATTTGTCACCTAATGTACCGTTAGAATGTGGAACAACATTATTTGTTGAGGGTAAAAGGATTGATATTGAAAATAAGTATAATCGTTTAATATTATACCCAGGAAGTTATGAACATGGAGTTACAAATTATATTGATGATAGAAGAAGTGTAAACTTTTTTATTTCTAGTAAGGAATTTACAAATATGCAAAAATCTTTGTTAGAAGTGTTTAATAGGTCTATGAATGGTGAGACTGATTTTTCTGTAGAGGTTAATAATTGATTGTAGTTAAAGATAATTTTTGTGAAGATGTTGAAGAATTACGAAAGTTAGCACTTTCTCAGGATTATATAATGCATAGATATTTTCCTGGTGGGTCCGTTGCATGGAGAGGATTTAGAACATGGGAGTTAACGTATTTGAATAATCCTCTTATTCAAAAATATGCTGAAAAGATATTAAATCTTGCTTATGAAACTTATAATTTAAAAGATCAGGCATTACATAAATTTTTTCATATTTCTTATGAAGAACATAAACAAAATAGAATCAGGGAGTGGCATACCGATCCAACATCACATGCTGGTGTATTATATTTGACTCCAAATCCATCTTCAGAATCAGGAACAACAATATTTTTAGACGGAAAAAGAAATGATATAAAGAACAAGTATAATCGTCTTGTTATGTACCCTGGTAAAAATAAACATGGAATATCATCTTTTTTTGGTGATAGTAAGGAGAGTGGAAGAATGACCTTTACTTTTTTTATAAGTGATAGGGAAAAGTTTAAAAGAGATTTATCTGAACTTAATAAGTTGAGAGAACGGCATGATCATGGATACAGTAATAGGTACTTCAAATTTTGATTTTGTATACATACCTTTGTATGGTTTGTACGGGAAGCTGTAATATTTCTTAAAGGGGGTTGACAACCACGTGGCAAGGTAGTATATTAGCAGAGCGATGGAACGAGTTCCTCGCATTTGTCACACTGCATTTAAGATTATGACCTCAAAGGGGTTTGGCTCCAAGGAACAGGTTGTGGATGATGTCCATATTCCTGGTGATTATATTGCTCATCCAAAAGAAACGGATGACATGATGCACCTCAAACGTGAGGTAGAGGGTTATGTACGCCCTGAGTTTGTTAGTTGTAAGTATTTGTATACTACAATAATAAACACAAAAGACATTAAGTTACGCAAGAACGTAGGACGTAAGCGTGGTAATGACCGTAAGGTTTATGATCGTGTAGCACGTTCTTTTGAAAGAGGATATAAGTTAGGGAAACTTCCTCCAGTTATCCTGTTTAATCAAGAGACTAATTCATTAGAGGATTGGTTGGTAAACGGTAACCATCGTTGGATGTGGTACGTTGCTAATGGATATCAATGGATGTTAGTTGATGTCTATGCTCCTATTGATGGGTGTGATGACGGTGACGTTATCGATGAGGTTGGACTTCTATACCAACCTCAACCTGATGGTACTGAGTCTAGCTACGATGACTATAAGGCACGTGGTAAGGACTGGGTTCGTCGTCAAAAGGAGAAAGGCGAAGAAGTTACTCAGGAAGGAGTAAATTGGTGGGTTGATACATTTGCTAAGAACGAGCAAGCAGTCAATCGTACTAACCTTAAAAGAAATATCTTTAAGGATGAAGTAAAGGATGAGTTTCTAACAAACTATACTGTTCGTAAAGGGCCAGGTGGTGTTATCTATGAATTTAGAAAGCATGGTATCGTCATTTTGGATTCCAGTGCAGAGATTACTACTACAATAGTAGATCGTCTCTATGAAGCGAGTCAAAAAGTATGGATTAGGGATTTTCTTCCTGTGTTCTTAGATAATGCTGCTAATGGCATTAAGACTCGTCTTAACTTCTACGTTAATACTAGTAATATTGCTGATGCTGACGAACTTTTAAAGGTTATTGCTGTTCGTATTAAAGAACTTCGTGGTATCCTTGATAGTCTTGACGTTATCTACGATGACAGTGTTATTGATCTTCGTGATTTCTTGATCGTTGGTAAGCGACCTGCTCAAATTGAGCGTCATGATGACTACGATTCCCTTCAAGATATCTCCGAGGATCTTGAAACTCCTGGAAAAGTTTCCAAGAAGAGTTTAAAGGAGATGACTCTTTCTCTCCTTAAAGGACACTTTGGAACAGAATGTTTCACTGCAAATCAGGCATTTGACGTGATTAGACCAGTTAGAACTACTGTTTCTCACTTTAAGAGTGAGAAGAGTTTTAGAGGGGTTATTTTTAGGGAACTTCAAGTTCTCCGTGATGAAGGTGTATTGAACTTCGTCAATAACAACGGTGTTTATTGTTTCCAATAATCACTTTCACAACTGGCACAGAGCACCCCTTCGGGGGTGCTTTTCTGCTATAATATGTACATGTTTGAGGTTCCTTTAATGCAACTGCGTCCACATCAACAACGTGCTTTGGATGCGATTGCTAAACACTCCAAAGGACAGATCATTATCCCCACTGGTGGCGGCAAGACTCTTGTTGCTATTATGGATGCCATTAGGCAGTTTGAGGCAGGAAATAAAACCATAGTTGTAGTAGCACCAAGGATTCTATTAGCACACCAGTTACGTGCAGAGTTTACAGAGCATATTCTTGATGCTTGTGTACTACATGTTCATAGTGGAAATACTGGTAGTTATTATTCCACTACTAAATCAGAAAAGATTGCTCAATTCAATTATCATTTTAGAAATCAAAAGAAACTTATCTTTACTACCTATCATTCTCTGCATAGAGTGCAAGAGTCTGGTATAAATGTAGATACGATCTATTTTGACGAGGCACACAATAGTGTTGCAAGAAATTTTCTTCCTGCTGTTGAATTTTTTGGAAGTATGGATACTGTTCGCAGCTATTTCTTTACTGCTACTCCTAAGCATTCTGGGACTAAGTCACGTATTGGAATGGAGAATAAAGAAGTCTTTGGAGAAGTAATTGCACAAGTACCTGCTCCTGAGTTGGTTAGAGATGGTTATATACTTCCGCCAAAGGTGGTGATTAATAAATTTGATAAACTGAGTAGGGATGATATTACACCAGAGGTAGAATCTGCAAAGATTATTGATAGCATGGATAAGAATGCAAAGGATAAGGTTCTTATTTGTGCAAAATCTACCAGACAAATTGTTAGTCTTATATCAAGATCCAAGTTCCTTGACGAATTAGCATATAGGGGTTATTCTTATATGTACATAACATCTAAAACAGGTGCTATTATAGATGGTAAGAAAGTTCATCGTAAAGAGTTCTTTGATGTTTTAGATGCATGGGGTAAAGATTCTGAAAAGAAGTTTGTGGTTTTGCATCATAGCATTTTATCAGAAGGTATCAACGTAAAGGGGTTAGAAGCGGTGTTATTCATGCGTTGTATGGATTATATCGGAATCTCCCAAACAATAGGGCGTGTGATCCGTCTGGGTGCTGCTACAAAGACGTATGGTTTAGTATGCGTACCTTCCTATTCAAATGTAGGTATAACTACAAGTAGAAAAGTACAGGCAGTAGTTAATACAGTATTTGCTGAAGGACAACCTGCCATTAGTGTGATGAAGCGATGAATCTTTGGTCAAGTTATAAATCCGTTCTTCATAGTATCTTCCCTGAAATGCGTAAAGTATTAAGGTGGGGATATTGGAAGAGTCAAGATACTACTCTTGTTGCAGAATTATATAATCATAGATACTTTATTAAAGCAAGAGAGGTAGAGATTTACAGTGAAAAATCTTGTATTTACAACAACATCATCTATCCTAAGACTGGAAGTAATCTTCCCTGTTTTGGCATGGATCTTATGGGATTCTTTGATAAGAAGGTTATCATAGTATTTGACTTTCAACATCCAACAGAGAATCTTTTGTTTGGTGTTGAAGGATTACCGAAAGGAAAAGGAGATTATAGGTTTTTTGAGCCAGGTAATCATTTTTCTGAGAACATCTATATTGCATATTGTACTATGGATGAAGTTGATCAACATCTTGATATGTTTAAAAAGTATTTAAAAATCTATGCTGATATGTTAGAATTTAAACAACCTACTGGTATGGATACTAGTGTCTATAAAGATTTTGATTCATATATGACTAAACTTGATCCTGTTGGTGGATATCTTTCTAATAAGTTTGGAAAAGAAAGGTCTGAAAGACTTGTAAATGAATTTCTATTTTCTTACGCATGACTGATTTTATATTACATAAAAAAGGTTATCTTCCCAAAGAAAATTGCCAATCTCTTATTGATTATTTTGAATTAAATTCGGACAAACATCTAGATGGTGTTTTGGGTGGTCAGAAGAGGATAGATCATAGTCAGAAGAAATCTACGGAACTTAATTTTTATCTAGAGGATTATGATCTTCCTATATTACAACCACTTCTTGACCATTTGTGTAAGGTTACAGAATTATATAAAAAGGAGTATCCATTCATAGATGATCTTGCTAAATGGGGTTTATATACTGCATTTAAAATACAGAGATATTATCCAGAGGAAGGATATTTTATAGTTCACTGTGAAAATGATGGGCATTTTGATGGAGATATAGAGAGAAGAGTTATAGCATGGATGGTCTATTTAAATGATGTATTTGATGGTGGATATACATCATTTCCGCATCAAGATAAGAAGTTTCAACCTAGGACTGGTGATATATTAATGTGGCCTGCTTATTGGACACATCCTCATCAGGGGATAGTAAGTATGACAGAAAAGAAATATATTATTACTGGATGGTTATCATTTCTTCCAGATCATCCTTTTTATACGTCAAGTGTTGATGGATAATATTATTTCATTAGTTAGTGGTGGGTTTGATCCTATTCACAGTGGTCATATCAAAATGTTTAAGCAAGCAAAGATCCTATCACCATATCTGGTTGTAGGTTTAAATTCTGATGCATGGTTAACTAGGAAGAAAGGTAAACCATTTATGCCCATGTATGAAAGGAGAATGATTGTTAAGCACTTGAATATGGTAGATGATGTGATAGAATGGGATGATAGTGATGGATCTGCTTGTGGTGCAATACAACGTTTACTTGATACTACATCTTACGATATTGTATTCTGTAATGGTGGAGATAGAACTAAGGAAAATATACCAGAGTTAGATGCTTTTGTTGATCATGATCGTGTTAATTTTGCATGGGGTGTAGGTGGACATGAGAAATCTAATAGTAGTTCATGGATTTTAAAACAGTGGAATGAATAAACTGTATCAAGGTGATTGTATAAAGATCATGTCTTCACTTCCAGAGGATTGTGTTGACATGGTTTTTTGTGACTTGCCTTATGGTACTACTCAGAATTCATGGGATAGTCCTATACCATTTGATGAACTATGGTCACAGTATCACAGAATAGTTAAGGAAAATGGAGCAATAGTTCTTACTGCACAACCACCATTTGATAAGGTTCTAGCATGTTCTAATCTTAAAGAGTTTAAGTATGAATGGATATGGGAGAAGAATAAGGCAACAGGGCATCTGAATGCTAAGAAGATGCCTATGAAGGCACACGAGAATATATTGGTATTCTATCGTAAACTACCAACATATAATCCACAGATGACACAAGGGCATAAACCTATGAATGCCGTACTTCCAAAGGATAATATACCAGCTCCTGATAAGAAAAGAAATTACAATCATGTAGAAAAGAGATTGGGTAATACAGGTGGAACTACTGTGAGATATCCTAGGGATGTTCAGAAGTTTCCAGTGATCAATAATGACGATCCATTAAAGTTCCATCCTACACAGAAACCAATAGGAATGATTGAGTATTTTATTAAGACATATTCTAATGAAGGTGATGTGATCCTAGATAACTGTATGGGATCAGGATCAACTATTATTGCATGTAGGAATATTAACAGACAATATATTGGAATAGAGAAAGATCATGATTATTTTAATAAAGCATTAGAATGGATCAAATCTTATAATAGAATAGATCCTTTCGTGACAGATGAGGAAGTGTCACATGATACAAACAATCCTCTCCTTAATGCATTATACTAAGTACATTCAGAGGAAACCCCATGAAAGTCGAAGTTCAACTTTATGTTGCTGGTACGGTCTTCAAGGAAGAGGTTCAAGCACGTAATTATGATGAGGCAAGAAAGACTGCCTTAGCAAGAAATCCTCATGCTAAAGTAATTTCTGTGAATGCCAAGTTCTAAACAATACAAAGGTCAACCAGAGAAGAACTGGACTAGGGAACAGTGGTTGCAACATGCATGGGTGCAATCACATAACCCTTGGATAGATGAGGATGACCGAGAGTATTGGAGAGACAAAATTAAGGAGTTGACAAAGTGAGAATGAATCAGGAAACTAAATTGGTCTTTGCATTGGAGCATATTGCACATTTAGAAGACCTTATTAAAGATAATATATCAGAAGCAATACTTGGTCATTCTTTATGTGAAATTAAAACTGAATTTGAGAGGCAACTACACAATGAAAAAGCGAGGAAATCAAGATGAGTAGTGATTATAGAAGGTTCTATAAAAAAGCGATTGATGAACGTCAGGGTTATGTAACAAAGGATGGAAGTTGGGCAGCAGTACCCTTGATGAATAGTAAAAAATTTGTTATAATTCATGAAGGTGAGCAAGTTCACATATCAAGGAACTTTGATTGTGCTAAAACCTACATATTAAAAAACTCACGCACAAAAAGGAGCAAATGAGCATTTTTAAAAGACTAAAAACTGCCTTTGATGATTCTAAGAATGATGATATTAAAAAAGAATCTTCTAAAAGTAAAGCACCTGAACCTGCATGGAAGAATCCATTAGATAAAATGCCCATTGCAAATGGTTCTAATAGATATGCACCTCCAGGGAGGTTTGAGGAGTTAGAAGCAGAGGTTGTAGAGAAGAATAATAAAGTAGTAGAGGAGAATCCAAGACCAGAAGAAGATATGGCAGAATGGTTCAGTGATAAGAAAGAAAATCCAGATGAGAGTGATACTATAGAGGAAGAAAAGACCATGCATCAAAAGATGTATGAGATTGCAACAGCAAGATATAATCCTTTTGGATTGGGTGGTTCAGAGAATTGTGACTCTGATATTTCTTGTAACATTGGTGGATCAGAGGAGGCACATAAATGAAGGATCAGAACACAATTCTTGAGAATGAAGAAACACCAGATCAAAAGTGGAATCGTGGGTTAGATCTGTTTATAGAATCAGTTCAAAAACCAGATAGTCAGTTACGTGGTTGTGCTCATAACCAGAAATGTTTTAATGAATTGATGGCAGTAAGGGAGCATGTTTTAGAATATTTAAAAACACAAAGAAGATGAAGAAACCTAAACCTGTTAAATCATTTAATGGTATTAGTGTTGCTTTATTGCGTGGTGCATTAGGAAAACATTATATGAAAGATTGGACAGAAGAACAGATAAAAGAGTATGAAGAATGGGTTAAAAATGAATCCTGATTATATTGAAGTATATGATAATGCATTGTCATCTGAACAATGCAAAGAGATTATTGAATATACCAATGAACAGAAATTAACACCTTCAAAATATGGAGTTGATGGTGGTAAACCAGTAAAAGATACTCTCATGGTAGAGGGTGTACATTTTTTTGATGATTCTATTGTGAGTCAGCATTTAAATTTGGCATTGGCTATCTACACACCTAAGTATCGTGAATCTCATCCATTTATTGATGTACTTACTAGATGGGAGCTTGTACCTGCATATACTATTAAAAAGTATGAGCCAGGGATGGCATATCATGCGCCACATTGTGAAATTGATGGATGGAGACATGTCCATAGAATGTTAGTGTGGATGGTTTATTTTAACACTGTTACTGATGGTGGAAATACATATTTTCCTCAGTATGACAGAACTATAGATGCAGTTGAAGGAAGATTAGTTATTTGGCCAGCATCTTGGACTCATATTCATCATGGAATCGTGAGTAATACTCAAACTAAGTATATTTCATCAGGATGGTGGGGATTTTGGGATTTACTAAAAGACGGTAATATACCATACAAATACTTATGATTGATTTTATTGAAGTATATGATGATGTACTTTCTTCTAATCAATGTAAGGAAATTATAGAATATATTGATAGTAAGGAGTTAGTTAAAGGAACATTTTATGGTGCTGCTATTGATCCAGAGATTAAGGATTGTTGGCAAGTTCCTAGTGTTAGATTTAGTAGAAAGATTGTTCCAAGTGTATATTTAAAAAGAGTATTGGATGAATGTGTTGAGAGATATTGGTCTACACACTCTCAAATTAAAAATTTATCTGCATGGGGATTAGATAATGGATATAACTTGCAGAAATATAATCCTGGCCAGGCATATTTTAAGTCTCATTGTGAAAATGCTAATAAAAGATCTCATAGGATGTTAGTATGGACTGTATACCTGAACACTGTTACTGATGGTGGAGGAACATATTATGAAAACTATGATAGAACCTTAGATGCAGTTGAGGGTAGATGTGTTCTTTGGCCACCATACTGGACACATCATCATAATGGAATAGTGAGTAATACTCAAACTAAGTATATTGCTACTGGATGGTTTAATTATACGTAAGTATAAACTCGTAGGCATTTATTTTTGTAAAACCGAACTTGACTTTGTGTTGAATTTCTGATAAATAATAGGGAGAATTAGAGGACACAAGATGACCTGAAACTCCTTTGTAATGAGGTAAATTACATTATGAAATTGTTGTATCTAAAAACCCGATTATGCATAACTTAATTCCTTTTAATCAATTAGCTGGGTCTAAACACTCAGAAGAGACGTTCGATCCTCATAATGATCTAATCGCAGAATACTATGAGTGCCTAATCGAGTGTGACGAAAGTCAATCTGTTTGTAAACGAATCTGTAAGGAGGTTTTAGTTTAGAGTTTAATTAGTTCAAACCTATTCTAATTTTAATATGCTACCGTTTTCACATCCACCTTAATTAACTTAAAAATTCTAAAAACTTAATAGTAAAAAGAAACCCTTGACATTATATGTCAGGGGTTTTATAATGTTATCAAACTATATGGGAAAATGGACAACCTTATTACCACAGTTGGATTTGTTGCATTGGGTGGACTTCTTGCAGCAGTGCCAATCTTTATAATCGGAATAGTTCTAAGGAGTGGAGAGAATGGCAATATCGTATAATGACATTGAGATTAAGATTAATCTTACTGAGTTAGTTGCTATTAGAGCATCATTTCTTGGGGAAGAAATGAGTGTG
>VTLG01000501.1_pt1 | contig 84516 bp, 122 predicted proteins | sample 4694571 | NCBI WGS metagenome assembly VTLG01 (sample SAMN12604809, study PRJNA352737) | marine metagenome | biome: ENVO:00000447; feature: ENVO:00000209|ENVO:00000569|ENVO:01000036; material: ENVO:00002151; isolation source: viral sequences binned using virsorter ...
AAATTCTTCATAGACCTCTTCTTCTTGTGTTTCCATTGCATCTCTTTCATAATCTTCTAATACTTCTTCATAAACCTCTAATACTTCATCTGGTGACCAATCTTCTTCTATAAAGATCTCAACACCAATAGCTTCCTCTAATATATAAAGATCATCTACGTTTGCAGTTAAAACTTCTTCGAATGAAGCTTCTTGGAAAGATGATTCTTCAACAAATCCTTCCTCATCAAATGATACCTCTTCACCCCACCATTCATCAACTTGTTCTTGACCAAAGGTTTCTACCTCATAGTCATACCAATCTGCATCAGTTTCCATATTTGCAACAGTTTCAACAAAATACTCTACAGCTTCTTCTGTAAACATTTCAGCATATTCTTCTTCTGTTGCTAATTGCTCTAAATATGCCAGTTCTTCTTGATATTGTTCCTGTTCTATATCATATTGATCCATATTAGCATCTAATGCTGAAAAGAATTCTTCTTCTGTTGTTCCATATTGTTCAAAATCCATATAACCTTCATCAGAGAATTGAACATCTTGTCCATACCATTCATCAACTTGTTCTTGGCCAAACTGCTCAATGTCTAATGCATACCAATCAGCATCTGTAAATCCTTCACAAGCATTTTGATAACAAGGATCATTAGGATCTAAATATTCACCATATTCTTCATCATACCACATATCATCTTGTGTATAAGCATTTCCATATTCATCATATCCATATTCATTTTCATAACCATACATATCATCATCAGTTCCATAGATCGCATCATATAATGCTTCCTCTTGCGCTAGCGCGCTCGCGTACCCGTCGCACGAAGTAGAATAAAATACATCTAAATCACATTGGTATATAAAATAAGCAGTTGCGTATCCTGTACAATCTTCATCATATAAAACATTTAAAGCACATTGCTGAGCTAGATAAGCTGCTGCATATCCTGAGCATGCTGAATTATATAAAGCATCTAGAGCACATTGTTGAGCTAAGTAAGCTGCTGCATATCCTGAACAATTTGTACTATATAATTGATTAATCTCACACATATCCTCAAATGAACCAGAGAATAATGAACCTCCGTTCTCTATATCAGGTCCGCCATAACCTGCTAGATAATTATCTAATTGACCATAACCACTTTGACCGTCATTGTAATATAAGTAGGTTTTAGTATATTCAGGGTGTGTAGAATGTTTTCCTTGTTCACCTATAAGAACATCATGATTTTTAATATCTAGTTCTCTGTATCTGTATTCAAAAGAATTGTTATCATATAGTATTGCTTCAAAACTATTATTTGAAGATCTATTATATTCCTTAAGATAATACCAACCAAAGACAACATAATTACCAAAGTCTTTAAATAACATTTTGGAGGTATTTTTCCTAATTAAATCAGTCCAAAAGGGATATAAGGTAAAATCTCTATAAGGTAAAGATTGTGGTGTATAGTCTTGACAATTAGCTGAAGTGCCACCGGCTGAACCACTTGTAAGGTTTACACAACCATTAGTGGACATTCTAGCATGAGACCAGGTTTGTCCCCAACGATCCCATTCCATACCAAGAGATACTTGGGCAGACCAACTATCATCGTTTGAATTGAGGTTAGTAGTGCCGGACATGCTATAGAGATTTATTAAATCTTGATCATCTTCGTAAACGTAGATTCCACTATTATAACAATTTTGGCTATTCGTGCAAGCCGTATTGTTATCAGCACTTACTCCTAAGGTAGCAAATAATAAAAGTCCTGCTATTATGAATTGTTTAATTCTTTCCATTCGCTTCTACATGTTGAACCGGACTTTTTAACTCCTTCTTTTGCTCTTCCACCCGTTACTGCTGCTGATTCGGCAGTATGTCTTGATCCTATACAAGCCTTGAGAAATTCTTTTCTAGGTCTTTCTGCTTCACTCTTTGCTATTTCTTCAGCAATTTCTTTTTCATTCTCAATTCTGTCTTGTCTCTTGTTAATTTTTCTTTTATTATCTTTATAGTCAGGTCTTTCTTGAGCATTAGCTTGCCAAGCTTCAGAAGCTTCTTCGCCGATCTTACCATAATATGGACAAGGGGTTCCGGCCATTTCCATGGCTTGGAATACTCTGTCGTCTTGACACATTAGAGATACAGCAGCAACTTTCATACCCATATCATATACGGTTTTAGAAAGTTTTATCCTTTCACAATTCATATCTCTTACAGATTTACCACCAGATAAACCAAATATTTGTCCTTGAAAAGCACCAGATATACCAGTGGTGCATAAATCTTGTGAATAAGAAGAGCCGATGGAAGGTGCAATAGCACTAGCAGGTGGAGCTTTAGTAGTAATTTCTTGTTTAATCGTTTGATCTGTTTTATTAATATTTTCATTCTTATTAGTATTCTCGTTCTTATTTGTATTATTTGTGGTCACATTAGAGTCAGATGTACTAGTAGATGTGTTATTGTTATTATTAGTATTAGTATTATCCGATGTACTAGTACTAGTATTATTGTTATTATTAGTGTTAGTATTATTCGAAGTACTATTACTATTCACATTCTGATCAACTGTCGAGGTGTTTACATTTGTATTTGTATTACTCGATGTAGAATTCACCGTGGAATTATTTGTATTCGTGTTATTATTTGTGTTATTCGATGTACTATTATTAGTATTAGTATTATTCGAATTTGAAGTATTAGTATTCACATTAACATTCGTATTCGTGTTCGTGTTATTCGAAGTCGAGGTATTCGTGTTATTATTTGTGTTAGTATTACTCCCACTATATGTTGTATTATTCGTATTCGTGTTCGCATTTGTGTTGGTCGCTGTCGAAGTATTAACATTAGTATTACTATTAGTATTCGTATTGGCATTCGTGTTCACGTTTGTGTTACTATTAGTGTTCACATTAGTGTTACTATTTGTGTTGGTGTTCACATTAGTGTTACTATTTGTGTTAGTATTGGTCGACGTGTTCGTATTAGTATTCGTGTTGGTCGAGGTATTATTATTAGTATTTGTAGCCGTAGAAGTACTGGTATTAGTATTCGTGTTAGTCGAGGTATTCGTATTGGTCGAAGTATTTGTGTTTGTGTTCGTGTTATTGTTGGTGTTGGTCGAAGTCGAGGTTGTGGTTTGATTATTATTCTCACAAAATTCCGAGCCAGCAGTACAATCCCCAGTTTGATCTGCAAATGTGGGGTAAGATTGTAAAGCCAGTATGGCTCCAACTAAGATTAGTAGTTTTTTCATTTATTCCTTGTCCTATCTGTGTATGCGGTAGTAGTTAAACTTGCCAAGTCGCGAAATTAGTACAGAACAAAGAATTATTTAGATATAACTATTTATAAATTTAGGTTAGTTAGAATTAAGTATTAGGATGAATTTCTTCGAAGACCATTGATATACCACATCCACATGCCATCTTGACATTTGGATTTGCGAATTTAAACTCAGAGCTGAGTCCTTCTGTGACATGATCTAGTGTAGATCCTTGTAGATATGGTATGGAAACCGGATCTATGACTATAGCAAATTTACCAAAGTCTAATATATGATCATCATCGTGAACTGAATCAGCATATTCTATAACATATTCATATCCACCACAACCACCACCGGTTATACCAACGCGGATAGAATCGTTACCGTTTTCTTGGGTCTTTATTAAGAATTGCTGAATAGCATTGTCAGTGAGTTCTAGCATTTTTCTTCATATCCCAGTCAGCAATCGCTTTGCGTATTGCTTCCTCTGCTAGGACGGAACAATGAAGTTTAATTGGCGGAAGTTCTAGGACTTCGGCTATTTCCTTATCTTTTATCTCTTTGGCTTCATTGATTGTTCGCCCTTTGAGCATATCAACGAATAATGAAGATGACGCTATAGCTGAACCACAGCCATACGTTTTGAATTTCACATCAGTAATTTTATCTTGGTGATCTAGTTTTAGATCGAGTTTCATGACATCGCCACACGATGGTGCACCGACCATACCAGTAGCTACATTTGGATCGTTAGGGTCAAATCGACCTACTCCGTGTGCTGAAGGATTCTTTAGAGCGCCTTCAAAACGCTCGATAACCTTCTGTGAATAAGCCATTGTAATTCTCTAGTTCGAGTAAGCTACACTCACTGCTAAGGATGTTGCTGCGCCCGTAAGAGTATCAGTTGATGCTTTTGCAATATATGCAACTTCAGCAGCTGCCAAAGTTACTGTTGCTAGTGTAGTTCCACCTGCATTTTTCTGTGTTATAACTTGTACTGCGCCGGTGTTATTAAGGACTCGCACTAATTTAGCATGTCCAACATTTGATGCTGAAGCTAAACCAGCTTCTGATCCTAATAGTCTAATTGTTTGTGACATAATTTATATTCTCCGAAATAATTATTTATATGTTTTCTAGTCTAGACATCAATCTTTCTGCACGATTAGTAACCTGATTGTACCATCTAGAATCTCTTCCTTCAATTGCAGCTTCTTTCCAATTCTCTTCTTGTAAAGCTGCATTATGCTTTTTAAATTTGCTCAATCTTGTATAACCCATATTGAACATCATATTAGCAATAATTTGTTTTGCTTCCTCTGGATATTCTTCCCAGTGAGGATAATGAAGTTTTTCACAATCCCCTATAACAGTTTGAACATCTTTTTCAAAAGCTTCGATCACTCTTTCTTTAGATATAGGATGACCTACTTCTAAAGATTTTTCTGGATCACCTTCTATAATTAAATGCCCAATTCCAAATGTTGGGTATCCCAAGTGATCTAAATATATTTTAGCTACAATGCCCTCATCTATTTCTAGTTGGGCTCTTAATTTGTCAATATTCATTTTATAATTTTAGAAATGTGTTCCTCGAATTGTTCAATTTTTTCTGTTCTATTCGGCCAAAGAATATATTCTTTCTCTGGGTTTTTCTTCAAATTAGTTAATAAGGGTAATATAGCATTATATAATTTATTAACCTTCTCTTCTAATTCTTTCTTTTCAGCACTAGAGCTAGAAGCGCTAGCTTGTACTTCTTTTACTGCATCAAGTTCACTTTCATCAACTGCAGTAAATCCAAAGTCAAACTTTAATAGATCTGATTCTGCCATTTAGTCTTCCTCCATATCTATGTCTATTTGTTTATATTTATATTTTCTAGGGTTTAGTTTTGATTTATCTTTATGAATTCTATGGCCATACGGACTACCACTATCAAATAATTTTTTATGATAGCGAGTTCGGACCCTCTCTAATTTGTGTGGATTAAATTGTTTTTTCATAGGTGGTGGTTTCCTTTCTCAGAATGATCTTCTCTATTTCCGCAATGAGGACAATATAATTTATAAGGTCTCCAAGCATCCATAACAGCTATGCTCCAAAATCCATTACATTCACTGCATGTAAAATGCCAGATAGTTTCTTTATTCACCAAACATAGCCTATATTAAAAGACAATATATTATCACTTACTGGATCTTCTACATAAATGTTTTTAAATCCTATTTTTACTGTATCTGTTAACAAATAATCGAATGAGGTTTCATTTCTAATATATTCAGGAGTTGTTACTTCATAAAGAAACTTATTTGTAAATTTTATTTTAGGTGCAACATCGTAAGAAATCCATAAACTATTTCTAAAAATAAGTTCATTACCATTATTTGTATATAATAATCCTGTTGCAATTTCATTACTCATTTTAAGTTTTTCTGTTTTAAAGATTTTATATCCCCAACCATAGGTACTTTGTATTCTTGAACTAATTGATCTAAATTCATTATAATCAAATCTAAGTAAACTAAAAAGATAGTGTCTAGATTGTAATTCATATCTTTGTTTAAATGCAATTAATCCTCTATTTGTTTTCTTTACATTATTTGAATCTTTATATCGATAATCAAATTCAACATCATTTATAAATCTTTTACCTTGCCAAGAATGATCAACACTTGTTACAATAGATAAATCACCATCATCAATTTTACCACCTAAGGTAACTTCACCAGTAGCATTAGCTATTGGTGAAAATACTAAAGAAAGAAATATAATTAATATTGCTAATAGGATTGGTTTAATCATTTGTCTTTATTTCTTCTTCCCACATATTACCAAATTTGTCTACGTGCACCCATCTTTCTCCAGGCCTAAATAAATATTTAGGATAGACTTTTGTTTTAGTTTCTTTTTTTGGGGTTGGTTTATCTGATTTCATTAGCTAATATCCACATAAGTAATATCATTGTGCCTAGCAAAAATCCAAACACATACTTAATATGAAATTTATAATGAATTATTTTATGCCATAATTCTTTCATTATATTCTCCAGCAATTGGCCAAGGTGAATAGTATGGTGGGACTTGATATTCATATCCAGGATATTCACGAGGATATTTAATAGTCAAGTAAATCATTCCTCCTATAACAAATACCATTATAATACCTACAAAGGTTCCTACTATTTTATCTTTTTTATCCATTTATTATAATTAGCTGTAATTCTTGTTTTTGTCATTCCGAGATTATATTTATTGTACATAAAATCAACATAGCATTTTTTATGCCATTTCTTATTTGATGAATAAGTAAGTTGAACTGCATATGCTTCACATTCTCTATCAAGCTTATGTTGTTTGTCCCAATTCTGTCTAAATGCGGAAGTTAAGCCACTTCTTAGATTTTGTTTTATATGAGTAAGCTCATGTTGTAACAAACCTTCATTATCTTTCCATTTTGGTCGAAGCAAAACAATAACACCTAAACACATTCCACCGAATTTCTTTGGCATTGCATCTGTTATAATAACAAGTATAGGAATTATATCCCATAGAAATCTTATTTTAATCATCTGCCTTGTCCTCTATATTTTTTGTGTGAACGTTTTTTAGATTTATTCATTGATGAAGTAGATATTTTAATCTTTCTACCTCTACCACCTTGACCCTGTGAAGTACATTTTTTCGTACCTTGCCAGGCACGAGCTGATATACTTCTATAAAAGGCCATTTATTTCTTTTTATTCTTAGAACCCTTTGGACGGCCTCGTTTTTTAGGTTTGGGTTTCCTTCCACCTTTATACGCTTCGTTCTTGCGCTTTGTAGATTTGTCGTCAGCTTTATATTTACCTTTTGGTCCCCGTGCTCTTTTATTCCTATCAGCTGGTTTTTTACCATCTTCATAAGCTTCATTAACATCAGGGGTAGATTTATCGTCAGCTACGTATCTTCCTCTACTATCTTTTGCTCTTACACCAGAGCCAGTTGGACCAATGATATTTTTCATAAACCATTTACTTAGTCCTGTGTACCAATAATTTCTTTTAGTCATAATTCCTCCATAATTATAGGTTTTTTAACAATTGTTACTCCTCGTCTTACCAATTCATTCCTAATTTTTTGTTTTACTTTAGGTTTTGTAAATTCTTTATTTAATAATTCAAACAATTCTTTTTGAGATGTGGTTTTAATATAAAAGTGCTCAGCTTCCCAACGATTTGTTGATCTCCCTGTCACTGGATCTTTTATCCATTTCTTTCCACTAGGCTTTAATTTTGTAGGCATTATTTTCTTATTGTCTTAACTGAACCATCCTTTTTTACTCTATACGCTTCAAATGTTACGTTTGGATAATCATCCCGTAATGATAGAAGAGCATATAGATTTGTAACTGCATCATCAAATAATCTTATTCTTTTGTATTCACCACTATCTAAATATTTTTTAAATACTGTTTGTTTATCTTTATATGTACTGCCTGAACCTAAGTTCCCAGCTCTCTCAATATAAACCTTACTCATATCAATCCCTTGGGCTTTAAAGGTATCGATGAATAAATCTCTATCATCCATATCACCTCTAGCTGTTACTACAATAACTTTAGATCCAGCCTTTGTAGCATTCTTAATAATTGCTTTTGCTTTAGCAATCATTTTCCCTATTGGGGTTGAGGTTTGGTTAAAGAGCTTAGCAGATCTAAATTGACCAAAGTCAAACTCTTCTCCTTTTTTCAGCTTATAAGAATTAAATTGTACATTATTTAGGTCTTTTATAACTTTACCATCTTTCTTTACTTGTACTCTAGCTTTAGAATGAAATAAAGTTTCATCAACATCAAATATAGTTAAACCCTTTCCGGCTGCCTCTAGAATAAGTTTTATTATTTTCTTGTTCATATTTTTATTTATATGCCCAAGAGATTTAAATTTATATTCTTGGTGTTGAGGTATCAAAATGTTCATCTAAAGCCATTAGTTTATCATCATATTCTGCGATTTCACCAACGAGTTTATCGATCGTTTCTAATACATCTGGATGTTCTCCAACACCAGCATGTGATTCAAGAAATATTTCCACGTTTGCACTTAATTTAGCGATTTCACCGTGATAATATTTTCGTAAAGCACGTATAATAGTATCTCTCATTATTTTCTCCGATTATATTTATCAATTGTTTCAATTAATTCTTTATCCCAATTATCTCTATGTTCAATAAAGATCTGAGGTCCTTGATCACCAGCAATACATACAACTAATTGAGTTATAGGCATTCCAGTTAATTCTTCCCACATAATGGCATATCCTGCACACTGCATAAAATAGTTTGATACCCATTCTTTCCTTTTAAATTTATTTGATGTTTTCCAGTCAATAATACTATTCTTTCCTTTCCAAACACCAACACAATCAGCTGTTCCCGCTACTTTTAAATGCTTAGAATGTAATCTTTGTTCTGTGGCATATACTTTACTTAAATTTCGATCTATGATAGGATGAATATTATAAAATAATTCCATTATATGTGGTAATGGATCAGCTGCACCTCCAGGTCCTTCAGCTGATGCATGAATTTTAGTTGCTGGTCTATATTTATTATTCACATACATTTCAAGTAGATCGTGTATTTCATTTCCTTTTTGAACTGCTTGTCGGCTAATTCTATTTGCTTCTTCCGCGCCTACGCGCTCGCGCCACTTCATTATTCCTTCTTTACTTAGAATAGATAGAACAGAAGTAATAGAAGGATATTCATTACCTTCTTCATCCATATAAACTCTACCAGATTTTCTATTAATCTGTTTAAGATTACTTTCTTTAATAGCTATTTCTTCATGTAAAAATGTAGGCATAGGGTTAAGCACTGATGTTGTCATTACCATGATTGTCCAAAGTATATTATTAATCCAATTGTTATCGTCGTTATTATAGGTATAAGAGAAGCATATATTACTAAAAGCATATATTTCATTTAGTTTTTATATTATCTGCATATCTTTCTGGCAGTCCTTCTTTAACTTTTTGCTGAACTTCTTTCCAACCCTCTCCAGCTTTTTTAAGCACATCACCATCTGTCCTAGTAATAAAACTAGGCGGTAATATTTGTTGTTGTAAGTTGGGATTATCTTTTTTGAACTGGTCAAGATCTTTCCAGCTCATAGTATATTCTTTCACCTCACCGGTCTTCATATTTTTAAAATCATATCTTGGCATAATATTGTTAAAGTGGAATGACCCACTCCGAAGAGTGGATCAATTCCGAATTTTTGGTGTCCTCCTTTTTGTCAGGGTTGTACAAAAGTCCATCATAACGAACAAGTTAGGATCACCTCCTTTTCATAAGGTTAGTTTTCTTTTTGTTTCTCCTCCGCTTCACTTGGAGTTGAAACCCCTTCACTGATAATAGTTGGGAAAGTCTCTTTTACTAAGGCTTTTGTTATTCCTTTGTATTTACCTGCCAACTTTTTATCTTTCATCCATATAACTAGTTCTGCTTCATCTGGATGTAAAGATTCTAGGCAATCAATAAACATTTTTTCACGGCGAACAGCTGATATTCTATCACCTATTCCACCTTTGTTAAAATATTTAAATCGTCTAGAGATCCTATGCAAGTTAGATGGAGACAGACCTTTCGGCGCGTCGTCTTTTCTATATGGTGGTTCTCCTTCTGGTAAGTTAAATTGAAGTGTTGGGTCAAAAGCTCCCTTAAGAATAGTCCTTAAAGGTCTATTTGAATTTGCCTGAAGATATTCTATCTTCTCTTTCTTTGTTTTTAATCCCGCGGCAAATGTTAGGATTTCTGTGATTAATCGTTCAGCCATTGTAAAATTCCTCCACTGATTCAATCAAATTTCTACATCGTTTTTTAATTAAATAATTTAAAACCTTCATCCTATGTACTGGTTTCTGTTCGATGAATTCTTTTATTATACTATTATATATATGCTCTGGTATCTCGTTTAGATCAATTAAAGTTTTATTTCTTTGGAAATTTCGAAATACCTCTGTTGGCATATTCATTCCTTCTACATCATAATTCTCTAACCAAAAATCTATAACGGTTTGTCTTAATGGGGTTTGTTTAAGTTCTTCTTCAACTAAACAATTATCATCAGATAAGACATTTGGTATACCATCTCCTGTATCTCCACGACATATATGTTCAAATAAAAATGTGCGTGGATTAAATCTTTTTTCCTGTTTTACTGGTACACTCTTTTTTAACATAGGAGAAAATTGTTTAACATTGTTAAATTTTTGTAATTGAATAAAATCTTTATCAGAAGATATAATCATTACTGGTTCATATTGACCAAATTCCTGGGTATTATATACTAATGCTCCTATCATATCATCAGCTTCACAATTATCCATATGTAATACTTTATAAGGGAGATTTTCTTTAATTTCATCCCGTACCATATTTAATACTCGAAAAATTTCTGGCCATTCTATTCCAGAGGTATCTTTTTTATATTTAACTTTTCGATTAGCTTTATAGTAAGGGTAATATTCATATCTCCAAGATTGCCTACCATCGGCACATATTACCATTTGGCCATAATCATCTCTAAACCTTCTATTATACATTCGAATGCTATTAAGAATCATATGTCGAATAAGATCCTCATCTTCCATTTTTCCTACAATAATATTAGCTAAAGCTATTTGACTGTAATCTAGCAAAATCATAATGTCTATTATACCATAGTTTACATTAAAAGTAAACCTTTATTTCAAATTTTTTACTGCGTTTGCGCCTATGCGACAGTTAATAATACCATTATAGTATTCTTCTGTAAGGAGAACATTTCTATCAAATTGTTCTTTTGTCTCCATATATGCGCATTCTCCTTTGGTCTTACAGAGATGTAATATCTCCCTTCGGAACATGTTTTCACCATATTCTTGTACATCGGCTACTAAATGTTTATTTGATCCCCAGTAATCTCTCCAATCAGATTCAACCTTAAGTCTCTTTCGTCTTTTTCTTTTTTTAGTTATAGGGAGGGTTTTTTGTTTCCAAAAGAATTTTTTACCAACATATTTCTTTCCTTCTGGTCTCAAGCTATATATCATATAGACAAATCCATACCAAATCTCAGGTGTAAATTCCTCTGGTGGAACAAACACTTCACCATTATATTTCCAGGGAATCATCTCCATAAAAAGTCTGTCACATTTGTCATATCATTATGATGAACACATTGACATTCCATATCATTCTGAGTTAATCCTTCACAATATTCTATCATTCCATAATCAATACATTTTGGTTTTCTAGCTATTGGTGGTTCATTGATTGGATCGGTTGGACAAAGATAGGTTCCTGTTTTATCTGTATAACATAATCCTGGTAATGGTTCATATACTGCACATCCGACTATTGAACTAATAATCGTTATCATCATAAAGTTCTTCATCTATTTCTTCTCTCTCTTCTTCATATCCACAAAATGGACAGTATCTTGGTTCTTCAAAAATCTCATCATCCGATGTTTTTATTTCCGATTCAATTCGACATTCCGGACAATGGATATAATTAATCATTCTAAATACTCACATACTTTTGCAAACTCGGTATAACCGCCGATATGAATCCCATCAATAGTGATTTGCGGAAAGGTTTTTGCATATGGGAATTTTTCAAGTAATTGTTCTCTATTAAAATCTTCATTGAGCATGTATTTATCATATGTATGTTCTTCATATTTAGCATTTATTTTTTGAGCTAACTTGAGAGCTTTTGTACAAAATATACAATTCTCTTTACTATATATTTGAACGTGCACTATAGGCTTAACTTAGATAGTTGTTCTTGATCAACATCTTGTTTAACCCCACCAACTACATAAGAACTTATTTCTGTTTCTTGAGGTGCTGGCTGGACGTTTCGTCCACTTATCCACTTCTCCGTCCAAGGGAGTGGATTTATTCTTCCTGCAGTATAAGGACATGTTAATCCTACTGCTCTCATTCTTTTAGCTCCTATCCAATCAACATAATCTGAAAGGAGCTTTTCATTTAACCCAATCATTGATCCATCTTTAAATAGGTATTCTGCCCATTCTTTTTCCTGATCAATTACTTTTATATATAATTCTGTGCATTCATCCTCGGTTTCTTTTGCAATCTTTTTATAATCTTTATCATCTTTGATTAATGTTTTTAACATATAACTTGTAGATGCTAAATGAACGTTTTCATCTCTTGCAATAAACTTAATAATCTTTGCATTACCTTCCATTGATTTTAACTCCGCGAACGCCCACGCACACGCGAAGGATACATAAAATCTAATTCCTTCTAATGCATTAGCTGCCATAAGACACATCCATAATGCTTTTTTATGTTCGTATAAGTTATCTCTTCCATTATTATTAAATTCAATAAGTGCATCATAATACTTTGCTATATCATTAGAAGTTTCAAGTATTTCTTTTATATCTAATAATCCATCAAATACTATCGAAGGATTAGGATAAACATTTCTAATAATATGAGTATAAGACCGCGAATGAATTGTTTCAAAAAAAGACCAGGTCTCGACCCACGTTTCAATTTCGGGTAAAGAAGATATAGGTAAGAATGCAATATTAGGTGCTCGACCCTGAATTGAATCCAACATAATTTGTCTTTTAAGGTTTGAAGTAAATATATGTTGCTCATGTTCTGTTAATGCATTAAAATCTTTCTTATCTTTTGAAACATCCACTTCTTCTGGTCGCCAAAAAAATCCTAATTGTTTTTCAGTTATCTTTTCTATATTTGGGTATCTAACTTGATCGTATCGAGCAATGTCAACTCCCTCATCAAGGAACATGCCTTTGACAAGGTGTGATTTTTTATTCTTCTTAAGTATACTCAATCTTATCCTCCCTTTATTTGGGCTGATGGATATGAATTACTAGGTCTTACATAAGTTGGATCTTCTTTTACAATCCTTCTTATTTCTTCACCCAATTCTGCATCATTTGGAAAATCATATGCGAGCTGTTTAAGCTCTTTGATTCCCAATGATTGATGTTCTTTATCTCTCACTCTCATTAAATCCTCTCTATTTATTCCATTAAATTGCGCAACTGTCACAGTCATCTTCGTCCTCCTCGACTTCTCTTTTCCAATAATCATCAGTATAATCTTCTTCTTCTTTTAATTCTCCAGCTCCATCAAATGTATTAAAATAATAAAGCTGTTTCAATCCATACTTATAAGCTGTAACCAAGTCTTGTATCATAACAGACATTGGTACTTTTTGATCCTCATAATTTTCAGGATTATAAGAAGTATTAACTGATATACCTTGATCAATATATTTTTGTAAAATAGCACAAATCTTTAAATATCCTTCTGGACTTTTTTGGTCCCAAAGTAAATCATACTTATTTTGTAGATGAAAATGACCAGGCACTACCTGAGCCATTACTCCATCCTTAGATTGTTTATACGATACTAAAGCCCTCGGGGGTTCAATACCATTAGTGCTATTACTAATTTGTGCAGAAGTTTCTGATGGCATTAATGCCATTAAAGTAGAATTTCTTATCCCATACTCTTTGAGTTGTTTCCTTAACTCTTTCCACGGTTGCCTGAGTTTTGGTTTTATTAAATTATCTACTGCACCCTTATATGTATCAATTGGCACTTCTCCACGGCTATATTTTGTCTCATTAGACTTAGGACAAGCACCTCTTTCTTTTGCTAGATCAGCTGAAGCTTTAATTAAATAATATGACCAAGCCTCAGCATATTTATTTATAACTCCAAATGCATTTTTGTCATATTTAAGTCCACGTTTTGCAAGAAAATAGGCTAAGTTAATAATACCTACTCCTAACGGTCTTCGAGCTTTGGTTGATAATTCAGCTTCCATTACCGGGTATTTTTGATATGACAATAGGTTATCTAAACCTCTTACTGCTAATGTACAATACTTTTCAAAATCTTCTATCTCATCGATTAATCCCCAATTAATTGCCGAAAGAGTACACAAACTTATTTCTCCTAATCCCTTTTCTCCAAGAGGTTTGGTAGGCAAATCTATTTCACAGCAAAGATTACTCATATGAATAGGAGCTTTTTCTTCTATAAAAGACCCATGCCTATTTGCATGATCAACATTTTGTAGATATACTCTTCCAGTATCTTTTCTTTCATTTAAAAATTGTGAAAATACTTCTATTGCTGGAAGGGATTTCTTTCTTATAGAATAAGCTCTTTCATATTTCTCATATAGTTCTTTAAATTTCTTTTGATCAATAAAGAAAGCTTCAAATAGATCTGGTACATCTACTGGGTCGAAAAAGGTTATATTACCTCCTTCAATCAATCTTTCATACATTAATTTATTAAATTGGAAGGCATAATCCATATGTCTAACTCTAGTTTCTTCTGTACCTTTATTATTCTTTAATACAACTAGATCTTCAAACTCATAATGCCATATAGGTAGATATACGGTTGCTGCGCCCCCGCGCACGCCCCCTTGCGAGCACGACTTAACTGCTGCTTGAAAGTACTTTAAAAATGGGATTAGACCTGTATGAACAATTGACCCATCGCCTATGCGCGCGCCTAGCGCACGTATGGAGCCCGCACCGATACCTATACCGGCCTTTTTGCTTATATAATTTACAATGGAAGTAGAGGTAGCGTTAATAGAATCCAGGCTGTCACCAGATTCAATGAGCACACAAGACGAAAATTGACGTGTTGGAGTCCGTACACCAGCCATGATAGGTGTAGGCAAACTAATATAAAATTGAGATATTGCATCATAATAAGCCTTGATCCAGGGTAATCTATTCTCTTTTTCTTTACTAAATAGTGTTAATGCTACCATCATGTAAAGCATTTGTGGGGATTCGTATACCTGTTTTGTCTTCCTATCTTGTACTAGATATTTACCCCTAAATTGTTCCATTCCAGCATAGGTAAATGTATCATCCCTATCGTGCTTTATATATGAACATAATTGATTTATTTCTTCTTTTGAAAAATTTTTTAATACACTAGGATCATACATTCCATGATCAATATTTGATTTTATTAATCTATAAAGAGACCAAGGTTCATATTGACCATATACTTCTTTACGAATTTTATAATTGATTAATCTTGCTGCTACAAATTGGTAATTTGGTGTGTGATCTGATATAAGCTCGGCTGAACTTTTAATAAGAAGCTCATGAATATCATAAGCGGGTATTTTATCGTATAGTTGTAGGTTTGCTCTTAGTTCTATTTCTGATTGGGATACACCAGTAATACCTTCGGTTGCCCATTCTAGAACTTTATGGACTTTGTCTAAATTGAATTGTTGTAAACTGCCATCTCTTTTGGTGACATTAATTTGCATGCTACTAATCCCGCTATTCATTTCATAACCTTAATACTATATCTATTATACCACACTTTTGTGGAAATGTAAACAACTATTTTTTAAAGAGATTCTATATAATTAATTATATCTTGTACTGTGAATATTTCTTCTGTCTCTTCATCTGTAAGTTGTATATCGAACGTATCTTCCAGCCGCATAACTATCTCGACAGTATCTAAGGAATCAGCTCCTAGATCATCGATAATATGTGCTTCGGGGACGACTTGGGACGATGATATATTTAAACACTCAGTAAGAATATTAACTATCCTTGGATCCATTATTTCTCCAAATAACTATTTAAAAACAACGCTAATCTCACATTCTTTCGTTTGGCCAGCGCAAAAAGCCCTTATGAAAGCTGCCACCTCAGTTAATTCACTTCGGTCGGCAACTTCGATAACGATCTTAGAATTCCCTACTCCTTGCGGAGCGCTCTTTTCACGGTTTCCATTATAATGAGAAGAGCTTATTCTTTTGGGCTTTCGTCTTGTAATTCGTCGGTTTGTTCGTCAACTTCATTAGCTACGTCTTCAACTACACCTGCTGTAGTATCTAATACGAAAGCGGTAGTATCTGAAACGTCTTCTGCTACTGCAGAAACCACTTGAGTTGTTCCTTGAACAACGGCATCAACAGTACCAGTAACGACTGTTTTTCCTGCTTCCCAAACTCCGCTAACACTAGCGCAACCGGTAAGTAGTAAAAACGAACCTAGAATGCTTGCAATTAATACTTTCATTCTCTTTTCTCCATGCTATCAATCATCTATCTGATAGCTGTTTGCTGCAGTACGTCTGCATTCCGTGTAGACTCCGGCCTACTCATAATATTATTTATATGATTTTATTTCTCAAATCTCTTATTAATGTGGTAAAAACAGTGTTCCTGCTCTATGATGATAGAATATATCATACACTATTTCAAGCGAATGTACTACCAATACTAGTGTTAACAGAAAAGCACATACCTTTAACCATTTTATCATATGTCTCATTATTACTCATCTTTATTCCTAGGGAATAGCCCAATTGAGGGTCTTTTACTTTCAGGCGCATTTGACGCCCCAACCCCTTGCTGTGTTGATCCATCGGGGTTTTTGATGGTAACATTCCTATAATAAACTACAACTTCTTGTACTTCCCTAATATATCTACGTAACTCCTGCATATTCATTGACATAAGTTCATAATCACTCACGGCCATTGCAACAAAAACTGCATCTCCGTTATTTTGTTTACGCATTTCATCAAGGAATTTATCTAAGTAAGTATATCCTTCTGGCCATTCTGGATGTTCTCTTCCCAGAGATTCATCTCTTTTGCCTTCTTCGTTCTTTTTATAAGGGTTAGCTATAACTGCTTCTGATACAACATACCAATATGGTTCTTTAAGATCAATTGATCTTGGCATTGATGGTTGTATGATTTCAATCTCTATAGGTTTAGAGATTACTTCTACCTGCTTGGCTCCAAACATGGAGCAACCACTAGTTGTTAGGGTTAATATCCCCAGTAATATTATCGAGAGAGTCGAGCTCCTTAGAGTCGTTCTCGATGCTGTCGAATACTTCTTTTGTTCCATTGTTTACTCTTTTTTCTATAAGACCTGGTTTAGCTGCAGCTAATTGGTTTAAATTATGTCTGCGAAATATATCCAGATATCTATTCATTTCACCTTCAATTTCTGCATTTCTAGTTGACAAATTATTCAAGGCTTTACCTTGTGTTTCATATGCTTGTTGAACAGCTGCAATTGTTTGCTTTTGTTCTTCTACTGCGAAAGTGAGAGCAGTATTTTCGTTCTTGAGGGTAATGTTTTGATTGTACAAGAACCAGCCACCTAGTCCTAGTGCTACAATTAATCCCATTAATATTTGATTCATAATTCTTCTATCCTATAATTTAAACCATCTGCTCCTCTAATTTCAATCATTTCCCCTTCATGTGTTTTAAATTTTAAAAACTTTGGTTGTTTTTTATAAAACTTTTTAACAACAAATTCTCTATCATCTGCATCTCCCCAAGTTTTATTATAACTAACTATTATTTTATACCGTGGAAAGAAAAATGAAACTATACCTAACCATATTTCTTTTATTCTCTTTTTCACTTCTTCCTTTTAAGTTTCATTCCTAGATCTTTCCATAATTTAGATCTTAATTTAGCTTGCATCCTATTTCTTTTTTCCCAATCTGATGCTTTTGACATTTGTACTTTATCAATTCTAGATGATTCTACTCCCATCTTTTTAAGAACTTCCTTTTCCTTCTTTTTCTTCTTCTTCATGTGTACTCCGGGTTCTCCTTTGTCACCTACTCCGATGCCGGCGATACCACCGCCACCAGCTGAATTCGCTGCTGCGTCTTCCCACATTTTAAAAGTTAAAATTTTGCTCATATAATTATCTATACATTTCTCTGAATGTATTTACCTTTTTATATTGTTCTCCTAGTGTAAATTTCTTAGCTGAATCTATTACTAGGTTATTATTTATTAGATAATCTTTATCAACCAATACATCATATACGTTTTCAGATCTATTATCTAAATTAAACATAGCAGGCTTAGCTTTACTATTACTACCCATTGATATGTTTAATTTAACAAAATATCTTTTTTCCCAATTATTATCTCCAGAATTAATCATCTTTTGATCTTCTATTTTCTTAATAAATTTATTACCATTTATTTTAAATGAAACTTTATTTCCCTTCTCTTTAACATCAGTTGCATGTATACTTATTCCTCCGGTTGAATTCCCAGTATCAAGTTTAGCCTTAAATTTCATTCCTTCTACCTTAACCCATTCTATAACACCAGCAGAAGTTTTAGGAAATGCCCAATTATCTTTATCCATTATATGATCTATAATATTACCTACAAGTTTCATTCCATTTACTTTAGATTTTTTATCATTATAATAACTACTATACATAATTGCTCCAGTTCCAGGAGATCCATTAGCCTCAAGTATATGTATTTTACCATCAACTACCATATGATCTACTCCACACCAATAGCATCCACTAGCCTCTGCCGCTCTAAGAACTAATTCTTTTTCTTTATCATTTAATTCATAAACCTCAGTATCATTACCTAAAGAAACATTAGTTCTAAAATCACCGCCTTTAGTAGCTATTCTTTTAACCGAGGCAAAGATCTTTCCATTAAGTACGTGTGTACGTACATCATAATCTACATCTAAAAATTCTTGGAGTATAATTTCAGCACCATGTTTCCATAATCCTTGTAGAACTGAACTTAGAGATTCATTTGATTCAAGTTTCATAACTCCAATACCTTCTGCACCAGTTATTGTTTTTGCTATAACAGGAAATTTACCACCTATTTCTTTCATTGCTACTTCAATAGAAGCTTTATTAGTTACTAGAGCAGTTCTTGGTGTTGATATACCTGCTTTCTTAAGTGTAATAGCAGTTGTAAATTTATTTGCACATAGTTCCATAGGAACATATCTATTGATCATAAACATACCAGCTTCTTCTAATGTTCTGGTTAATCCTTTACCAGCTATATCAGTCATTGCTCCACCTCTAACAAAGCAAGCAGTGTTCGAAGGTTTAAGGTTTATCTTATTATTTTCTCCATCAAAATTATGGATAGTGACTTTATCGTCGGATATATCTGTATCGATAACAAATGCTTCACCCAATCGTACACCATAAAAAGGAATTCCTTTCTTTTTGCATTGTTGTTCTAGCTTAGTGACTGTATCTTTCTGATCTTCACCTTCGCTCTTTGTTAGTGCAATTATTGTTATCATCTTGTTATATCTCCAGTTGTAATGAAAATATCTTGTCCAGTTTTAGAATGATGTACCTTGTATATAGATTCTCCAAGGAAAGTATCATAGGGTTTTTCTGAAGTAGTAATTTTAACTTTAGAATTAGCTCTTGCTATCATTTCTCCAGTATCACTAGAAGCTATATCGTTGACTAGAATATAATGTCCAGGATTTAATTCTCCTAATACATTAGTGAACCATTTAGATTCTTGTAATGGAAGATTATCCCAATCTAGATCTAATTCAACTTGATCCATAATTTTTCTGATTTGTTTCTCAGACATATGGGTATGTTCTTTAATAAGATATAGGGCTGCAGCATATTTTGCCAGTGTAGTTTGTCCAACACCAGGGATCTTTTGGATTAATCTTTTAACGTTGAATACTAATCTATGAAAGACAGTATAAGCTGATTTCTCTCCAGGAGTTTCTATCTTTTTATTTTTAAGTCTTTTACCCTTATTATCAATAAGACCAAGTTTAAAAGCTGGAGTAGTATCCCATTTTTGAGTTAAAAGTCTAAGGAATCTGAATGCATAGAATAAATCAGCTACGCGGGAGACCGCACCTTCTTTAAGTTCTGTTACATTATCAGTTGTATATCTTTGTAATGTTCTCATAAATTTCTTAGCCTTTCTACAATAACTTTATCCATTCCTATTTCAACTTTTTCGTCCTCGGGTAAGTAATGTAAAAATACTAAGAAAGGTTTGATGAAATGATAATGCTCATGATTTATTTTAAACCATATCATTCTATTCGCTGCTTTTATACCAAATACATTATATATTATAATTAAATGGTTTAGTATTAATCTTTCCTGTAAATCATCATCAACTTCGTATCTTCGGAGTAATCTTTTAAGATATTTAAATCTAGAAAGATCCTCTTTGAACTCATCAACATCCATACATTCCGGATTATCATAATTATGAGCTGCGAACATCTCAAAATTTTTATTAGTCAATTCGTCAAAAACCTTCATCATATAATTATCTATACACCCTTACCAGGGTAATATTATTTTAATTCAGGCCATACATCTAGTACGTCAGATTTTGGCCAACCATATATCTTGGGATCAGTTAAAAGCTTTAATATTGCTTTATTATCACCCGTGATATCAGCTGTTCCTTTTCGAGGATTTGCTTTAATTTTGACTTTATATTTTTTAGCAGCTTTATCTGTATCTGATTTACTACCAACCCAGTCAACATCAATTGTTACATTCTTTTCAGCAATGAATTTACCAGGAACGGTAATCGTTACCGATTCCTGTTTAGGCTTTTTTACAGATTCTGCCTCTTCTTCATCCTCTTCGTTGTCACCTTCCCAGTTCTTGTCAACATAGTCAAAGAATTCTTTCTTTTTATCACCCTCTAATTCAGATGGAGATTTAACTCCAAATTTCTTAAGAGCTTTTTGAAAGAAAGCTTGATATTTCTTTTGCTTATCAGAAAGTTCTTCTTCTTGATCTTCCTCTTCATCTTCGTGAGAAGATTCTTTAGCTTCTTTAGTAACAGTACCATCAGTATTCATACCTGATTTCTTAACTGCATGTTTAGCCTTAAATTCTTTCTCGCCTTTAGCCTTAGGTTCATCAACCTCTTTAACAGGTTTAGTATGAGTATATCCTTTTGCAGAATATGATTCATGCTCTTCCTTGTTCTTAGCCGTGACTTCTTTTCCTTCAGGACTATACATTTTGTGAGGGTATTTTATTTCCTTCACTACTTTTTTCTCAAGTACATCGCTAACTGACTTAGCAATGGATTGAGTTTCTTTGTCTTGCAATTTCATATTAGTCTCCCGTGTTTATTGCATCGTTCCCATTGTTAGCATCCCAGTAATAGCGATAGCAGAAGTGCTAACTATAATCCAGAATATTTTATTTATAATACCTACAGTGCTGGCATTGGCATGAACCAAATCCTCCACCTTGGTTAACCTTTCACCGAGTCCGTAAATCATTTCTTGTTGTTGTTTACTAAAACTCGTTAATGTTTCAATTTTTTCTTCGGCTCGAGCAAGAGCTATAACCGCTTCCGCTAGTTTATCTAGCTTTTCTTCAATCCTACTAATTCGTTCATAGGATTCACTCCTTTGTTGAGCTACTGTTTGTCCATTTGGCATTATCTTATATTAACTCCCAATTGTTTTAATCTCTTAGTAACTATGTCATTAGCTTTTTTGCCATAGTTCTTTTTGTTTCTTTTTGGATCAGGTATCAAATCATCTAACATTTGATCATCAAATACATAATTTGTTAATTCTTTTGTATATGCTGCTAAATCCTTATGATCTTTTTTAGGATTATCTGGGTCAAAGAAAATTCTAACATCTTTATTTGCTCGTAAAAACTGTACTAATTTCCTAGCAGCATCTTTTGCCTTATTTTTATCATCATCAAATATACCTGAACCCATAGTACCTTCATTAGCCTTGGCTATTTTATTATTCCAAGTTAGATAAGAAGTATTTTTTGTTTCCTTTTCTTCTACTAAACTCTTGAGTCTAGTTTTTGGGTCTTTGGTTTGTTTTATAATTAGATCTACAATTGGCTTAATATTAATTTTTGATTTTCCTTTAGGATCACCAAATCCTATTTGAAGTGGATCATCAACAAAATAAACGTCTTTTACTCCTTTATAAGCAGGTTTTTTTAATTCCTTTTTAACAAGTGCTGACATTCGTTTCCATTCTTTTTCATCACTGAATCTAATTTCAATATCAGAAATATGTTTTAAACCTACAATATCTGCTTGAAGAATATTTCGAACTTCAGCTATATCTTTTTCTCTTACACCTACAATAGTATTATCTCTTCCCATTGTTATAGGAGGCATTCGGAATTCTGTAAAAGTTTCTCGAATTCCATCTTCTTTTTCAAACTTCGTTATAAGATCATTTAGTTTTTTCATATTACCAGAATCATAGAGTTTACCTAACTCAACATATCTTTTAGAATTAATTTGGTTTTTAGGTTTAACAATCTGTACAATTCTATCCATTGTAGGACGACTTTTAGCTATTTTTGGAAATCTCTCTTTAACCCTTTTTAGAAAAGCCATTTTATTATTAGCTTCTCTTATTTCTTTAAATTGTTTCACAGTCTTACTCTCTTTCCTTTTCTAATTAATTTTGCAGCGTCCTTTGTACTCATTCCATAACCTTCATCTTCATCAGTTAACCACATCTGAAGATCCATATCTTTACCAGAAACCTCAATCTCATGTTTTTTCGGATCCCAATGATCTAGATATACTCCTACGTCTTTCCAATCAGCTGCATATTCTCTTGGATCACCCATATCCCAATCAAGTGTAATTTCTCTTCCAACTGCTTCTCTTAGTTGTTCAAATGTTTTCATTATTGTCTCCCCTTGGCAATGCTTCATGAACAGAAGCTTTAATTAAATTTCCTTCTTCATCTCTACCAGAGGTTCTTTTCAAATGTTTGGACTGATCTACTGCCCAAGCCATTCTTTCTAGATCTTTTTCAGAGCCTGTTGCTTTCCAGTGATCTTTTGATTTAACAAAAACCAATTTAACACTTGGCCACATTTTACCATTCTTTCCTTTAAGGAGTGTATCAGGACTTAGATCACCTTTCTTAGGTTTACCTTCTACTTTAAAAGTAAATCCACCTTTAACATATCTTTTGGCTTCTTCTATTTCAAAATGTTCTTTGAATCCTCTAAATCCAGAATAGGACTTAGTAGTTTTAGTTGATCCGGCTATAGAACCAGTATACTTACCAATTACCTTTCCGGTTTTAAGATATGAATCAAGAATAGATTTTTGCTTAGCATTAACTTTGAGGGCTTGCATTAATGCTGTATTTCTATTTTCGATTGATCCAGTATACTTACCAATTACCTTTCCGGTTTTAAGATATGAATCAAGAATAGATTTTTGCTTAGCATTAACTTTGAGGGCTTGCATTAATGCTGTATTTCTATTTTCGATTGATCCAGTAAATTTCTTTTTACCTGCAAAGATTCTTTTCTCTTTCTTTGTTCCAGCTACTCTACCAACATACTGATCTCTTATTCTTCCTTTATGGATAAAATCGTCAAGTATCTTTTGTTGAATCTTATTGAACTTAAGTGATTGACATAACAATTCAAAATTCTTAGTATAGTTTTCTGTAACTATTCTATTGAATGTATCTCTTGCTACACTCTCACCGAAGTTAGCATAGTTTAATGCTTTTTTAACTTCAGGATGCTTTGATAATCCCTTTTTCATTTTTTCGATTCCTTTAATGGCGAAATTCATAGCTCCGCCGTGATCTAAAGCAAACTCAACAGCCTTTTTAACTGCCTTTGCCTTAGGATTTTTTCTAAAATATGTGCTGATCTCTTGCCCTGTTAGCTTTGATCCTGACATATTACTTTTTTCGTTTTTCATATTGCCCTCTGTTATATTTAAACTTTAATTATTGCGATTTGAATGGGTTTATTATTAGGTATATCTTTCCATTCTAATTTGTCAGCTGCATCTACCTTTTGTACTCCGTGTTTGGATATAGCGCTATTTCCAGACTTGGATGGTTTATCTTTTTTGAAAGTTAAATGATAGAATTGTCCTTCATCTTCAGCATATATTTCATCTGGATCATTATTATAACCAGGTCTTGTATACCATTTTTCAAAAGCTAACATTATCTTGGCATGATTTCCTTTTATACGAATTGTATCGATCCAGACTGACATATATTTTCCAGGTTTCTTTTCTGGATCTTTATTGCAAAAGATATGAGTAAGACCTGCTGATTTAAAATTTTTGATTATATCTTTAATTACTTTATCAAAATTGCCTTCTCCATCCCAAAATTCCATATCAGGTGGTAAATAACCTGGACTACCATACATAACCCCAATTCTCTTATCCATTTCCGAGCTTTGATATAAATCACCAACATCCATTGTTGATGAAAGTTTTTTAGCTTTAGCTAAAGCAGCTTTCTTTGTTGATTGTGGAGTAGTTTTTCCTGCGTCACGATCTTTCGCTGCTTGTGATCGATCATCTCTACCTTCTCTTATTTCCCAAAATGTTTTCATGTGCTATACCCGTGTTTTTTCTTTAATATGTTCATAGCTGTAGCTAGTTTATGTGATTTTGAAGTAAAATCCTTCATATCTAACTTCATTGCTATTTTCTCTAATTCCGCTTTTAAAGCGGGTGTTAATTTAAAATCATCTTTAAGCACAAACTGCTTAAAGTCTAAAATCTTTTCTTGGCCTGGTGTATCCTTCTGATAGTTTTTAACTAACTCCTCAGTACCCCATTCACCAGCTCCACCTTCTTCTTCCAGTTTCTCTACTGAATCTAACCAACATCTCTTTCTTATGGTTCCAAATTCTACCAATACGTAGTTCGAACCACAAACCTTAATAGTACCAACCTCATCATTTTCTTTTAGTACTACCTCATCATCTACTTTAAAAAGATCACCTTTTATATAATTTTCTCTAAGATCAGAAACCTTTTCTAATTGTACATGTGGTCTAGTACCTTCATTAACTTTAAGTCCTAAGCCTTTACGTACAGCATTAAATAAATCTGCAACCTGGACAAAATTCCCAGGTAAGCCTTTTGCAAATTGATATTGATTATCATCTGCAGCAGCTGCTCTCATTTTAGATGCACTCATTCCAGTCGCACCTTCAGCATCAGGATCTCTTGCTCCTGCGCTTACAACTTTTACGCCATTCTCAAATTGGTAAAATCCATGTCTACCTTTCACTCCATTATATTTATTCAAAAGTTTATCAAATTCTACTAATCTATCTTCTCCTACAACCATTGATACTTTTGTAAAACCTTGATCATATAAAGCAACTATAACATCAAATGATGTTCTCATCCCTTTATCAGCCATAATATTTCTGGCATATTTAGGAAACATCTTTCTAAGAAACTTAACCTTTGTTTTAAAATCTAAAGGATTCTTTTTCTTATCTTGCGTATGAGTGGGATATATCCTATATACACCACCTCTACTAATCTTTTTAACTGCATCAAATAATTTTTCATGGCCAATAGTTGGAGGATTAAACCTACCAAATGCAAATGTTATCTCGTTAGTATTCTCTACTATATAATCTGAAAATGATTTAACCATAATATTATCCTTTTTGTGCCTTAAATTTCTTCAATCTTTCTCTTTCTTTAACCTTAATTTTTGGTAAAAGTTTTTTCGATATTTTTAAAATCGCTCCTTGCTTTTTAGCAACTCTTTTTTCTAAATCCTGGCGAGCAGCATAAGACAGATCCGCCTTTTTCTTATCCTTAAGAAGTTTCTTAATAATAAGCTCACGGGCTTGTTTACGGGATCGCTGCTTTAGCTTTTCTGGGGAGGCGAGTTTCTTAGCTGCTTTCTTTCGACCTAGTTTTATCTTGGCCTTATTCTTTCTCATAGCAGCTTTCATTTTCATACGTGTGGCCATTGTAACGGCCTCATCTTGAAAAGAAAACTCTTTAAATGTTTGCATTTATCCTTGGTCCCATTTAGCCTGGATTATCCCAGCCCTTTATTATATCTGTACTGAAATTGTTAGTAGAAAATTCTAATCTATCTACTAGCTTAACAGCTCCACCTTCCATATGATCTATGGCAACAAAACCTTCATGATTGGTTACCTTAAACCCGGATTTAGTTTTTACAAAAGTCCCAACATTATTGAGACTGTTTAGTTTATTTATAATAATTAATTTCGCATCGACGATATAATTTTGTAAATCGAACACATTTTGAAGGTTTTTTAGATTACTTTTACTAAAAAATGACATTAATGCTGATTTTTTCGCCTCAACACCAGCTTTTCCTTTGTCTGACTTTAATTTATCAGATTGTTTTGCATATCTATCTTCTACAAATTTAATTAATCCTAATGCATGTGCTTTAGTATTTGTGATACGTACACCTTTTCTAACCATTGTATTATTATAAACATTAATAACTAGATTTAATTCTTTGTTTGATTCTAATTCTTTTAGTACTCCTGCTCTAATCTTTTGGAACATTTTTCCAGCATTAGAGAGTTGTATCGTAACTTCTTTTGTTTCAGTCGCGTCCATGAGCGCGCCCGCGACGCCCGGGAGGATTGCATCTTGCATCCATACAGTATTAGATTTTTTAAGACCTTTAGTTATTGCTCCACCAAAAGTAGCTTTCATACTCTCAAAACTTGCTCCTTTATAAGAGGTATGCCAAACTATACCTATTTTGGCTTTAGCTATTTTCTTGGCTAAAGGTGTTCCAATAGGTATTGCATATGCAATAGTATTAGGATGGAATGTCAGATATTTCTGTCCATCAATCTTTTCTATCTTAAGATCTGCTTTATCATACATAAAATCCCCTTGGATAACACCTTGTATCCCTAGATCTTTTAGATTATCATAAGCTAATTTAAGCTTTTTGGATAAATCCCCAGAAGTATCATCATCTATATCATCATGTGATTTATATACTTTGGGGTTTTTTGCAAATATACCTTTCTTTGCGACGAAGAATTCTCCATCGCTCGGATCGATACCCGCGAATACGGCGGGAGCACCGTCCCATTTAACAGTGACGTCGACTGCAGTGGGTGATTTCCCAGCAAGCATATCCCTTAGTGATCGCAGGGCTAAAATTGCTTGTCTGGCTCCCTTTACTCCTCCGTCCAGAACTAAATCCTCAATGTGTGTCATATGAGTGTTTTTAGATTCATGAAGCTTAGTACTAAGCCTCCGGACTGAATTATATTGAATTAATCTTTTCATTTTTTACCATACTTTTCTTTATCTCCAGGAATCCTAACTTTTAATAGAGGTTTCCCGTTTATAACAATGTCTCCATTTTCATTTCGAGATATAGTTTTAACTTTAATTGGTTTATTTTTAAACTTACCACCTAGTACAGTATCTCCAATATTAATTTTAATTTTAATATCTTCTCTTAATTGTTTAAATGTTTTCATTTTCCTACCTTGATATATGTACTAGAATCTAACATATTAGATCCTGCATAATTAACAAAGTGTGTTATAATAGCATCAGATCTCTTTCCACCAGCATTATCTAAAAAATAACAAACATATAAGGATGCTAATTTAGCTGAATACCAATCTTCAGGTTTTCTTTCTCTATCATATATAATTTGCATGTCTTTTAAAAAATCCCCGTAGGTTTCATTAGGATAAAAATAATTATACATTTTCCAAAAGTGTTTTAACTCACCTAAAGGCCTAGGAGTTTTAGAATCTTTTTGGAGTTTAAGTTTTTTCTTTATATCGGCTGCTTGTTTTTTAACTCCACCTGCATGTTTAGGAAAAGTTTTGCCAACTTCTCTTTTAACAAACTCCTGCATTTCTCCCCAACCAATACCTCCACCTCTTGCTGATTTACCATCAATCTCTGCTCTATTAGCTCCACCTGGTGAAGGATCTCTAAGAGACATAGATCCACCATCATATTTTAATGTAGATCCTTTTCTTGACCAGAATGTTCCTCTACCTGATTTGGTAGCTTGAAGTTCTACACCTAAATATTTATAATCCTCTGTATCAGGTGGAATAACATTATTAAATTCTTTGTTATAAGGATTTTCCTTTTTTACAGGACCTTTAAGAGATATAGCAACTAACTTTCTAGTATTAAAATGTTCCATTATATCTTTATTAAACGTTTGTACAGAAGAGGTATCTAAGTTTTTTAGAATATTAAATCCCTTCTCTACAGCCCATACATCTCCTGGATTCCACTTATCATTATTTAGTGGTTTAAATCCATTATTTTTATAAGCTTGATTTTTCAATGTATATACTAAAGTCATGGCAGGTCCACCACGATCAAAGATTTGGTTCTTATTAATATAATCATTGTCAACTAGCCATTTGCTTATATAATAAGAACTAGCAACCCAAGCTTCAGGAGATTCTAGAATTTTATCTGTATTAACATCCACATTATTTTTACCATTATCTTTAAATGCTTGAGCTATACGCGCTTCATCAAAATGTTCTAAATCATAACCTGATCCATCATCAACCATGGCTTTCATCATACAAGCATTATGACTTTCGTTTCTAGCAGTATCGTGAGTACCAGATCCAGAACCTCCACCACCACCAAATACTGCAGATTTACCTAAATCATTAGACTTATATTCTTTTCCATCTGCTGCTATAAGGGGAAATCCTGATCCACCATAATGTTTTGGATTCTTTTTGAAGTTTGCGATATGATCTAATGCAGAGTCAATATCTGCAACAATCATTGTACCACCTTTAGCTAGTTCTAAAGGTTCTTTTTGTTGGATGAGTCGCGTGAGTATATCAATTCGAGGTTCTTTTGTTTTAGAGTTGAGTCTATCTAGCTGAGTTGGTATTAGCTTTACTAATCCCTCGGTGATATTTTTAAAGTTTTTAAAACGCATTTAACAGATTCCCATATAAAATAAAATATATTCTGTTCTATTTATGCTATTTTATTCTTCGTCTTTATTTTCTTCTTGCCAGAATTGGTTTGGTTTAACATCACCTTTATTATCATAACAGATAATTCTTTTTTGGTGAAGTATTTCTATAGTTCTTTCTGCACCAGATTTTAATCCAGCTTTCCAACAGGAATAACCTAAACCAAGTCCACATATTGCTACTATGAGTGCTTCAGTTGACAATTGTATACTCCAAAACATAAACAGATTGAAATTCATCACCTAATTCTGCATTGGTGTTAAATTTAATATCCCTATCTTTTTGTTTTAATTCAGCTATACGATCCCTTCTTTCTTTTTCAGTCTGGAAAGTTTCATATGCTTGATAAGCTCTAGTCACTTCGTTCTCCTACTCCCCAGTCAATTACAACTGGAAATCTTGGTATACCATCTGGGGTTTTTTCAAAGTATCGAACTGTAACCCAAGTAGGTGGTTCTTTTTGTAATAAAAGTTCTTTTAATACCTCTTGTGTTCCTCGAACTCCGCTTTTAAAGATTCTTCCGTCACCAAGTTCTAATTCAAAATGTTTTGCATATCCGGCCCAAGTACCTGCGCCTTCTAGTACACTTACCACATCAAATTCCTCAGTAATAAATTCTTTACGTTTGAGTAGATTTTTACTTCTCTTATTTTCATAAGGAGTATTATTTCTAATCATTTGACCTTCATATCCATCTTCGGTATATTCAGAATAAAGCGAATCTAAATCTTCTTGTGTTGCACAAGTGTTTGTTCGAACAATATGAATAGCATCATTAGGTTCTACTGCCAAATTAAATCTTTCTAAGAATAAAGCATCTGGAGCATCCGGATCAAATAGATCATATATGTGATATTGAACTAATTCTTTAGACTCTAGCATATCTTCTTTTGTAGGTTTTGTTTTACGAACCAAAGAAGTAATCTTATTAAAGTCAGATTTTAATTCATGGTTATATAATTCACCATCTAATATAACATTAGGAAAAGCTTTAAAAAAGTTCTCAAGTTCTTCTGCTATATGAGGAACCGAAATTAATTCTTTTCCTGCTCTACTATATAATCCATCTTTCCTGGCAATACATCTGATACCATCTAGTTTAGGTTGAGATATACCTTCGCTTTGGTGTCTTTTTGCATACTCATGTGCTAACATAGGTTTGAATTTATCATATTTATCAACATCTTCTTCACGCTCAAAATATTCTTTATCTAAATAAAGTTTCCATTTAGCCTCAGCTTCTTTTTGAGCTTGTTCAAAAGCGGTAGTAGCATTTTTCTTGCCAAAGTTTTTACCGAAGGATTCATTCCATCCGCTTTTAACTAATTTACCATCTTTGATTCCAGAAACGGTTCTTATAGCTGGACCAATAGGTCCACGAAATTCTACAGTCCATATTCGGATATTTCCACTTGTATCTCTTTTAAATAGAGTTGGTAAAGGATATATCATTAGAAATCTCCTTCGGCAACTTGAAGAACTTTAAGACCAATGCTTCTCCACATATTAACAACGCGATCACGATCATCAAGAACAAACTCAATATCATATTCACCTTCTATAAATTCTTCATAAAGATCTAATTTTGCCTCATTATCAGGTCTAAAATCCCTATCTTTTCTCATGATTAATTTGTTAAAAGGAACATCATATTTTTCAAGCCATGCTGTAGTATCTTCACGAACTCCTGGTCGATCCATTCTTCCAGTAGTTACTAAGATAGTAAAACCTTGATCGTATAACATTCTTACTAAATTGATAATTGACCAGATAGGACGATCATTAATAACTTGTCCATAATCATGATGCTCTCGGATTTGATCTCCATAAGCTGTATAATGAGTAGCAATAGTTCCATCTACATCTACTATGATGGCTTTATTTTGACCACCTTCTATTAATTTATTCATTTCTAACTCCATAATATTTTCACCCTGATGGGGAAGCTTTTCATCTTCCCCTGTATGTTCGGTCATAACCCCCGAGAACTTTAGCACGTCTCCCCGGTGACGTTGGTGTGTTTAATAACCTGATGTTGTATGTGCATACGCATCTGGGCAATCAATCTCGCCACATATGCATCCTTCACCGTGTGGTTCAGGTGCAAATTCCATTGGATGTTTGACACCATATTTTTCGAGGTTTTCTACCTCTTTGGCGGTTAAAGCACCACCGCTAGCATTTGCTAGTATTTCGTAATGATTCATAATATACTCCCATCTATTACTCTTGAATTTCCTTTTAAAAGCCCAGTTTTTCCGGTTGGAGCTCTTTCACCACCTGCGCTATATCCTGCGATATAGTGTGGTCCTGTCCAAGCTACTGAATATTTTCCGAAGATGTTTCCTCTAGCTTTGTTAAGAGAAGGTGCTCTCCAGTTTTTAGCTTTTAATATATCTCCAACTTCGAAATCAGGATTTCCTTTGTTAACAAATCCCCAGACGGTATTACCGTGCGTGATTTTGATATATTTGGATCCTTCTTTGACTTCGATTGAATCTCTAAAATCGTTGATTTTTGAATAATTTGCTTCGAACGCTCTAGAGGCCCACGCTGAATAATCGTTACCGATGGCTTCGATTAGGGCTTTTAGTTCTTTTTTCATATGACTCCTTATCATTTTTATTGTTTATGGTACCATTATACCACAAAACAAGGGGTTTGTAAACCCCTTTTTTGAAAATAATTGAAAATAATTCGTAACATATCGTAACAAAAAAGAGGGCCGAAGCCCCCTTTTAACAGAACAGATAATTTAATTACTCTGCTTTAACTAAGGTGTAGATACCATATACTAATCCAGCCCATGCGAGCCATTTAGCTAATCCGCCTAAAAGAATTACAGAACCGCAAACCACTACAATAGTAGTTCCGTCCCAGGTAGTTCTTTCAGCGACTCGGGCTTTCACCCAATCTACTGCCATATTTAAATAATCCATATTATTTCCTCTGGTTTATATTTTAAATTCGGAGTAAGGATCTTCCCTTTCGCCAAATTTGTTTATTGCTTTATCATCAGACGCAACAGTATCGCTCATGATATCTGTTTGTGCCGATTCCTCTACATCGTAAAGCTTCATGCGGGAACGATCTATACCAATTACAAAACGCTTATATTTGGTCGGATCGTTATAACGATTTTTCAATTGTTTTACCAGCAGTTGGCCAAGATCATCAAGTTCCTCTGTACTAATAAGAGCGAACATGAGATCTGCCGTAGCCGGTAGACCAAATGATTCCGAAGTGTCCTCTAATCCTACATCAGTATTTGAATAACCAGATCTAGTCGTTTGCGTTGCACTCACGATTGGGACATTAAATTCAACCGCTAAACCCCTTAATTCTTCCGCTATAGATTTAACGTATGAATAAGTATTTATACTTCCCCCGAGCCCACGCACCCTCGCGGACGCGCATATATTGATATAATCAACATAAATTATATCGGGAGAAAAGTTCTTTTTTAACTTTAATTCATTCAATAAAGCTCTGAAGTGCCCAGTATGGGCTGCACCCGTTGGGTACTCTTTCACTATAAGTTTCCCTATAGAGGTCTTTGCTATCCTCTGGATCTTATTATCGAATACATTTTTTGGAAGCGTTTCCAATTGTTGTATAGGTAAATCCATAAGGTTAGCATCGATTCTTTCTGCTATTCTTTCTTCAGCCATCTCCATGGTGATATAAAGAACATTTTTTCCTAATTCAAGATTAGCTGCCGCAGTGTGGCACATAAAAAGAGATTTACCTACACCTGTACCTGCCATGGCAATGTTTAGGGTTTTATTTGGTAAACCACCTTTTGTAATTTTATTAAAATAATCTAAATCCCACGGAATTCTAGATTCTTTGGAATTATAAAATTCAAATCTTTCTTCGGAGTTATCAATATAATCATGTCCAATATTTGGATCAAAATTAACTCCTAAAGCTTTTTGTAATATTTCTGGTATAACCTCTTCAGTTTGATCACCTTTACCATCAATGATTTGAATAGAATCCATGATCGCAATATATACAGCACGATCCTTACACCATTTTTCTGTTTCCCCAACTAGATATTCATGCTCAACATCGCTCTTTGTTTTACATTCACCAATGCATTCTGTTACATTAATTCTTGTTTCATCTGGGAGTTGAACCTTTTTAAGTTCTAGTTCTAATATTTTAGAAGTAGGCATTTTGTTATGCTTATTAACAAAACCTACAATAAGATCAAACAACACACGATGTGATTGTTCAAAGTAATCTGGCTTTAGATAAGGTATTACTCTACGTAAATACTCTTCATCATTAATCAGATGACTTAATACGTGTGTTTGTATTTGATTCGTTATGTCCAATTTTTCCAATCACTTCTCCTTCATTTAGTGATTCTTCCATTATATTTTGAAGTATTCCGCCAATATAGTTTCTAAAATCTATATCACCAATAAGCTCAACTTCTTCGAATGATCCTGGGTCTTGTATATCATAGGTAAATGCAAGAGTTGCAATATCTAATTCAGGACTTTCTTTTATTGAGACCTTCCCATATATGTATAAGACATCTTTCCATTTACCTGTAAGTAACTTAACCCCATAGAATTCTATGTTATTAGATTCTACTAATTGGTAATCATTACTGGTTATGACATTATTGTCGCCATTAGTATCAAATTCACTACTCATTTTCTATATCCAATTCTACTTCTAGAAGTGGTTTATGTCCTATTTGATAGTGACCTTTGACAAAATCTTTGAAATCCGTTCCATCAAATATTGGCGTCCAAAAAGATTCTGAAAGCGTGTCTTTCTCTCTAACTTTTGGATCGACCAGTTCTCCAGTATCTTGATTAACCCTACAGTACCAGCCAACAGAAGGCTTAGCAACATAGTTACCAGCAAGAGCGACATCCAGTAAACCACTGTAGCGCTCAATGCCACCTTCCCAACTAACACTGATAGGAACCTTCGACTTTTCTCGAACGAATCTCGATTTTTCCACGTTGATAACAAAATTATATCCTCTTATTTCTGTTCCTACTTTCTTTTGTTGTCTTCCTATAATCCATATATTATCGGCAGAGTAATAGATACCCGTACCTCCGGAAACAATAGCTTTTGGAAACAGTCCCATCTCTTGATAGGTATGATTAATTGCTAAAAGGGAAATACTCTTCATAGTTAAATATGGTGTGACCATTCTAAATAATCCTTTTAACGCCTTAGCTCTCGACATATCAGCTACTGATTTTTCATTGAGTGTATCTTCTAGTTCTTTCTTTGAAGCTAGGTTCCCAATTGAATCAATAATAATTATTACCTTATCTCCTCTTTCCAGACTTTCTAGTTGATTAACTAGGTCAAACTTTAATTGTTCTACATCTGTAATTGGAGTATGTAATACTCTTGATACATCAATATCAAATGATTCAAAGAATTTTTGCGGTGCTCCAAACTCCGAATCATAAAATAATAGTACAGCATCATCATGCTTTTTTAAGTAATCTCTTGCAATAAGAAGAGCAAATGATGTTTTGAAATGTTTACTTGGCCCTGCTAGGACAGTAAGTCCTGGGGCTAAACCACCATCTATATCTCCAGATAAAGCTGCATTTATCATTGGAACTGATGTTGGCATTGTTTTGAAATCTTTAAAGAATATTGAATCAGATAAAACTGCTGTAGTTTTAATCTTACTATTCTTTTTAAGTTTATTCATTATTCCCATTAGTATAACCTCCTTCGGGATTCAGGTTTAAGGGACATGGAATCTTCTTTCTTTCTCCATCGGGCTTTCCCCTCAGCCTTTTTTCTAATTCTTTTTTGACAAGGTTTCTCATAGTATTCTCTACGTCTAACCTCTTGTATAATTCCAGCTCTTTCAACCTTCTTTCTAAACTTACGCATAGCAATATCGAAAGGCATAGGCTTTGGGGGCCTAGCATTTTTGTGCCTCTTGTTGCGTGGATTACGCGGAGGCCTCGGTCTTAAATCAACCATTACCATAATTTTTCTCCATAGTGCATCTATTATACCATATTTCTTTGCATTTGTAAACCATTATATCATGAAATTTTGAAATAGATTCTTTAATAGTAATAATAATCCAAAAGAATTTAATATAATTAATGCTCTGTCTTCCCATATTGCAGCAACAATTAACCAACCTGTAACTCCAATAATTGAAAGAATTAAATCATAGAAATGAAATCCTTCTATTCCTCTCATTGACATTGCAATAAGAATGAATATACTAGCTACCCATTTAATATACCAATCTGGTGTATATTTAGGTGTAGCTGATTTAAACCATCGCTTAGAATTTTTTATCTCTTCTAGAGAAACTTGATCTTTAGATAAAGTCATATATTACTCCTGCTTCATCAAACATTGAATGAGTTTCTAAAATTGCTACCTTCCATCTATCTGGAATTGATTCAATTCCATTTTTAGGACTTACTACTCTCTCAATTCCTACTTGAATTATTCCTTTTGCACACTCGTTACACACGGGAAGTCCGTGTACGTACAACGTGCTACCATCAAGCTTAGCTCCATTATATCCTGCATTGTATATGCAATTCATTTCTGCATGAACAACATATCGATATTTAATTTCTCTATTTTCTAATCTAGTCTCTGATTCGGTTACACCCCTAGGGAATCCATTATATCCTTGTGCGAGTACTTGCCCGCGCTCGCCTATCGCGACCGCGCCTACGCCCGTGCTTGGGTCTTTTGACCATCCTGCAAAAAACTTTGCAAGATCTAAATATTTTTCATCATATTTATTCATAACCATCCCAATTTAAATCTGTTACTCTTCTTTGTTCTTCTCTAAAATCCTGGCTCATTACTCCTTGCCAAATGGAATGATTAACTTGTCTTTGTCTCATAGGATCATTTCTTATTTCGTCTGTCTTTAATGGATGTTTATCTCTATCTAATATTAACTTAGGAACAATATCTTTAAACTCAGATTTTAATCTTTTCTTTTCTCCATTTCTTTCTTCATACGGAGTATTTAATCCATGTTTAATAACACTTGGAGCTAAGAAAGGAGCTCGTAATTCTACTGTAGATCTCATCATTGTTCTATCTAATTTAGGTAAATGATAGAAAGGCAATTCACAAAATACATCGCTATATTGAGAATCATATTCTTTAGCCCTAGTATAACCACCAAACAATTCATCTGCTCCATCACCAGTTAGAACATTAAAAAATCCTAATTCTCTAAGTGCTTGAGCCATAGCTATTTGAGGTCTAACTGATCCTAGATCTACTGGACTCTGGTGAACTTCTATTGCATAGGTATTAGATACATCTTCTAAATTAACTTCTATTAAATTACAATTTAGAAGATTTACATAATCGTTTTCGTGGTTATTAACATGAATAGCTGTTATATCTAATTCTTGATCAATAGCTAATTGATATATAATTGTCGAATCTAATCCACCACTTAATAATATAGCTGCTTCTCTAAATCCACCTAGTCTCAATTTAACTGATTTAGATAGATCATCATAGAGATTAGTATATTCAACTTGATCCCAATTCCAATATGGAAATTCTTCTCCTTGATAAACATAATGCCCAGGTTTTACTTGTTTAATTTCATTCCAAGGTGTTCCACCTGTAGGATCATATCCCCATTTACTTACATTAGAATGGAATAAATGATTAGGTGTAACTGAACCATATTGTTTTAAAACTTCAGGTTCTGAAGCTATAGCTGTTACATCTGTTCGATAATAGACTGGTTTAATACTAAGAAAATCTGTATATACTAATGGTTCATCCCTTAAAAAAGTAATAAAGGACCAAAACCCATCAAACTGATGAACTAAATTTTCAAATTCTCCCCAATAATTTAAATGATGTATCATATGAGCATCACTCTTAAAACTACCATCAGCAAAATCTTTATAGTTAAATACCTCACCAACAAACATTGACGGGGCTTCATCTTTAGATTGAATAGGTTGAATAGCTACTTCTGGATCTGGATCAATCATTGGTAAAGCAATATGAACTAAGTCATAATTCTTCCATTGCTTATATCCTTTATAAGCTGATAATCCACGATAAGCCATTTGATCTATCGCCAATATATTATTAACTGAAGTTTCAGTTCGATCAGCTATTAAAAATCCACACATAATTTATCCAAACTATATTTATCTATCATAAAACAATGTAAAGAAGTAGAGCTAAAATGTAATGTTCCTGGTATAATACCATTGAATTCTGCTTCCCTTATTAACCATATTGCTAGACGATTAGCAAAATATAAATCATTATGTAAATGTCGCATAACATCACATGATCGCATATGATAAGAACAATGTAATTTTTCTCCTCTTAACATAAAATGCCATCCGAATGTACATGGTACACGTTCGCCTAGGAACGCGGCCGTAAGGTCTTCTGGAAACCATATTGGAATATAACACTGCCTAGTAGTAGGTTCTTTCTTAAGAAGTTCTACTGCAGTATTTAAATTAGCTATATTAAACCTTATCCCTTCTTTAATAATTCCTCTTTCAGCTTTATCTCCATTATTTTGCCACATTCTTTCTGGATAGGAATGAGAAAAAGCCTCATCCATTAAATATTTATTTGTATCTTTTAACCAATGTACATGTGAAGGCGGAGGATTATAAGGTATACCACTTACTCGTTCTTCGAAATGTTCATCAGCCCACGGTTGTGTAGCTTGAAGAAGATCTGAAGCTTCATCGACTGAATTAGACATTGGAACAACTAAATCAGCATGAAGTATTTCTAAGAAAGATGGATGATTAGTATCACCTTGCCATCTTTCTGTTTCTATTTCATATCCTTGTTCTAGTAATTTTTTTCTTAGTAGATATAATCCTTCTTTAAGATCCTTAGCTCTCATTCACTTTCCTATTAAAAATATCCTTTGTTTCATCTTGACCGTCAATATCACCATCGAGATAAGCACCAAAGAATGAAGCATAATTAATTAAATCTACTGCAGAATCTTCTAGAGATTCAAAGTTTTCGGAATGATCTTCATTATTTTCCATTGCATCTAAGATTGATTGCATTCGCAATACTTTACCGATCATAATATCCAGAATGGTATTTACACCACGTGGATAGTAATCAGCTTGTCTTACTCTAGATGCTGGATTTTGATAATCATTTCCTTTTTTGGTTTGGAGCTCAGCGGCTCGCTTTAATATTTGTAAAGGTTTCATAATGTATATTATACCATAGTTTTGATGAAAAGTAAACCCCTAATATTTTTCGAGGACTGTACCTGTTTGATATAAAGGGATTTTAACGTCTGGATATCTCTTAGGATATGTATTCATAAACAATGTAGCAGGTAAGTGCTTATGAATAAATGTTCCATAATATTTTACTGGGGCTGATTGCATTACATATTTAGCTATCATTTTATGTAAAAGATAAGCCTTTTTATTTTGAGTAGGATCTTTGATAATTGTAACAAATTTTCCTCCTGGTCTAAGTTTCTCTATAGCCTTAGAATAAATACAACCTATTGTTTTCCAATATTCTTTTCCTTTAAGAACTCCTACATTTTTATCTTTTTGATATTGAATAATAGCTCCTCGTCCTGTAGAAGTATATCCTCTTTCAGGAGCATCACTTTGACCTCCACCTAATACTGGATAAGGTGTACCATTAATTATTAGATCAAAAAGTTCATCCCCTAAATGCCCGTGATCATTTAAAAGAAGATCAAGTTCTCTTGCATCTCCTTCTATTACATTAGAATTTCCTGTTGCTGTTCCTCTTTGAATTTGAGCTCTTACTGTTCTTTTAGTAATTTCTGCAAATTCTAATTCTATACCTACTCCATTTCGATCATTATTAATAGCTTCTACTACAGCTGTTCCTGTTCCAACAGTTGGATCAAATACAGTATCTCCTGGTTTAGTTAAGTTCTGAATAGCCCAACGATAACCTGACCAGTGACCAGGACAGATATGTTTATCAAAACCTCCTTCTGGTTTTTCATCTGGAAAGTAATAATTGTTTCTAGTGTACTGAGTATAGTATTGATCTGTTGGGGTGTGATATATTTCACCAAGGAAATTATCTTGACAAAGATCACACGTGCAGTGATAATCTTCTGGTATTTCTGCCCTGCTATATAACTTATCGTTAGGTTCTAGGGACTTGATCGTATTGGTTTTTATCATAATTATATTTAAAATAAGAGTCAAAAGTATAAACATCTTCTGTTCTCATAAACATGACAACGTGTGGATATTTAGTTTTTCGGGATTCTAGTTTTAGGATGTGTTCAAATTTTGTTTGAGGATAATTATATCTAAATGTTTTAATCTCTACTTCTATATCCTGAGGAGATATAACATCGTGCCACATTCTAGGGTTATCACGATACCCATGTTCTTGTATTAGATATTGTTCTGCGACTAAACCGTTTTCACAGTCTCTTTGGATATCCTCAAAAGTTCTATGTCGACCTTGTAGTGAATCTCTAGCTACTCCACCATCTATTATACCTTTGGTGATTCGAATAGCTTCTTCTGTAATTCGTTTTTTGCTTTCTTCAGTTAAATCATTTCTAGAAAATTCAACTTCACATAACTCATTTATATTCATAATGTATATTATACCATAATTTATTCGGGTTGTAAACCTCTTTGTGCTAATCTTTGCCTATTAGCCATATGTCCTTCCTGAACTTCAGTTTTAGATTGACCTTTATAGGCTACTGCATGATTTTCTTCTACTAAGAGTTGATTGATATTAACATCTTTAATAAAAAATTCTCCAAGTATTCTACCATATTTGTCTGGCTTTGATGTACGTAATTTATATTTCTTTCCTTTCTCTAGATGAGATTTAAGGAAAGCACTAGCTAACTTTCCATAATACTTTTCGGTCAGGTCTCTTGTCCTTGACTCAGGTGTATCTATTCCTAATAATCTTATTCTTTTTTTATTTGAAGTAAGCCCAAATCCTAAATCTATATCAACATCGACTGTATCTCCGTCTACTACCCTTAGGATTTTTGCCTTGTATACTCTTTCCATTATGCTTCCTCTTTATTTTTTTCCCATACTGTACCCTTTCGCCAATCTTTATCGGGACCTTTTAAAACTTTTTCTTTTATAGAACCTTCTTCTATTTCTTCTATAATATCAGATTCGAATGCTCCACTATAGTCCATTTCTTCATCTTTAATACCTACCATTAATTCATCAATAGCTTTTACAGCTTCAAGATTTTTTGCTGCTTCTATATCGTCTGATTCATCGAATTCGGTAGGGTGAATTGGACCACCTTCATCTACCATATTATTGATAGGTTCTAGGTCATCCATTAATTCTTCTGATACTGATTTTTTTTCTTCTGTCATATTATCTATTTATAAAAGATATGGGTTTCTATTTGAACTAATCTTTCTAAATGATCAGACCAATAAGGATCACTATAATCTGCATGATAAAATAATGCTCCATTTGTTACATCAATTTCATTAGACATAGCTATATCTGCTATTCGAAATGATTCTAATAATGTTACAGAATCCTTTGGTTCATCTGGTCGACCATCACAAAACCAAGAAAATTGACATTGTCCTCTAACAGGTACTAGTTCACCAGTTCTCCAGCTCTCTTTATATTTTTTAGTTTGTTTAACAACTTCACAAATAGTATCTGGAAATTGTGGGCTATCCACTCGATTAAGAACTACATTAGCTACTGCTAATTTACCACTAAAAGGCTGATTGCCAGCTTCAAAATAAATGTTTTGAGCTAAACAGGTTTTTTGTCTATCTTCGCCAAGAGCAAAAGCTTTTGATGTCAATAATAAAATAGCTATTACTAATGCTACTCCTAATAGTTTATCAAAGAGATTTAAATTTTTTAATTTTCTCATGTGCATAAATCCATATTACAAATACAATCACCGCATATTTCATCTGGTTTTTCTTTTGGTTCTACAGGAACTTCTTGGGTTGCAAATCTCTTATTAAAGAAATCACTCTCCCAATCATATTCTTCCCAAGCTGTACAGCCTACTACAAATACTATTAATGTTAATATAATATATTTCATTACCATTTCTCCAAGGGTATTTTAAAAGGGTTTTCATAATCATGTGGTTTACTTATATTTAATATTGGTGGTCTTTTTTCTTTACCGACCCATATAAAATGATGTGCTACCATTATTGGAGTAGGATTAGTATACCAAGCTAGTATTTCTTTCTCTGATCCTAATACTCCATTTTCAGCATAACGCTCTATGTCTTCTTCAGAAGGTGCTACTAGATATTCTATTTTACCATTAATATCTTTACATGATGCGTATATAAATGTGTTCATTTCTTTATATACCCATCGTACCACGATTTAATAGAATTAATTGGCCATTGACCATAATGTCCTTCAGGTTGTGTTTGTAAGTAGCGAGCATCCATATAACTAATTGATTTTGCTAGCTCAACAAAGTTTTCAAATTTCTCATTCGGTTGTTCAAATATAGTAGTTGTTTCTTCTTGTGCTTTTCTCCAGAATGGCGTATCATATATAGATCCTTCTTTATAATGCCATAAAATAAATGTGTGTATCTCATGAATCATTTTATCAATTATAGATGTTAAATCATTTACTGCAGAAACATCCCTTGCTAAATTTGCTTTCTGTGATAAAGATGGATCATAAAAAGTAGCCCAATTAAAAAGATTACTAGCTACATCTAGGTATAATTTTACTGCAGTAGATTCCATCGGTTCAAGAAATGCTAATCTATTACCATTTAATATTATTTTTCGTCCATTGGAATCTATTCGTATAGGTTCTTTTGCCTTATATGATTCAAATGGTAAATTAATTGTTTCTTCTGAATGTTCAAAATGTCCACTATAAGATCCTGAAGCTTCTGGAAATGTTTCTCTAAAATTCATTTTAGCAATTTCTAGTGGAGTAATATCTTTATTATACAAATATCCATAAGAAGTAGTTTCTGTAGTATTTGGAATTATAAATGTCCATCCATCAGGTGTTGCTACGTTTCTAGTCCAAAGTTGAGGATCAGCCGGGTTTGGTCCTACTGCTAATAAGACAGAATTTACTGGACAGTATAATGATTCATATTTAATATTATCCTTACCAGTATTACCTCTACAATCAAAAATAACAGGAGCATCTATTGTATTAATATCAACACTTCCTTCTCTAACACTAAACAATCCAGAATTTAATATATATTTCTGTAAATATTTTGGATCACTTTGTATTGCAATAAGATTATAAGGAAAGGGATTGTAAATCTTCTTCTTATTAAAATTTTCATATAAAAGACCTAATTTTGGTGTAGCTTTTATTTCATTATGATACCAATCAGTACCACACGCATCCCATAATAATTGAGTTACGTCTAATGTTGTAGCTTGACCCACTGGAAATGTTTCAATTTCTGGGTCATGTATTAGTTCTATTTCAATATTTGGATTGTTTCGAGTATAATATCCATACTGTAACGCTGTCCATACACCAGCATTTCCACTACCTACAATTACAATTTTCATTTCACTTCTTTTTGATCTTCTTCTTCGATTGGATTATCATAATAATCATGTGTTCCAGCTCTATAGCGAGCTTTCTTTTCTGAAACCATAACAGTACTTTCCCATGCAAGCCATCCTGCACCTATTGTTACGAATATGATAAACAGTGTATTAAAAAATTCCATTATATCTCCTCACTCTTTATAAAATTAAAATTAAAAACTATTCTCTCGGGAGTATCAGTTTGTCCAATTGCTCTATGACGAGTATTTGTAGGAAACATCACTAATCTATTTCTTACAGAATCAATTCTTTGATCTTCGAATTCTGTAGCTCCATTATTTGTATTTAAATAAAAGATAGCAGTTGTTATTTTTTCTTTATTTAAATCTTCATCTAAATCTGTATGAAAATCTGATATGCTTGGGGTTTCTTGTCTGATTAATAAATTAATATGTATCCTAACTAAAGTAATATAATTTATATAATTCTTAAAAATCTTAATTAAAGGATTATATAAATCTGATTTGGGTGTATCATCAGAATATACTATATGCCCAAACCAAGATCCATCATCTGCTCCCGTTACTTGTTCTTTATGGAAATACCACGGGAAATTATTATGGACAAGTTGATCTAACTCGTTCAAATCTTTCTTGAATAAAAAATTATCTTTTATTTCCATTTCTTTTGGTGGAGCTGAGAGGGATCGAACCTCCGACCTACTGGATGCAAACCAGTCGCTCTCCCAGCTGAGCTACAGCCCCTATATATTTTTCCTAAAAACAAATTCAATTGCTCTTTCCGCCTCTCTATTAATTGGTCTTTTCTCATACCAATTGCCGGTATCAGCATCGAGATCTCTTATTAAAAATTCTATTTCTTTTGAAGTAATAGGATAACCTTTACTTATAGCATTACCTGCAATTGATACCATTAATTGATACATTGCATAATACCAACCTTCATTTAAGGCTTTATATTCTTGTATTCTTTTTTGATTAACAAACGGACAATCTTTATATCCTGTCCAAGCTATGTTTGTATTATTTAACTGAGCTTTTCTATGATCCATCAATCCTTGTTTGATGGCAGCTGGAAGACGATCGTAAAAGCTTTCAGCTGGTAGAGCGTATTTGTGTCGTACCATGAGGTCATCTGGGTCCATAACTTCTCCATCATGGGAGAAGATGAAGTTGAAACTGTTTCTGTACTGAGATGGTACGTAATACATTCTGGATAAGTCTTTGGTTTGGGCATCTGCGATACCTCCTATTTCTTTATTTAAAGCATACCAAAAGTGCTTTATATTATCTTTTTCCACCCATTTGGTTAATGGGAATACTAATCTAAACTTTGGATGTTCTACACTAGAACTTGCTGTTGAATAACACACATATTTGTATTGCATATATTTTGATTCAATCTCTTTCATATCTCCAGAGAAGTTATCAACATCAATAATACCAAAACCGCCCCAAGCTGTAACATTATCATTTGCTCGTCTTGAATCTTCATATACTGCAGGACTAATAAGGGGAGCAGCTGATTTTGTTTGATATTTATTTCCTTCTGCTAATCTATAGAGAACAGATTCAAACTCATTAAAAGAGTCATAATCCATTCTTTTTACAGTTGAGCTATCGTATATGCTATCAAATATTGTCAGTGAGATTCCCATGGTTTCCGTCATGTGAAGGATTTTCCCATCCTTCGGGTTTCATTAAATCTGGTAATCCTAAAGGATTAGGTCTTTCAGGTTTAGTACCAGGTTCTTTTGCCATATTAGCTTTGTGAACTACATCCCAGGCTTTTTCAACATCTACTCCAAATGCGAGTAATGTACCTATTGCAATAACACATATATCAATATGACCATCAATTAATTCTTCTGGGTCTGCGCACGCGAACGCGTGATTTGTTTCTAACCATTCTTCTTTTAAAAAATCCATTCTGAATCGTAAAAATTCGAACAGTTTATCTTTGTTAGCAGGATCTTGCATCCATTCTTGAACACCGAATTTCTCCTGCATATCTCTTATATCTTGTGGCCAATTATTATACATTATGAATGTATTACCCCTTTTGGTGGCATTGTAATACCACTTCTTGCTGATTTAAATTGATCTATTAAACTTTCAATAGGATCAATTATAAACATAATATCTTCCTTTCTTAGAATTAATCCATCTTTAGCTCTAGTGTAAGGCATCCAGGGCATAAAGCCTATTTTACCTTCACCGGCTGGAATCATTACAATAGCATCATATACTATAACCGTATTATTAAGATCATGCATAATTTCTGCTATGATTTCTTCACCTGATGTTAATCTAAGGAGTTTGATTTGTTTTACTTTTTTACTTTTTTTACTCATATAGCCTCCATTATACCATAAATTTACTCATTTGTAAACCCCTAATTTTATCCAAAGAATTCTTCCAATGTACTTATTTCTATAGATGACCATCCGATTGCATTTAAAATAGGATCAACTGCATCAAGAAAAGACTTTTTAAATTGTAGTTCATAATCTATATATCGATGCAATCCAAACTCTTTTGGAAGGTAATCTGGAAATGCTATTACATTTTCTTTTATTGGATTAGGGGTTCGAAGATATAAGAATTTAACTTTATCTCCATTTCTAAGATTAGGATATTGAGTTAATCCTAGATCTTTTCTTTTTAAATTATAGAGAAGAGAACCACGAACATGTATCGGAGTACCTTTTCTATATATTGTTTGACTGTCAGAGAATCCAGTTATATTGTTAGCTCCTCGAGGGAAAGCAATCTCATCTGGTCGAAGAGTAAAGAAGTGAGTTTTGAATTGATCAATCGCTTCTTGTACTTCTTTTTCACTTTTAGATATAATAACTTTAAATATATTTTTTAAAGCATCTCTGCATGCTTCTGGAGTAGAGCTTTTATTAGCTTCAACTCCTACTGTTTTAATTTTAGGAGTTTTAAGTCTAACCCCTTCATTGTCTAATACATTTAGAATATATCTTTTTTTAGCTAAATATATTCCTCTATCAGCAATAACCTCTCGGCTCATATGCATTTTATTTTCTATTCCACCATATCTTTGAAATAGATTTTCATAGCAATCTACAAATACATTTTCTAATTCTTTACAAGCTTTGTCTAGGAAGTCCACAGGCTTATCCGTATTTACACGTTTAACCAGGGGACCCAGACCAATATATAAGGAATCTGTATCGATTGCTAAGACGTAGTCTGAGGAGCTCTGAAGGACCTTATTTAAGTACCTATTAATAGATTGTTCACCCCAACGGATAATTAATTGTCCGGATAAGGTGATTGCTTCGGCGATTCGTTGATCAAAATATCTAAAGTATCTATTACCAAGAGCACCATATAAACTATTAAGTAGAATTTTAAGAGCCATTTGTCTATTCTCTGCAACAGATATATCTCTTTCAATCCTATATATTTCTTGTTTATCTTCTGGATCTACTTTTTGTAAAGCTCGTTGAGCTTTGATTTGTTCTTTCTTAACTCCTACTCTTTCATTAAATATCTCTTCAACAATCCTAGGAAGTACTCCCTGTTTCTCAGTATGAAAATATTGTCCATTTGCACATAATCCATATCCATCTTTATATACTTGTTGTTTACCTTCAAGCATAGAATCTACATTTACATCTACTGTTTTACCACTTGCGATTGTTTCAGGTGACATATTATATTGCATAATTAAAGAAGGATATAGGCTACTTAAGTCAAATGATACCACATGATCATGCATACCTACCTGAGGTTCTTTTACATATCCTCCGGCATAACTTGTTTTAATTTTATCTGTTGGGAATGGAACTATTACATTATCTTGAATAAGATCTCTATAAATGATTGTATCCCAAATTGCTGTAGTTCCAAATACATCCGGATAGTTAACTCCTCCCCGATATGCTATAGTAAGAGCAAGAGTAATTAATCCCATTTTATCTTCAAGACGATCTACTAGTTCAACATCTCGAATATTATAATCAATAAACTTTTGGTGATCATCTTCATAGAGTTTGTTAAGTGAACCGTGTTCTTCATAAGATAATTTCTTTTCGCCAAGTACTACATAAGCAATATGATTAAGTGCATATGATTCTTGCTGAGTATATGCATACCCAAACTTCTTGAATATCTCCATATAATCCATATGAGATATACCTTGGAAATCATAAGTTTGATCTCTGTTCATAGACTTATAAGCTATTCGAACAGTTTTCTCTTCTACTGTACCCCAAGGGGATAATTTTTTAATGTTTTGTTCGCCTAAGTCTGGGCCAAATACTCTAGTAATTCGATTAACCAAATAAGGTATATCAAAGAACTTACTATTCCATCCAGTAATAACATCTGGAGTATTAGAAGGTAATGACCAATGATTAATAAAATCAACTAACAATTCTTTCTCATCAGAACATTTTTTATAAACCACTCGGTTAGTTTTCATAAGAGATTTAGATACATCATAATCTCCTAATCCCCAAACATAGTATGTGTGATCAATATTGTTCTTTAAACAAATAGCTGTGACAGGTTTTAGAGCTTCTTTTGGCTCAGGAAATCCCCCATCAGATTGTACCTCAATATCTATTGTGGTTACATTAATTTTAGATCGATCGAATTCTATATGCCCAGGAAATAGATCATTAATTAGGCATGATTGATATCTGGTATTACCAAATATAAGTCGACCAGCTACTTGATTGTTCTGGGTGATCCATTCTTTTGCTTCTCTCATGGATTCGAATTTAACTGGCGCAACAGGTGTTCCGTCCAGAGAACGCCATTTGGTAGCTTTGGATGTTCCTACATAAAGTGTAGGTTTGTATTTGATTTTCTTTTGGACTCGTTTACCATTTTCTATACCTCTGTAAAGAAGCATATTTCCATAACGAGCAACATTAGTGTAAAAATTCATATTCTAGTGTATATTATACCACAGTTTCAGTCAATTGTAAACCATTATTTAAAAGGTAGGGGGAAAATAAATCCCCCTATCTTAATTCAAGATCAGTTTATTTTGATCTTTTGAGGACGCTTTTCTTCTGGAATGTCTACTCGTAGATTAACTACAAGAACGCCATTCGCTAGATCAGCATCATCTACTACAACATACTCAGCGAGCCTAAAGCTCTTTGAGAATTTGCGAGATGATATACCTTTGTGTGCGTAATTACGCTCATCCTCGGTCTTAGAACCAGAGATGGTTAATGTTCCATCTTTAAGTTCTACCTCAACATCGTCTTTACTGAATCCAGCGACAGCCATTTCAATACTGAAATGCTCATCGTCTAGTTTGACAATGTTATGAGGTGGATAGTTATCCTGACCTGGAGTACCTGAAGTAAGTCTCTCGAGCTCTGAGAACAGAGGTTCGAAACCTACAAATAGTGAACGTGGATACGCTAAACTAAGATTTCTAGTCATCATCTTTTCCTCCTATTTTATAGCAAGGTTAATGAGGCCCACACCGTGTGGCACCTCTCGTATAGTATTTATACGGGTTTTGGTCCGTCTTTTGAAGGACTATTACCTATATTATACTTTGGACATAATTCCCACATATGTTTGTCTTTATAAGATATTACCTTAATCTGACGAAGTGGTGCTATATCCTTTGCTGAATCAGGGTTAAGTATTGTAACTAATCCCCAATCAGCCAACAGAGTTGTAATTGTATTACGTCTCTGAAGATCGTTCTCTACTAGATTCGAGGGTTTCCCGTCTAATAGAAATAATTCTTTAAAATGTACAATGAAATATCTTCCTTGTTTATGTAAGATATGACACGATTGAAATAGTTTGTTATCCTTTCTGGATGCTACACCGATACGTGTTAATGTTTCTCTTACCTTAAGAAAGTCATCTGGTTCACTTAATGTAATCTCTAACATATCATTTGGAGACCAATCATTAATCTGTTTTTGTTCTTCCACCTTTATAAATCCTTTTTCTCAAATCTTCAATTTGCTTATTATTTAATAATGATAAAATAGATTTAGCTTTTTCATCGCTATATCCATAATATTCTTTAACAATATCGATACTTTGTATCTCAGTGGGTTTAAACCATTTAGAAAATCGATTTCGTTTCTTAATTATATTTATAAAAAAATCAAATTGAAGACGCGCTGGTAGGTGGTGACGCTGGTTCATTTCATTAGCATATAATACTGTATCTGGGAAATAAGAAAGAGATCTATTAACTATGAAAGGCTGATACTCTGCTTCAGCTATATCATCTACCATTATATCTTTTTTGGTAGTATTAATTGCCTTTACATAATCAAATGGATTCATTAGTTTGTTCTCAGATATCCGTATTTAATAAGCTTATCTTGTTCTTCTATAGCATCAGTTAAAGAAACAATCTTTTCCATAGACCAATTCCTTCCAACAGTTTGCCAAGAATTACCTAGGAATGATTCTCTTATCCTTATCTTATCTTTATCATGTTCAGAAACTGTAAAGATGACAGAATGACCTTCATTTTCAAAAGATCCTGTTAATGCTATTCCTGTTATTTTTCCTTTTATTGCTTTCATAAATTTATCCTCAATACTCCTGCGCAGCTTACAAAAGATAATATCACACTTAATATGAATATTATTTTGACTGCTTTATTTGTTGTGTTTTCTGACATATGCTTTAGCCTCTAGTTCTTTATTAAAAATTCTTTCATATACTATATTTTTTGATTCATCTAGAGCTATTACCCTATATCTTATTTCTTGTGCGTCGTAATATACCGGATGATATGTATATTTCATTTAAATTTTACCTGCGACATTATTTCTGTCAAGCAGGCAACTAAGTTTAATTCGTGATCAGCAACAAATGCATTTTTGTATTGATAATCTCCTAGGATTAATACTAATTGTGGGATAGATTGTGATTCAACATAGTCTGTCATATTATCATATATTTTTCTAAACAAAGCTGCTGGTTCTGAATCTAAGTTATCAGCAACCCATTGTCTCATACTTTTGAAGTCTTTTCCTTTTAATAACCTCATCAAATCAGCAATTGCTATCTCGTTTAATTGAACTAGTATACCACTATCTATTGATCCATTAGTACTATACCTTTGTAATTCATTTAATACTCTACGCCAATCTGGCATATGTTTCATTAACAATTCAGCTAATACATTCTTTTCGTATTTAATCTTTTCCTCTTCTAGAATGAATTCACATCTTTCCATGAACTCAACCAATAGCGGAGGCATATCCTTTTTCGCTATATTAAATTCTATAACTGAACACCTAGAATGTAAGGGTTCTATAATTCGGTTTTTGAAATTGCAGGTTAGAATAAACCTACAGTTAGCACTAAACTCTTCTATAAAGGCTCTTAATGCTGGTTGTGTGGATTGGGGATTTAAGTAATCTGCTTCATCTAGAATAACTACTTTATATCCACCTTGGAGAGAAATAGTACTAGCAAATCTTTTAATCTTGGTTCGAAGTGTATCAATACCAGATTCTTCTGATCCATTAACTATAAGAAAGTCTAGACCAAGCTCATTGCATAAAGCTTTTGCTACTGTTGTTTTACCAGTACCGGGCGTCCCGGTGAGAAGCATATTGTGAAGTTCACCTCCGTTAACAATATCTTCAAAAGTTGATTTTAGTTCTGGTGGTAAAATACAATCGTCAATTCGCGGTGGTCTATACTTTTCGACCCATAAAAATTCATTTTTGTTCATAATATAATCTATAATAAAGTTAGGTGGGGAGCTACCCCACCGTTAAGCTTTAGGAATCATCGGACTCGTCTGAGCCGTTTCCAACAGTTTCTACTTCTTCAGCCACTTCTGGTACTGCGCCTTCTGGTGCAGGTTCATCAGTAGGTTGATTAGCCTTTAAAAAGGTAACCAATCTAGTCCTAAGAGCTCCAACTGTTTCCAGTTCTACTCCTTCGAACGCACCACGTCTAGAACAGATGTCAACCACCTGTACACTAGTTGCGATGTCTTGAAGCGAAAGTTGAGGTGCTTCCTGTGTTTCTACTGCGTCATTCATAAGTTCCTCCTATGCATAGTAGACTATTATTAATAAGACCCATAATCGGCATCTTATATAATATCCTCATAACCAATCAATGATATATGAGAATCTTTCAACATGTATTTATACATGAAATTCACTCCCTTTTTCCAATGCTATAAAATAGTTTATTGGATAAGTAGAAGATGTCCAGTGAGATATAAGTTTTGAACTTATGTTCACATAGTAATCTCCTGGGAGAAGTTTTAAGTTCGGTATATTAAAAATAAATTTAAAATCATTAGTGCAAGAATTAGCATTGTCCAATACTAAAGAAAAAGCATTTGAAGACATATCATTCACATCATAAACTTCAGCTCGTACAGTACCTTTAATTCCACATATAACTAATTCGGAATGTCCTAGGACTGCAGAAGCTTTTCTAATTTGATTGATATGATCTTCACTAATATTAATAGAAAGTTCTGGATCTGGCATTGTGATTTCTTTTGTTGGAGTAGTAAGTATATCTTTCTCAGAATAATAATAATTAACTCGAGAAACATCGGCATACTTAATAACTACTCTTTCTACACCAAAATCTAAATCTGGGGTTTGAATTAAACCAATCACTTGTAAGAATTCGTTAAGATCATAGATCCCAAATTCAACTGGAAAGGTCTCCGGAACGTGTGCTTCGGCCATAATATTTTTGGCTTCTGCAATCGTTTTTAAATCTTGTCCAGGACTAATCAAAATATTAGGATTAATCGAGGCAAAATTTTGTAACACATCAAGTGTTTCGTTTGAAATATTCATAATGTATATTATACCATAGTTTTTGTCGAAAGTAAATCTTTATTTTTCGTGTTCGGTATCGTGGACGTGTAATGCCATTATAGCATAGTGCAATACCTTCATCAGATCCTTTCTATTATATCCGTCCTTTTTGCCGTATCGTTGAGCATACTTTAATATGTTCCCGATACAAAATCCTTCACCATGACCACCATCCATAATAAATTCAGTTGCCTGAAACTTATCTCTTGCATAATGTTCATCATATGTAGAATCTATATACGATGAGAGCTCTTTGCAGAGCTCACCTTCGTTAAATTTGTATTTAATCGTCATCTATAATCGTATTATCCTCTTCTCCATCAAAGAATTCTGGTGTTGCCTCATCTAGATGAGCTCCTGAATCGACCTTAGTATAAAGATCTAGGAAAGCTTCTTTTGTATCCTCATCGAATCTAGCGATGCAGAGGTTGATAGCTTTCATCTTGTTGTTAAAGATAGTAAAGCTTTGAACGATGTGGCAAAGCCTACGGGTTGAGATAATCTCATCAACTCCATCATCGTAGAAAGTTTTTCTAATAATATCAGCCCAATCAACTAGCTTATCCATAAATTCGGTATCAATTTCAGTACCAAATTTTTCGAAGTGCTTAGCTAAGATTTTCTTTTCAGTAGCTGGGCTAGCGAATTTTTGATCTACACTAATGGTAAATCTTTCTAAGAAAGCTTCATCGATTATAGAAGCTGCGGTATATCGTCCATCTTCTGAACCTTTACCTTTAGTATTAGCAGTAGCTAAAACGTTGAAACCTGGAGCGGGAGATATAACTTCACCAGTCTTTTTGACTAGTACTGGTTTGCCTTCAAGGATACCTTGTAAGCACATAATCTTGTTTGTAGCCCTATCAATCTCATCGAGAAGAAGGATAGCTCCATTTTCCATTGCTTTTAGCACTGGACCTTTGGCGAATACTGTTTCACCATTAATTAGTCTGAATCCTCCGAGAAGATCATCTTCATCGGTTTCAGGGTTAATTTGAACCCTAATGAATTCGCGTCCGAGCTGCGCGCACGCCTGTTCGACCATAAATGTTTTTCCGTTACCGGACATACCAGCTACGTAAACTGGATAAAACATTTCTGATTTAATAACTTTTTTAATGTCTGCGTGTGAGCCCCAAGCTACGTAAGTTGGGTCAACTGTTGCAAAAGTTTTTTCCTTATTAACAATTGATTGTGGTGCCATTGCAACCTCAGCGGTCGGTAGAGGGATTATCTCTGCTTCTCTAATAGGTTTTACTAGGTGAGCTAGATCGTAGTAACCGATCCTGACCCTGTCTTTTGCGTTGCAAAGTCCAATCCAGTCAGACTTTTTATACCCTAATGAGTCACCAGCGTCCTTGATTGCTGATGTTTTAAACTCGGTCGTATCCGGAAATCTTCGGGAAAGCTCCTCGAGGATCTTCTGTGTGGATATTTTCACTTTATTCATAATTTATTCCTTATCAAATTAATTTTGTTTATAGGTCCATTATACCATAGGTAGATCTAAATGTAAACCCCTTTTTTGAACTTTTTTCAATTTATTTTGCATTATGCAACTGCCTTACCAAAGTTCGTGAGTAAGACTTTATTCTTTTTCTTAGAAGCTGAGAACTTTTTAAATCCAGCTCGAATTTGAGCAGTTGAAGCATCTTCTTTAACTTCGAATTCATCTTCTGTAGCTTTTAATTTTTTGCCTCCCTTAACGAGATAAAATTCATCATATCCTACCGCGTTCTTAAGAGAAACACATTTGTTCTTTCTATATTCTTTATTAGGTTCTCTCATATCCCAGATATCAGCTTCATGAAGTTTGCTTTTGAAATCCCATGTTCTATCTGATACAAAGAAACCAATTGTTGTGCAAGCATATCTCTTAGAGATACTTTTTAATAATTCGTGTGTAGATCTACGGGGATCACTAGATATTTCTAAAAGTTTTCCTTCGATATGAATTCTATATTTCCATCTATCAAGTTTTAATCCCTCTTTCCGTGGATCTAAACCTTTATTCTTATATTTTGAATAATCTTCATATTCTCTTAAACCATTTGAATCCCCATCTGATAAAACAACCAAATTCATTTTATCAACCGCATGCTTCATTTTGAATTTCTTGACTAATGTATGAGCTATAACTAGAGATTGATTTAAAGGAGTAGATCCCCATTTTTCCATTTTCCCTGTTACTGCATAATCATCCCAGTAATTCCTATCATAATAATAATTCCCTCTGGATTCAACTGCAAGTTTTTTCATATAAAGCCCTTCAAGAGCTTGATTGTATTCTCTTTTCTTTAAAGAAGAAGAGATTAATAAAGGCAAACAAACATTACTTATTTCTAGATCTCCATCTACTAATAAAGGTCGACCTCGGCTATTAATAAGATCACGATTTCCTGTAGTGAAAGCATATACGTCAAATGGTATGTTAACCATTTTGCAAAATGTAACTAAGTGAAGTAATTGATCAATTACTTGGCCCAAAGTACCACTCATAGATCCAGAATAATCAATTAACATAATCATCCCATGATTTTTAGCATTAGCTAATTTAGTAACTCGAGCAAAAATGTCTTCATTATATTTGTAAGAATAAACTTTGTTAACGTCAAGTGTACCTGATTTAGCTGTTTGAGCTCTTTGCCATTGATATCCTGCTTTTCTCATTTCAAATTCTTTTACTGCAAAGTTTGAAGCTCTTTTAACATTAGCTATGTATTCTCCATATCCTTCCATAATTCCACTTTTAGCAGGATCAAAATCATAAGATTCCATTACTTTTTGTCTAGATTCGTGAACTTCTTTAAAAGGAAATAATACATGATCTATAAGCTTTTTGGAAGGTCCTCTCATATATACAGGTTGTTTTCCATTTTCATCTTCTTCGAGTAAAGTTCGTTCTGCCTCGCGATGGTTTTCATCGGTGATAGAAATATCCTCTTCACCTTCACCTTTATCTTTAGTTCCATTTTCATTAGAATCCTCCTCCGTGGATGGGGTATCTGCTTCGTCGCTCTCTGAGCTAGAATTATTGGTCTCTGTGCGATCGTCAGATTTATCCCCATCCTCAGATTCGGATTTAGAAGAATTTGATGCTTCATCTTCTTCGCTTGATTGTTCACCATCGGTTGAGCTTGAACTTTCATCTTCCTCTAAATAATCATCATGTCCCGTTTGGGGACCAGCTTCACCCTCACCGGCGATCTCTTCCATTCCTTCTGGAATTTCTATATCTCCTTCTGGTTGAGGCTTTTGGATAAGTTCAGGAGTATTCTCCTGAGTATAAGCTAGGATTTCTCTGCAAAGCTCAACCACTTCTTCGAAGGTTTGAGTTTGATACCTAGCTCTGTTATAAAATTCTTTTTCTTCTTTATTAAAATAAATATGAACCATTTCACCAAGCTTGGCTTTAAGGTTAATTTTGTCAATAAGTTTAATTTTAGTTTGATCATCAGGATAATCGAAAAGACCTCTGTCTTTAAGACTAAAGTATCCTCTTTTAAAAGGACCAACTAATCCTGGATAATCTCTTTGAATAAATCTCTCTATGCGCGCGTCCTCGATCACATTAATATATGATCTTGGGCATCCTTCAAGTTTTTCTGGGCTATCATGCCATCCCTCGTACGGGGTATATAAAGCATGTCCAACTTCATGTCCTACCAAAAGGTCATAAACATCTTTACCCATATCTTTCCAAAGAGGAAGACCGAGCGTACGGTTCTTAACATCAAACCAGGCGGTTGGGTAATTACCGTGTTGCACAGTAACATTCTCTTTTGCGAGTAATCTAGCTATTGTTGGATTATTGTGGTTCATTATTGAGGTCCGTCTGGCCCTTCATTAGCTCTTTTGTTCGCTACCATTTCTGCGAGATCATCGAAGCTTATAAAAGAAGCTTCGTAAATTCCCATTCCTAATTCTGCGATCAATTCGAGCCTAGTTAGCCCAATCGCATCCTCGAAGTGATTTTCGAGAATCATTTCATTGACGTGGTGTGACATATTAAACTCCTTATTTTTTAATTTGTTATAGGTCCATTATACCACACTTTTGGGGGTTTGTAAACCCCCTAAATGAAAAAAAGTTAAACTTTTTTCTCATATCCATATGACTTTTTGGCATATTATTGGGCCTTAGCTCTTTCAGCTTTAATATCATCAGCAATCCAGTGAACCATATGAAATGAATTAATCATTCCGGGTGATCCTATCTCAAAACCAAATTCAGTAAATCTGATTTTATAATATTTAGATCCTGAAAACATTTTATGGCCATCTTTTCCTGAGATCCAGTAAACATCTAATTTACCTTGAACTGGAACAAGCCTATAACCTAACGTATCTGTAAAATATGCAAAGATCTTTGCAATATCTAACCCTCCTTTTTTTGAGAGGGTGATTTTTTCTATATTTCTCATATAACTCCTTATTTAATGCATGCATTATACCACAAAACAAGGGGTTTGTATACCCCTTATCGCGCTCGCTGAGACACGGCTTGTCACATCAATTTATCGGATTTTAGAGAAGTTTCCATCCTTATAGAATTCAATCTTAGAACGGATCTTATTTTCTAGGACATCACCTTTATGGGTTATAATGAAAACGTTAGATCCTTCATCTAGTGTACTTAGGATCTTAGACAAGCTTTCTACCCCGTCTATATCTAGACTAGAGTCAAATGTCTCATCTAGAACTAGGAGATTAGTAGCTGCACTATTCTTCATCTTAGCTATTTGTCTCCAAGTAAAGAGTAAGGAAAGGTCTATTCTTTGTTTCTCTCCCTCTGAGAAAGAAGCATAGTTAAAAGTATCTCTATATCTAGATCGAATTGTTTCATTGAAGTTTTCATCTAAATGAAATGCTACAAAGAAGTCTAGTATCTGAAGATATTCATTAATTAACCTATTCATCACAGGAAGATATTGTTTAACTACTTTAGTTTTAATACCAGTATCTTTAAGCATCTCACCCATTACTTCATTGTAAGTCCTTTCTTCTGTATACTTTAGCTTATTTTCTGTATGGTTTTCTTTATTTTCTCGTAGAGTTTCTAATTCATTCTGGGCTTGTTTAACATCTCCTGTTTGACCAGAAAGTGAATTAATTTCCTTTTGAATCTTGTCGATCTCTTTTTGTAATATTGATATAGAATCATTATTAGAATTAATTTTATTCTGCTTATCCCTAAGCTTATCTAAACTCTTTGTAATCTGTGAAGTAGTACTAGATAAAACTGATAAACTACGTTGCAAATCTTCTTTTTCTTCTTGAACTGATTTTGCAGTTGATTTAATATAATCAATCTTACTAGTTTTCTTTTCTTGGGTAATATCCTGATCACAAGTAGGACAATGGTCATTTTCTTCATAAAATCTAGACTCAGATACTAATTCTTTAATCTGAGTATTTAATTGTAAGTTATGGGATTTGATATTTGCTACTTGATCTAATTGTTTAGAATAAGCATTTTCCTCAGACTTCATAGAAGCACTAAGGTTCTTTCCTAAATTTTTAGATTCATCAAATAATGAATTAATCTCTTTCTTGTGTATTTTAATAGAATCTCTCTTCTGGGAAATTTGATCTTTATTAATACCTCTAAGATCTTTTATATACTTTAATTGTGATTGGGTTTTAGTTTTAATAAGCTCTAGCCTATGGTTTATATCTACTAACTGATCTCTTATATTAGCATTACGTTCTTTTAATAATTGATTCATCTTACTAAAAATCTTTATATCCAAAAGATCTTCAATGACTCCTCTACGAGACCAAGCAGGTAATTGCATAAAAGGTATAAAAGACGAACTTCCAAGGACGACAACCTGATGAAAGGACTTATGATTAAGCTTAAGTATATTCTGTTCAAGAAATTTTTGATAATCCCTTGCATGCGAAGATTGATTAATAAGTGTACCATTTTGATATATTTCAAACTTAAATGGAGTAATTCCTCTTAACACTTTAAAGTGTGAACCTCCTACTTCAAATTCTACTTCTACAACACATCTCTTCTTATTAACAGAATTAACTAATTGGGGTTTGTTTATATCTCTATGGGGTTTTCCAAAGAGCCCAAAAGAAAGAGCGTCTAATAACGTGGATTTACCAGAACCGTTTGGTCCTCTAATAATTGTTGTGTGGGTTTTATCTAATTGAATATCAATGTATTCGTTGCCGGTGGATAGAAAGTTCTTCCACCTGCATGATTTAAATTGAATCATACTACCTCGAGATTTTGAGCTTCAGTATATAGCTCTCTTAATTTCACCTTAATGTGTTCTTTATCTAGATCTGTTTCTACTGCTTCGACATATGAGTCTAAAAGTTCAGTAGTATCTTCTAGTGACACCTTTTCATCACCTATATTTTCACCGATAAACTCTTCAAAGCTTTCGGCTATCTTGAGTTCGTAAGTTTCTACATTTTGTAATCGATCTATTAATCGATCAAACATATAAAGATCGTTTTTGTTTAATACAATGAGCTTTATAAATTTTCTTTCGAACTCTTTTATATTTATATTATTATAATTTTCCCTTTCATCATCATAAACAAATTTTTTGAATATGGTAATAGGATTGCGCACGGGCGTAAGCTCGCGCGTACGTGTATCTAGTATATGGAAATATTTTGGATCATCCACGTCTGCCCAGGTAAACTCCATTTGGGATCCAAGCATATGAACATTTCCTTTACTAGACTTAGTGTGGAAATGACCTGAATAAACTGCTTCAAACCTTTTAAATGTATCTGCATTCATTCCATGTGGATTTGATATTCCTGGTTGTACATCAAAGCCTTTTAATTCTAAATGAGCACAAAGTATATCTGCTTTACAAGTATTAGTAAATTTAAGATATTCATCATAATTATTATTGTTAATCCATGGGAGCATTGCTACATTTAATCCATCATATTCAATAACCCTTGGTTTCATTATAATGTTAATATTAGATGTAAAATATCCTAAGAGCTCCTTGAGAGAACAAAGCTGGTTAGTGTTTTTAAAATATACATCGTGGTTGCCAGGTATAATATCCATAGTAATACCAGCATCGCGAAGGGGCTCAAGAAAGACCTTACGGTTTTGATTAAGCGCTTTAAAATTGACGAACTTCCTATGTTCATAATAATCACCTAAATGAAGTATGTGTTTAATATTGTGTTCTTTCATATAAGGAAAGAATATCTCATTATAAAATCGTTCTTGATACCTCAAAAATATATCAGACGAATTCCTGACACCACAATGGGTATCATTTAATATAGCTATTTTCATATTGCTCTTGTTCTTCGTTTATCTTGAAGATCTATTCTTTTTTGCTCTTCTCTTAAAGCTTTTACATGAGGTCTTCTTTTTAGATCTTTTCTTGTTCTTTTAGCTGTTAAGCGATTTGAACTAATCTTTTTTGCTGTGGACATTCTTTTCATAATTATCCCATAAAGAATTCTAATTTTTCTTTCTCTTTTTTCTTTTCTTGTTTGGCAAAAGATTTAATCTTTTTATCAACATTCCTTACTTTAGATATTCTTTCTCTAAGAGTATCAACATATGCCATAGTTTCTGCAGCTCCTGATTCATCCATACCCATAGCAGTAAAATCCTCGATACCCATTCTTTCAATGAATCTCATCTTAATATCTTGCTGTTTCTTTTCCTTAGTTATCCTTCTGATAAAGGCAAAGTAAACAATCTGGGTAAAATAAGAGAATGCATTAGGTTTGCCGGTACGAGTAGCTGTTTCAATCTTGTAATTATTAATTGCTCGTAAACAATTTTCTACTCCATCCATTACCATTTCTTCTCTATATGTATATCGTACAAAGTTTGGCCGATGGCTTAATCCTTCTGCAATCTTTATAAAGCAAGTTGCAATATAATCTGTTACCTTAGGAACGGGTTTACCCTTTTCCTTCGCTTCATTAGCTAAGCTGACGTAATCAACTACAGCGTGTGAAAAATCTTTATTGTTAATATAATGGGCCTTCTTTTTCGCTTCAGTGACCATAATTTATCTCCATGATGTATAGTCTATTATACCATAATTTTTGGTAAAAGTAAACTAATTTATTTTATATAATTTGCAAAAAAAGGTTTACAAATCACGTTTTTTGTGGTATAATATTAGAGCACCCCAGGGAAAGAGAGACACTTAATGTAAAGTATCTTTCGGATCCGGAAAGGGTATAACATTATCCTCATAAGTTACTTGTTCCTCATCTTCTTCTATATCCATTTGATCCATGAACTCTTCAAAGTTTTGAAGTAATTCTTCCGGATCTCTAGACTGTGCTACTAGCTTAGGTTTCATAACATTAGCTGCTAGTCTTATATATTCCATTTTAAGCTCTTCGTCAATTTCGACATGATGTAAGATGTGGCTATTTTCAATTTTAAAGATCTTTTGTCCTGAAAAGGGGAACCAAGGAAGGAATGCAAATCCTCCAATAATATTAGTTCTAATTACAAATGGCCTTTCAACAATATAAGAATTAGGTTCTTTCTGTGTTACTAATGCAATGATCTCTTCACCATTCATTAGCTTAAATTGTCGTATGTTTATTTTCTCTTCCATATCTATATATTTATCTCAAAAATCCCGTATTTAAACTTTTCTTTTGAATATATTTTGATTCTTTCCGCTGCATGATTGAGCGTATAATTCTTTTTGGCCTTCCAATGTAAATCATCCGCTATATCATATACTTTTGTATTTATACCATCCCCACTCACACGAAGACCTCTACCAATCGATTGGAGTACTCTTATTTGTGATTTAGAAGGGGAAGCAAAAATAAGATTATGTAATCTCTTTATATTTATACCAGTTGAGAACGTACCGAGAGAAGCAACAATAATAGCATTATCTTCTTTTTCAGTAATAGATCTTATTTTCTCTCTAGTATCTACGTGTGTTTCTCCTGACACATAAAATAGTTTCCTCTTTTTATCTACTTTAGATTTTAATAAATCATGAAGGGGTTTACCATGTTTTTCTACATAGTTAAATAATATTAATGTATTACCTTTCTGATCAATAGCCAAATTAGCTATAAAATTATTGCGGGGCGCGTAGCCAACTATAAAGTCTAATTCATCCTGATATTTAAGCTTAGATATAACTTTACAATATTCATCTTTATATTTAAGAAGTATAACATCTATATCCATTTGAGCTAGGTCACCAGAATCCATAAGATCTTTTGAAGTAGTTACCTTATATACTGGACCAAATAATCCTTCTAGAACTAATTGGTGTGTTTGTGTTCCATCTAAAGTACCAGTAGTACCTATTCTATATTTTGCATTAGAACATTTCTCCATTATAGAAGTAAGTGATTTGGCTTTAAAATTGTGTGCTTCATCACCTATAACCATACCATAATCTTTAAACCATTCTTTAGGTAATTTATGGACAGATTGCCAAGTACTTATTATCACTCTAGGTTCTACATTAAACTTTTCTTTACCTGCATAAACCCTATGGCAATCAAAGCGTGTTTCAAAGTTAATATCCTTTGAAGAATAATCTCCAAAATCATAATACATTTGTTCAACTAATGATGTAGTAGGTACAATAATTAATACTTTTTCTTTATTATGTTTTAAGAAGTGTCTTATAGCTAAATAGATGATTAAACTCTTACCGGACGCAGTTGGTGATAAAAGCAGTGATTTTGAGCTCTGTAGCGCGTGCCTAAGCGCGTGTAATTGATAGGGCCTTGGTGTTATATCACCCTTATTCACTGTTAAAGTGCATTCTTTTAGTGTTTTTTCTAATAGTTTTTCATTGTATTCTTGGATTATTGGTCCATCATTTACAATAGAATACTCCCTTTCTTCAGCAAATTCTAGAAGATAATTATATAATCCACAATATAAAGTCTTAGTTCTATGGTTAAATAACCTTATTTTTCCATCCCACATTCTATTTCTATATGCAGGCATAAACTTATATCCTGGTACATAGAAACAAAAATGCTCTGCAAGCTCTCTTTCTGTCGAGGGTTCACATTCAATTTGTAGGAAAGTTTCGTCTAATTTTTTAACTATTAGAGATTCGGTATGCATTCTTTCAATCTTCTTTTAGTACTATCTAAATCATAACATAGGTAATCATGTATATACCAATAAATAAATTTTCTAGCTCTATCTTTATTCCACCATTTATAAGGATATAATAATGATTTTAATTCAGTTAGGCTTTTAAGCTTATAAGTTACCCAATGATATTCTGGCCATCCATATGATATAATTGGGACTTCATGCATTAAACATTCTATGCCAGAAGTACTATTATCTATTATCGCGCATCGCGCGTACGGGAGGAAATCATGTATAGAACTAAACCCTTGTCTCACATCTATACCTTTATCTTTCCATTTCTCTATTGTTTTTGGGAATCCTTTAAACTTTGGATGAAGTTTTACTATAATATTTTCATCTTGTAATTTATCTACTACCTGAGAAAGTCTATTAAAATGATGACCAAATCCAAATCCATTTACTGTTTCATCTAATGGCATTTGACCAATAATTAATATATGATCATCAGGAATATTCTTTGCTGGTTTCCATTTCAATAAAATAGAATCATCCCATTTATTTGCTTTTCTTTCTATCAATTTTTCTATCTTACTCCAGTCCATATTGTTAGTAGGATTTAAGTGAGAATACATAGTATCAAATTCATATGGTTCTTCAAAGGTTAACCTAGAGCTATTAGCATATCCAAGTGTATCTATTGCAAAATGTTCTGCTGTAGGTGCTGTGGGTTTAATAAATAGAACTGGCCAATGTTTATCTTTTAAATTATCTAGGCAAGTATGATTATATATTGATAATCCATCATCACCTATTGTATGACCTAATTCCTGTAAAGCTGTTTCGATCAGATTTTTAGCTTTATCAAAATTTCCTTTCCAGGGATATTTGTGGTCGTATATCTTATATTCCACTAGTGAATTTTCTCCACTCAATCATATTTTTAATATTCTGATGTCGCCATTTAATATTATCTAATATCTCTTTTAAGACATCAACTAATTCTTGTTGATGCGCTATTTTAGCTTGTTGTTCTTGAATGAGGGGATCAGCATCATACCATTTATCTAGGTCTCCTTTTAATACTGTTAATCCATTTAATGGATCATATTCCCATCCTTTTTGATCTAATTCTACTTGAGATAATTTACCACCATAGTGTAAGAACTTATCTCTAAGTAAAGGTTTAAAGTCTAGCTCTAGCTTTTTTAGCTTTAATCTAGATATGCTGTGTAATTCTAGGTATTTGGAATGGAGTTTTGCGGAATCTCTGGATGCTTCATCTAGTTGCATCTCATCAATAACAGAGTCTTTTTTCCACATCTCTAAGATAGATTCGATATTCATAATGTATATTATACCACACTTTTAGCTAAAAGTAAACCGTTTTTTAACTAAATTCGAATAAGGTATATTTAAATGTTACTGTTGCTTGTACGTATTCTATAGATCCAGATTGGGTATTAAAATCAATTGAAGATAATGAGGTAGGGAATATTTCTTGGAATGCTATTTCTTTCCCTACATTGTTATGAGAAGTTAATATCATTAACCTAGCATCATATTTGAATCCTTCAGCATCTGTAGCTTGGATTATATTATGCATCCAATTATAGATCTCAATATAGTTTTCCATATTTTCTGTAATATTAAAAGTTATACTAAAATCATCAAAGGTTAACCTATCACCTGTCATACCAAGATTAACTCCTTTATAAGGAGAATCAACAGGGGATAAACTAATTCCTGGAAGGTTAGCTGCAGTACAAAAGTACTCAGTATTAGCCATATTGGAATCAATCTTGAGTGTAAACCCTACAGGGCTTAAGAAATTTTTATTCGTCGTCAGGGCCATAAGTTCTATTTTGCCATTTTTCTAATAACCAATCATACCATCTTTCTACATATTCTTCTCTAGTCATTCTATTAGCTGCTGCAGGAAGAGTAAGATTCTCATCTTCATAATCTAACCACATTCTAGTACAGAAAGAATCAAAGTCATTTGTTAGTTGGATCATAATACTATTTATAACTATTTATACACTAAAAAAAAGAGGATCCGAAGATCCTCTTTTAGTTTGAATCGAATAGATTACGGTTAGACCATAATGTCGTCAACTCTGAAGATACGGAAATAAGGGTTAGCCCTATTTGTGCCGATTCCGTCAACTTGCGACGAAAGGATTGGCAACCATACCATACCTAGTTTTGAACCCGATACGAGGTTGGAAGTCACTCTCGCCGATCGCTTTGACCATAGTCAAAGGAACGTACGGACAGTAGAATATACCAGCGTCGTAAGGATTAGATCCGCGATACCCAACACAAGCGAAATCGCCAGTTGAATAAGGATCGATGTAGACTTTTAAGCGTCCGTTAAGAACTCCAGCAAAAGTATTGCCAGTGTCATCAACAGAAAGTCCAGTTGATAGTGCAGGAGTGTAATCCATTACACCAGAAGCTGCTAGAGCAGAAGCTACGTCAGAAGAACAAAGTACAAAGTTACCTTTGCCTCTTCGTGTTTCTTTTGAAATGACGTTTGCTTCTCTTTCGAGCTGCATAACTAGTCCTTTGAATTTCTCCGCCATCCATCTACCATCAGAGTCAGTTCCGACATCAAAGATACCAGAAACTGCTGTGCTAGATTGAAGCGCACCAATTTTTGCCTTCGTTAGAATTGTACGAACAACTTCTCTGTTGATTTCCGCAAGGATCTCAGCAGATAGGATGTTAGCCAATTCGCCTTCAGCGTCAAGACCATGGATAGCTTTCAAATCTTGTGCTAATTCCATAGTGTACTCTGCTTTCAACGCTCTTGATGTTGCTGTAACAGTTGATTTCTCGATTGAGAAAGCCATTTCAGCGAATGCTGCGCCTGCGCCACCAGACGTACCACGGGCTTCCGCAGTAGCTGTTGGTAAACCAGTACCGAATGTAGAAACGGTGTCCGCTTCATCGGCAATAGTTGCATCAGTGTCGGCATCAGTAACACCTACTAATCCAGTTGGATCAGCTTGGTGTGTACCAGTACCAGCAAAGTCAGTATCAGCTTCATCAAATAACGCTTCAGTACCATCTTGGGCTGTGTAACGAGATTTCATTGCGAAGATAAGGCCAGTTGGTCCAGACATTGGTTGGACTCCAGCTATATCATATGCAATCAAATTAGGCATTGCACGCCTAACTAAAGAAATTAAGACTGGATCGAAATTATCGACACCAGAGCCAGTTGCGTTAGCAGCTGCCTCTTGGATATCTCCAAAAGATCTTTGAACTCTTTCTTCCCTTAGGGCTACTTCTTGGTTCTCAAGAAGACGTGCAGTAACCGCTTTTCGATATTTGTCATCGATTGCTGGAGCATCTTCATGATCCAATACCGGTGACCATTTTTCGATTAAGTTTTGGTCTGCGTTAAACATTTGTTTTATACCTCTAGGTTAAAATGTTATTGATTGTGTTTACTAATGGCTTGAGTGTATGCGTTCATTGTATCAGTTACTGGAACTTCCGTTGCAGTATCATTCCCAACTAGTGCATCAGATTCATCAGTTGATTGCTCAGGCTCGGTTTTAAAATAAGACTCTTTGACGGTCTTAACTTTCATTTCGAAAGTTTCTTCGTCTTCAAAATCTATATCTTCAACTAAACCAGCGAGTTTCTCAGCTTCTGTATCTGCTAAGCCTGAAGATTGTCTACGAACGATTTCTGCTCTTTCGTAAGATTGAGCTTTGTCGTTTAAACGTATATTATCTTCTGTGGATTTATTGAGCTGTTCTTCCAGTTCAGAAACTTGATCAGCGAGATCGTCGATCAGGTCAGCTTTACCTTCTGGAACTTCAATATAGTGTTCCTTGAACACAGATTGTAGTGAAGTCATAAACTCTTCAGCTATTTCAGTCCTAAGACCTTGCTGTACAGCTACTTCATTTTCTTTCATCCAATTTTCAACTACGTAGTTAAGATATGAATCTACCTTTTCTACGATTTCAGATTGAACGTCAGTTACTTCTGTTTCAAGATTTTGCGCATATTCAGACTCTAGTCTATCAATCTCAGCACCTACTTTTGATGTGTAAGCAGCTTCGAAAATAGCTCCAGCCTTCTCACGGAATCCATCAGATAATGTAGCTTCATTAGCTACTATAATATCTAAATCATCTTCCCAGTCAGCAGATTCTTGCTTAGCTGATGCATCAGAAGGTTTGGCTTTGATAGTTTTATCTTTTTCCTTTTTCCCCTGTGCGTCAATAGCTTTCTTTACTGAACCATCGTCGGTTGACTCGATATTAGAAATCATCTTTGCGAACAACTGTTGCGCTTCGTGCTTTTTAGCCTTTTTCAGCATTTCGACTGCGGCATTAATTACACCAGCTTTAGTTTTAGGAACAGATGGAGCAGGTGGAGAAGCTTCTTCAACTTCTTCCTCTTCTTCATCATCTTCTTCCTTAACTTTAGCTTCGGTAACTCCTTCAACTTCCTCTTCAGAAACTTCTTCTTCAGAAACTTCTTCGGACTCAGTTGATTGTTCTGCAACTACTTCTTCTTCAGCAGCTTCTACAGCTACTTCCAAAGTTTCATCTTGAACTTCTGCTTCGTCAGAAACGCCTTCGACTACGTTAGTGATTGTATCACTTAAGTTTTCGTTTGACATTTTTTTGTCTCCCAAAGTGAGTTTAAAGTTTAGAGAGGAAATTTTTAAATGCTTTTATCTCAACTTCTGGCAAAGCCAACGTTGAAGCACGTTTTATTTCAGTCTCAATTTTTTCAATTTCTTGAGCTTCTAAGATACCATTATTCCATACCCAGTCAACTCCTTCCATAACTCCGTTAACAAAAGCTGACGGAGCAGAAGGGTCTTGGACTATATCAATGGAGGCTAACATAAAGTCATCCCTCACATACATGCCACCTTTTCTGTTCTCAAGAGTTCCCATACCACGACTTGATACACCCAACTTTACACCACCTTCAAGTAAACCTTCAACGATTTGACCCATAGGGGTTTTAAGTATGGATGCTTTCCCTATAACATTATTTCCCTGGAAATCCAGGTTCGTAATCTTATGTGAAACTTTGTCAAGGTTAACAGTTGGTCCTTCCGGATGATTTAACTCTCCAACCGCTCTACCTTGTGAAACCTGCTCTTTTACATATTTTTTTACAGCAGATTCCAAAATTCTTTTTTCGTATACACGACCGTTTCGATTCTTTGTCTCGGCCTGCATAAACACACCTTCAATGTGCATACTTTTCTTTCCATTAGCTTTCTCAATGAGAACCTCTAATGGACTATTAATATATTCTGATATTAACTTCATTTATTCCTCTTTGTTTAAAAGTTCTAAAAACTCTTCAACCGCGGCTTCAGCACTTAGAATATCTTCAAATTCTTCATCTAACAAAACACCATCTACTGATATTTTATATACATTAGATTCATTATAAAATATTACATTACTATCTTCAACCTTTAGTCTTTTAACAACTATAGATTGGTCTTCTAGGCTTTCTCTAAGCTCGCTAAATAACAAAGCCATTACTCCACTTCTTTTTCTTCAAGCTCATCAGGTTCTTTGCCTGATGAAGAAGCTATATCAATTTTCTTAGCATTTAAAGCATCATTTAATTTAGTTTTCATTACACTATCAAATGCTTTATTTGCTTTAACACTATCTCCTTTAGAGATGTTATCAATCAATTCATTTGTGCTCATAAAGTTTTCCTCTATATCTATTTATAAAAATTTAGATGTCAAGATCAAGATCTTCGCCATCATCTTCTGATTCTTTCTCAATTTGTTTGTCTATTTCTTCGATTTCGTCCTCAGATTGTCTTAATATCTGTTTACGAATCCATTCATTTGACACATATTTGCCTACATATTCATCTAATGTAGCTAACATTTCATATCGTTCTCGAATCATTTCGCTTTCTTTTAATTCACTGAAGTAGTTATCTTCAATAAAATCAAAAACTATTTGTTCTTTCCAGGAATCCCAATCTTGTTTAGTTATAATTTTCTTAAGTAACAATTGTGTTCTTAAGGCCTGCATAAACAAGTCTGAGAATCTTTTTCTAAGTCTATCGATGAATTTCTTAAATTTAACTTCATCTCTAGAAATCTCAGTAGTACGACCAAGACTAAATTGAGCTTCTTGTTCCAATCTATTAATAGGAACGTTTAGTGCACGATATAATTTCTTTTGAAAATAGATTATATCATCAATTTGTCCTAGGTTATCACCACCAGGTAATGTACTAATTTCTGTTCCTCTACCACCTTCTCTTCGTGGTAAAAAGAAATCTTCCATCATGGACATATGTTTCTTATCATCCTTGATCTCACCTGTACTAGCATCATATACCAATTTGTTTCTATATTGGCTCATTATATTCTTAAGATATTCTTCAGCCTTACCTTTAGGTAAGTTACCAACATCAATATAGAATATCCTACGTTCAGGAGCTCTAGAAAGTCTGTATATAACTAATGAATCCTCCATCATTCGGAGTTGATTCACAGGTTTAATTGCTTTCTGCAAATAAGATAATATTCTTGTTCTAGTAGGATCTAATTGTCCTGAAGTACAATATATTATAGAATCAGGGTGTATTTTAATACCTTGATTCGATTTTGACATTTTATCGTCTTGAAAGATGAAATATTCTTCCTGCTTTACTACTAATTTAGCGCCAGTTTTAGGATCATCTTTTTCTTCAATCTCTTTAACCTTCCTCAGTTTAATAGGATCAATATATCTTAATTCCTTAATACCTGCCTGAGGTTTGCCTTCATCAATTATTACATGATAAGGTAATCTTCCATCAATATACCATTTACGAAATATATCGTGACCATATTGATTAAAGTTAACAAGTTTTGTTATATTCTCAAATTCATTTCTAATACTATCTTTTATTTGATCTGATACATCTAATGCATCAAGAACAATATTTACTGGAGCTTCTTCATGGTCTCCAACAATACTTTCATTAATTATATCTTCAATAGCTGCATCACATTCGGGTTGACTTGCCACATCCCTATATTTTAATAATAAATCTATTTCGGTTTTGGCTTTATCCCCATCTAGATCGAGATATACACCAAAATGGCCACCGGTTGTTATAACACCAGCGCCATCCGATTCTGTGTCAGGTACAAAAGAAGGACGTTCAGGTCCTTTCTTCTTCCTATTGATTTCAAATCCAAAAAATTCTGCCATGCTCTATCCTATTATATTATCCGAGGGGAAATAATTCCCCTCTTCAAATATATTTATACTACTTATGAAGTAGTGTCTGATTCCCAATACTGAACCTGTAGTTCTACAGTAAAGTCTTCAATCGTATCATTAGATGAATAATCAAGAGCGATCTCAGCCAATGAACTTGGCCAGCATCCACGGAAGTCATATCTCTTAGAGATACTTCCATCCTTTCTTAATTGTTCAACAACAACGTCTGAACTATAATCGTTCATATCGACTAAACCTGTATTTTCCTGGTGTTGGTTAATACCATTCATCCATTGCTCAAAAGCTTTTCTTACATTAAATTCAGCATCATTAATAATAGTAAGAGAAAGAACTCCAAAGGTTCTATCTCCAGCTAAATTAAGTTTCCTTCCTCTAAAATCAACCGTGATTGGGCCAATTGTAGATGCAGGAATTGATGCTGTCTTACACATAAAAGAAGTTAATTCAACATCTGCAGCTTCTACGAAGCTTGGAAAATTAACAGTTGCTTTAAATAAAGAAGGCCTAGCACCGCCACCAGCCAGTTTCGATTTAAAATCGTCTATTCCTAGAATTGCCATGTCTTATCCTCCCTTATCCTTCTGATCCAGCTATTTCAGTAAATGAAACGCCAGTTCTTGTAGCTACAAAGTTTAAAGTAATATAGTTAATAGATCTTGCAGGCTTGATATAAATATCAGCTACAAAACTATTAGAATCTATTACTTGACTTGTATTGTTGGTTTCATCGCAAATGACTGAAAAATCTGTCAGTCCTCTGCGTCCTTTCACATCTCTTAAGAAAGGCTCTACCAAATTCTTAAACTGAGCTCTTGTAAACTCGTCATTGAATTCGAATAACTGTGCTTTCGCAGCAGTTGATACTGCCTTCTCTAAAGTAATGAATAATCTACGTACGTTAATACGATCAAATGCAGAAGGTTTTGCTAATAAGGTTTTATCTCCAAATAGCATCGTACCTTGTCCAGGTAATGATACTAAAGGATTAACTCTTCCCTTGTATAGAGTATCTCTATCCGCTTGGATAGGATTCCATGCAAGTTTAGTTATACCTAATAGTTGTCCTCTGCTTACACCTGCTGGTGAATACCAAGCATCTGCAACGTTATCTGTATTAGCACATAATCCAGCAACGTGACCAGCTGCGCCTATCCAACGGTAAGTATCATTGTACTTATCGTAAACATAAACTGCAGAAGAATCACATACTGCGTATGAACTAGAACTTAGACCGTTTGCAAACGCCATAACATCTGTAGCAGGAGCAGAAGCCCCTTGGCTGTCTTCGATTGGAGGTGAGACAAAAGCTACACAATCTTTTCTTGCGTTAACAATAGAGATTAAGTCTTCAGCAATTGTTTCTGCTCCATTAGCATCTGGGTAAGCAAATAATAGCCCAACATCAACTGTTTCGGCATCTTCCAAAAGGTCGTAACCTGTTGCAATTTCACCAACAGTAGGTGAGTTATCGTCTGTTCCACCAGTTAACGAATCTTCAATAGCAGCCGTGTGGCCAGCTATTGCAGTCGTAGCTGCTAATCTTAGATCAGCTCCAGCATTAGCTAAATTGGATGAATGATCCATCCATCGTACGTAATCGGAACCATTATTTACCACATCAACGTAGTAATTAGATGTTCCATCTGGGTTTTTAGCATCAGAAGCTTGTGAAGCATATGCAAATGTTTCTAAAACAGTACCTGCGGTACCACTAAATACTCCATCTTCATCTATAACTGCTACATGAACTTCATCACCTATTGACCCTTTACCAAGATTCGCCGCGTACGTCGAAGTTCCTGGTTCACCATTGAAAGATGAGCTATAAGCCCAACCAGAAAAACTGGTAATTCCTTCAGTGATTAATGATACCTTCAAACTATTTCCTTTGACACCTGGATATTTAGCAGCCCAGTGACCAACGGCCCCTGCACCAGTATTATACCCTGCATCAACATAGTGAGTATCATTTTTAATCAAAAGTCCGTTATCCGCCACACCTGTAGCATTTAAATGCCCAGATTCGACGCGAACTACTTTCAAAGCATTGCCGTACTTTAAGAACGACGCGGCTGTAAGAAAGTATTTGTATGTATTGTCATCCGGAGCACCAAATATATCAGCTAATCCTTGTTCAGAACCAATGCTAACAACTTGATCGACCGGACCCCAATTAAATGACCCAGCGAATCCACCAATGCTAGTAGATACGGCAGGTACTACAGCAGTTGCGTCAATTTCATTGACTTGAACTCCTGGTGATACTTGAAATGCCATCGCTTTATCCTCTCAAAAAGGTTTGTTTATAAGTTAAATTTATAATGTTAAACATAATACGGTTATTTTCACTCGTAACTATTTATAATTAAAATAATCCTGTGGTCTTTGTATCTTCTTCAAACCAAACGTTACCATCACCATCTCCAAATCCCTCTTCTTTCTTTTGGCCGTCATCTATAATTCCAAATGGAAGCATATCATCTTGTATTGCTTGTAATTGTTCTTTATATAACATATCTTTCATATCAATATCAGATATAGAATGAAAAATATCTGTTGTAGTAAACCATCCAAATAGTACTAAATTCATCATTAGATCATCATGATTAGGAGCAATAGCCATAAAAGATTTTCCTCTAGCCACAAAAGTACTCATTTCTAGAATAGTTTGTGCATCTCTTATTAATAATTTCTTTTGTTCAATTAGATCTTTTATAGTAGAACATCCTATACGTTTGACTCTTTGAGTCATTTGAGCACCAATAGCATTCTTTTTAATAGCTGATTCTACAAACATATTTTCATATTCAAGATCATAATATAATCCATTACATACTACCATTCCTGCATCGTTTGATTCAACTATTACATAGGCTTTATTATAAGTTGTTGCATATTTGTATATAACATCTGGAAATAGCATGGGAGATATATTATTATCTCTAAATACTGCTACTTGTTCAAATGGATTAGTAGATATATCCACTATATTAAATGTTGAATAATCTTGTCCTCTTCCTTTTGCAGTATCTACCATTAATAGATAATCATGTTCCTTTGTTGGCTCTTTATATACAAATACATTTTCTTTAATATGTAATGGTTCAACGCTCTTTTGAGCTAATAAATAATTTGCTCCAATAAGTGTATTACCTCTACCATGAAATGTATTAGCAAACTCTTGTTCAAACTGTAATTCTGAGGTATTTGCAATTGTTTCATCCTTCCACTTTTCATCTCTTCCAGGAACATCCCACCAATCTACTCTAAAAGGTTTAAATTCATTTGATCCTGTAGTAGCTCCTTCCCAAAGCTTATGAAATATATTTCCAATACCATTTGCTGTTGATGTTACAATAATTTGGGTTTCTTTACCAGCTGTTACAACAGGATAGGTTGAAGTATAAAACTGTGCATCATTTTCTACAAAAGCAAACTCATCAAGGAATAGTAGGTTAACAGATAATCCTCTAATGGACGAACCGCTTGTAGCTGATGCTATAATTCGCGAATTGTTGCTAAATTCTATACTTCCTTTATTAAGTGCTTTACACCCAGGTTGCAAAAAGAAGGGTAAGTTCTCGAGCGCGAGCGTTACACGCGCGAGCATCTCGCGAGCGACCGCGCCCTTGTTCGCGAGTATAGCTATAGTTTTCTCTGGATAGAAACATGCATACCATAAGAGATATACAACAGAAGATATAGATTTACCACTTTGTCTACATGCTAGTATAATGGAAAATCTATTTTTATAAAAATGTTGAAACATTTTCTCTTGATAAGGATATAGATCAAAGTTAATAAGTCCTTCATCAAGGGATATAATCTTTACATATTTACGTGCAAAATACGCAGGGTCTTTCTGACACTTTTGGTATTCTGTTATTTCTTTACGAGTAAAATCCCCGACAACACCATCTCTTTTTATAGAAGGGTTGCCTAAATATCCAAACTCGTTATTCTTAATCCTCTGCATCGACATCAATAATATTGTCCTTATCTAATAACATTCTTTGAAGTTCTGTAGTACTTCCTACAAATACATTGTTATTAGTAATTTCTCTCCTCACATCATCTTCTGTTAATTCTTTTTTATTCTTTTGGAGTTTCATTAGTTTATCTGTAATATCACCAATAGATTTTAGGTGATTAGATAATACTTCGAATGCGCGCGGGTGCTCGCTCTCGCGGGCGAGCTCGGCTAATGCATCCATTGATTGGGTACCAACGCCTATAAGATCTTTATACGTTGCCCGTGAAAATTCATAATCATCCTTAATCTCTTTTTTATCTTTAAGGATTTCGTTTTCTTTTCTTTTTTCAGCTGGAAGGTTTTTGGCCAGCCGGTCAGATATAGCTTGTTTTTTATCAATCATAATAATGTATTATATATTTATGTATATGAAGCAATCACTGCAGTAGCTCCAGATGAACTACCTGTTAATGTTTCTCCAACTTGGAACCAACCCGATGGTATAGCAATTCCTAATGTATTACTTCCTTCTGGGGTATCTGCATAGAATACACTCATCTCACCAGTATTACCAGAAAGACTCCCAGTTATAATTTCTTGTTGAGTAAATGTTCCACTCACAGTACCTACTATAGCAGTAAATGAATCTGGAACTCCTAATGGATCATAGCTAGTTACTATACTATATTCATCAGTTCCTGGAGTACCTGTTACTAAGGTATCACCTACCTCTGCGGTTTTAGGATTAACTGCTATATTTTGTCCAGAATATTTTTCAGATGTATTTGTTTTATTAAACCAATCAAGCTGAACTTCTTTAATAACTCCTTGATCTCCAATTCCAGAATAAAAAGTCATTTTCATAGTAAAATCTAAAGAATAAGTTAATACCCTTCGAGTAGTAAAATCTCCTTCATATGAATCTTCTATAGAAACAGTATTTAATATAATAGGAACATCCTGTTTATAATCTGTCCATCCATCAATAGGTTTAATAGTAACAGTATAATCAGGTTGAAAATATGGTACGATTTGTTCTAATATTTGTAATCCATCATCTTGATTCTTTGCAAGTATATTAAGTTGCATTCCAATATCATAAGGAGTTTGTGCTCGAATACTTTGTCTTTTATATGAATCTGTAGCATGAGCAGATGTTATTTTATTTAATTTGTTTTCTTTTTTAGTTAGATCTACTCCTAGAGATGTAATTTCAAAAGACATTCGAGGTAATTTAAGCGCCATTGATGCATCATCCATTGTCTCTTGATCTATACGAGCTAGAAATTTTTGTTTAGGTCCATAAGCTAGAGGTACTTTTATTTGATTAAGTATACCTCCAGAACCATCTTTACGAATAACAGATATGTTATTAAACATAGTACCAAAAACCGCTACGGATTTTCTCATTGTCGCGTGATAAAAGTGTGTACCAAACATTAGAAATTCTCCGATGGATCGCCAAATGGGTTACTTTCAGTAAAGTCTAAGATAGAATCTCCACTTAATTCAAATTCAATATTATCTCCACCACCTGTTGGATCAATAAAGGCACCAAAAGAAGTATCTCCTATATCATAAACTTTTGTTATATAACCAGATACGGTTGATGTTGCACCTACAAGAGGAATAGAAGTAGATACTATAAAGTCTCTTGCTTCAGCAATACCAGAAACACCAATATTTGATACTGTTATTCTTCCAGCTGTTTGTGATAAATGATCTACTGTTTGTACTTCTGCAGATACTGTAATACCTGAACTAACTACCTGACTAATAGTTTCACCTTGGCTAAAGTGATTATTACTAGTGGTTGAATACTCCATTGTAGCTTGATAAGATTGTTTGACCTGTATAATATCAATCTCATCAACACCGGTTTCGAAGTCCTCTTCATTATATTCATAAAGAGCACACTGAAGTTTATAAACTGGGAGGTTAGATAATTGATAGAATGGTTGTTCATGTTCAACAAACATGATTTCAAATAATTTATTAGACATTGGAAGAAATAATATATCTCCTTCTAGAGGTACTGGATAATCTACATCATTATTCCAAACCCCAATAAGTTTTTGCCATTGTCTTTTAGAGAGTATGAATGTAGCTTCATCTCTAATTTCTAGACCAAACTTAGAATATAAATCTCCTGATCCAGCAAATCCTTCAATATCTTCTATATAAGCTTCAATGATATATGCATCATCAAATTTAGAAGCTCTGTCTTCACCTAATACTGCATCACGACTAACTATAGTTCTAGGAAGATAGTATACATCTTGCCCATAGATTTTCAAAGATTCTATTATTAGATCTTCGTATAGGTTTTGCTCGGATTTAACGGCTTGAGAGAAATATACATTTCTAGCCATGGTTTACCCCGTCATGAAATCAACTGGCATTTCCCAATTGAGCCTAGCTTCTTCTGTTAATCTTTCTAGATCAGCAACTGCATCATCATAAAATTGTCTTCCATTGAAGGTCACTCCGCCAGGCATGGTCATTCCTTCAAATTTAATTAAATTAGTACCCCACTGACGTTTAATAAGCGCAGTACTATATTTCTTTAAGAAATAATCATTGTATATATCTGTATATGTATCAGGATCTAAAATCCTATAGCATTCAAAAATAAGATAACTATCAACATCAACTTCTTCAGACCAATCCATATCAATTCTTAGAGTATTTCTATGTCTAGCAAAATCAAAATACTTATCACTAGTACCTATAATCATATCTAAAAGAGATAACCATTGTTTTGTCATTTCATATTCTAAAAGTGATCCCATATATCCTAAAGAAAACATATCATTTAGGTGCATTTGATATTTTACATCAAACATGTTTATAGTGCTAGTATCTGTATCATTTATTGGAAATACTTTCACAACATTAGTAACTAGATCAGGAATTGTAACATATCCATTTTCAATATTACCTTTAGTAATACTAGAGATTGTTGCTGTTGCTGAAGAAGTTCCACCTGTAATAGTTTCTGAAGCTGCAAAGGCTTTATTAATATCTACTAAATAAGCATAATTAATTGTAGTTCCACTGGCAGTTTTAATAACTGCAGAAGCACCAGAAGTTCCACCTGTAATAGTTTCTCCAACTGTAAAATTACCAGCTACTGAAGCAGATAAGGTTAAGGAAGAACCCGTTACTTTATGTTTTAGGTATACCTTTTCAATTGCATCATGATGATACTCTTGATAGAATTGTAGAGCTTCGTCTATTCTATCGTCTACTTGATCATCATCCACATTGATTTCGATCACAGGATGACCTAATTCTCGTTTACAATATGAGATTAATGTTGCTCTTGAATTTGGTTTTGCCATTTATACTTCCTCTATATTATATTTATCTATTAAATCAGCTCGAGCAGCAGCTATATTTGCATTAATTTCTTCTTCAGATTCGCCATCACAATCTAATTCTGCTTGGAATACCTTTGGATATCCAGCTGGAGCTCCAGTAACAAAGAATTCAATTATTGGATAATGAGCCATTATAGTTCTTCTCCTTTCTTAGCTTCTAATACTACATTTTTTGCTGGCATTGAAGCTGTATAATCCACACCACCAGAAACTATTTTAACAGTAAATGTTACGTCATCATTTACTACTCTAGCTCGCGCCATATTAGAATAGGTTATTCTTTTAGCTACCCAAAAGAATTGTTTTCCACCATTACTTCCATTTGAAGATATTTGTCTATATGTATCTTTTGTAATATTTGGGCTTTCATCTGGATAATCATATCCAGACCATTCGTTACTTACATTAGTTACTGTTCCATCGTAATTATGTTTAACCCAAAAGGTTGGGCTAGACATACCAGTATAGGTTATATATCCCCAATAATCAGTGGCCATGGCTGCAGAAGTTCCGCTCTTAAGTCGAACCTTAATTCTATTATTTGAATCATCCCTTTCAAACCATGCATCACACCAAGCATCTATTTCAGAAACATTTGCATTTTGATAGGATTCAAAACCCCAATATTGAATCTCTGTACCAGCTGCTCCTGGAAAAGCTCCACCAGCATTACCAGATGGTAATGAAATAGTTGGCCAAGCAGACATACTAGAATGTGCATACCCTAGAAATTCTAACATTCCATGAGGTGTTTCCCCATCAATTGTATTTCCATCAGTAACTACATCACCCGTTGATAAGGTAACTAAACTACCTGAAGTAATATCTATACGTCCATCCGTATCGATAGATCTACCACTTCCTGCGGCTGTTTTAATTGAGATTGGTGCTGAACTTGATACTGGCATATTACTATTTATACTTATTCTATCTCTTTCCAACTAGTAGTTGCTTCATTCCAATGATATTCTTTTCCATCATCTGGATAAGCTACTGGTGGTTCCCATAAGCAAGTGCTTTCATTTAGTGTCCAAGAAGCAAAACGCTGTGGAGGTATAAATGCATCTCTCGCTTTATCATAAGAGAATCCAACACTAGCATGGTTTTTTCTGGAACTCCCATCTTTAAAACTTTTTTTCCACCACCCGCCACCATATAAATCGGTTAAAAAATCAATTCCTGCTTGTTCTTCTTCAATATTTAAAGTATGGACTTCTATAACTATATTATTTTCATCTAATTTTGCAAAATGTGCCATATTTATCTCCTATGATGTATATGTACCTGTACCAGTAAAAGTTAGTATGGTATCAGTACCACTTGTTGTAGCTGTTGGTGAACCTGTTGTTGTTCCACTATACTTTGCTGTAGGCATTCTTAAAATAATAATTCCGTCACCTCCGCCACCACATGTTTGACCAGCACCATTTGAACCGCCACCACCGCCACCTTTAGCATCAGTGCCATTAGTAGCATGTGTAGATGAACTATTTCCTACTCCTCCAGTACCACCACCACCGGCAGCACCTAAGTTATCAGATCCAGTAGCTGGAGTATGGGGAGCATGTGAACCACCTCCACCGCCTCCGCCTCTTACTACAGAAGAACCAGTTATACTTGAAGCAAGCCCAGTTCCACCCCAACCATTAGCATTACCACTAGAATTAGCGTTACCAGCACCGCCTGCAGCTCCAGCTCCACCGCCACCTGCACCAACATTCGGCCAACTTGCATAACCACTACCTGGGTTGTCGCCACCATCATAACCTTGTGAAGCTACACCATCGCCACCTACTCCAGTTAATCCAGAACCTCCACCACAACCACCATTTCTTCCAGTTGCACCACCATCAGCATGTCCAGCACCGCCACCACCTCCGGTACAGGTTATTGTACTTAAACCACTACCTGAAATAGAACTATTAGAACCATCAGCGCCATCTTGTCCGCTACCAGGATGAGATGTAGTTGCACCAGCTCCAACCGTACAAGTGTATACAACTCCACTTTCTGTTGTGATAGGAGTTTCAGAAGAAGCACCACGACCTGATGTTTCACTACCATAAGAATTACGGTAACCACCTGCACCACCGCCACCACCATGTTGGTCGCCACCTTGGCCACCACCAGCAATTACTAAAAAGTCTATATTATAACTATGCAACGTTGCCGTATTTAATGCTGTACCATCTTCTCTTAATGATCCTGTAAAGTTAATATCTCCATCAACATCTAATGTATATGTTGGACTAGTATCATTTATACCAACTTTTCCACTTCTAAATGTAGCTACAACAGAATCCATATGAGCTATATGAATTGGTTGTGATGCATCATTATTAGCACGAATAAAAGCCGAATTGGCCAAAGTGCCAGTAGCTTGTGTATTTGCATCTCCTTCTATTCCCATATAAAATTGTTTTGCAGATGATCCATCTTGTGAGAAACTAAGATAAGGATTATCACCTTCTCCAGAGTTATCACTATCTGCTTGTATATGTATTCCCGCATCTCCTGTAGAAGATAAGTGTAGCATGTGTGCTGGACTCGAAGTTCCTATACCAACTTTGCCATCACCCAAAATAGATAGTCTCTCATCAGTAGTAGCATCTCCTGCAACTGAGCCAACAAATAAACCAATTCTTCTACTGGCTTGTGTACCATGATTAACAGACATCATGTACATATCTTGTTGATTGCCTGCAAACTTGATAGCGTTATAAACACTATTCCCTGAACCAATATTACCAACGATTAAAGTAGAATTAGTATTAGCCGCAGTTACATCCGTAGATGTATGGGTAGTTCTAATATCAAGTGTAGCTGCAGGAGTACCATATCCTATGCCAACCCTATCATTCCCACCATCAACAAACAGCATATTAGCATTACCATTGGATTCGACTCTGAAATCTACATCTGCACTATCTTCGTTAAAGATTGCTCCACCATCAACATAAGCTACACCAGATAGATGTAAATCTTTAAATCGTGCATCAGCTGCACCAATATCCATTGTGGCATCTTGAGCTACATTGGATGATGTTATATTAAAAAACTTAGTTCCACCTGAGTGAATTCTAATACCACCATTTGAACCACCCAAGAATCCTCCAGTCATAGTTGAACTAGTTCCTACTAATGCTCCAGTCAATGTACCACCAGCTAGTGGTAACTTAGTAGCATCAGCAGCTGATTGCCAAGAATTATCTCCTCTTAAGAAAGTTGAACTTGAGGCTGATCCTGTAGCACTTAATTCTGCTATACCTACAGCATCATCTGCCAAGTGAGCATTGTCTATTGAACCATCAATATATTGGTCTGAGTCGATTGAGTTAACTGACATATGAGCTAAATCAATAGAACCATCTACAATATGTTCTGAATCTATTTGGTCATCGGCGATTAATGCAGATGTAATTTGATCCGCAGCAATGTGTGCTGTATCTATTGAACCATCAGTATAATGTTCTGAGTTAATTGCATTGTTAGCAATTAATGTTCCGTCGATAGCATCGGCTGTGATTAAATTAGTTGGTATCTTTGTTAATGCCATATTATTCTTCCATTAAAGTTTTCATATCGTTATGTTGTTGTTCATTCATAGTTAAATGATAGGTTCTTTTAGCTTCAAGTTCAGCCCATGTAGTTGCATCTTCTACAAATATACATTGCCAACTATCGGATTTTGTATCAATATTCCAAGCCGTATATAAATTTAATTCTTCAATTATACAAGGCACACCAACTACATCTAAAGGTAATGGATCAATTGCTTCACTTCTTTCAGCAGAAGTTATTTCTAAAACTGTATATCCAGCTGGTAATTCTGCTATAATTGAATCTTGTTCTCCGTTATGTATAAAATATTTTGCCATTATAAACTTGCCTTTAATCCTGTTCCTGCTCCACCGGCATTTGTTCCTGCATAATAATTACCTTGATCTCCGCCTGCACATGTAGGAGTCGGCCCACTTGAATCTGTTCCATAAAGTGAAATGAAAATACCACCACCACCAGATCCACCGGCACCACCTACTATTCCATCATGATATCTCCAACTAATTTTTCCTGAACTTCTAAGTTTTCCACCACCTGAATATGTTCCTGCACACATTAATACACAAGTTCCTGCAGTTCCGTTCATACCATCAACTGAACTATATGGTCTTGATTGGGCTGTTGCGTGTCCAACATCATGATCTTCCATTCTTTCTCCATATTCATGTCCAACAATATCGTTATTACTTTTTCTTCTATATCCACCTGGATTACCTGCACCTCCACTTGAACCATATGTTGCTTCTGCAGTATTTTGTGCTTGACCACCTGCTCCACCAGCTGGTTCTGCATCATGTCGGCTGTCCGCTTGAGCTCCATGAATAGAATTATTACCTGTATATACCATAACACCTGCTCCTGATCCACCACCTGAAAAACAACTACCGTCTGACCCTGCACCTGATTGAACAGTTGTTCCATTAACAGCTACTGTAGCAGAACCTGAAGCACCACCGCCTGAACCACAATATGTACCCGTTCCAGAACCACCAGCTGCAGTTCCTGCATTAGTATAATTACCTGCACCTGTTCCTTGAGAACCACTTCCTGATGTTGCCCTACCTCCACCAGCACCTCCAACCGCAGGGATTGATAAAGTTCCATTTAATGGAATAGCTAGTGCAGCTGTATATCCATGTGAAGTTCCTTTACCAGAATGATTTGCTCCTCTATTAGTCATTGATACAATTCCATTAAGAATCATATTACCTGTAGTGTATATACACATTCCCAATTTTCTAACTGGTGGTCTTATAATATTAGGATAATCTAATTCTAAATTTCCATTAATATAAATTAAAGCCCAATGTGTATCTTGATTACCTGTAAAGAACATTGCATCAAAGACTGATCCTGAATTTTCTGTATTATTTAAATCTACATTACCATCAAAATAAGCAAAGTCATACATACCTGCAAATTTTTTATTTAAATACATTCTACCCGACTTAATAACTGAACTTATTGGTGCAGTTGTATCATATTGTGTAGCTAATAATGTTGGTCTAGTATTTCTTACAAGAGTAGGTCTTTCAACTAACCATTCTCCAGATGAAGCCATCTTCTGATATTCTTTTATGTTATATACACCAGAATTAGCCGCTTGTTGATTAAGGGTTGAACCACCACCCAATCTTTGCATGACTTCTTTTAAATGAGCACCATTTATATCTTGGCCACCTATCCATTTTGAACTGTGTTGATGCATTAGTTACCCCTAGTCTTTAATCTTTTCACCAGACAATACATATACAAGATCACTATTAGCTCCTGCCGAAACTCTTAATAGATCACCTTCTTCCATATAAAGCTGATTATTTTTATCTATGAATGTTAATACTGTTCTCGGTGGAATTGGTATTCCAGGTCCTATCTCACGAAAGTTCGAACCATCGGTTCTTATTTTCACCGATAGATGACATGCATTTGCACCATCCGTATTACTAATCATAAATGTATTAATCTTCCATACTTCTTCTGCAGTAACATTAACTATGTCTACATCAGAAGTAGTTATTGCACCACTGATACTAAAGCCATATATTGACGCTACATTTACTATATTTGGATTTGCCATTTATCTTTCTCCCATTATTATCCGAAAACTATAGCCATTGCTATAGCTTTTCCTGTTGAAATTCCCGCAGAGCCCCAAGATACTGCAGCTCCTGAACCACCTGATACAATTGCTTGGCCTGAAGTTCCATAATTTGCTCCGCCTATTCCTATTGCACCATCTGTAGTAAATCTAATTTTTTCATCATTATTAGTCATAAATGCCATATAATTAGTATTATGTTGATACAGTATTCTTCCATGAGCAGTAGTACCATCAGAATGATTAAAGGCTAAATTACCTTGATGCGTTGAACCTGATTGAATAGTAATACCATCATTAGCATCTCCATCTCCTACTACTAATTTTTCTGCGAATGTGTACCCTGTTTGTGAAGTTTGTCCTATAAGTACATCTCCAGCAGAAGTTATTCGCATACGCTCTGAATAAGTGCCATCAATAGCGGTTTCAGCTACAAATGCACCATTAACTGTTGTAGATGTCATTGTATCTGCAACAAAACCAATTCTTCCTACACTATCAGGTCCGCCATTTACTCTATCGGCTCTAAAATCTATTACTGGACCAAGACCTACAGCAGGTGTTCCTGATGATGTTGCTTCTATTCTTACAACATCTACTGTATCGTTTGTTGTGCTTGAATCAAGTGCTACATGAAGTCTATCTGCTGGACTAGCAGTTCCTATACCAACCTTGCCATCATTTTTAACAGTTAAAAAAGCAAGTGAAGTTTGTGCTGTTGATACAGCATGAGCAGCAGTTCCTTGTCTACTTATTTGATATTGATCTGAAGCTGCATATGGTGTACCTGCATACCATTCATGATCACCACCAGCATCGTGCATGAAAACACCAAGACCTCTATATGATGTACTGTTAGTTGCCTCTAATACAAGCCCTGCATTAGTATAACTAGTATCTCCACCAGATATCGTTATTTCAGTTGCACCACTGGATGCTACTTCAAGCGCAGTCCCTGGACTCGTAGTTCCTATACCAACCTTTCCATCATCTTGAATAACCATATGGGTATTAGAACCATCGTGTATTCTTAATAAATTTGCAGAACCATCGTGATCTATAATTACTGTAGCAGTCCCAGCTTCTTGAAAATAAATACCTTTATCATGACTAGAACTAGCAGCATCTAAAGATATAAATGCATGGTCTGAAGAATCAATGTGTAACATTCCTATACTAGAAGTATGAGCTCCTGTCACTTCTAATAATACATCAGGAGCTGTATTTCCTATACCAACTCTATTATTTGAACCATCTACATATAAAGTAGGTGAATCAAATGTTGCGTTACCTGTAAATGTGGGATTAGCTAAAGGAGCTTTGAGTGCTATAGCATTATTAACTGTTGTAGTAAAAGTAGGATCATCATTAAGGGCCGCAGCAATCTCATCCAGGGTATTCATTGTTCCTGGAGCCGAATCTATAAGTGCGTCTATATCAGCATCTACTGCAGCTTGTACAAAAGCTGTAGTTGCTAATCGCGTACTAGAATTACCAAGTGATTGAGTTGTAGTTGTAGGATTTCCTGCAAGTGCAACATCATCTGCAATTAACGCTCCGGTTACTGCATCATCTGCAATTTCTGCAGTTCCTATAGCATCATCACCTAATGTTGCTCTTACTACTGCGTCATCTGCTAATACTCTTGATGTTATTTTAGTTGCGGCCATAGTTTATCCTATGTATTTTCTGTTATGTATGCTTCACCTAATGCCATAGCTGCTATATAAGCAGAATCATCACCACCACCATTCTTCCAGGCAACCATATCTGGTTCTGTATTAGGTGGAAAAGGCTCGCCCTCTGCATTCAATCCATCCCAGGCTAAATAAGCTGCAATTGCATCAATGTAATTCCTCATTTTATAATTAGCAGCTTCCTGTGTTTCTGGTGTTGGAAGATTATAATGATCTACTCCAGTAGTATTAAGGTCTTCTATCATTGCTACATGATCATCTAATTGATTCAATACATGTTGTACCGTATAATTAGCTGATCCACCATATCTATTTTCAGTCATTTTTTAATTCCTCTATTTCTTCTTTTAAGCTTTCCACTTGAGTAGATAGTTCTTGTACTGATTTAATTAACATTGGTACAAATCTTGAATAATTTAGACTATATGCTTTTCCATCTCCCGAAAGATCAGTTACTAGTGCCGTTAAGTCTTCCTTATTAAATCCGTATGATTGTTCAATTTCTTCTACGTCTTGTGCTAATAAACCTGCATGTAGTTGTGGTTCTGTATGTGTTCCATCATGTACTACATCATCTAGATCAACAAAATCTGGATCATCTTTAGGTAAATCTAGCATATATTTTTTAATATATTTTACACGTTTGTCCCAACGATATGTTACAGGTTCTAATTGATTAACAAATTCTAATCCTAAGGTTAATGGTTCTACATCATTTTTATCTCTTTTATCTGAATGAGCATGAATATCTACTTGAGCATGTATATGCGTAATATTTTCATCTCCAAGATAACCTTGATTATCACTAGCTGGTGCACCACCAGGTGAACCTGAATAAGCCGCTTGATAACCAAGACCGAAATTATTACTACCGGTAAAAGTCTGACCACAATATGCACCAACCATGGTATTATTTGCACCTGATCCAACACTACCATACATAGTTTGGAAACCAACTGCAGTATTACCTGCTCCTGTACTTACTCCTTGTAAAGCCCTTCTACCTATTCCAACACATTGTCCTGCATTAGTAGCCCAACCTGCAGATTTACCTATATATACACTTTGATCTTCAGTAGTCTGAGAACTACCAGCTTGTCTTCCTATTGCAATATTACCATCTCCACCTGTAGTTAATCCATGAAAACAGTGATATCCAAATGCGTGATTT
>VTLG01013934.1_pt1 | contig 84123 bp, 108 predicted proteins | sample 4694571 | NCBI WGS metagenome assembly VTLG01 (sample SAMN12604809, study PRJNA352737) | marine metagenome | biome: ENVO:00000447; feature: ENVO:00000209|ENVO:00000569|ENVO:01000036; material: ENVO:00002151; isolation source: viral sequences binned using virsorter ...
CGAGTCCTTTGTATGAAGTTATTTAGTATAGCAGACTACCATCATCTTGTCAAGCGTTTTCAAATCCTGGTGGCAATTTGCCTAGATATGGATTCAAATCGAAGTACTGATTCCAGTCCTCCACTAGAGGAGCATCGTTTTTCCAGAAGTTCCAGAGTGCATCGTGGCAACTACGATGATAAACATCCACATGTTGATTATGAATATCAGATCCCATGTCACATCTATACATGAATATTGGCATGGAGAAGGTCAAACCACTGTTATAGATTAAATCATCTGCTACAGATCTAGGTTTAATTCTACAATCTAATTTGTATTTTCCCTTCTTTACATACAATCCTAGAAGTTTTTTTGCATATGTGCGATTGATGACATAAGCAGCAGTAGAGAAATCATTTACAAACCTATGATGAATTTGCATTACAGGTATTGCTGGATTGATAACTGCTATCTGTAGTATATCCCAAGCAGCAGGTGCCCATCTAAACCATTCTTTCCAAGTGAATGGCCAGTGTTTAACAGAGTCCATGTCACAATCATCTTCCATCATGATTGCATACTCATCATCTGAATTTTCCATCCAGTATTGAATTGCTTTCAGATGAGATGTAACACAACCTATCTCACCTGATGTCATATTATCAGGATACTTACCATAAACAATATCACTAAGATCATCATCCCTACCATCATACGCAGAGATTCTGGTGTTTGCTACTTCCCAATAAGAAAGCATCTGTTCTGTACGAATACGACGGTCTTCCTTTCCATCTAAATTAATCCAATAGATGTGTGGAATATCTTTTAATTTTGGTGCAGATTTATTTTTATCCATGTTTAAATTGCGTATGCATATTCAATTACATTTTGAACTGTTGGTATGTAATGATCTGTAATTACTTTTGCCCAACAAAAATTCTTAGCATACTCTAAGATCTCATCTCTATGTGCAACAGAATATTCTCTGTTCTTTTTAATAAGATACTCTACATATTGTGGATCGTCAATCTTATCTTCTGGAACCACAGTAATAAATTTTTTATCAAGGTCTAGATTAGCAGTAGCAAACTCACTCACAACCACACCTAACCCTGCAGCAAATGCTTCCATGATTACCAGAGAGTGTGCTTCACCATCTGATAGTAGAACTAGATTACCATAGTCTGTTAGGTAGTCATGTAGATATTCTTTAGTCCATTCACCAAGATAGTTATGGTTCTCATTGAATCTTTTGTCTGCTATGTTACCAGCAAAGAAAAGATTATCTATTGATTGAAATTTATGCTGACGCTTTCTATAATCTATCTTTGCTAGATAGATGCTACGATCAGGGAATTCTGGATTATCTGTATTACGGAACTTGGTGAGATCAACTCCGTTAGGGACAACAAATAACCTATCATCAGGAATACCACCAAGTATAGAATAGGCTTTTTTAATACTATCTGAGAGACAGAATACATTTGGTTTAACATCTTGAAAGAGTCCGAATATTCTACTGTAAGCATCCATCTTATGTGGTTGCTCAAGATATGCAAAGTGTGTTGTACACGCACAAGGATACTGTATGTAAGGATATAATACTATCCAATCATCATACTGTATGTGACAAAAATCTGGTTTAAAATCATTGATTCTTTTAATGATTTCTTTGGGATTGTTGATGTTTATTATGTCAACTTCATGGCTTAATCTTTCTAAGTTTACCTTATAATCCCAGATCAAACTTTCAACTGCTCCCCATCCCACAGGTGGAATTGGTGTAGCAGGTCCTACAATACTAATTTTCATAATAATGATTCAAGTTTAGGAATGTATTCATAAGCAAGTATATTTTCAAGACCGAATTCGTTGATACCGTATTCTCTGATCTCTTTTCTATGTTGCTTAGCCACTTGTCTGTTCTTTTCTATAGTATCAAGAACAGTATCAACATTATTTATTTCCTTCTCTGGAATCACATCTATCCAAGGTTTAGATGTATCTAACTCAGCAGCAACAGTCTCTGAACATACAACACCTAGACCACATATTAATCCTTCTTTGATGACTAGAGGTGTAGTATTTTCTACCTCACTAAGCAATGCAATATTAGAATAACATGTAATATACTCATTCAATTTTTCTCTAGGTATCTCACCCTTATAGTTTGATGTATTTTTAAATTTACCACCACGCTCCATCCTTCCCATGAAATCAACAGTGTCTATATCTTCTAGAAGATACTGACGCTTACGATCTACAATTTGAGAGAAGCATAATGTTCTATCCCAACTAGCAAACTCATCAAATTTATATGGGTAAGGTCTTACACCTAGTTTACTCAACCAACAGTTCTCTCTCTTAGCACCATATGTAACCCATGAATCAATATCTCTCTGACTTGATGCAAAGATAGTAAAATCTTTATTGTGAATCATTTTATCAGCAATCATTCCATAGTTATCTCTGCCCCACATGTGAGGTGTATTTACAAATGGATAGTGACTAGAAACTATGAGTCTCTTACATAAGGGAATAAGATCAGGAATTATATCAGTAAAGACATCGTAATGTAAATGTACAACATCATACTTACCATGCTCAACCTCAAATTTAATAAGTTCTTTGTCAGGTGTATTAATTATTTCAACACGGTGTCCAAGTTCTCTAAGGACTACTGTGTAATCCCAAATCAACATCTCTACAGCACCCCAACCGTCTGGTGGAATCTGCATTATGCCAGGACCTATTAGAGCAATCTTCATTGATAATCCTCCCAATACATAACTTTCTTGATGTCCTCATGGAAACCAGGACTATGTGTTATTAACGATGATATGTTTTGATAGGCACTATGAAATAAAAATACTTTTTCATACTCATCTTCTTGTGGATTCTTACCATAGAATACACCATCAATAAGTTTCATATCTTGCTGATCAGCAGCAGCACAATGATTGAATGAACCGTTAGTAAAATGATATCCTCCTAGTTCATTCAAAGTTAAACAAAGAACAAACTCATCAGTAACGCCAGGATGGACTCCACCATCCTTAAATATATCTTCAAAGATTTCACCATAACGATTAAAGATATGATCATGCTTGTCCTTCTGGAATAAGAATGCACCTGATGATGCATAATTATATGAGTGTCTATTATCAGGAAGATAGTTAGACAATCCAGCATGCATTACTTCTACTTTATTCATGTAGTCAGCAAGAGTAGGCACCCACCAATGCTGAGTACATAAAAAATTATCTTGTGCTTCTTCAATCAGTTCATCAACTCTATCATTGATAACAACAGTGTCGGTATCCATGTAAAAACAATGCTCAGTTTCCACATGTTTAAACAGATTATATCTCTCTGCCCATATGTGAGGTTGGAACCAATTTCTAGAGTCCTCATTCTTAAGTTCTTCACGAGTTGCTTTTACAATCTTGACCTTAGGATCATCTATTGAAAGACGATCTTCCATATCAATAATAACAATCTCATGATCTTGTTTGATTCTTTCTAAAGATTCACAAGCTCTCATCAAATTTTTATAATAACTATCTCCACCGCCAACGATGAAACCAAAACTAAGTTTTGTCATAACAATCTCAAGAGTCCATTAATACGATTAACATATGTATGATGCTTTTTTGTGTGTCGCATCTGCCTAAGAATAAGTTCCTTGTCATTCATATGACGAAGACCTTCTTCAAATAATTCTGGAATGCTTTCTTTACAGATGACTTCAGGACCAGCAAACTCAGCAAGTTTAGGTGAGTTAGTTAATCCTAAATTACCATAACTCATAGTCTTAAATAATCTACAAGTTTTAGTACCCCATCTCTTATGGGTATCATTCCTCAAGTCAGGAGACAAGAAAGACTTTTGCATAAGATCTCTCATGACATCACCTTCAAGAGGATTAGTCCAAGGATTAGACCATGCAGTCTTCACATCTATTTTAGCACACATTTGTCCAAATTCTTGTATCAGGTGTGCGTTCTTAAAACGACCATCTGCTGACACACTACCGATATGATAATATATTTTTTCTCTTTCAATATTTACCCAGTCCTCATCAAATTCTTCTGGCATAAGATCAGTTGCCCATGCAAGATATGTTATATCATATCCTTGTACCTGTGACTCTCTTCTATCAATACAAACTCCAGTATCTAACTCCTCAAAATCATTAAGATCATGATGAAACTCATAGTTATCATTGTCCATACTATCTTGATGATAACGAACATCAATTAGTTTCCTTACATTACCAAGATACTTCTGAGGATTAACACATACATGCACATAATAAACAGATGATGATCTTAAAGGTATGTTTTTATCAGCATAACCTTCAGTAAAGAAAACACAATCATCGTAATCAAAATCATCTGGATATTCTTTATCATGAAACCAGTAAACTTTATGACCGCTACGCTCTAATGCTTTTTTAAATCCCTCATGAACATATGAATAGGTATCAGTATGTAATGGGTAACCCCAAAGAACACATTTCATTTTCGTACAATAATAACATCACCCTCGTCATCGTCATCATCATCATCATCTTGTTGAGGATTGAATACAAGAAGAGACTCCCCAGATTTTACATCCCTCATTTCGGGATGCAAATTTTGTTTTACATTACCAGGATTACTTACTTTATCAAACTCTTGTAAAGTTGTGGTCATCATCTTAAACATATATGCAAAAGTAGCAGCAAATAGTGCTACAAAAAACACAAGGTAGATTAAGACCGTAAATTCATTCATTTCATAACGGTTAGTGGAATTAACATATAGTCCTCTGCTTTTTTCGTCTCTCCATCAACACAAAGCATATCATCTATGCAATGTGATGGAACTAAATCTGGATGACACCACCAATCCTCAAATGGATGGGAGTCATCTACCGAGATGTTATCAGCAATAAGCTTATAACCAAAAGACTTAAGATACTCTCTTGAAGCATCCCTGACAGTGTTGCCATCATTGTACGAGTCATGTTCAAATGTAATAACTGCGAATTTGTACTTGGATAGATCTATTTTTTTCAAGGCATCGAATGTGACTTGTGCTGGTTCACAATCAACCTGTAGATAATCAAATACTGGTCCTAATTTAACCTCTTCAAACAAAGCATCAAAGTCTGCAGTAGTAGCATCACCGAAAGCAACTGGTGATTTACGGTGCTCATTATACAGGTCTGCCTCGTGCTCCTTGATTTCAAAACCTATACCTGTCCATTCATATCTAGACTCTAGAAGAGCAGTATTGTTAGAAATAACAGGATGTCCTGACCCAATCTCTACGAATGTTCCTTGAGGTTTTCCATCAAGCATACACAAAACAAACATGTCCTGATAACACTGAGAAAAATTTTGCCTGTCTACTAAATGTAAACCAGGAAAAGTTCTTCTGAGTTTAGTTGCTTTGTCAGAAGTATAGAAGGTTGGCATTTGCCATGCATTAGGATCTGTCATTGTTGATAAGATTTATTGTCTTTTGCTAGATGTACAATTTTTTGTTCAAAAGGATAGTCAGGATAACATTCTGGAAATGCATAGTCAGGTGAAAGAGCATGTAATTTATCCTCATTATCAATGAAGAATTTATTAAGATGACTTTCATCATGCCACACTGCTATTATATCATTCTCATAATCCTTGTCAACTCTATCTTTCAGAGTCTTCATCATGGGAATAACAGCAGAAGTTTTACCACCCCATAAACATCCTTGATAGTAATTAGTTTGATCACCTGTCACACATGCTTCTGACTTAGGATTTCTTTCATAAGTTCCTGTGCCAGTTTTATAATGGCATGGATGATGAACTCCAATAAAATCTTTAGCAGTAAACAATTCATTACTGTCTACTTTTTGTCTAACTTCCATATCAGCATCCAAGAAAAGAATCCAATCAAAGTCCTTAAGTCTATCCTCTATCTTTAAGATAGTATGAAATCTTTCTAAGGTAATTGCTGGCCAAGGTTTATGTTCTGTAGGAACAAATGTAATATTATCAGGAAGTTCTCCTTCTACTTTACCGTCACTAAAAACAAAGAAATGTTTTTCAACAAAACTAGATGGAGCTAGATTCTCCATACAAGAATTAAAATAACTAGGGAAAAATTCAAGATACTTATTAGTACCAATGAATATAACCGCTAACTTTCCATTAGGTAATGCAACTTTCATACCAATTCCCAACCTTTACAATATAAATCCTTGGTATCATTTTGAACATTCAAAGGAGGACCGAACCATTTAGATGGTGCAATCACTCTCTTGTCTTTATTAGTAGACAACCATGCACCCCACCAAGAGAATGATGAGTTAGCAATAATAAAATCATTACACATGGTCATTAAACAAAGATCAACATACTGATTGTCTGCTTGTGATACTATGAAACGATCATCAGAAAATAACTCCTGCTCCATACACCAAGAAGGATCGTCTGAAAAAATGACGACGGTGCGATCTGAGTCGTACTTACTCAGTGCTTTCCTATAGTAATTTATATCAACAATAGGATGGTGTTTGTAGTGAATATAGTCTGTTCTTCTAACATGAAGTGCAATAGGATTATCAACTCCCCCTATCATTTCCTTACATGGATCCGCAATCTCATCAAGAAAAGTAAAGTCTTCTAGTAATTCTTCTCTAACATTTAAAAAATATTTTTCTGATTGAAAAAATCCAAGAAGTGATACAAAATCTGGACAATTATTATATAACTCTTCGTCAAAATGAAATGATTTTTCTTCTACAACAGGACGACTATCATCAATCCTTTGCACTTGTAAAGGATTCATTGAAGTAAGTTTGAATGGTTGGAACAGTTGATGCTCTTGCCAATCATCCTTACTAGATTTCCAATTAGATGGAGGCACACACCAATTATACCCTCTGTTTTTTGCTATACCTTTCACAGCAGCATATTGAAACATCTGATTTGCTAGACGCTCTTTACGCTTGCCAACATAATTAATACCAATCATTTAGTCTGTATAAAAGTGTGCTCTATAAACCATTTATATGCCTCAGCGAGACCTTGTTCTAATGTATACTTAGGTTTCCATCCTTTATCAGTTAGTTTACTATAATCTAATGGTCTCTTAGGTGTACCATTAGGACGACTAGTATCCCATTCTATCTTACCAGTATAACCAGTAACAGCAGCAACCTTATGTGCTAGATGAAAAATAGAAATGTCTTCACCTGATCCAACATTAAGTAGTTCAGCATTCTCATAATGTTCCATAGCAAACATACATGCGTCTGCTAAATCATCAACATAAAGAAACTCTCTCATGGGTGTACCATCACCCCAACATGTAACAGTTAACTCTTGTTTTTGAGATTCAATTTCATCACTCTCGTCAGGATTAGAAGGTGTGATGCAAGCATTGTTAAACTTAGTCATCAATGCAGGTATCACATGTCCATTCTCAGGATGGAAGTTATCATTAGGACCATATAGATTTGCTGGCATTAATGACACACCTTTAAATCCATACTGTTTGTGATACATCTTCAGCATCTCTATACCATGTATCTTAGCAATAGCATATGCTTCATTAGTAGGTTCTAATTCACCTGACATTAATGACTCTTCTTTCACAGGAGTCTCAGCAAACTTAGGATAGATACAAACTGATCCTAGGAATAAAAATTTCTTGACATGCCATTTGTATGCATAATGAATAAGATTCATTTGAATCTGTGTATTCTGATAGATAAACTCTGCAGAGTACGCATCATTAGCATGAATGCCACCGACTCTAGCAGCAGCATCAAAGACAAAATCTATTTGGTTATCTCTAAAAAAATTCTCAACTGCTACAGGATCAACAAGATCAACTTCTTGGCGAGTACGAGTGATAATATTTTCATATCCATCTTGTTTAAGACGACGAACTATTGCAGATCCAACTAGTCCTTTGTGACCTGCAACGAAGATTCTAGATTGTTTATGCATTGTCCTCAGTTTCATTGAGCAATAACAACTTCGGGTTCTGGTAAGGGGAATAAAAATCTCTTACCTTTGAACTTAGGATTCTTCAAAAAGAAATCTCTAAAATGCCAAGGTAATACAATGTGAACATCATAATCCCATAATAAAACATCCTCTTCATCCTTAATAGGAATCCAAGTACCAGGTGTGTAAGAACCATCTTTGTCTGGATTAACATCACCTATAACTGCTATGTCATTAGGAGTAACTTCCCATGTTTGGAGAGTTACATTACCTTTAGTACTAGCACCTAACGCACAGATCTTAGCGTTGTTCTTCTTATAATAATCTATCATCTTCCAGAACTGTTCCTTGCATGAATTTATTCTATCACCAAACTCATCCCAAGGCACAATAGTATCTAAACCCTGTTCAAGTTCACTAGCAAGAAGAGCAGTTAATTTTGTAGTACATTCTTTTCCTAAAGGAGAAACAACTACAGAGATACTACCACCATTAACATCATTAAAATCAAAGTCAATGATATTAAATCCTGCCTTATCCATAATATATTTGATCTGTCTCATACCATAGTATGATAGATGCTCATGGCATACAGTATCAAATGAATTTTGCCTTAACATCTCAGGCATATAACTCTGCTCTAGCACCCAGATACCACTTGGTTCTAAACAAGCACGAACTTGTCTAGCAAACTCACATGGATCTTCTAAGTCATAGAACATAGAGAAGGATGTGATAACCTTTGCCTTCTGTTTACCAAACCTTTCATGAAATTTATCTGCAGAAAAGAAGTCAGCAATGTAACTTACATTCTCAGGAATATAATCTTTGAATTTTTTAGAGGTAGGATCGATACTAATTAACTGACAATCTTTAGGGAAGAATCCCAAGAAAGTTCCATCATTACCAGCAATATCAACTACGATATCACCAGACTCAAGTTCTACATCACTCTGAATTTTCAATGCCTTCTCTTTGAGATGGCGAATCATACTTTTGTTTAGTCCAGAACGGTATCCGTACTCATCTCCATACATGGTAGGGAGATCAAATGTATGTTGTAATTGAACATGACCACATCCACCTTTCTTCTCGTTACATTTAACAAGAGTTAGGGGACCTTTGTACATGTCCTTATCAATTTCTTTAGGGAATATACCAGAAAGATATTGATCACCTAGGTCGAGGACGACATCTAAATGTTCGTTGCCACAGACCCTACATTTTTTAATTTCGTGAAATTTGCTACAATTCATTGTCCGTAAATACACATGTCTTCTACAAGATCAGTAAATGATAACTCAGGTTCCCATCCCAAGAGTTCTTTTGCCTTGGTTGCATCACCTAAAAGTTCTTCGACCTCTGTTGGGCGGTAATATTTAGGGTGAACTTTAATGATGTTTCTACGGAGAGATTTGCAATAACCAACCTCTTCCATACCCTCACCTCTCCATTCAATATTCAACCCAAAATAGGTTGCTGCTTCCTCAACAAATTCTCTAACGCTACGCATCTTACCAGTAGCAAGAACAAACTCGTCAGGTGTATGATGTTGAGTGATCATCCACATACCACGAACAAAATCCTTGGCATGCCCCCAATCTCTCTTAGCATCTAGATTACCTAACAACAGTTCTGACTCCATCCCTGTAGAGATACGAGACAGACCTCTTGTGACCTTTCTAGTCACAAAAGTTTCGCCTCTCCTAGGGGATTCATGGTTGAATAGAATTCCATTACTAGCATGGATTCCATATGCTTCACGATAGTTTTTTGTTATCCAATAGGCATACAACTTAGCACACCCATAAGGACTACGAGGATAGAAAGGTGTAGTTTCTTTTTGTGGGACTTCTTGCACTAATCCATATAACTCTGAAGTAGATGCTTGATAGAACTTGCACTCATGATCTAGAAGACGAATTGCTTCTAGAAGACGAAGAGTTCCAAGAGCATCTACCTCACCAGTATACTCAGGTATCTCAAACGACACCTTAACATGACTCATAGCAGCGAGGTTGTAAACCTCAGTTGGTTTAATCTTTTGAACTAAACTAATGATGCTACCAGAGTCTGTCAAGTCTCCATAATGGAGTTGGATCTTATCATAGATGTGATCAATCCTATGTGTATTAATGAGAGAAGAACGACGGACTATACCATGAACTTCATATCCTTTCTCAAGGAGAAATTCAGCAAGGTATGATCCATCCTGTCCAGTAATACCTGTGATTAATGCTTTCATTTACTCGAATGATATAGAGTCACCTGCACCCAGACCTTCACTTAAATCTTCAAGATCAATACCTGTCATAATATCGGTTGTTAACCCGACATTAAAAATGCTAGTATCGATATCTATATTACCTGTAATTTCTTCGGAATGCTGTGCAGAGTTATCAGCTATAGAACGGAGACTAATGTAAATGCTCCAGAGTTCTTTTAGCGTATCTGTCTCTTCGTCTATATTTAGAGCTTCTATAACCGCAAGTTTAACCCCATCAGCAGCAGTTTGATAGGTGTCATAGGTGTGATTTTTTCCACAAGACATTATTGATCTTTGGATTTGTGTACTGATCTATTATAGACTAGTCGTGATCCTTTGTCAATTCTTTTTCTGTTTTAAAAATATCATATGCAAACTTAACACCTTCTTTTGATAAAAGGATTTTCTTTGTAACCGTCATCTCTCTAGCATAAAAAACGACTGGTTGATTCTTACAATCTCCACTCACTTTACTAACTCCTCCTTTCTTTGGAAGACTCCTTTCTTACAAAAATAGAAAGTATAATTCTCTGTGGTCACATAGTAACCATCTATTTCTTGTCCGTTATCTGTATAACCATATGCTTTGACTTTCTCATCAATGCCATCAAGTCTGAAGTTTTTATTATCTCTTATCAAATATTCATGGTATCTGGCATCTAAGTCGATCATCGTTCCTCGTAGGTAAGTTTGCGGATTTTACGCTTTCGGCGTTGTTCTTGCCATTCTAACTCATTTTCCGTCAAATGTCTAGTTTTGCTGACAATTGTATTATTTAGTAATATAACTTCTGAAAGGTTGACCGCAGACACAGTATCTCCTTCCAATACCATTCTGTTTGTGCATCCACAACTTTGAACCTTGTTGGTACTGGTCAATTCAGTATTACATCTCTTGCATTTAACTCTTAACATAACTCAAATAAAAGTAACTTCAGTAAATCTTGTAGTGGTTTTGAAAAAATTATCTGTTATTGTTTGACCGTGGAACCACTGGCCAGGAAAAACAACTCCTTGATTAAATCTATCCAAGATACATAACTCTTCAGTAAATTGCTTGTCTGTTCTCCAAGGATTACTATGCTCTGTATCTTTATTTTTTAAAAATGCTTTTGCTTTTGTATTAGCAGCATTATATAAGGTGGTACCTGCCTTCATGTGATGAGATGGATTCAGATAAATCATAAAATTTAACTGTCCGTCTACATGAGGATGCCAATAGTTACCAGCACCAGGATAATCTGATATTAATCTAAAAGTATTAGTAGTATTTGGAACAGCATTTGGATCTATATCTGGAACACTATAAGCATCGGCAAGCATTTCAATAAGAAATTTTCTATTCTGATCCCATCTATTATCAATGGCCATCTGACCATCCATAAAATCTATACCATTCTTAGACCCTCTAATAGATTTATGAGTTCTGATTGCTTGAATAGAACTCAAGTATGAATATACCTTATCTGGATACTTATATACATCATCAACAAACATGATCTTAGAGTCCTTCCAAGGTTCAACATTGATTGCCCAGTTAGTATTAAATTCAAAATCAGATGCTTTAAAAAATTTAGTCACTCGAACATAAATGTGTAGTTTACTCTTCTATTATCTGATCCTTCGATCATAGAAACCCTGTTAGTTTCGTGAAAATATTTAGAGTTGAAAATTAAAAGTCTGTTACATGCATAGGGTATGACAGTCTTTTTAGATTTAGTATACTCTAGGTATTTTCTTATCATTATTATATCATTATTATATTCTTCCCATGTCCAACTTGGTGGTGGTTGAATATCATAAAGAATTAATCCATTCTTCTCTGGATCTTGAACAGACTCATTAGGACTAACCCATAGATTAATATTATATTTTGCTGGATCTGCATGAGGTGTTACTCCATTAGCATTATTATCATGTACAAATGCCCAACCTCTAGAAAATTCTCCTAAAAATTTATACTTTGATTTTAATGAAGTCACTATGTCCTTTAACAAATCAAGTGGGAATGAATCTCTTGTAAAGTTTATAGAATGATATCCATTATAAGAATCATCCTTAACATCTGTGGTCAATGCAAACTCTCTCAACTCATCTATAACCTCAGGAAGAAATAAATTATCTTCTATGAAGTAACGATCATCTTTAATAATCTTTTCTACAATATTTGAATGCATATGTAAAACGATGATCAGATTTAAGAGGAGTTGCTCTATGCCAAACCCATGCAGTAAATTTTAGTAGGGTATTTGGCACTGGTGGTATAGCAATAATTCTATCATCAAGATAAAACTCAGTTGCTCCACCATCATTTAGACCAGTATACAGTTCATTACCATAAAATATAAAAGTTATAGCATCGTAACCATCTGCACAGTCTTGATGAAAATTTGCTATCTCTCTAGGAGCAAAGCAATTAATATATGCTCTATACAATTCATACTCTTCTATCTCTGGAAACCTAGAACATATATTTCTATCAAACATATCAATTATATACTGATCTTTATCACTTATTGATACATTTCTTTCAACCTCAGGTACAATCTCTCCATTATCCAACTCACCAACTCCAATCATCTCATCCATAATATCATAGATCATTCCTGTTGGTTTTAATTTACCAGCATCACTTTCACCCCATATGTAAGGTGATTTTTGAGCAAACTCCGTAGCATAACGAAAGTCTTTTGCTGATAAAAATTTGGGAACTGTTGCAATGGATGGTTTAAGATCCGTAGTATAATTATAATCCATCATAAATCAATGCTGTCAACTGCAGTTACTCTCCATACTATACTGTATCTATACACATATGGATGCCTCGGTCCTAGACCCCTATGCCAATAATTAGATGGAAAAATAATAACTCTACCAGGTACATACTCATGCTCTTCTATAACATTACCATGTTGTCCATCAAGTATTTGGAACTGACCACCCCACTCTTTTTCCCATTGACAATTTGAGAAGTACATGATGGTTGAATTACTATAGTCTCCATCAATATGAGCACTACCATCACAAAAAGAATGCTGTAAATTTAGATCTATCCTCGACAAATAATATGTTGTCTCTGTTACCTCTTCAATATGTCGCAGCATATTAAAAAACACAGATGCTTTGGGTGACCAGTTTGTAATTGTATTGACACTACTTCTTTCAAATAAATTCTCACCAAATAATCTATGAGTACCACCTCCACCATCAGGATAGCGTTTACCATTTGCTTCATTGGTACATGAAACAGGTAGATTAAACACCATCTCATCTGTAGTTGCTACAAATGCAGGAGAAAATAAGTTGTCGTATACTTTAGCAATCATACTCTTACCCATAAATGTGGTGATGTAACAATGTTTTCATAACGATCATCAACCGTCTCTGAAGATGTAATGAATATATCATACACTATAGATGCTCTGTAATGTGATCCAGAAAAACCTCTAACATTATGCATTACACTAGATGGAAATACAATTAGATCACCATCTACAGGATTGAATTGAAATATTCCTAGGTGTGGTTTTAAATTTAATGGTAACATATCCATCTCATTACCGCTTTGAAGATTTAAAGTTCCTCCACTTCCCTCAGTCCTAAGATAGTAGACTCCACTAAAATGAGATCCTTTATGGTAATGATTTGGATTACCACCATCCTCTAATCTAGTTACATTCGGCCATGATTTCTGGAAGAAAACAGAATAGTTTTCATCATCAGTAATCTCTTTTAAATATTCTTTAACTGCCTGACCCATATGATAGTTTAACCAATAGAATTGTTCTGTGGTATGTAACAAAAAGAACTCTGGTGTGTCTTGATCACCTGTAAAATTTCCACAATCATTGATCTCTTGTATATTTTTATTATAAAATCTTTCACAGACATCCATCATACCATCCCATTCTTTTTTAGGGCAAGGAATATTATTTTTATAGAAAGGAGTAGGAAAAAGATATTCTATCATTGCTGAACTTGGATCAACGGAGTAAATAACCACCCTTCATTTGTATAATTACAATGTTCTGGTACATTTGTACTGTCGTATTGATATACAGAGATTTTATATTCAGCGTTTGGACATTCATCAACAAGTGTGCGTTGAAGACGATCAAAGTATTGTCCTATAGTATTATTCTCTCCATTAACAGAGCAGAAGAATGAAAATCTAGAATCTTTGTTTGCTAATTCTTTTATACATTTAATTAAAAAGTATATGTTAGTACAATTATATTTTAATAACTCCTCACTAGCATCCTCAATGTAAGGATCATGAAAGAAACAATCATATTTGCCAAGGTTATCTGTACACGGCCATGCCTGTTTAATTATTTTTGCTTTAGGATAATCTTTTGCCCACTCTAATGCTTTTTTATATACCTCTTCATCTGGTTCAAGAATAGTATGAGATTTAATATCAAACTGTTGAATCTGTGTTGCAGAAAAACCATATCCAAAACCAATTTCTAATACATCACCTGCAGGTTCTAGTAAATTGATACAAGTTTCCATATAATGCTTCTCCCATTCCATCATATACATGTGAGTATCAGAAGAACCGTAAAGAGTATCGTCTTTAAATTCAGCCATAATTTTTTCTCATATATCGACCTAGTATATTACTATTATAATACATTGGTTCGTTATTTTCAAATTTTTCTTCTAATACATTGTTTAGAAAGAGTTGCTTGGTCTCCTCATAATTGACCCATCCACTTGTTTTGTGGAGAGAAATGATTTCTCTCTTGAAGGTTGAGTCTCCAAGTAGTTTTCTATCTGCAGTAAGTTCAGGACAGCTCCCATAGTATTTTTTCCAGTCACTTTCAGATGTAACTTTCCTACCGCCACCTCTAGGCTTTCGTTTCTGCCAGAAATATTTTCTTCCGATGTATTGTTTACCCGACTGGAGATTTGTAATACGGTAGACGAAACCGAAGAAATCGCCAATATCGTCAGAAGTGAAAGCTGTATCTTTGTAGTACCAGGGATTGTCATAGGTCATTTGTAACTGAATAAAAAATTATCAACAAAAGATTCTGACTTATCTTTACCAAACTTTGCTGTAAGATATCCTCTAACAGGATCTAGTTTAGTCATGTAAGTATCAAAGTCTTTATATACTGTTGTATCTAGTCCAGTAGGATTTGCCTCATCTATGATATGTTTATACCATATAAGATATGTCTTAAACATAGGTAAATAATCATTCACCTCGTCAGGTTTACAGTATCTTACAAATATATTTTCTGAAAAATGATTACCCATCTCAAAGAACCTATACTTACCATCGTCTTTAGGCAAACTATCGACAGAGTATAGATAATTTTCTCTTGGATGTTGGAAGTCAAATACTATTATAACTTTCTTCTCGCTAAACTTCATGAGATCCATACCAAAACAGGGGAGATCTGCACCAGTCTTAGGATAAAGAATAGTGTTGTATATATCAGATCTTGGATCGTTTATCTGTGCTTCTCTTGCTTTTAGGAAGTGCTTACCTACACGAATATCAGCATGTAAAGTAGCATCTTTTGATTCCCAATCAGCCCATGTTTCTTTTACTACTAAGTCAGGGAATGTTTCAAATAAAGCATCCTTATACTTTTCCCACAGGCATACATTTTTCAGTTTGCTTACCATAAGTTATACATGGATCTTGTCCACAACCACAGTTCTTTTCTTTTTTCTCTTCTATGTATAACCCCATAATATAATCAATTTGCTCCTCTGTTAGTTTCTCATATACATCTAAAGATAGTTTTCTTTCCTCTAGATAGTGAACTATTTCTGGTGCAATATTTACAATATATGAGTTAGAAATACCCTCTCTTACTACACTCTTAACTGTACTAAGAACTTCATTCTCAACATTCAAGGTCTTTGGATAGTCCTTGTCGCCTGGTTTTGCTTTCTTCTCACCAGATCCTGCTTTCATTCTTTTTCTTTTCTGATGGACATTATCCCATAGACCATCCTTACCTTCTTCAATGTCCTCTTCTTTTACACAGTTAGGAACTACCTTACCACCTTTTTTCTTAGTTCCTTTTGCTGTATATCCATCCCAACAAGTAGATGCACCAACATTCTTTCTTGCTTGCTTCATGCTACCTTCTTGGAATACTTCTTGATTCTTATCATCATTAATATAATGCTCATGTTCTTTCATAACAAGAACTTCTAAGTTTTCAACAGGAATATTCTTAACAACTTTGTTAGTAAACAACACATCGTAATGTGAGATGTTACCATACTCATCAAGTGTATGCATTTCCTTGATGCAATCACCTATACCATACTCTTCATGTTTTACTTTAGATCCACACATGTGGGAGACCTTCTTACCCATTGCCTTTTTGATTGCCTTGTCTCTAGAACCAAAGTATTCTGCCTTACCTGATTCTACTTTACCGTCTCCATCATAATCTTTTGCTGCTTTCTTCTCTGCTATCTGATTACCTTCTGGTTTAAAACCTGCAGTTTGTGTTTCTGGAACTGGTTTTTCATGACGAAGTTTTCTAAGAAGATTTCTTTTATCCTTAACCGCATCACTTGCAATTCCTCCAACTTGCTTTTTAACTTCAGAATCATTAGCAACTATATCAGTTGCAATTGCTCCCATATTTTCTTTTATTTTCTTTTTACCTTTTTTAAATGATCCATCTACCTCTCCCTTCTCATATCCTTTTCCATCTCCATCGTCATCCCACCATCTCTTTGCCTCAGTTTTAGTTTTTTTATTAGAATGATGTGATGCATCACCAAATGCAGGGTTATTCTTGTACTCAGGTTTTTGCTTTTCTTTTTCTTTCTTTAATTTCTCTGCTTTCTTATCAAGGTAAGCTTTCATGGCACCGCCTGGTTTGCCTGATCCTTTATATAAACCATACTTTGCTCCCTCAAAAAAACCAGTAGCAGCAAGATGTCTAACTATTGCTTTCGCAGATTTCTTCTCAGCAAGATCTGAATTCTCATGTAAACGAGGATTAACCATACACATTACAGAGTAAAACTCAGGATCTAACTCACGAGGTAATGCTTCTATAATATTATCCAATAGACGAGGACTCTCATATCCTTCCTTTACTAACTTCTTAGCAACACCAAGATAATACTCTTCCCATATTGGATCAACAGCAGCCAATCTTTTTCTGTAGAATGACTCTTCTGTTATCTGTTTTACTGAAAACATAACGCAATTTTAATCCTTATAAGGATATTTATTCGAGTCCAGCATTCCAATCTTTAAATGACGATTGAAGTTGTCCTGTATTTTCCTCTGAATAATCGTCTGAGTAACCCTTAATCTTCTTCCATTCGTTATGCAAAGCACCTAGTAACCATGCTTGAGATAAACTTTGAGGTCCGTTCTCAAGTAATTCTAGGTATCTTTTGTTGGTTGTATAACCTTTGTATTCCTGTCTCCAATTGGAGTCGTCGTAGGATTTATTTTTCATAAGTAAATGTTTTTCCTTTGATTTGTGTTACACCCTCTGGTGATTTACCTTGGGGTTTAAATTTGCCTATACCTACTCTCTTTTTCTTACCTAATCCACCCTTTCTGGTTGCACTTAGTGTAGCATTCTTTTTAGTTTGTACAATAACTGCATCCTGATCATACTTCTTACCTAACTTTTTAATTTCTTTCTTGAACTTTCTCTTACCTTTCTTTCCAGAAGAAACTACATGACTGCGTTCACTTCCTCCTTCCCATTTACCTTTCGTTTTCGTAGGACCAGGAAGACCACGACCACGAATATCTTTATCTAATTGTTTATTTCTTGCTTTATTTTCCTTGGAAGATTTTCCAGTACGAGTTCCAGAAAGGATAGCAACTCCTCCCTTATCAGATTTACTTTTAATTCTGCTTAGACTACTCTCATTAACTAGAGAACATTCTAGCATAAATTCTGCAAATGTCTTCATACCTTGTGACAGTTTCCTAATTGGTATTTATCCTCCGACATACTTATCGTAGTCGTCAGCAGCATCTACTATTGCTTTTTTCATTTCTTCAATGTCCCATTGCAATTCTTCAACTCTTCCTATACTCATATCATTCAAACCATCTACTTCTGATTTTGAATAATGTATTCCTAGATTACCATTTTGTCCTATGACATCCATTCTCTTGTTGGATTCTTCTTCATCCCAGAGTTCATGAAGATCTTCAACTTGTTTATCTACACTAGACATTTCCATTTTAATTTTACCCTCAATCCAAATTTCTTTCAACCATGCGACAAATCCTAATGCAAGGTGTTGTAGATATGGATTTCTAAATTTCTTCTTAACCCACCTCTCTGCCTTTGCATACCAAGGATCTGTACCTTTACCGAATTGTTTTTCAAATTCTATTTTCATTTTAGTAAGATGAATCTATAAGGGTCGCTTCATCTATATCGACTTCGGAATAGGTAAGACCATCCCAATAGGAATGATACAACCTTCCCCAAATAACATCAAACTCTTCTTGACTTAAATTTTTAAATAAACATTTCTCATGTAGATATACATGATATGTTTTATTATAATTTAAAACCTGAGAATGTGTCTTTTTTAACATCCTGTTTGATTCCTCCAACGACATAAGATTCGACCTCTGTTTCTTGTGGTGCGACTTGAAGACCCTTAGAACTGATCCAATGAGTAGTCCAAGGTAATGGATTGTTTCTCATTGCAATATCATAGATAGGATCTAATCCGATTGCTCTCATTCTTTTGTTAGCAATCCACTCAACATACTGTGATAGTAATTTTTCATTCAATCCTATCATACTGCCATTCTTAAACAAATACTCTGCCCACTCTTTCTCTTGAAGAACTGCTGCCTCAAAAGCATTAGCAAGCCATCCCTTTTCTTCCTTGGCAATCTGAACCATCTCAGGGTCATCCCCCTTCAACCAATTATTTAGGATGGTTTGCGTGATGACAAGATGCTGATTTTCGTCTCGTGCGATGAGAGAGATAATCTTAGCGGATCCTTCCATAAGCTTGAGTTCGCCAAACGCAAACGAGCAAGCGAACGAGACATAGAATCGTATACCTTCGAGGATGTTGACATTAGCAACTGCTCTATAGAGATATCTCTTAAGGTCTCTTTGTGTCCACTGTGATGATGGTGATCCTTTCCAACCTTCTTTCCAGAAATTGCTTGAACCCCATTCTTGAGCGTAGTTAATAAATTCATCGTATGCATGAGTAATTGATGCTGCCCTTTTGAGGATCATTTCATCCTCTATTATAGTGTCAAAAACTTCACTTGGGTCATTATATACATTCTTTATAATGTATGTATAGGAACGACTATGAATCATCTCCATAAGTTGCCATACATTCATACATGCTTCTAGTTCTGGGATAGAACAGTATGGTGCAAATGCCATACCAGGTGCACGACCTTGTATAGAATCTAGCATAACCTGATACTTCAAGTTAGAAGTAAAGATATGTTTTTGTTCTGGTCTTAGTGTTTGATAATCAGCACGATCTTTCTGAAGAGATACCTCTTCTGGTCTCCAGAAATATCCTAACTGTTGTTGAGTTAGTTTATCAAATACTGGATACTTATATGAGTCATATCTTTGCACCCCTAAAGGAGCACCAAAGAACATTGGTTGTTTTTTAGTATCAATAGCGGAAGTATTGAATACTGTCATACCTTTAGGTTCTGACATTTCTTTGTTAGTTTTAAATTGCACAAGCGTCACACTCTGATGTGGATTCAATCTCACCTAATAGTGATTCTAAACCCTGTTTTACTTCTTCAACTTCAACCTCGTCTGTCTTATTATCATATGTATTCTGATAGTAAGATGTTTTCCAACCATACTTATAGGTTGTTAACAAGTCATTTGCCATGACTGAGACAGGCACTTCATTATCAGGATAGTTGTCTGGATTGTACGACCAATTACCACTAATGGCTTGATCAAAGAACTTTTGCATAACAGCAACAACTTTAACATAACCATCATTACTCTTCATTTCCCATAACAATGTGTAATGTTGTTTCAAAGACTGATACGCTGGAACAATCTGCTTAAGAGGTCCTTTCTTTGATTTTTTAGTGGACAAATAATCTCTTGGTGGTTCGATTCCGTTGGTGGCATTAGACACAATGGAACTGCTCTCCGATGGCATCTGTGCCGACAGAGTTGAGTTCCGTAATCCATATTGTTTGATGTCATTCCTAAGAGAATCCCAATCATATTTCAATGTGTTTGGTACAATCTCATCTATATCCTTTTTATATGTATCGATAGGCAATATTCCATCAGAATATTTTGTCTTATCAAAATATTCACAAGCACCTTGTTCTTTCGCAAGGTTATTTGATGCCTTCAAAAGATAGTATTGGAATGCTTCTGTTAGGTCATGAACCATGTTATGTGCTTCTGCATCATTATAAGATACCTTATTCTTAGCAAGGTAATGTGCGAGTCCAATATAACCTATACCAAGAGATCTTCTTGCTCTTGTACCAATTGCTGCTGCCTTGACAGGATACCCTTGGAAATCAATCAGAGCATCCAATCCACGAACCGCAAGATCACATAACTCCTCAAGACTATCAAGACTTCTTAGAGTTCCTACATTGATAGCAGATAATATACACAAAGCAATCTCGCCATCAAGATCATCTATGTGTTGTAATGGTTTTGTAGGTAGTGTAATCTCCTGACAGAGGTTACTCATCTCTACTTTCTCTTTAAATGAACTATGAGAATTGACATGATCAATATTCATAATGTAGATACGACCTGTCTCTGCTCTCTCCTTAAGAAGACTTAAGATTAATTCTTGTGCTCTAACTTTTCTTGAGGGGATTGTTGGATCATTTTCGTAACGCTGATATAGGTCATCAAACCTATCGGTCCCAAAACTCTCAAACAAGTTAGGACAATCATGAGGGGAAAAAAGCGTGATTTCCTTATTGTCGATAAACCTTTGGTAAAATAATTCACTTAACTGGATGGAGTAGTCTAACTTACGAACTCTATTGTCCTCTGTTCCTTTGTTATTTTTGAGGACAAGGATGTCTTCTATTTCTTTGTGCCAGATTGGAAAGTGGACAGTCGCTGATCCCCCTCTAATGCCATTTTGAGTACAACATCTGACAGTTGCCTCAAATTTCTTGAGGAACGGTACAACACCTGTGTGCTGCACTTCGCCACCCCTGATTTTACTGTTGATCCCACGGATTCTGCCAGCGTTGATGCCGATTCCCGCCCTTTGTGCAACATACTTGCCAATGGCCATATCACTACTAAAAATGCTATCCAAGGTGTCGTCAATATCAACCAGAACACAAGACGCATACTGCCGAATGGGTGTCCTGACTCCTCCCATGACTGGTGTTGGGATGTTGATTCTGTGTCTACTGATTGCTTCGTAGTATCTTTTGACATAATCGAGCCTCGTTTCTTGTGGATAATTTGAGAACATGGTAGCCGCTATCATCATGTACATGAACTGTGGAGTTTCATATACTTGACCAGTACTACGGTCTTGAACTAAGTACTTATCAACGACTTGGCGAAGTCCTGCGTATGTAAACAGGAAGTCACGGTCATGATCTATACACTTATCTAGTTCGTCTATCTCATCATCACTATAGTTTGTGGTGATACAAGGATCATAGATGCCTTTCTTTATACATTCAGTAATGTGATCTCCTAGAGAAGGATGCTCTTTAATCCTACCATAAAGACTTTTTCTTAAACTAAAGAGTAAGAGTCTAGCAGCAACGAACTGGTAGTTAGGATGATCAAGAGATATAAGATCACTAGAAGATTTGATAAGGATCTCTTGTATCTCCGCAGTTGTGATACCATCATAAAATTGTAATCCTGATTGAATTTCTATTTGACTAGCAGAGACACCTGCAAGATCCTTGCATGCCTCTTCGACCATGACATGCATCTTATTAAGATCAAGAGGTTCGATGCTTCCAGACCTCTTCTTGACCTTAGTTCCGTTACTCATACTTTTTTCCAAGTGTTAAATTTTACTTTTGCTTCTAAGTTTTGATATGTGTTTGATTCTAGCAGAGGCATTATATTATGTCCAGCAAGAACCATATCATTTATGTCCTTTTCCTCAAGATTAGAAGGCCATATCACTACCTTCTCTCCTCTATCAATGGTGTCATTGATTCTTGTACAAATCTCACGATTGCGTGGCTCGTTATCATAGACCCAAATAGGATCGCTAACACCCCACTGCCTAACATCACCGTCTGCACCGCACATAGCAATGCTATTTGTAACGAATGAACTATCGAAGGGTCCTTCTGTAATATAGACTGGGGTTTGTTCTTTGATTTGATCCAATCCATAAATTTTTGGTGCATCATCATAAAGCATTATAGTAATATATTTTACAGAACTAGGACCTAAACTTCTGCCCTGAAATCCTACCAGTTTTTTCTTATAAAAAAGTGGTATGACTATACGAGGTTCCTCTCTTACATTTGATCCAAATGTCTGTTTCAATGAGTTCGTAAACTCACAAAATTTATCCGCATAATAGAATTTATTAGGATCAATTTTTCTACTTTCAAGGTATGTACGGCCATGAACATTGTCCTTGCAAAAAGGTAGATTTATCGGTGTATTAAATGTTGGCGATTCAAATTCTGTTACTTCTTTTGGTGCAGCAATAGCAGAGGCACCTTTTCTACCTGCAAATCCACCTTTAAACTTCTCCATAACAAATTTTTTATAGAGAGTTGGATCTAATTGTTTAAGAAAATTGGCAAAAGAAAGTGAAGCACCACAATTATGGCACTTATAATTGGTATTATTCTTTATCGAATAGAAATACCCTCTTGCTTTGTTCTTATGCTTCTGCGAATCCCCACATATAGGACAACGGAAGTTGTAAAGATCATTCTTTACTTTTTTAAACTTGTCAAGACGAGCTGATAGGAGACTAATATATTTCGAGTCTATCAGATCCATCAATGCGTACAGTTTCTTCTGATATTATACTTACTTCTTGCCCATTAGTCAAGATAGGCTTAATTAATCTTTGTCCGACTGGACTAACCAAGAAAGATATAACAGCAATAGAACCAGCGATAGTCCACATTTTCTTTTCCATCGTTCTAAGACGGTCATCGACTTTTCTGATGTCTCTTTCGCATCCTTTCTTGATTTCATCTGTTTTCCGAGTTACTTCTCTGTGAACACTATCCACTTTCTCAAATAAAACAGCATCAATTCTATCTTGCTTATCCAGTTTCTCATTATGTACAGCAAGAAGTTGCCCCATCTTTACAGAATTTTCCTGTAAGGTTGAGACTACTTTTTCTAATCTTTCCAGTATAGCGGAATTTACATCCATCGTTTTCTAGACCCTGCACCACCGTACAAATATCGTTTCAAAGGTTTTTTGTCTTTTTTCTTTTTACCGAGACCTTTATCATAACCAGCAACTGGTCCTTTTGCATCTGCTTTAGATCCAAATCCACCACTCTGCCCGACTGCATTGCCGACCATCTCTTCTTTTATAAGTTTAATGATCCTAGCAAGGCGACGATCCATTAGATATCTCGTAATTGTTCTAGACAATAATTATCATCAACAATATTATTTAGTTCAGTGGAAGGATATTCGGGTATCCTACCGAGATAAGAGAGGAAACTCTTGGTACAAGACCATAGTTCCTTATCCAACTTAAAAAATAATAAAGGCACTCCTGCATCTCCAAAGACATTAAAAAGGACTATGAAATGATTAAGAATTAGATGAGTTCTTAGCTCTCCACTATTCTTGTATCGTTTCAGTAGTCTCTTAATGTATTTGATTCGTTTTAAATCATCATAAAAATCATCCTCAGTTACTGCCTGAGGATTTTCATAATTTTTTATAGCGAAAAGGAGATAGTTACTATCATTCAGTTCATCAAATCTCATAATAAAATGAAATAATTTATTTATTCGTCAGTAGGATATGCAATACCGTTAGCACCTGTAGAAATACCAGACATAGCAACTAGAGTTTCTGATTTTACTCTTAGTGAACCATGCATATCAATATATGTTTGTACACCAACCCATCCCTGATGTCCTACATGATAGGAACCTGATGTCTCAGTTGATATACCATAAACTAGTGAATCGTATTCTTCACGATCCTCTTGATATACACTATCTAGCACTGAACTCTTAGGAAGTTCACTGATATAGTAACTTGTTGTTGCAACTGATGTTGTACTCAACCCTGCGGTTGTATCAATTGTCAATATTCTGTCACTAGTTATACCTGTGACTACTGCATCGCCGTAATAAGTACCGACTCCGCCTCTTGCTCCTACTCGGATTACCTGTCCGACAGTCACATCGGATGTAAAGGTAGTACCAGTACCTGTGACGGTTGTACCGTCAACTGCTACTGTACCGAAAGTAGCAATGTTATCATTGTTGCCCCACAGAGCCATGTTTTTACACCCGAACTACAATTTGCTTACAATTATTTATAAACTCAAGATCCTAGTAGTGCTTTCTCTAGTGCTTCCACTAGTTGATCATCTACTTTATTGCCTGATTTGGCAGCAGCTTTCTTGAGTAATCCGATAACGAACTCTTTGATTTTGCCTTCTAGATCTTCTGGGATCTTATCTACTGCTTTGTCTATGATATTGATAGCAATAGGTAGTAAAAATTTAGTCATGATTAATGTAATATGCTATTACTATATATCAGTCATATTTTTTCTTACCACCAACCATTCTACCTGATCCTTTTTTATCGTAGAATTTGATGCCACGCTTCTTCATATCTGAGTACTGAGCATCTTTCTTTTTCTTGTCTTCTTGTTTCTTTTTCACTCTGTCCCTCGCTTCTTGTGCTGATTTTATGAAGTCTTTATAACTTGTCATCTCTTTTAGAGCTAGTTTGTATCCTGCTTTACTGACACCCCTAACTCTCCTTGCTGTCTTCTCGTATCCTTTATCTGCTTCCTTTCTCTTTCCTGACATACCTTTGATACTAGCATCATTTGCTTTACCTGCAATATCTCTAGCACCTTTTTCAATGTAACTTGCTAATGTAGACTTACTTAATTCATCAATGTAGTCTTCTTTTGTTACACCTGCCTTTGATCTTGCTGGTTCAGCAAGTGATTTTATAATCATTTTTGCGATTGCTCGTTTTCCATAAGGATTACTTTTTCTTCCAAGAGGAATCTTCTTATCCTTTTTCATTGCAATCTCATTAACTACTTCTTCTTTATTGTAGTTCTTCCATGCAGTAGCATAAGCAATTGATTTCTCATCATCACTTAACTTACCATCTTTTTTATAAGATTTTTTAATGTGCTTCACCATTCTCTCATGCTTTGCAGTAGGTGGTGCTACTTCATTAACACTATGTTTCTTACCTTTCATCAACATACCATCTGGCATTACATGATAACCCTCTGGTATTGGTTTACACTTCTGACTATCATTACAGAAGTATTCTCCTTTACCACATTTTGTAGATTCACTTCTTGTAATTTTCTTATCACCTTCATAAGTTGACATATTTTTTTTCACTTGCTTAGTCATCTTCAATCTACCTGCTTTTTTACCAGTGTAAATATCGGCCTCATCTTGAGACATAGGACCAAATTCTTCTCTCCAATTCACTTTCTTCATTTTTTATCACCCATAATCTGACCCTTGTACTTTTTCCTAACAATATCTATTGCAGTTACACCTTTACCATGCTCTTTCTCAGCTTGCTTTTGATAAACAGTTTTACCTTTTGATTTTGATCTTTGAGGTGGATACTTGGTTGCATCCTTTTTCTTTGGTGAACTAGGATCACCACCTGCCATTGCAATACGATCTTTGATATGATCATATCCTTCTTCTGGAATATATTCTTCTCTCTTATATGCTGGAACCTTTGCTCCTTTTACACCTCTCCTTGCTTTGTGTTCTTCTCTACGCTTCTCAATAGTTTTTCCTCTCTTACCACTAGGATCAAACATACCAGGATCACCATGACCAGGACCCATTCTTCTATAATTTCTTATAGATGCCTTACCGTAATCAGATCTACCCTTATCTACTTTTGCTTCAGCTAATTTTTTTTTTTTCGTACATTAACCATGTACTCTCGGTTAATGCTGCCTTAGGATCATACGATTCCATGCCTTGTTTTCGCATGAATTCTTTAAATGCTGGAGAGTTGATTCCTCTCTTAGGATCTTTCATCCTGTTTGCCTTTGATCTCTGACTATATGGTTTATCAGATTCATCATCTGGTTTATACTTCTCAGGATTTCTCATTGCACGGTAGTTTTCCTGTGCTATCTCATCTTCATGTGGTATTGTGTTACCATTTTCATCTTTCTGATGATGCTCAAATTCATCCTTTAAATGATCTGCTGCCTTGTATAAAGGTTGACCATCCTTACCTTTCATACCTTTTTTGAAGTTTTGGTATGCAGGTGTATTAGCTTTCTTGTCAGCATTGGTAACAACCATTTGCTTTTCTGACAACTGTGCAATCTCTTCCTCAATAGTTGGATTGATTGTAATAGTATTCTTTATACTCTTCTCTTTAATTGTTGTTTCTTTTTCATCAGAAGTTGTAGCGTCACCAGACTTATACATCTTAGTTGCTTCTTTTCTCTCTTGCAAATCATGAGCAATCTTATCAGCAACCTCTCTGCGTAATTTTTCAGCAGGAGTTTCTTCTACAATCGGTTCCTCGATTGCGGATTCTGTAAAGACATTCTGAATAGTATTCAGTATTAATGTCTTAGCGGTTTCATCAATGTTACTCATCGAAGCTTTCTCAAAGTAGTTTACGCTGTCTTCTTAGAGTTATTTATAAACGACTTAACCTTCTCTAGTGGGGTTAGTTGTTGTACATAGGCACGATATGAGTCTGTACCCACTCCTCTCTTAGATGCAGGAACACCAGAGACAGGTCTTCTAGTTACATATTCACTCAAATCTTTTATCCAAGATTTAAACATCATTCCTTCGTTAGTCACTGCTATAACATAGTTTGCACCTCTGCGAACTATTCTACCAATTAAGCCATGGTTTAAATTTTCTACTAGACTTCCTATATCAAATAATTTTCTATCAAGATATATTTCTCTTAGCGTATTTCCTGCAAGTTTAGGAGCAATCTGCCACATTTCTACACCCTCAGTCTTGGCAGCAGTACCCATAGATTTTTGTACAGTATTAAATAATTCTCTTGCTACGATACCTTTAGCAGCTTTAGGTAAACCTTTCTTAAATCCTTCAAAATCTCCATCTGCTGCTAACGCTCGTAGTTTGGAAGCAGACATGCCCTCGATACCTTCAGCATCGGGATCCCTTTCCCCTGCGGAAATAACATTAATCGCGTCAAAATTATAGAGTTGCCCATTGTATTTGTTTGCGATCCCCTCAAACTCTTTCTGTCTGTCAGCACCAACAACGATATTAACGCTGGAGTACCCTTGTGTGTCGGCTTGTGATAACGCATCGAATATAGTACGAACTGAAGGATCATATACAATATTATTGGTATGATCTGGGAATAATTTTTTCATAAAAAGAACCTTTTCCTCGGTGTCGAGTGGATTCTTTTGCGGATCTACTGAGTGTGATGGATATATTGTATACTCTCCTTCCTCTGCTGTATCTGCAATCTTGCTAAGAAGTTTTTCATGACCTGCAGTAGGTGGATTAAATCTTCCAAAACCAATGGTCAATGTACCACGAGTTTTTTCTACTGGTTCTTGTTCTGCTGGTTCTTCTTCTTGTGCTTGTGGTACAGCAGGTGGACCTTGATCAGGAACAACACCACGAGCAGCCATACCTGGTCTAGTAGGATCAGTTTCTTGTGCTGGTTTGCGACCACTATTAAAAACTAATTCACCATCTATAGTACGACCTACAATTCTACCATTAGGATCTAACCAAGCACCATGACCATCCCCAGTTAAACCAAGCTTTGATGCTTGCTTTGCTGCGTTAGTCTGAGCTTCAGTTATAAATTGAGCAAAATTCTTCATGCTATTGAGCAAACACCCTTCTAGTATCCTCTGCAATTTTATTTATATTGAATGATATAGTCATACGAAGATTTTTAGTGTTGTTTTTATTAACAAAGTGTTTTAAATGTGATGGAAAAATTATTAAGTCTCCTTCTACAACATCAAATTGATCACTCTCTTTTAAATGATGGTTCTTTTTAACATCCATAAAATCATCATCAAACATGAAAGAATATACATCCATCTGAGGATTTAGAAATACTGTAGGACTATGAACCTTAGGATCATAACAAATATAATGTACTGCAGAAAAGAATCCTGGTAAATGAGAATGTGGTTCTTGGAAATGAGATTCTTCATAAGCATTCATCCAGATCTCATCGATATATGGTCTATGTTTTAAACCAATATCCTCTTTAAATTGTCGTAAAATAGTATTATAATACTCTTTTAAATGTTTAGGGAAAGCACTATCGTATTCAGTTCTTACATTACAATTCCATCCACTAGGAGTTTCGTTAACAGAATGATCCTTGTATGAGTTATATCTATCAAGCATATATGCTTTCAAGTCTGTAACATCTAGATTGTATTTGTAAATTCTAGTCGGAAAGATATCATTATAAGGCATATAATTTCATTTAGCACCACGATATAATAATTTTAGCATAGTATATGCACCAAGTTTACCTTTTTGTTTCTGTTCTCTATATTCTGAGTCACTTCTTATTGTCATTAGTAGTGTTATTTTGTGATTATTATCTCCTTTTAAATCGATAAACCACTCTTGAACAGAATTTATCTTCAAATATGCTTTAACTTTACTAACTGCAGGGAGAAAATCTTTTACAGATGCTAGTTGAGCTTCTGCTTTTATACCAACTGCTTTGACTAATACTAGAGGTACCTCTGCATTATCTTTTGGTAAATTAAACTCTTCCATTATCCATCTCTTAGTTAAGTTTAAACCATAAGTATTGTTATTGATCATTGAGATAAATTTATTTCTACAAACTAGATTCATCTCCTTATATAATTCCTCAAACATCCTATTTTGATACTTAAACATCAATAAAACTTTCTCTTTTAGTATAGGATGAGGGGTTTGTCTGTTAGTTGTTAAGGTTAAGTAATTTTGTTTAGTAACTTCTTTAGGAAGATTAGGAACTTTAGAGTATACTTTATCCCATAACTCGTCTTTTAATTGTGGTAATGCTTTTGGAAAGTAATCCGTAAAACATGGTTTTCTAAGACTAGAACCAACATAAGAATTCATCTTTGGTTCTTTAGATTTCTCAGTTCCTGCTTTTAAACTAACTCCTAAAATTTTTGGAAGAGTTGTTTTGTCTTTAAAATATACAAATATATCTCCTGCATGATTCTCAGGAACTCCTTGTGGTTTTTCTCTGTATCCCCAGACAACTTTATCAATTAATCTTTGATGACTATATTCATCTAACCATTTTTTTATTCCAACAGCATTTTCTAACTTAGTAGTTCTCATTGATGGTCTAACACTTTCCATCATTGTTATATACTTTTCAGCAGATTTAATATTACTATCATTCACAAAAGATTTCTTAGCATTCTGAGAAGTCAACTTTGCTTCAGTAATAAAATCCTGCATCTCCTCAGCAGTAGTAATTTTTTTCTTACTATTGAAGGCGATTGCAGGAAATAATTCTGTTATTGTTGAGTTGACGGTAGTTTGTTCGCCACCTTGTAAGTAAGTGGGCATTTTTCCTAATACTTTCTAAGTATTTAGAGGTCGTCTATCCGTCTGTTCTCTGAAAAGTATGAATCAAAGTGTCCATCAGGATATCTAGCAGACAATTTATCGATGTTTTGTCCTATGATTTCATCAAGAGATACATCTAATGCCATACATGCTTGAGCAACATACCATAATACATCACCAAGTTCTACCTTTAGATGATTAATACTTGCTGCATCATAAGGTTTGCCTTGAAATGCAATCTTCTTAACGATCTCTAAAAATTCACCACCTTCAGCACTAATACCGATACCAGCAGTTAATAAACGCTCAATTTTACATCCTTCTGCTTGTAATTGTGCAGTGCGAGCAATAAATTGTGATGCAATTTTAGACTCATCACTAGTAACAGCGTCTACAAAGTTAGTATATTCTGTCCACTTAGCATTAGTTTTTGTTGATGTCACTGCGTCAGGAGTGATAGTTACCTTTGCTTTTGTTTTTGCAAATGGTTTTGGTGGAGTTGCTTTAGGTGCAGGACTTGTAGGATTAGCAATGCTTCCTATCTGTGGACCAGTAGGGTCGTTAGGATCATCTTTCCATCCTTGTACCTCAGCATCTTCTGGTTCCGCTTCCCAAAATTCTTTTGGTCTTGGTTTTCTTGGAGGGGTTGCTACTGGTTTCTGACCTTGTGTAAAATCGTTGTCAGAAATAGCACTAGAATGTGTTGGCATGACTATAAGGGTCTTGTATGTTCGGGATTATAATTATGTAGCGTCGTTAGTCTAAAGAAATCCCAAGACGCTTTGACAAATTCAAGATCTCCGTCAGGAAAATCCAGATCCTCTGGTAGTATACCATAGAAAACTGTCAAAGTCAACCTGTCAGAAATATTAAACCAATCAGGTTCTATGTATGGGTTGTGTAAATTATAAACGGAGTATGCTGCAAGACTATTATAAGGCATGGTTACTGCATCTTCGTATTTAAAGTCTTCATAGTCTCTCATTTGAAACCATGATGAAGAAGCAATGTCTGTATGCCTATGTTGAAAATTATTAAAGGCATTTAACTCATCCATATTGAAATCTAACAAACTTTTCTTGTTCATAAAAGACCAAAATCCAGTCTTAACTGCACCATGATTTGTTAAATTTATATTCAACGCAACATTTTGAGTGTCTTGTGCTGAATCAGTAGGGTTAGCATCGGTATGAGGATAGCAACAAAGACCCCCACTTTGGCATAGTGTCATTTTTCCACCAGTTGCAGATGCATACACATCAAAAATTTTAGGTTTAGGAACACCAAATATTTTACCAACTCGTCTGGATAATCTATGAGTAAATTGATAAGAAAGTAATGGAGATACCTCATAAGTTAATCCTGGTCGGATTATCTCATCTCCAATCATGTTTCTAGTTTCCCAAAAAGGAAGTGTGTTAGCAAACTCAACTACTTTATCAGGATATTTAAAGACATCCTTAGCAATTAACACAGGTATATCTTGATTTTCTCCTAGGTAATGATATTCAAATTCAAGATTGTTTATTTCACCAACCTCTTCCCAAATTTTATCTGCAGATTTAATCATTGGAATTTTAGTTTAGCAAATTTATCAGAGGTACTATCTTCTTTAAGTTTTTCTAAAACCTCTTGATTAGCATCTACTAATTCACCATTATTATCTTGCTCACAATCAAATAATCTCATCTTAGCACGATCAATTCCTACAAGGAATCTCTTATTAAGAGTAGGATCATTGTATCTATTCTTCAATTGCTTAACCATTATCTGATTAACTATTTCCAACTCCTCAGTAGAAATGAGAGCGAACATAAGATCAGCAGTAGCAGGGAGTCCGAAAGACTCAGATGTGTCGGTAATGTCAACATCGCTAGAGCCAAAACCAGCACGAGTAGTTTGAGTAGCACTGACAATCGGTACATTTGTTTCGACTGCCAAACCTCTAAGTTCTTCAGCAATTGCTTTAATATATGAATACGAATTAACACCTATTGTTCCTCTGTATCTGGATGAAGCACATATGTTTAGGTAATCTACAAATATTATATCAGGTCTAAATGATTTCTTCAACGCTAGTTCATTAAGTAACGCTTTAAAATGACCAGAATGTGCAGATGCAGTAGGATATTCTTTAATAATAAGTTGTCCTTGTGTTCTTCCTGCTAACTTAGTTACTTTATTCTCAAATAATACACGAGGAAGATCAGTAATATCTTTTATATTAACATCTAATAAGTTAGCATCTATTCTTTCTGCAATCTTTTCTTCTGCCATCTCTAAGGTTATGTAAAGAACATTCTTACCTTGTAATAAACAACTACTAGCAAAATGACACATAAACAAAGACTTACCCACACCAGTACCTGCGAGAGCAACATTAAGAGTTTTGTTAGGGAGACCACCCTTTGTGATACGATTAAAGAATTCTAAGTCAAAAGGAATCTTTTCATCCTTTTTATGGTACGATTCATATCTTGCTTCATAGTCTTCGAGATAATCATGACCTATATGATTATCGAAAGAAACAGCCAAAGCGTCAGAGAGAATGCTAGGAATAGCATCCCTTCCTTTTTTGTCATCTTTTCCATCGGCAATAGAAATGGATTCCATGAGTGCCAAATATATAGCACGATCACGACACCAAACCTCTGTAGTATCTAATAACCACTGATCATGACTAGAAGGTTCACTAAGAGTCTCTAATAGTTGTGAAGCATTCTTATATTCTTCCTCAGAAATATCATCTCTCTTTTGTATCTCAATAGAAAGAATCTCAGTTGATAAACATTTATCATATACTTGAGCAAAATCTGATATCTCCTCAAATATAATCTTTTCAATACGCTCTTCAAAATATTCTCTATCAATAAAAGGAAGAACTTTTCTTAAGTATTCTTCATCATGGATGAATGTCCTTAAGATGGTTAACTCTATACGATCTTTCATTAGAATAATTTATATTGACCTTTTTTATCTTTCTTATATGGTTCCTTTGCAACATCACCCAATATACGATAAACGGAAGCTCTATTAATATTCATTTGTCTTGATATATCAGTTCCACCTAAACCTAAATCCCATAGTCTTTTGACTTCACCATAATCTATGCGTATTTTTCCTCCAGTGTACACACCCTTTTTCTTTGCTTCTTCTATACCTATTCTTTGAAGTTCTTTTCTATGTGCCCAACTGCCAGGTCTAATTGAATGAATCATTCCATGATGTTCAACACATAAACTAATGAAATTATGTTGATGATCGGTGCCACCTTTGCACACTGGTGTTATGTGATGATGTTCTATATTTTTATTGGTGCCACATATAACACAAAATCTGAGTTTCATCTAAGAACCATAACTATATTCTTGCTTGGCGATACCGTCAAGTTTTTCCATTACATCATCTGTAAAATATTCTTCTGGGTTTGCAAGAATTTGTTTAGCATATATTTTTTTACCGTTAATTTCATATCTACCTGCAACATTCTTCCACATACCACCAAGTTCTCCTAACTCTAGTAGTCCATAGTATTTGTCAAGACCCCTCTCATCATAATAAAGACGAATACTTACTGATTTGTTTTCTTTTGATAATCTGCTTTTAGCTGTCTTAGCTTTGATAATGTTTCCAACAACTTCTTGCGAATCCTTTTCCTTTTTTTTGCTGAGATATATGATTGTAGACGAGGCATACTTGAGGCCACTGCCTCCTCCCATTTCTTTAGTTGGGACATAAGATCCGATAACATCGTAAGTGTGGTTTGTGACTATAAGGGGAATGTTTGCTTGTCCTAGTTTCAAAGTCAACATTCTAAACGCACCCTTAACCAATTGTGATTTGGTCATGTCACGAACTTGTTTATCGTTCAATGCATCGTTGATCTCTTTCTCTGTGGAAAGCATACCTAAAGAATCTAACACAAACATACATGGTTTGCGAGAAGACTCAGGCATTTTGATATATTTATCAACTGCTTTTAATGCTTTTGATCTAAACTCTTCAATCGTTACTACATTGATAACAACTAAGCGATTAGTATCTACTCCATGTGCTTCTAATAAGGACTTGGATATAGCACTTTCAGTATCGAAGTAAAGAACATAAGCGTCAGGATTATTATCCAGAAAGTTCTTGACAACTGCGAGGGAGAAGAAAGTTTTTCCAGTGCTGCTTTCACCAGCAATTGCAGTAATCTTGTTACTAGATACACCGCCAAATATAGACCCTGATACAAGGGCGTTAAAAATGTACGAACCTGTATCCACATATCTTTCGCTTTCTTCAATATCTGAAGCGAGTTGTGTGTAGTCATCTCCTATCTCTTTTACTATGTCCTTTAAAAAATCCATTACAATCTCAATGTATTTAAGTATTCTAGCACATTATCACGCACTTGCATAAGCTCGTCATAACATTTCTGGTTGTGAGCACATCCTCTAAGAGAATGATCTGGTTTCTGAACTGACTCAATGAATAAGTCTAATCCACGATTCCATTTTTCATCCTTCGTTTCCTCGTGATCTATAGAATTTTGATCTCTCATTATACAAAAAATGATTCTAGGTTAGCAGTTTTCTCAACGCTCCATCCGATAGCATCAAGAATAATTTTTAATGGTTCGAGGAATGCCTTGTTAAATTGTAAGTCATAATCAATGTATTTGTCAAGACCTAATTCAACAGGATAGTCCTGTATAAAGGATAGCACATTTTCATGAATTATGTTTGGTTTTTTTAGATAACAAAATTTAATCTTTTCACCATTTTGAATAAGAGAATACTTATTAGTAAGTTTCTTTTCTTTTACATAATGGTTAAACAATAGTGCTCCTCTAACATGAATAGGAGTTCCTTTTATATAAATGTCAGAATGAGATTTATATTTTTGAACATCACTAACTGACCGAGGAAATGATATCTCCTCAGGAGGTAAAGTCCTAAACTTCTGACGACATCCATCTATGTAGTCAATAACATCATCCTCTGTTCCACTCATCATTATCTTGAATGCATCCTTTAACATATTTCTACAAGAAGAAGGAGTAGAAGATTTAACAGATTCAATACCCATAACTTTTAGTTTAGGTTGTTCGTATCTAACTCCTTCACTATCCCATACATTTAAGATGTATCTTTTCTTTGCTGTCCATATGCCACGATCAGCAATGTTCTCTCTCTTCATGAACATCTTTTGATCATAAGCATTAAGATACTCTGCTAATTCTTTGTATGATTGGTCGATGAACGGTTCAAATTTCTCCTCACAAATCTTATCAAGAAACGAGACAATCCCCTCAGCATTCTTCTCTCTATCTTTGTAGATAACATCGACAAGAGGACCAAGGTTGAGGTAGATAGAATCAGTATCACTAGCAATGACATAATCAGTATCCTCTGTTTTTAGAATTTTGTTTAAGTAGTTATTCATTTTGTTCTCTATCCATCTGATAGAGACTTGTCCTGACAATGTGATTGCTTCTGCATTTGCTAATTTATAATAGCGGAAGTACTGATTGCCGATAGCACCATAAGCAGAATTAAGAGATATCTTTTTCGCCATTTGGATGTTGTTGCATCTTGCAATTTCTTTTTCCAGAGCAACCGTTGGTGTCTTCTCGTATTTTTTCTTGGCATCGATCATCCTATTCTTAAAAATTACACGCTCATTATACATCTTTTCCATCAACTCAGGCAAGAAACCTCTCTTATCTTTTCTATACTGTGCTCCATTAGCACACACAGCACTATCCTTATAAAGTTGAAAGTCTATCTCTTCATTAAGTATTCTATCAACATTTGCTTCTGGATGTCGAGTCTCCCTGATGGTTTCTGGGGAGATATTATATTGCATAATAAGATGAGGATAGAGACTATTAAGGTCAAAAGAGACCACCCAATCATAGCGTCCTGCAATTGGTTCTTTGACATAAGCACCTGCGTATTTGTCAGATTTATCTGATTGTTCTTTTTGTGGAATTACTATTCCTTTTTTCTTCAAATAATTATAGATGATTGTATCCCACATCCTTACCTGATAGAAGACATCATTGTAATTTACTTTAGCATCATATGCCATAGTAAGTGCCAGTTCAATAAGTTTCATCTTGTCTTCCAGACGGTCAACAAGTTCCACATCCTTGATGTTATATTCTACAAACTTCTGCCAACCATTAGTATAGAAATCTTTGAAGGTGTCAAACTCAGAGTGGTCAAGTTTTTTCTGACCTAGTTCTACCTCTGCAATATAATCTAATCGATAAGATTCTTGTGCCTTATAAGTAAACTTCTTATAAAGATCAAGATAATCTAACTGCGTGATACCACCAATATCATAATAGACTTGCCTACGACCTTTAATATATACTTCCTTCTCACTAACTAATCCCCAAGGAGATAATCTTCTGGCAAGTTTCTCACCTAGAAGACGATCAATCCTTTTAGTAATGTATGGCATATCGAACAGTTGGATATTCCATCCTGTTACAACATCAGGAGTATTATCCATCCACCATTGAATGAAACTACTTAAAAGATCATGCTCATTATTGAACTGTATGTAACGAACATTCTCCTGCCTGTTCTTAAACGAACCGACACCCCATGTTGTGATCTCTTTAGTATTATAATCTTGCACAGAGATCAATAATATCTCCTGATCAGCAGTTTCTACATCAGGAAATCCATTCTCAGAACGAGTCTCAATATCAACAGTTAATAATCGTACCTTTTCAATGTCGAACTTGATCTCTTCTTCGGGGTACTTATCTGAGATATACTGGTAGATATACCTCTCATTGCCATAAATTTTAAAATCATCAATTTCTTCATACTTTTTATAAAAATCTCTACAGTCTCTTACCGAACCTGGTTTGATAGGTGCAACATATTCACCTTCTAAAGTTTTATAAAAAGTTTTTTTATTTGAGGGAACGAACAGAGTTGGATTATATTTTTCTCTGAACTGAATGTACTCACCATTATCATAACCACGAACGAGGAAGTTATCCCCGATCATTTGCACATTAGTGTAAAACTTCATTCAATTAATAATTTCATTGTATGCATCTAAAATAAATTTGTCTGGATCTACAAGAGTCAGAATCTTATCACTGCTAATACGACATTTATTATCTGATGATTTGTTAAGAACATCCCAAGGTTTTAAACGATCAGTATATTCCTTTGGTTCTTCCTCATCATCAAACTCAATGAACTCATATGGATCAGTAAGTTGACAATCTGGTTCACCAATATCAGCACCAACTACTTCTTGAACATCTGCGATGACACATTTATAACTGTCATCAAATACTACTATCTTAATTGCCATTTTGCAACTCCAAATACATTGCCTTAAGATCAGGAATAGGTTCAAATACACATTGAACTGAATTAGGATTAACTACAAAGGTAGAATCATTTGTTAATGCTTGCCAAGTTGCTAATGAAACTTGAGATTGATTATGATCGACTTGACCTCCATCTTCTTGAAGAGTCATTGTTGGTTGTAAAATAACCTTTAATGGATTATTGAAAAGGTATTGTCTGCTATCATTATCAGGATCAATTACCTCCTTTATATCAGCGATTATCTGATCGCTATTAATCAACGCTACTTTTATCGACATGTGTTTTAAATTCCTTTCGTCATTATACCATAAAAAAGAGGGTCTGACGACCCCCTTATATATCACCTTAGAATTTCATTGCATAACCGTTTGCAAGTAGGTTGACCATGCGAGCATTCAACAATGCATTCATAATACTCATCCAGTTTTTGTTCCCATGAATCACTTGAATAAGAGTGATCAGTCATTGTCCATCCAGACAGTTGGTTCTGGGGCATTATGTTGTGCATAGTTGTCTCCATATGTACTTTATTTAGTTAGGAAATCCTAACAAACCTACTTTTAGTTACAAAAATTTATGCCTAGTCAGATCCAATCCTTACGCTGATGATGTTCTGGAACTACCTTAGTAAGTGTGACAGTTAGTAATCCATCTTCAATGGTTGCGTCTTTGACAATAGTGTCTTCAGCAATATGCCATGATCTATTAAAGGATCTTTGTGCAAGTCCTCTATGTGCGTAAGTTTTATTTTCTTTTTCTTCTTTGTTTCCTTCTACATTAAGTCTACCGTATTCTGTATAGACTTTAATCTCATCTTTTTTAAATCCTGCTAGTGCTATCTCTAGTTTGGATTCAGTATTACTTACATTGATAAGATTGTAAGGTGGGTAATTACTTGTTGTAGTATCATCCCAGAAACGATTGAGATAGTCATCCATCCCTATACCGTTTTCTCTAATAATCTTCATTAATTCTGGAAGATTAGTAGCATGATACCTTGAGAGGTTAGTCATCATGGTTCTCCTTAATAAGCGAGTTGTTTTTTGTTGTCCCTTTCGGCGACACTACTAATTATAATACTTTTTGTCTCTTCCCAGTCTCTGACATGGTACGCTTTACCACCCATTTCTTGTACTGCTTTCCCTAAACTATAGTCGTTACCTCCTTCTTCCATCCTATCACCAAAGAAATGCAACTCTTCTCCTAGTCTAAAGTCTTTGATAATCTGACTCTTATCACTACCTAGAGGTCCTAAGTCAAGACCAGTCTGTCCTCCTAGTGTTACAGATAGATTTGGAAAATTATTTCTAAGTCTATTTGCAATATCCTCTCTTTCTAATCTATCTTTATCCCACTTAATATATTCTTCTCTACCTAACATTGGATCTGTATCTCTACCCAAGATACTAAAATTTACTCCACCTGGTCTTCTTTCAATATGATTTCCATTACGAATAGGAAAACAACTGTATGCTAATTCATCTTTTAAAAACCTTTCTACATCCCTTGGCAACTCCCAATCATCTCTATAGACATTAACATCTCTTTCATAAACATCACTACCAGAGCAATTATAAACTCTCTTTGCTCTGTAACATATATCAAGACCAAGTTGGTCAACTGTCTTCTGTCTGTCACTACCAGTAACCAGATATACAGGATATGTACAGCAAAATTTTATAAAGAATGCTTCAAATGAACTATCAATCTGACCTCTACTTGGTGTGAGAGTGCCATCTACATCAAATATATAATGCTTCACTTAGTATGTGGAATATCTATATCATCGCATCCTGCGTATGATGTTGACAAGTCAGCACCTATATCACCACCCTTATCTGCACCAAACATGGTAACAAATCCAGCAGCAACCCAACCTATAAATGGTATATTTGACAATGCAGGGGCAGCAGAAGCACCAACAGCACCACCTACCATTCTACCAGTTCCTTTTCCAGAACCTGCAGCTTCAATACATGCGATAGTCTTTGCACTAATTGCTGCTGCTTGTTCTTTAGTACTCTTACCTTGAGCAGATGGATCTATCCAAGCACTTGTGCTACTAACAGGTCCTCCGTGATGAACTGCCCCATCCATTGTATACATTTCTGTTGTCTGTATATTTTGCTTCTTCGTTCCTAAGAATCCACCACTCTTCTGTATATCTTTTACATTAGACATAACTAAAGGATCATTTGCTCTATATGCCATTTCATATGAACCATCTGCATTAGTCTTAATTCTATATGATGTGTAAGGACCAACAGGAAGACTAGGAAATTTACTTTCCTCAGGTTGTCTTCTGGCAATTGTTCCTATTGCACCAACATAAGTTAATCCGATAAGACTTGCTGAACCTATTGCGATCCATCTTTTATAATTCATGACGATTCCTCTTCTTTAGTTTTACGACCAATGTTGTATTTAGTCTCTAGTATCCAGTTACCTTTATCTTTATAAGACAATACTTTTATCTGGTTTAAAGGTGCAATATCTGATATTTTAGCAGATTCTTTGATAGAAATCAAGCCCCAATCAGCAAGCAACTGACTAATACGATTCCTACGCTGCACATCGTTAATAGTAAGGTTAGCTCTTTTTCCATCAAGTGCAAATAATTCTTTAAAGTGAACGATATAATATCTTCCTTGTTTATGTAGTATATGACACGACTGATACAATTTCTTTTCTTTACGGGAAGCAACACCTATGCGTGTCAATGTTTCTCGTACTTTTAAAAAGTCATCTGGCTCACTTAAAGCCACCTCAATCATACTATCTGGCGACCAATCATAGGTCGGTTCAACAACAACGCTCATTATACTAAGATAAAATTCAGTATTTTTATTTAGTTTAGAGACTTCTTCACATTCTGAAGTCCTGCGTGAACTACCTCATATGCCTTACCATAAGCCATCCTATTGATATATCTTTTATCCCACCATTCATTCATCTTACAGTCTTTTCCACTTTGTTTTTCATAGATGCCAAGGAATACACTAAAGGTATCCCAAACTGGTAATGGAAAATACATTGGGGATAGACAAACAAAGATATGATCATAAACATAGTCTCCATGATCATACTCATGAGCATGACAAGCTCTCCATTTAGTAGGTTCACCCACATTCTCACATATAAATTTATTAACTGGACTACGAGTATCGACTTCTTTTATTCCTTCATTACGAATCCAAGTCATACTATTCAGTCTTCCTTGATGATGTAGATATGCACCCCAACTACCCTCATCAACTTTACCATAGGTATGAGCACAATGATATTCTAATAGATGACAAGCAAGGTACTCTTTAAATTCATCGTTATCATCACCGATAAAAGTTCCTGCTAAAAAATCATCATGATGATCTATGTTAACTAGATCAATCTTTCCTTTAGGAAGATCTTTAAGTATCATATCATGATCAAATCCAAAAGAAACTGTAGCATTAGGAGATGCTGCAAGTGCTCTAGTATATGTTTCTAACATATAATCCAAACACTCTTCATCAATTATCTTTGATCTATCGTTTAAATCAGTATACTTAGTAAAGTAATTTGTCCATTTTGTATAAGGATGCCACTCTTCCCATAGTTCATTATTATCATTCGGCCAGTCATCTACTGCAGGAAAACAATAATCAATATCAATACTTAAAACTTTTGTCACTTGATACCACCTACATCCATTTTCTTTTTTATATATTCTAATTGATCAGGAGTTAATATTCTCAACGCTTGTTTTGCTTTCTCAGTATTGTAGTTATAGTATTTTTTTACAACCTCTAGATCTTCAATCTTTTCTTGCTTTAACCAAGGAGCAAAACGCTTTCTCTTTCTAATTCCATTTAACATAAAATTATACTGCATGTCCTTATCTAAATTAGGAAATCTATTCATCTCATTAGCATACATGACACAATCAAGATGACCAGATAAGCAACGATTTACAATATATGCAGGATACTTTGCATCAGGATCTTCTTCAAGAATATCTTTCTTGTTAAGATTAATTGAATTTAACCAGTCTTTTAATTCCATAGTATGTAATTCCCAATGACAAGAAAATCAAGATCCATATTTTTAAATCCTCTAATAGCATCTTCTGGAGTTTCTATGATAGGTTCTCCACTCTTATTGAATGATGTATTTAAAAGAATAGGATCTTCAAATTTAGATAGTAGATGACACATCTTAGGATTCTGTTTCTTATTAACAGTTTGAATTCTACAAGTTTTATCTTCATGAACAATAGCAGGTATCCTATCACTTATAGCATGCTGAGAACTCAACATGTACGGTGTAATTTCACCCTCAAGAAAATAATCATCTATTCTCTCTTCTAACATTATACCAGCATACGGTCTCCAATGCTCACGATGTTTTATTCTCTTATTTAAGATGTCTTTATTTTCTGGTTGAGTAGGACTCATAAGAATAGAACGATTACCAAGAGCACGAGGACCATGTTCTGATCTACCTTGGAACCATCCTACAATTTTATTCTTCTCAAGTTCATAAGCAACTGTCTCACACAACAAATCAAAGTCTTCATAGTATTCCATATTCTCCTCATCAGGAACAAAATCTTCATAAGATTTTCCAAGGTATGAAATATTATTTTTTGGCATACGAGGATTACTTCCAGTTTTATAAGCAGCATATGCTGCTGCTCCAAAATGAATACCAGAGTCATTCGTATATGGTGGGATGTGCATGTTTTTAAACAATGGTTTTAATAAACTATTAGCACATACATTGAGAAAAGATCCACCTGCAAAACAATGATTATCTTCTAGGTAACCATCATTTTGTAAAGACTTAACTAATCCAAGTATAGCATCTTCAAATGATCTTTGCAGATAATATGCCTTATCTTCTAAACTTCCTTGGATAGAATTGAATACCATACGATAGTCATAGAAGTTTGCTACATTATGTCCAAAGTCATATTTTTCAATATCAAATAATTCTTTAGCAAAATCATTAGCAAGTGTATATGGTTTAGGTGCATCTATTTTATTTCCATATGATGCAAGACCCATTATCTTCCCTTCTTTTGGTGTCCTATCATCATCATATTCTTTACCTATCTCTTTACACTTACCCTCATATATCATCTTAGACCATTGACAATAAAATTCTCCGAAAGAATTCTCACCAACATCGCCAGGCATACGAAAGAATCTAAAAATCTTTTTCTTCTTATCAAAATATCCTATACTATTATTTTCTCCACTACGAATATTACCAGTAGCAAAATCCCATAGTCCACTACCCAAACCATCCAATGTTAAAAAACTTCCACTATTAAATGGAGAAGTAAAAACAGTTGATGCTGCATGACATAAATGATGTGATAGATACCATACTTCTGCATGTGGAAATAGATCTCTTAATAAATTACTTGCTTCTTTTTCTTTACCTTCATACCAAATTTTTTTACTTGTAGTAGTAACTTCATTGTATAAGAAAATATTATTCCAAGGATATGTTGGAACATAACAAACTATATCTACATCATCTTTAGAATAATCTCCTAGAACATAATCAATAGACTTCTCTGGAAAACCACCATATTCTTTTACTCTATTCAAACGCTCTTCATTTATACTTCTAATATGATAACCATCTACAAATAAAGTAGCACCAGAATCATGACAAGCTACATCTTCTTCTAACTTAGATTCAGTTAAATATTCAAGTTTACCGTAGAGTCCTATAATTTTCATACTGTATAGTTAGTCAATACTAATTCTTTACGATCCATTTGTTCTAACATATATTTACCCACTGATCTCATGGTATATGTGTGATCAAATTCAGATGCATTCCAATTTACAAAACGATCACGAATTAACTGTGATGAATTATAAGATATTATATGATCTGCACATGCATCATCACAATCTGAAGCAAACTGATCATGATCAAACTTTTTATGCATAGCACCTTTTCTACCATACAGATTTGATGATATCTCATATGGTGGATCAGAATATATGAAGACTGTAGGATCATCAATTAAGAGATCTGTGTATGTACTATTAGTTATCTTCCAATGCTGAATTAATTTTCCATACTCTGCTAGTTTTTCAATTCCTCTATAAGAAAAATTAGATTCTGATGCCTGTGGAGAAAAAGAACTCGACTCAGTAAGACCAGAAAAACTACACTTATTGGTAACATAAAATGCTGCTGCTCTTTCTCTATTAGTTAATCCCTTGTTGTTTATATCTTCTTTTGCTTGTTCAAATAATTCTCTAGCAGTATCTCTATCTGGATGCAAGTTTTTTATTTTCCAAACTGAATTCTGCAATGCCTCACCATCATGCTGTAACTCCATCCAAAAGTTTGCTAATGGTTCGTATAAATCATTGACCCATACTTTAGTATCAGGAAATCTTTTAGTCCATTCTAAAGCAAACGAACCACCTCCTAAAAATGGTTCACGAAATTCTTTGTAATCAGATTTATTATAAGGATAATAACCAAATAATTTTTTAACTGCTCTAGATTTTCCGCCAGGATAACGAAGAGGAGTTTTCAATTGCTTCATTAAAATAAAGTAGGTTTTGGTGCAAAAAACTCTGGGTATTTTTGAAATACCATCATATCATACTCTGCTGATACTAAACATGTTCTAATATCAGTTCCTTCTTGTCTTCTTCTTTGTATAGAAGCTCTATCAAGACATGGATTTTTCATCTTTGCAAATGCACCATCAGGATTAGTTGTTAATCCTATAGTTGGAACTTTAAAGATGAGAGTCCTCCAACATGTCATTAAGACATGATAGAAAACATCAGTGTTTTCTTTTGTACGAGGAGGAGAGTTATTACCAGAAGTTTGGAATCTAAAGTCAAAGATTGCTCTATGCTTTATTATACCACGCTTTTTCATTCCGTAGTCAAGACTATGTTTATATACAACTTTTTTTATTTGTGCTCTCTCTAATCCTTTTTCCTCAATTACAAGATCAATTCCTTGATCTATATGAGGTACGGAATAGTTAATTTTGTTTCTTAGTAGATACATCTCTACTGCTTTTTCGCATGCCCCACCATTAAAAGCGTGTTCACAATTTTTAGCATTAAAATCTTTTATTATTTCTCCTTCTAATAGAGGAGGCATAACTGGAACTATGCGAGAACTCATGTTAATCTACACCATATCCTGTTGTTTTCCAAATGACATAATCATCAGGATCTAGATCCTTTAAGAATTGTACTCCATCATCCTCGTAATCCTCTGGTTTAGGAGTAGGCATATAATATCCTGGTGATCTTGGTTGCATCAAACGCTTTTGTATCATGATAGCAATAGTCTTATCAAACCATGCATCTAATGAGGTTGATAATTTTCTATGTGAAGTACCAACATAGACTTGTCCTGCTACTACAGAACATGTAGCAACACCCCAGAACAGATAATAAAATCCACTCTTAACTTGGTTGCGTAATTTGTTTGATTTAATAGTCATAATTTTTACTTGAACTTACATTCTACCATAATTTCAGTAAGACATGCAAGCATGTTAATTTCCTGATCTGCTACGAATGCCATCTGATATTGATACTTAGCAATAATAAGCACAGCAGCAGCAATACTAGGACCGTCAAGGGATGTGTATAAAGCATCGTAGATACGACGGAAGAGAAGATTAGGATCATTATCCAAATTGGAAACCGTCCACTTCCGAACCGATGGGAAATCCTTCTCTTTGAGTTTCTTAATGAGATCATTTACTTTTACATCTGAAAATTCTGCAAGGATTGCTGAGTCTATTATACCACCAACAGAGTATCTTTGGCATTCATTTAAGACTCTTCTCCAGTCTGGAAAGTGCTTGTTAATTAATTCAACAATAACCTTCTTATCAGATTTAATTTTTTCTACATTTAATATTTCGTTGAGTCTTTGGAAAAATGATGCTGCAATTTTCTGCTTCTCTTTACCTTTGATACCAAACTCTACAACAGCACATCTAGAATGTAATGGTTCTATAATTTTATTCTTGTAGTTACAAGTAAAAATAAATCTACAGTTGTTATAAAAAGACTCAATGTTTGCTCTTAATAATAACTGTACATCATGTGTTGTATTGTCTGCCTCATCAATAATGATTACCTTATGAGTGCTAGTTTGTGATAGAGAAACAGTTGATGCAAAATTCTTTGCCTGATTTCTTACAGTATCAAGAAACCTACCTTCATCAGATCCATTAATAATAATGTAGTCGCATGATAATTGTTCGCAAAGTGCTCTTGCAATAGTTGTCTTACCACATCCTGCAGGACCAGCAAGTAATAGATTAGGTATCTCACCTTTATCTACAAACTTCTGAAAAGTATTCTTTATACTATCAGGAAGTATACACTCATCTATAGTCTTGGGTCTATATTTTTCGACCCAAAGAAATTCAGTTTTCATTACAAAAGATTCAATGAAATAATAATACGATCTTGGTCACTATCATGTGGTGGTGCCATATGCAACAAACCACTTGGGAAGATTACCAAGTCACCTTCTTCAACTGCAATAGAACTAGTATCACGACTACCAGATTCTGATGCAAACGGTGAAAAGAACAAAGTACTTTTATGTACCTTTGGGTTTATTCTAGCATAAAATACACAAGAATAACCAACAGTGCCATGATCATGAGGAACATGATAATCTCTGCTCTTATATCTTTGACACCACAGACCACTTACATGAGTAAATTTGTACTGAGAAATTTTTAAAAATTCATCTAGATACGGTTGTGTAATCTTTAAAAAATCTTCGGCATATGGAGGTGCTGATTTATCAAAGTAGTCTGTGTAATCAATATGCGTATGTGGAATACTATTGTTAAAGGGAACCATAGACAATATACGGTTCCCTTCTTTTTTCCATTCAGTTATATTAACCTTATGGATATAAACAGTAAAGAGTGGTAATGACTCAATCGGCATATGTTGAATCTGGTTCCAACGCTATAAAGTAATCTAGATTATACTTGCTGTTGGTAAACTTGGCAAGATTCTTTCTAGAAATTTGAACTTCATATGAACCAGGAATCAACTTGATATTTTCAATCTTGAAATTAAATTCAAATATACTGTCGGTCTCCCCAACAACAAGAGAAAACTCATTGGAGTTATCATTCTTCTTGTCACGAACTGTCAAAGTAATATTCTTTGCATTACCAACAGCAGCAAGATCTGGCAACTGATATATTGAAGATGCCTTTAGCAACTTCTGAAGTTGAATACTATCTAACTGGAATGATACATCAGGGTTAGTTAATTCAATACCTTTCTCTGGTGGAGATATGATTACCTCAGGATCAGCAAAAGCAAATTTTACTTTAGTTGTCTCACCCTCACGAAGAATCATATAAGACTCATTCCTAAGATCTATGTCTGGGTCATTCATAAGATTGACACCATTTAAGAACTGGGGAAGATCATATATCCCAAATTCTTTTTCAAAGTTTTCATCAACTTCTGCCTCTGCAAGGATGTTCTTCATCACAGATATTGTGCGAAGTTTAGATCCTTTTTTAACCAAAATAGATTGATTAATAGAAGAAAAGTTTTCTAAGAGGTCGATAGTTTTTTCAGATAGTTTCATATCCATTGGTTAAGAGTCCTTGTCTAATTCTTCAAAGTGGTATAATAATACAGCATAGTGTATTATCTTCTGTATGTCAAGTTTTGCAGTTCCTTTTTTGTCATATCGAGATGCATACTTAAGTATGTTACTACGACAGAACGCTGATGCATCCCCAACAGAATCAATAAGATCTAGAGTTTGTATTTTATTAGAGTAATGTTTGGAATATGTTTTTCCAATATACTCTTTCATACTATCTAATATCTCATCTTCGTTGTACTTGTACTCAGGAGATCCTTCAGTGATTGTGTATGTTGGTTCTCCTGGTGGCCATGGCGAACCAGGAGTCCATTCAAACCCACCAGTTTCTTCGATCCATGCTAGATCATCATCTTCATTCATAAGTGGGTAATCCTCCTCAAAGGTTCCGTCTAGTATAGATGCTGCTAGACTCCATGCATTTACCATTATATCACTCCTAAGTGTTTGAGTCAACTTGTATGTTGAATATGTTATAACTCATAGTTATCCTAGTGACATCACTTGTAAATGGATACACAGTATGTTTTAACTGTGCAGGGAATACAAATATATCACCTGTCCTAGGAACTACTTTATAACTTCCAGTATACATGTATCCAGAAGGACCGTCAAGAAATTCTAACTGACCAGGACAAGGCATATTAGTTTTGTCCTTAACAGCATCAGATTCTTCTTCTATCTCTTTGGGAACATCAATCATTATAACAGAAGAAAGTTCACCACTGTGAACATGAACAGGATTAAATTCATTTTTCTTTTGAAAATTCATCCAAGGACCATTACCACAATTAAAAGTAAGTCTTGACATTGGTGGATCTGGTTGTCCTAACATATCTTGATTTCTTCTTTGTAAACATCCTGCCATATACCTAAAAATGTGAGGATAAATTTCCTTCACAAATCTATCAGGATCAAGTTCACATTGTAATTGATCATCTATATTACCTGCTAAATCCCATCCAACATTTTCATTTTTAATTTTTGTTTGGACAGATGCGTCAACAAGAAAATTTAAAAAGTCCTCTGATATCACTTCATGTAATATCAAAGGACCAAAAGGTTTAATTAGCATCTTCAGATTTAAGATCTACATCTGCATCTACCTTATCATATAAGTCAAGGAAAGCAGACTTTGTTTCATCATCGAAACGATTTAAGCAAACTTGGATTGCTTTGAGTTTGTCACCCCAGATAGCATAGGCACGAACAATGTGAACTAACCTACGAGTTGAGATAACCTCATCAACACCACCATCAAAGAATGTCTTACGAATGATGTCTGCCCAATCTACTAGATGCTTGCAGAATGGAATATCTTCACACTCTTTCTCAAGAATCTTTTGCTCGATAGAAACACTAGGATATGCTTGCTCAAATGTTACTGGGAATCTCTCAAGGAATGCTTCGTTAAGAACATTAGTTCCGATGAATCTACCATCGTCAGAACCTTTACCTTTTGTGTTAGCAGTAGCAATAACATTGAATCCCTTAGCAGGAAGAACATGCCTACCAATCTTTTTAAGGAATACTCCTTTACCTTCTAGGATAGATTGTAAACATAGTATCTTGTTAGATGCTAGATCGATCTCATCTAAAAGGAGGACAGCTCCTCTCTCCAATGCTTCGACAACTGGACCGTTATGCCATACTGTGCTACCATTGACAAGACGGAAACCACCAATAAGATCATCTTCGTCTGTTTCGATTGTGATGTTAACACGAATAAACTCTCTCTTTGTTTGAGCACATGCTTGTTCTACAGAGAAGGTCTTACCATTACCTGATAGACCTGTGATGAATGCAGGATAGAATACCTTGGACTTAATGATCTTTCTGATATCATTGAAGTTGCCAAATTTAACAAAGTGATCATCTGTATCTGGAATAAGATTTGTACTCTGTACTGGTTGAGCAGCAGGTGCTGAATAATTTTTCTCTAGTGCTTCTGCCACAGTTAATGTCCACTTACCACGAGTAACTTTACGGAACTCTTTAAGTTTGTTGACACGCTTTGTAACGCTTTGCACTTGTACATCAAAGTGTGCTGCTGCCTCATTTATTTGTTTGCTAGTAACTTCCTTAACAGTATCGTTTTTTGTTAAGAATGAAATCAAGTCTTCGTTTGAAAATTTTGCTTGGAAAGCCATAATGTTGTCTCGTGTATGTATATATTATACTGTAAATCAAGGGGGAATAAACCCCCAAGTGGACAGTTTGTTAAGCGACCATCTCAACGAATTCGCCTAATACTTTTTTGTTCATCTTTTTGTTAGTGAAAGACTTTTTAAAAGCAGATCTGATTTGTGCTTTGGTTGCATCCTCAGCAACTTCAAACTCAGTAGTATTTGAAAGATTGTTAGAAGAAAGAACAAAGAATGAATCGTATCCAGAGTTCTTGATAGTAAATGACTTGTGCTTTTTCCAATCAGCACGAGCACGATCTCTACCGTCAAAATCAGGAATGTAGTGAGAGATCATAGATGAAAGATCTCTATTACCAAGTAAACGGAATCCTACAAAATTAACTTGAGGGAAAGATGACTTAAGATCATCTAATAAGATCTTAGTAAACTTGAAGTAAACATCACTCAACCTACGAGTATAACCATTGTGTCTTAGGAAACAGTTGCTACGAATATGCTTATGACGCAATTCTGGTCTCTCTTCCCAATCACGCTGAACCATTGCAGTTCTACAAAGTGAACTTGCTTCACCATCAGTTAAGATGCATACATTTACTTTCTCAACTCCACTCTTTTTCTGGAACTGAGGAATGATTTCATGAAGAGATATGATTGCTTCATTTAAAGGAGTGCCTGATAATGACATCCTTCTAGGAGTAACACCATGTCTAGTATGGAAACCTTCTGCTATCTTCCAGATATTCAACATCTGTCTCTCACATTCTTTAGAATTACAGTTGCTACTAAGAAGATTCATTAAACTGAAATGATCTTCAATGAATAATTCATCTGCACCTTGCTCTTCACGCTCAGGTCTCTCATCTTTCATACCATAGTGATACCACTCGTTACTAAATGCGTAAACCTCATATGGGATGCCGACTTTGCGAGAAAACCATATCAAATTATACATCTGTTTTACTGTGTTTAGTAACACATCTGACATAGAACCTGACCAATCTAGGATAAAAATCAAGCCATGATTCTTACCATCAGGAAGAACTGTAATCTTCTTGAATATGTCATCGTTATACTTGTACTGGTGTAGTTTTAAGCAATCAAGAACTCCAGTTTTAGAAGTCGCAGCACGAGCATATGCAGATGCTGCTTTTTTCATTTCAAACTCTTTAACAAGATAACTAACTTCTTTACCAGTTGATCTCTTGAACTTTTGATATGCGTCTTCAGACTCTTTGTGCCATTCTTTTACCCAATTAGCACCACCATATCTTGAAAAGTCTTCCTGATGTCTCTCTTCATAGGTATTCCAATCGTCTTCAATGTATGAGTGAATAGTATCTACAGGAACTATAGTTCTATCAAGATCAATTTTTGGAAGACTTAGATAAACTGGTGTTTCACGATTAGGGTCATATTTACCTGCTAGTTCTTCTAATTTTTCTGCTAGTGAGTCTACAGTTTTAGTCTCAAAATCATTATTAGCATGAGTACCACCTGATGTGCCTTTGTAATTAAGATCTTCTGTATCATCTTCATCATCAAAATCATTATCATCAAGATCAAAATCTCCATCTGCATCTTCTGGTTTGAAGTTGTTACCTTCTCCTTCTGTTACTTCTTTCTCTTCTTCTGATTTCTCATCTAGTAACTCATCTAGTAAGTCATCTAAATCCATAGGATTAGAAAGACCACCTTGAGCAACACCTTCTTTTGAAACCATTTTCTCTGCAAACTCTAGATCTTTAGTTTGGTTCTCTTCGATAAAAGCACTTAGTGTTTTTGCTGCTTGTAATGCATCATCAAATGTTTCAGACTTACCTATAATATCTACAATCTCTTTCTCTTTGTTAGAGAACTTGATGTTTAAGAATGCACCTACTTTGAACCATAGATTGATACGATCAGGGAAACTATATGATGCAAGATCTTCACCTTGAGTCTCAAAGAAATCATCCTCATTTAATTGTGTATATCCTCTACTGAATGTTTTGTTTAGACCTGCATATCTTCTCTTCATTAACTTCTCGATACGAGCATCTTCTGTGATGTTTACTAAAGATGGATTAAGATCTTTGTACTCATCTTCCATGAACCAGTTACGAGGGTCAGTATAAAGTGCATGACCAACCTCATGTGCTACTAGAAGATCGTATACATCTTCAGAATTAATTTTCCACATTGGTAGAGTAAGAACTCTACGCTCTACATCGAAAGATGCAGTAGTCACATCTCTATGCTCGATGATCAAATTTTCTGTTGCTAGGAGTTTGGCAAGTTTACCTTTAATTTCGTGAAGCATTTGTCTCGTCTTGTATACTACTAGTATAACAAAAAAATAGAGGGTAGAAACCCTCAAGTGGACACTTTAATATACTGTCACATTACGGTATCATGCATGCACAGGTCAATCTGTAAAATGGTGTGTCTACTAGTATAGGCATAGCATCATGTAGTTCAGTAGATTTGAATGCTATAAAATCACCAGGTTCAAAAGTAAAAGTCTCTTCTTGGATTTGCAATTCTCCACCCCAAGACTTATCCCATTGTGGAGTCATGAATCCAATGATACTCCAACTATATTTCTTGCTACCAGTACCATCAGTATGGAAACAAGGTATGTTGCCTTTTCTTTGGGCATTAAAAACTACAGACTCTACATCATGTGTAGGTAGTTCAAAACCATATTTATCTCTGATCTTCTGTTTAACATTAACCATCGTTGCAATCATATATGCAGCAATAAATTCTGAATGGATTCCATTAGGATCTTTTGCAACAAATCTAGGGTATGCTAGTATTGGATTATCTGCATTAGCATAACCACCACCGATATGCCAACATGGATTATTCATCAAATGATCATAGACCTGTTTGATCTCTGTATAATCTAAAACATTCTTAGCAATGTATGCTTCTTTCATAATTAACCTTCAACCAAAGACTTACTAGACATATAAGAGAACCCACCTTTCTTAGTAAATTCTATCACAGTATTGAACTTGTCTAACATATCAATCTTATGAGAAATCACAAAGACATTTGAATCTGCAATAACATATTTAATAATCTTATTAAATTCTTCTGTACCTACACTATCTAGTGACGAATCAAACACCTCATCAAGTATAAGAAGATTTGTATTGGCAGAATTTTTAAACCTAGCAACCTCTCTCCAAGCGAAAAGAAGTGCTAGGTCAATACGCATTTTCTCACCCTCTGAAAAAGATGAGTATGTAAATTTATCATGAACTGGACTCTGAACAGTTTCAGTAAACTCTTCATCCAATTTAAAATTGATATAGAAATCCATCATCTGCAAGTAACGATTGACTTGCTGATTAATGAGTGGTAAATATTTTTTGATAATCTTAGACTTCACTCCACCATCTCTAAGAAGAGAGAATGCAAAGTCTTGATATTTTATATCTTCTTTTTTCTCTACGAGTTCATCAAATACTTGTTGAAGATCATCCTCGAATCTTTTTAGTTTCTCATGTTCAGAATTTCTACCTTGAAGTTGTTTGGTAAGAGTTTGAATTTCTTGTTGTAAATCTCCTGTCTGTCTCTGATATCCAGTAATGCGAACATTGTTCTGAGAAATGCCATGTGTTAGATTCGTAATCTCTTTGGAAAGTGTGAGAAAAAGACGCTCTCTCTCTGTTTCTTCTTTTATCGACTCCTCAAGCTTCGTATAGCCGTCTCTGAGTTCCTTTGCTCTATTTTGAGCGTCTTCGATTTTATTTAGACGAAATTTTTCTTCAATAGGTTGGGTGCATGTAGGACATGTGACATTATCGTTAAAGAACTTATGTTCCTTTGTAATAACAGATACTTTTTCAGTTAACTTAACCTTTAGTTTTTCTAGTGTCTTCAACCGTTTTGAAGATTCATTTACATCTAATAATTGTTTATTTTTCGTAACAATTTGGTCTTCAATTTCTATATTTTCATTAAGTAATTTATCAACTTCTAGATTAATTTTTGTAATTTTTCCTTCATTTTTTTCTATATTTTTTTCACCCCTGTCCTGCAACTCTTTTAAGAAATCCTCTTGCATAAATATCTTTTCTTTTATAGTATCTTTCTTAGTATTGAGTATCTTAATCTCATCTCTAATATCTTTGATCTTGTCTTTAACAAGATTCCACATTGCAGAGAAAATTTTAATATCTAATAGATCTTCAATAACCTCTCTACGATGAGAAAGAGATAATTGCATGAAAGGAATAAAATTACTGCTACCTAATATTACAATTTGTGTGAATGATTTGTAATTTAATTTTAATATATGATCTTCTAATATTTTTTGATTGATCCTGTCATCTGCTTCTTTGTTTCGCATATCACCATTAATTTCTATATCAAATATATTTGGTTTGATGCCACGACGAACAAGATAACTTTTAGTTCCTATTTTAAACTCAACTTCTACTAGAGTTCCTTTCTCATTAGAACTATTAACCATTTGAAGTTTTGTTATTCTTCTGTATGGTTTATTAAACAGCACAAAACACAGGGCATCTAACATGGTAGATTTTCCTGCACCATTTGCTCCTACAACAAGAGTGGTTCCAGTCTTGTCAAGTTGTATATTAGTCCATTGGTCTCCTGTACTCAGGAAATTTTTCCAACGAACTTTCTCAAATTTTATCATCTAGTGGTGGAGGTACAACGATATCGTTAGGTGTAATTACAGTGTACTTATAATTATACATCTCACAGGCAGAAATTGCAACACCCTCATCAATTTCTATAACCTGCATTTGGACTCCATGATCAGAAAACAATTGAGATGAGTATCTTTCTGCATCATCTTCTTGTTCAAAAATAAACAAAACTTTTTCTCCAGCCTTATCCTTTACAGCATAAGCACCTTCTTTTGTTTGTTTATCTGAGGTTAGTAAATACATTACTCCACTTCTGAAGCCTTAGTGTATAAATTTTTGAACATGTCTTTTGCTCTAGATTTATCTAGATTATCTTCAGACTCATCAATATATGTATTTAATATTGACAAGGTATTTTCCTCACTCACATCAATATCATCATCGCCATGTAACCATCCATTATTGTAATCAAAATTTTCGACGATTTTTAATTCTTCAACATTAGAAGATTGAATCTTATCGATAAACCTTTCAAATGATTTAACATCACTTTTTTTCTGAACAATTACTTTGACTATCTTCCCTTCTAGTTCTCTACTATCAAATGTTTGATAAGGTGTATCATCATAATAAACATTATAGAACATACGATAAGGATTATTAACTGATTCTAGTTCATAAGTTTCAGTATCAAAGAAATGGAATCCTCTATCATCTTCTACATCATTCCAATACATTTCATATGGATTACCAAGATAAAATACCTGACCATCATTACTACGAGTATGATAATGTCCACTAAAGACTCTATCAAATTTTTGTAAGTGTTCTATATCTTGTCCTCTTGTTTGTTCAAATCCTTTGTATGGAGAGAAACCATTTAACTCTAGATGACCACAGGCAACTTTTGCTTTAGATGCTTTGATTTTTCTTAGCATTGATTTTTCATTTTCTTTATTCATCCAAGCGAGGAAGGCAAATTTGGTGCCTCCAATTGTATACTCAGCAAAGTCTCTGATAGGAATAATATTATTATATTCTCGTAATAATAAGTCAATAGTGTTAACTGTGTTATTATTTTTGTAGTACGCAGTGTGATTCCCAACAATAGAGTATACAGCAATTCCCATATCTTGTAACCTATCGAAGTAATTTTCTTTAGCCCATTTGAGAGACCAGAGATCAATGTTCCTCCTATTGTCGAAAGTGTCTCCCATATCGATAAGAGTTGTGATGCCTTCTCTAGCAATCGCAGGGAAAAAAATGTCTTCATAAAATTTTTGAAAATACTGGTGGAACTCTACGCTACCTTTTCTAGCACCGAAATGCTGATCTGTTATAATTGCTATCTTCATAAAAAACTCTCCAATGTACCTTGTCTAGAATTTACTCTGTCTTGTATTAGACTACCATAACCCTCATGCAATTCGCAACCTATGTAGTCTCTGCCTAGTTTCTTAGCAACCATAGCAGTGGTTCCAGATCCCATGAATGGATCAAGAACAATGTCACCTTTCTCACTTCCTGCAAGAATGCATGGTTCAATTAAGTCAGGTGGGAATACAGCAAAGTGTGCTCCTTTATATGGTTTGTTAGTTATTGACCAAACAGACCGTTTATTTTTTGTAGGGTAAGACTTGGATAACCCACTATGAGGAACCAAGCCAGTGCCAGGATTGTGGTACTTACCTTTACTGCGATCCCTTGTTCCCCAGTCTTTTGCTGGTTCTTTAATTGCTTCATTGTCGTAAAAATACTTTTTGTTTTTGCTTAAAAGGAAAATGTATTCATGTGATTTTGTACATCTATCCTTCATACTTTCTGGCATTGGGTTTGGTTTATGCCAAATGATATCCTGTCTAAGATACCATCCATCTGCTCTTAATGCAAATGCAAGCATCCAAGGAATACCAATCAAATCCTTTTCTTTTAGTCCTTCTAATTTATTTGCTCTTCTATTACAATTTTCTGGTAGATCTTGATTGGTTTTACTAACAGTTTGCTTAGGTAATCCTCCAGTACCAGGTCTATAGTTATAGTATGAGTCTCCTATGTTCAACCACAGTGTACCATCATCTGTTAGAATATTTCTTACCTCTCGAAATATCTCTACTAGTTTTTGAATATACTCTTCTGGAGTTGATTCCAATCCTATTTGATCGCCCTCGCCACCATAGTCTCTTAAACCATAATAAGGAGGAGATGTAACACACATCCTAGGTTTCTCATCAAATTCTTTAAGGGTATCTAAACAATCCCCAAACAAAACTAAGTCTCTCATCTATTAGAATTTCTATACTGGATGTTATCTTTAATTGTATTATAGTCTGAAGCACTTCCACTTGCACCTTCTTCTACAACCATAACCTGATCGAATCCTGTCTTCTCTATTATCTTAGTTTTTATCTCAAGTTGCTTCTTCTCCTTCTGTATGCGTCTCAGAAAGGCATAATAGATTATCTGTGTAAAGTATGCAAAAGGATTAGTAGACTTCTCAGGATTGAAATTATGGATGTATTGGACGCAATTCTCTATACCATCGCCGATCATGTCCTCTCGGAACATATAATTTACAAAGTTCGGTTTATACGACAAATGAGTTGCAATTTTTAAAAAACAATCACCCAAATAATTACTGATTAATGGTGGTTCCAGACCCTTCTCTTTTGCAATGGCACACTTATTTCTGTAGACTACCATTGCCTCTAATAGCTCTTTATTATTGACATAGTGATCCGATCTTTTGCGTGGCATAGTTCTTATCTGTATAAGGGTATTATAGCACAGCTTGACAAAAGTTCAAATCCCCATTAGAATAACTTTGTAGAAGTTCAGAAGGATTGTAGCTAAGTATCTGTTGCTATTCCTACGGACTTATTTTCCTGAGAATCTAGAGCAAATATATTTTCTAATTTTTTCTTGGCATCTTTAACGGTTCCTTTGTATCCCATTTTTTCCGAGGGGCGAGTTTTTTTGCCTTTATTTTTAAATACAGGACCGTACTTCTGTTCTAATTTTTCTGCTAGGTAATTGCAGTAATACTCTATCATGTCATGGTCTTCATCAATCTCTGTCATTGTAACAACTTTGTTGTAATTGACGAAGAAGAAATCATCGTTAGGAATATGTAACCAAGGTTCCACTCTTACATACGAGCCTCTCGCTCCGTGGATAACTTGTATGACAACAGGATCTTGCAGTATCAGAGTTTCTGGTGCTTCAGGGTCTATAGTTACTATGGCAAATATCTCCTCGCCAGTAACTAATTTAATTGTACTATAGAATTCGTCTTCCATTATTTACTCCTGAAGTTAATAGTTATCATATCATAGTTAAAATTTTCTTCTTTATAGATTTTAATTCTTTCGATGAGATGATTCAAAGTGTAGTTTCTACTTGATAGATAAGTGCAATCATCTGCTATATCATATAGGGTTGCACTAAATTTGTTATTAGATTTACGAAGCACTCTACCAATACTTTGTAAATTTCTTATTCTAGATTTAGATGGAGATGCAAAGATTACATTATGTAAGTTCTTAATGTTAATTCCAGTTGAGAAGGTGCCGTAAGAGGCAACAATGATAGCATCTTTTTCTTTCTCTGCAATTTCACGAACCTGTTCTCTATCTTGAACATCCACCCCTCCGTGAATAAAGAAAACCTTTTGGAGGTTTTGCTTACCACTATTTATCTTATCAAAAAGTATTTGTCCGTGGTTTTCCACCCTAGCAAAAAGCACTAAAGTATTTCCTTTTAAGTCTAGTGCTAAATTTTTAATAAAATTATTCCTACGGTCATTACTAATCAAGTAGTCTATTTCATCTTGATAGTTAGAAAATTTTATCTCGTCATGTTTTAGTAAAAGAATCTTTGCCTGTAGTTTTGCCAGATAACCCTTATCCATTAATTCATCGGTACGAACTACTTTGTAAGACGGACCAAACAAGCCTTCAAGAACCCACTTATGTGTTTGTGTACCACTCAGTGTACCAGTAAAACCAAATCTATATTTCGCTAAATGAAGTTTTGTCATGATTTGTGTCAAAGATTTTGCTTTGAATAGATGTGCTTCATCTCCTATTACAACTTCAAATCTCTCAAAGTACTTTCTTTCTAACTTATAGATAGATTGCCAGGTAGTAATAACAACTGGAGCACTTGGTTCTTTATCTCTTCCAGCATAAATTCTCTGACAATATGAATCAGCATCCCACCCATATTCCGAGAAGTCTTTATGCATCTGCTCTACCAGAGATGTCGTTGGAACAACTATCAGAATATTTTTCTTTCGTTCTGCAAAGTAACGAACTACTGAGTAAATCATCAAAGACTTGCCAGAGGCAGTGGGCGATATCACTAACCTTCTATTGTGTCTTAGAGCATCGTATACTCCCTCAACTTGGTATTTCCTTGGGCGATGATTTGAAATACGATTAATATATTCTTTAACACCTTCTTTTGATATTAGTTCATTCTCTTCATAAGGAGTACCAAAAAATTTACTATCTATAAATTCATAGTCATATCCATGTCTTTGACAAAACGAAACTAACTTATCTAACAATCCAACATACAATTCTCTAGTATGAGTTGAGAACAAACGAATCTTTCCATCCCAATATCGTTTCCGATACTGCTTCATGTATTGTGCTCCTTCTATGTCGAAAGAAAAATGATCCGACAGTTCTTGATACACATGTGGTTCAGATTGAATCTTTAGAAAGACTTCATTCTTTTTAGAAATAACAACCTTGCTCATGACTATCCAGATCTAAAGTTGTGCCAATCAATAATATTTTTTAACTGATAACTTCTGTTCCCTACTTGTTTAATTATATCCTCAAGATAGGTGAGCATTACATCGTAGTATTTAATTTTTAAAGTTGACTGCTGCACCTTCTCATCAGCATCCATATATCTTTTTAACGCATCTTTCTCTCTAACTTTATAAGGAAAAGGTTCGGCCTGATACACTTCAGGGTCGGATTTTCCTGAGTAATAGTTCCATCTTTCCAAACGAATCTTATTATCTACTGTTATAGATCTCTCTCTAAGTAACTTTATATTATTGTACAGGTCAAAATACTTTGCATGAAGAGATGGTATCTTTGCTGCCTCGTCATGTAAATTGTCTTGATCAATCTGTGCGTCTTTAGACCACATACTTTGTATAGTTTCAAGATTCATAAATTAGGTGTCAACTTCAATCGTATAGAACAGATACTTAAATGTTGCAGTAGCTGTAAAGTATGTATAATCGTTTTCGGTGGCAGTAAATTCTAGTGATGACAATGAGATTGGGAATAAATCTCTAAATTTTACACGGGTGCTTACATTAAAATTACTATTCAAAATTGATAATGTACCATCACTAAACTGTTCCTTAACATCTTTTTGACCATCTGATTGTGTAATCAACTCTTGGAACTCAGATATACTTTCTGGATAACCTAAACCATAGATCCAGTTATGGATTTCCAAATAATTTTCTAAATTTTCATCTACAATAAAATCTAAAGTTAAATCTTCAAATTCTATGTTGTCACCAGGTAAATCAATCTTTTTTAGATAGTTACCAAGTTGGGGTGTAGGTAGATTTATGCCAGGTATCTTTGCACTATTAGAAAAGAAATCAACCTTGGGTGTTTTAACTATATTAAATTTAAAACCAACAGGAGACAAATAATTTTTATTTGTAACTTGTTTAGCAAAAAACGAATTGGCCATTAGATCAGACAGGTCTCCATATTCTATATTTAGATAAAAAAAGAGACCCCCGAAGGAGTCTCTTGAGAAATATATAAGCGTCTCGCTTACATAAGGTTCTTAACAACTGTTCTCTGATAGTAACGGTTGCTGTTAGATGTGATTCTACCGAGACCTTGAGCAGTTCCTTCAGCAAATGGGTTTGAAACAAGACCGTATCTTGTCTTAAATCCAATTTTAGGTTGGAAGGTTCCGTCGTTCACGGCTCTGACCATTTGTAGAGGTACATATGGGCAGTAGAATAATCCAGCGTCATAAGGAGATGTTCCTTTATAACCAACAACATAGTACTGGTTCTGAGCACTGTTTGCTGAGAATGGATCGATATACACTCTGTACTTACCGTTGATAGTACCAGCAAATGTATTACCAGTATCGTCAACCTGTAGGTTAGCGTTAAGAGCAGGAGTGTAATCAAGTACACCAGCCATGGTTAGAGCAGATGCTACATCAGCACTTGTCATGATGATGTTACCCTTTCCACGACGAGTCCTTTGTGCGATTCTGTTAGCATCTCTTTCGATGTTGAACAGAAGACCCTTGAACTTCTCAACTGACCATCTACCATTGGAGTCAACATCTAGATCAAAGAATCCAGCGTTGGCAACATTGACTTGTGATCCTGCTTCAGCAGTCTTATAGATTGTTCTTATAACTTCTCTGTTAATCTCTGCAAGAATTTCAGAAGAAAGTATGTTTGCTAACTCAGCCTCAGCGTTCAATCCGTGGATTGCACGAAGGTCTTGAGCAAGTTCCATGCTGTACTCTGCCTTTAGTGCTCTAGACTTAGCAGTAACAGTAACTTTCTCGATGGAGAATGCCATCTCGTTGAAGTCACCGTTAGTACCGTCACCTAGTGCCTCAGAGTCACCAGTTGCCATACCTTGACCGAGTGAATACTGTGCTTGAACCGCATCAGATGCTGTTCCTTCAAGTATCGCAGGGTTTGTTCCTCTCTGAACTCCAGTAGAACCGAAACCAACAGTACCGTCATCGTCAGTAGCATCGGTGTAATCACCTTGAGTTGCCTGACCAATGTTAGTTCCTGCCTTGTTTGCAGAGAATGCAGAATCTGGTTCGTTGAAGAATGATTCTGTTCCACCCTGATCGGTGTATCTGGATCTCATTGCGAAGATTAGTCCAGTAGGACCATTCATTGGTTGAACACCTGCTAACTCGTATGCAACGAGGTTAGGCATTGATCTTCTAATCAATGAAATTAGCACTGGGTCGAAACCTGCAGTAGGACCTGCGTCTGCTGATCCTGCACCGAATGCACCTGAAGCACCTACAGCGTTACCACTGTTTGTAGGAGCTGCCTCAGTAAGCATTCCGTTTCCTGATTCAAATGCTTGTTGTTCTTTTAGAAAACGCTCTTGGTTTTCAAGGAGAACCGCCGTTGTTGATCGTCTGTGGGAATCCTTAATAGGATCAACCCCATCAGCGTCGAGAAGTGGACCCCACTTCTCCATTAGTTGTTCTGCGTTGTACATCGTACGGGGAAAATTAAATTTGCGAGTTATTTGGCCATTCCAAGGGCCTTAAGATAGTTGCTCATTGAACCACTAACTTCTGTTCCTGAACCCTCGGCAGTCACACCCTCAGAGAGAGTTTCGACTTTATTTGGGGAACTTTTTGTTTCACTAGGGAAATAAGATTCTCTAAGTGTAACTAGTTTCTCACGGTATGCTTTTTCACTCTCAAACTCAACACCCTCAGATAACGATCCCAACTTTTCTTTTTGTGTTTCAGCAAGTCCATCGGCTACTTCACGGAAAATTCCATCTGCTGTAGATTCACCTAGGCGTTTGTTGAGAGAAATGTTTGTTTCGATCTGTTCGTTAAGTCTGGATTCCATTTCATCTAATTTGGAGACCATACTCTCCAATACATCATATTTGTCGTCAGGGATTGATACATAATGATCTTCAAAAAGACTCTTCATTCCAGTTAGGAATGATTCTGTCATTTCTGTTTTGAGTCCATGCTCTACTTCAATCTTGTTCTCAGACATCCACTCAGAGGAGACATACTCCAAATAAGCATCAGTTCTTTCGATCAAGTCTGCCTTAGTAGACTCAAGTTGTTCAGACATTGTTTTTTCAAACTCAGCTGTCATCTCTTCTTTAACAGCGTTAACTTTTTCAGTTACTGCTGCCTCGAAGATTGTCTTAGCTTTTGCTTGAAACTCTTCTGATAGTTCTTCACCACCAAATAGAGCAGCAAGATCTTGTTCGACATCCACAGTTGGAGTTGTCTCCTCTTCGGATGGGGTTTCTTCAGCAACTACTTCTGCTGAATCTTCTTTAGCTGGCTCGTCACCTTGCTTAAGAACTTCTGTACCGATAGACTGCATTGCATCAGCTTTACCAGCACCTTTATTTACGATATCAGATACCGTTTTAATTTTGGGTTCTTTAAGCTTGGCTGAGTCGTTATCTGGCTTATAGTTCTCAGGAGTAGGTCCTCCTAGATCTTCATAAGACGCAGATGCTCCTGGAGAAGTTGAATCATCAACCTTCTTCATACCGTCGCCAGACTTCGCACCCCTTGTTACAGGATTTTCCATTTCTTGTAATTCCTTAGCGGACATTTGTGAACACTCCGATTAGATCTTGTTATAATCTATGTTTATTTATAAAATGTTAGAGATTTGATAGGAAGTTTTGGAACAATCCTAGTTTATTCTCCTCCAGTTGTTTTTGGTCAACCATAGTATTGACCTCTTTATATGTCTTAGCTGCAAACCTTTCTCTTACTATACCACCATCCCATACCCAATCTTTTCCTTCCATAATACCTTGTACAAAGGCATCAGGTGCGGATGGATCAGCTACAATATCAGCAGCAGTTGCGAGATGAAAATCATCAGAAACAATTTTAACACCTTCGTTATTAGTAGTAAGTGTACCAAGACCACGAGATGATACTCCTAGTTTGACACCCTCATCGATTAGATTTTTAGCAATCCTTCCCATTGGTGTATCAAGGATTTTAGCCTTGCCAATGAAATTTGTACCATTTTCTCTTAGAGAAGTTATTTTATGAGAGACCCTATCTAGATTTACGGTTGGACCTTCGGGATGACCCAATTCGCCAAGAGCACGACCACCAGATATGAAACTTTCATTATATCTTTGAACTTCCTTGCGGAGTGTGTCCATCGGATACATGCGTCCATTACGATTCTTCAAGTCTCCTTGAAGGAAGATACCCTCAATAAACATAGACTTTTTACCGCCTCGCTCTTCGACGATAACTTCTACATTTTCGATTTCTTCTGTAATGAGTTTCATTGGTTTAATTAGTAAATCCTACTTTTACACCTTTGACATCAGCACCACTAGCAAATACTGTGAATGCTGGTTTCTTTTCTAGAATTTCGGTAGTACCTGCTTTGAGGGTGAATGTACCCACTGCAGTACCGCCTCTAGTTTCTTGAACGGTGATTACTCTGTCTGCAGCATTGCCATTGTAAAGACGAACGCAAGTTGCTTGGGTAAAACTTACCCCAGTACCAGCCGTAGTTGGTACACTAACCTCGTCTGAACCGAGTAGTAATAGTCTATTCGACATTAGGCTCCTCTTCTGCTGTTGCTACTTCAGGGGACTCTTCACTTTCAACGCTACCAAAAAGACTAGCTGCTGCAGCAGGACGAGAATCGTCTACTTTACCAGCGGCTTTTGCATATAAAAGGTCTTTGATCTGGTCGCTAATATCTGCTGCGGAATTGCCCGAAGCAATCATATTGACTAGTTCTTCCATAATAAAACATTAGAGTTATAAACTTATTTATTAGTATTAGATTTCGCCTTCTCCAGATTTAGGTAATTTTGCAGGTGTTTGCATTCCAGGTGGTTGCTCTGGTGTACCTGGCATGCCAGGACCAAAACCTTGCTCCGCACCTCCTGCACCATCAGGTCCCATACCCATCGCAGCTTGCTGTTCAAACTCTAGCATTTGCTGATTAGGATCAGGTAAAACACCTTTAGCAATTTCTTCTTCTATTTGTTGATCTATTTCTACGATCTCTTGGTCTCTTTGACGAAGTACTTGTCTTCTAATATACTCTGTAGAATAGTAACGACCAGCATAAGGTTCGATCATTCCTAGAAGTCCTAAACGACCTTCCATTAATTCCTTATCCTTAAGTTCCGCAAAATGATTATCATATAAGAAGTCAAACTGTATATGCTCATTCATTGTATCCCAGTCTTGTGGGGTAACAACATTCTTTAGAAGTAGTTGAGTTCTTAATAGATCTAATAGTAAGTTACTAAAACGCTTACGCAATCTACCAACAAACTTACTAAACTTAAGTTCGTCTCTTAATATCTCTGATGATCTACCTAAATTAAATCCATCTCCAGAACCAGCAATTCTAGACTCAGGAATTGCTAATGATCTGTAAAGTTTTTTCTGGAAGTATTCAATGTCTGCTAGTTCACCTAAGTTTTGTCCGCCAGGTAATGTAGTAATCTCAGTTCCTCTTCCACCTTCTCTACGAGGTAACCAGAAATCTTCTAGCATACTCATCATTCTTTTATCGTCTCTTATCTCACCACTATTAGAATCATATACTAACTTGTTACGATAACGCATCATAACTTCACGAAGATATTGTTCTGCCTTTACTTTAGGTAGATTACCAACATCAATATAAAATATTCTTCTTTCTGGTGCTCTTGATAATCTGTATATAACAAGAGAGTCCTCAATCATTCTTAACTGATTAAGTGCTTTAATTGCTTTATGAAGATAAGATAATCCAGTTCCTTTATTTCTATCTACTAATCCAGCAGTACAATATGCAACAGAATCTTTTGCAAGTTTAACACCTTTTAATGCTGATCCTGCACCTGCTACACCAATGTTAGTTGGATATTGTGCTTTTGGTGTGTATAAAAAATACTCTTCTATTTCTGGAAAGTATACTTTGTCATTCTCATGCACATTCTGCATGTTAAACAAGTTACTCTTATCATCTTTCTTCTTTTCTTTACGCACATAACGCATCTTAAGAGGATCGATATATCTTAGTTCTTGTAAACCCTCTTCTGGTTTTTTAATGTCTATGACTTTATTGTAATATAATCTTCCGTCAACATACCAGTTTCTAAAAATCTCATGACTTTTTGTGTCGAAATCAAGAAGATCTTTAATATGTTTAAATTCTTTGCGGATAATATTTTTAATACCATCACTTGCATTTAGATTCTCTAGGTCTATTTCTACAGGAGAATCATTAGTATCAGATACTATTGCTTCGTTTACAACATCTTCTACAGCATTGTCCACCTCTGGGTGTAATGCCATCTCACGATACTTTCTTATAAGTTCATGTTCTGTTTTGTAGATACCCTCAAGATCTACAACCTGACTAGAAAAACCACCCTGAATATAATAATCAACCCCAGCCTCACCTGTCGGTGGAATGGGGCTGACTATACCCTTGGCGTTCTTTTCGTCTTTATCCTCAATTGAGAAACCAAATAGTTTCGCCATTACTAGTTTTTTACTAACTTATATTCTTATTTATCAGGCCACATCTCCACCATTTCCAGCAGCTTCCCACCACTGTACTTGGAGATTAACTGTAAATTCTTCAACAGCATCAGAGTTATCGTATGAAAGATCTAACTGAGATACCTGTGTTGGGAATACACTATAGAATTTATATGTTCTAAGAATAGGCATATTTGATGCAGACTCCTGTGAGTTTGGAGTAACAGCAGATCTACCTAACTGATAGACATAAGCATCTCTAGTATAATCTTCTGGGTTAGTATTACCAGATGTATCTGAAACTTTTGCCATTGAGTTCATCCATCTCTCGAAAGAAGAACGGATAGCAAAATCTGAATCGTTGATTACAGTGATTTGCCATTCATCGAATGTTCTGTCACCTGCAATTTTTAACTGTCTACCTCTGAAAGGTACTACTATTGGAGCAATGTTAGATGCTGGAAGTGCAGCAGACTTAACTAAGAATCTAGCTTTTGAATCTAGATCGTTGACACTAGCATCAACTACTCCGTCTGGGAATGCAAGTACAACCTCAAACAGGTTAGGTCTTGCGATACCACCTGACAACCTTGACTTAAATTTGTCAATTGTCCTATCGGCGGTCTTAGGTGGGTTTTGGTTAGTAATGGCCATTTAATGTTTACCTCTGGGATTTTAATAAAGTTAGATCAAACTCGACCAATAACTTCTTCAAAGCTAACACCTGTGCGTGTAGCAACGAATGTAAGACCGATGAAGTTGATAGATCTTGCTGGCTTGATGTAAATGTCAGCAACAAATTCGTTACTGTCAATGATTGCAGCAGTGTTATTTGTTTCATCACAAACAAGAACGAAGTCTGTGATACCTCTCTTAGATTGTACATCTCTCAAGAAAGGTTCAACGATATTGATGAAGTTAATTCTTGTAATCTCATCGTTGAATTCAAATAGTTGATCTTTTGCAGCAGCAGCGATTGCTTTTTCTAGGAAGATAAACAGACGACGAACATTAATTCTATCGAATGCTGATGCTCTACCAAGACCTGTTTTATCACCAAATAAGATGATACCAGCACCAGGTGAGAAGATAACTGGGTTTACTCTAGAAGAGTAAAGTTTGTCTCTTTCTACTTGACTTGGATTATATGCTAACTTAACAGCATTGAGGATTGATCCTCTTTGTGTTCCGCCTGGTGAGAACCAAGGGAAGTTGTTGATATCGTTTCTAGCACAGATACCTGCAATGTCTCCGTTTAGAGGTACATAGCGGAACTGTTTACTAAAGCGATCATACATGTACTTGTAACCACTATCGAATATGGCATAAGAAGATGATGAAATCGCTGAGTAGAAACTAGTAATTGCAGATGTAATTGTATCTGACTTAAGTGTCAAATCTTCTCCATCTCCAGAAGAAGCTAAGAATGCTTGTCTATGAGGAGAGATACATGCTACACAGTCTTTTCTAACTTCAGCAACAGCAATTAACTTATTAGCAAGTGCTTGAGTTTCTTCTTTACCATGAGCACCAGATCCCATAATAAGGAAATCTAGTGGATAAGCATCTTTATTTGCTAAGAGATCATATCCTGTAGAAAGATCTCCAACTGTTACTTTTAGTGCGTCAGTTGTATCGATGGTTGCTTTTCCACCGTAATCTGTACCACCTGAAAGTGATGCTACATAATTTCCAATCGAAGCAAAGGAAATATTTTCAGTATCCTGATCCCATGCTACATCGGATACAGGATTGAAATCTGCATCAAGATCAGTAGTGACAACTCCAGATGGGGCACCACCAGCAAATATATTTGGACTACCTATTTCAATAACCTTTCTATAGTATTGTGCATTACCTACTGAGTAGATTGCATCTTTTGCTTTAGAGGTAGTAGTAAACTTGTCGAGAAGAGTACCTGCATTACCAGTAATCTTACCTGAGTCATCATAGACAACTACATGAACTTCGTCATTCTTAGAGTTTCTCTCTTTTGCATAATTAGAAGTTCCTGGTCTTTCAGCTAAGTTATTCCAGTAAATTTTCTCTCCATCTTTTAATGTAAACCATTGGCTATCGAACCAATCTTTCTCTCCAGTATAATCAAGAGTACCAGGAGCAAATTCTTGTGCAGCAAGATAACGGTTATCACCAACAGTAACACCAGCACCTGTTAAAGCAGATAAGAAATTACCACTACCAAAACTAGATCCGTATGAAACTGTGCTTGCTTGCCAACCTAACTTACCACTACCGATAGCAGATTGTACATGAACATGAATACCACCACTTGCATTACCTACTTCTGTAAATGCGTAAACTCCACCAGGTGTGTAGTCTACTGAAGTTTCAGTACCAGCAGCACTAACATGAGATACTACTTTAACTGATACTTGACCTGTTCCTACTTCAGTGATTACCCCTTTAAGATATCCATCAAGAACTGAAGTTGAACCAGCACCTGCTATCACAGTATTAGCAGGGATTGCTTGTGTTACACCGAGACCAACTGTTAAATCTATAGGACTTAAACCATCTTCATATCCAGAGACAGCACCAAGACCACCATTAGCAGTTGATGAGAAACCTAAAACAGAGACAGTAGCAATACCAGTTAGTATTTGATCAGCAAGACCATCTATCATTGCCACCTTAAGACCGTTACCCCATGAACCAGGATTCTTAGCAGCAAATACAACATTAGAAATGTTATTCTCTGCATATCCTTTGGTTACATAATCGTCACCACTTTTGATAATTACGCTTGAAGCAGTACCAACAAAGGCATTCTTCAAACCAGATTCATTTGAACGAACAACCTGTAGCACACCACCATATGCAAGATATGATGAGGCAGTTAACCAGTATTCGTAATGATTGCTATCCCTATATGGTGAACCGAAGGTATCGAGAAGATCCGCTTCTGTTTCTACAAGGGTTGGTTTTTCTACAGGTCCTTTTGCAAAAGGAGCAACTAAACCACCAGACTTTGTAGATGTAGGATCTACTCTACCATTGGTTAGGTCAACTTCCTTAACAATTATTCCTGGAGATGCTAAATTCAGGGGCATCTTTTTCTCCTCGGTGAATTCTAAATTCTTGTAATTATTTATTGTTTAGGGTGTTTTCATCGGGGAAACAATGGGTGAACATTACCAATCGGGATATAACCAAATGTTGTTATCTAATTTTTTTCTTTTTAATTTTATTCTTTTCTTTGTACATTCCTTACACTCATACGAGTAAGAAGATGCTACGCTCCCTCTATCTTTATGAGTCTTATAAAATTCTGTTAGTAAATCTTTTACTTTTTTACAGCATCTACATTTTCTCTCTTGGAGAACTAGATGACCTAGATCGAATTCTTGGGTGAAGTCCATTCTTTTAAGATCCAACTGCTAGAGTTTTGTTTGTGTGTACCACCAACCCCAAATGCAAATTGCACTCTAGGATCTTTATCAAATGCATCTATCTCAGGTATATTATCCTGAGTCCTATCTCCACCATTAGCAAATAAAACATCATCAAATAACACTAAAGTTTTTTTGATGAGATCTATAGAACTGTTGTCATCATCATTAAATGCTACAGCACTATCAACCATTCTCAATTCTCTAATAACTGCCAACCTTTCTTGGATAGGCATAAATGGTTTGCCCTTTTTTCTAGTTAACCATTCATCAGAGTTTAATCCTACTATAAGGATATCTCCTAACTTCTTTGCTTCTTTAAAATGTTCAATGTGTCCACTATGGATAGGATCAAATCCACCACTAACAATAACTATTCTCATTTTTGTTCCTGCAATTTCTCCACAACTGTCTTTGCTTGCATTGGTGCAATATCATTCAATCCATTTGCATCAAACCAAGGTGCTTCTTCCCAATCAAAACCCTCACCAAATGTATTGTCAGGTGACATGACATACCAATGACACTTAGCGTCAGGCACATCTACAGCACACACTGCCCAATCATCTGCCCACTGTGGTACTTGCACATACATCACTGGTAAGTGATTTGCAAATAATGAAAGTATGAATGCGAATATCATAATATTGAAATTGTTTGTGATCCGTCTTTATTATCTATTATAGTTATTTTTTTCTTTGGAAATGATTTTTGTAATAATCTTTTTAGTTTCAAATGTTTAAACATTAATAATAATCCCACATATAAGACATATCACCATATGTTGATGACATCTCTTTGTCTACTGTCCACTTAGTTCCTTCATCATCGACAAACTCATCGTCAGTTAGTCCATCACTAATAAATCCGAACGGTGCCATATCTTGTTCAATTTGCTCTTTCTGTTCTTCATATATTCTTTTACGAACATCATTGTCCGTCATTTCTCTGAAGTAATCTTGAGCAACTAACCATGCAAAAATAACTAAGCACATTGCTAAGTCATCGTGGCAACCTTCTTCTGCCTCCCATGATTGCTTTTTTTGTATGAAGGTAGTTAACTCTGATATTATATCATAATCTTTTGTTTCTAGTTTATCTTCTTCAATCAACGCTTTTAAATTAGAACATCCAGTCTTCTTAACTGCCTGTGTCATTCTAACACCCATTTGTGTTTTCTTACCAGAGAATCCAGATCCAACTACTTGACCATTTCTACCTCTCATAGAACACATAAGAACATTTTCATATTCCAAATCATATTGAAGTATAGTTGCAACCTGTTCTCCTATATCATTTACTTCTATCAAAGCATATGCATAATTATATGCTTTACACATATCCTCAATTATAGAAGGAAATAGCATAGGTTTTATTTCATTGTTCTTATATCTTGCTACTGTTCTATATGGGAACTGAGTAATATCAAATACCACAAAGGCAGAATAGTCATGATCTATACCTCTAGCAGTATCAACAGTTATGATATAGTTGTGATCTTTTTGTGGTGCTTCGTATACAACTAATCCTTTTCCATTATCCTGTATAGGATCTTCAAAAACTAATGTTCTTAACTTAGCAACTGCTATGAGTGTATCAACAGATCCTAAAAACTCACACTCAAACTCAACTTTAAACTGTTGCTCTGATGTGTTTGATATAGTTTGTGCTTTCCAATTAGCATCTCTACCTGGCACTTCTGACCAGTGAACTTCAGTTGGTGTATATTCATTCTTTCCTCGTTGAGCATTATGCCAATACCTATAAAAATGGTTCATTCCGTGAGGAGTAGAAACCATTATGACTTTGGTTGTTTTACCAGAAGTAATAGTAGGATATACTGAGCTGAAGAATGCGTCAGCAATATGATTAGGAACAAAGGCAAACTCATCCAAAAATAGAATGTTGAAAGACATACCCCTAACTGCAGATGCAGAGGTAGATGCTGCAAGTATTTTAGATCCATTTTCTAACTCCAGTGATCCTTTATTCCAAGATATAATACCCTGTTGCATCCATTTAGGTAAGTTCTCATATGCAGTTTGTAATCTACCTAATAATTCTCTAGCAGTTGCTGCTTTGTTTGCCAGAATACCAATGTTTACACTATCATTAAATACTGCATAATGTAATAGATAAGAAACAGCAGTTGTAGACTTACCAGTCTGCCGAGGCATTTTGCATATATTAAATCTAGAATTATGAAAGTTCTGAATTAATTTCTCCTGAAAAGGATACATCTTAAATTTAACAAGACCTTCATCTAGTGATACTATCTTTACATAATTTTTCGCAAAGTAAATTGGATCTCGTTTACACTTGATCCATTCTTCTACTTGTTTTTTTGTAAATTGTATCTCAGTATTTGCCTTTTTTAAATTAGGATTACCTAGATAAATTTCTTCTCTTGCTACTGCCATTAACCTGCGTCTAGCGTACCTTTTGATCTACGAATCTCTCGTAGTTCCTCAAAATTCTTTTGCTTAGTTCCACCATCATATGCCCAAGCAAATCCTTCCTCAATCATTTGTTCGTTGAGTGATACAGGATCATCGCCGACATATAACCAACCAAGAAGCCTACCGTACTTACCCACGCCACCTTTAAGTTCGGTTCTAATAGTAAGTTCCTCATCTCCTTCGATTGTATCCTCTAAATTTTTTTTCATCCAGTTTGTAGCATCTAATCCCAATGCTTTCTCTTCCAGATCTCTTGTTCTCTTCTCTGGCGTATCAACTCCTGCAATTCTAACTCTTTCTTTCTTGTATAAGTCAAACCCAAGATCAATGGTGACATCAATAGTATCGCCATCAACAACACGATTAATCTCCGTTACTCTGAAGTTGTAGCAGCTCTTCCTGCTCGGTGGAACCATTGCTCCCATCAGACATCTCCTTATAAGCCATACGAAGTATATAGTAAATATACCAAGATACTGCTACAAGCAATATGGCAATCATCCATACTACACCCCAGACAATCATTGCCAGTACTCATCTAATATATCAAAAGTTTTGTTGAGATATTCGTTTGCTCCATTACATTCCCATTGACCTTTTTCTCCAATCTCACACTTATAATGCAATTCTCTTTTGAGTTGCATAAGTCTATTGGTCATTGCAACTTTATCTAATCTACCATTCATCTTAATTCTCCTTAATACAGTATTCAGCAGCATGAGGATTATTAAAACCTTCTAAGTCTTCTCTTGCTTGCTTTATAGCGTTGTATGCATCGTCTGCATACTCACAGATTTCATAATGATTTTCTAGGTTATCGTGATAACCAACCGTATAATGGGACATGATAGTTTCAACTCCATTTCCCAATATTTATCTACAATCTCTGTATTTTTAGATACATTGTTAGAGTATCAAAGCACCAATAATAATACCTTTACCAAATGCTAACCAAAGCATCTGATAGTCAGTTAGTTTAAATTTATTTTGAAGTTTTTTGGCAAGATCTCTATCCCATGCGGTTGCCTTGTCAAACCATTTTTGTGTAATATCTGGTAACCTCAAGTTAGCATCTCCTTTTTAGATGTTTTGAAATACTTGTTTATGACTTCAATTTGATCCTGATACTTAGCAATAATATTTAATTCAGTTTCTATTGCCTCTGTAATATCAGAGTGCTCACCAATACCTGCAGGATTAGTAAGATATACTTCTACATTGGCAACATGTTTTTGGATATCTCCTTGTGCATGTGCCAGCAGTGCTTTGATTAATGTTTCTCTCATATACAATATGTTTCTACTGTATATATTATACTACATTTTGTAATTTTCTGTCTTCTTAGGTGACTCAGCAATAATTTTTAATGGTGCTTGTTCTATAATAATAGTCTGTGTAGGACCACCACTCTTACCAACGCCATTAGCACCAGACATTTTCATAGTACCATCGCCTTTCTTAGAAGCCGTTTGAATTCCAAAACTAGCTAAAACTCCTGTGAAGACCGAAGCTATGAAAGTTGGATCTATCTTTTGTTGAGGTACACCTGGTATTGCAACATAATTTAAAGTTAGTATTCCACCACTCCAAACTAATACACCAAGTCTCACAAAAGTAGAGATAATCGCTGCTTGTTCGTCTTCGTCTGGTAATATTTTCTCCTTTATCTTACCAAGAATTCCTTTAGGTGCTTCTTTCTTTTCTGTCATGGTTTATTCTAGAAGGCACCTTTATTTAGAGTTTCCCATCTCTTTGAGCATTTTTTGCAACTCTGCAGTGCTACCAACGAACATAGCGTTGTTTGTTACATTAGTTGTTGCTGAAGATTTTGTCTCATCAATATCTTTTAACTTCTTTTGTAGATCTAATAGTTTATCAGTTGTATCAGCAACACTCTTAAGAACCTGTCCAGCAACTTCAAATGCTCTTGGAGATTGTGTTTCGTCTGCTAACTCCATAATACCATTAAGAGTCTCCTGCCCCTTCTCAATTAGAGAATAGAGATTACCTCTGGTATATTCATAATCCTTATCAAGTTCTTTACTAACATCTCTTGTTGGAAGTTCTGGTTTAACTTCAGGTGTAGCAGTAACTTCCACATCAATACTATTAGTATTTAATGCTTTGTCTATAGATCCAAAATCTTTTTTCATGTTAACACTTCCACTTTCTAAGTGCTAATGCTTTACGAGTAGGTTCGCCATTAGGTTTTTTCATAGGTCCTTTTACACCACCCATACGAGCACAGAAAGATCTCTTTCTAGGTCCTCCCTCAGGTTGCGGTGCTTTTAAATCAGAACCAGGATTTTCTCTTTCATATGATTTCCTACCTTTCTCATTTAATCCTCCTGATTTATTTTTACCTTCCTTCCTCTGCCATGCAGCAGATTTAGCTTCGGTAATAAATTCATCAAAAGTCATTTTTTGTCTCCAATGGATTCTGATCCACCAACAGCAAAAGGATTATATTTTGCTCTAGCTAATCTATACATCCTCTCATGTATAGTTATATTATCTTCTTCGTCTACACCAGGAGGTTGATACTCACATGGCATAGTATCGATAGGGTCTTCTTCTTTAATAGGCATAAGATCTAGGGGGTTAATTTTATCATCGAACCAAGCATCATAGGGAACATTCTCTCTTGCAGGTGCGAAATAGGTCATACATCCTCTCTTCTTGTTGGACTATACTGTTTACTATCGAAGAACATAGTAGACTCTTCACTAAATCCAAAGTCATCATCTGGTTCTGCATCAACAGGATCTGGAGTTGCAGTATACCTCATTTCACGCTTCGCATTTTGTTTATCAGTATTTGTATAGTAATCAACTTGAACCTTACGGATGATTCCATCTGTAGATTCTGCAATAGGACCGAATAGATAGGTCTTTGCACTAAATGTCATAGTATACATCAATACTCTACGAGTAGTAAAGTCTCCTTCATATTCATCAGTAAAAGATATATTTTCCAGAACAACTGGTATATCTCGTTTTTCACCAATAGAACTTACTAAGTCTACTGTAATATTAAATGCAGGTTGGAAAAAAGGAAGAATTTGTTCTACGATCTGTAATGCATCATCATTTAATTTACACATAATATTAAGTTCAAAACCTATATTATATGGAACAGGAAGATAAACTTTTTTTACTTTATCATTGTTATCAAGTGCTTTATAAGTTTTAGTAACAGAAGTTTTTCTTGTTGCATCATATGACAAGTCAGTCATTTCAAATGACATTCTTGGTAATGATATTGCAGTTGGTTTGTTTAATTCCTGCAACTGTTCTAATCGTGCAAGAAACTTTCCTCTAGGACCATATGCCAAAGGAACATTAAGATCACTAATTACTTTACCATCCTTGTCCTGTTTTTGAACATGAATTTCATTAAAAAGTGTCCCGAAGGATATAACAGTCCTTCGTAATATTTCGTGATAAAAATAGGTACCTAACATTAATAATTACCAAATGGATTAGTCTCTGCAAAATCAATGATTTCATCTGCCTCAAGTTCAAACTCATCATTAGATGTGTAAGCACTAGTAGTGTCAACACCAGTGTGAGATAAAACTTGGTATCTAGCAGAAGATGCAGTTCCAGTTATGTACTCACCAGGAGTGAATACACCATTATTTATTGACAACTTCAGTTTTCTCTCTATTACATTCCATTCTTTAACATATGCTTCTGTTCCAGATTCAGATCCAAGAACTCTTTCATTATAGAAATATGTACCAACTCCAGTAGAAATTGGAGAACCAATTGTGATTGTAGGAGTGCCCTCATAACCACTACCAGCATTGTTAAGATATATTCTACTTAACTTATCACCTTCAAGAGTAGCAATAGCAGTTGCTTGTACTTGACCAGGTTTACTACCTACAGTTCCTGTAGTTCCAATTGCAACATTTGATGGATGTTGAATACTTATGATAGGTGGTTGAATGTAATTATTACCAATAGAAGTAATACGAATAGAAGTAATACCACTACTTGTCAAAGATGCTGTAGCAGCAGCACCTACACCTGGTGCACCGAAAGTAATCGATGGTGCCTCTGTATATGCAAAACCTGGATTTTGTATTACTACAGAATCCACAGAATATAAACCAGACCTTGATGTGGTAAAGGCAAATGCACCAGCTCTACTTGAAGTAACACCAGCAGGAGAGGGTGCGATTGTGACAGAGGGTGTGGAAGTATAGTTATATCCGTCATTGTTAAGTGTGATGAATTGTAGGGCACCTTGAGAGGCAAAGGAGTCAACTATTGCAATAGCAGTTGATCCGATACCTGCCATAGCAACTGTGGTTACCTCTCCCTCATCATCAACTCTTTGATCTATTACAGCAACATTTGTATCAATGTATTCATCCTCATAACGGAATAGTTCACACTGAAGTTCATAGATATAATTCTTACCAAGTTGGTAAAAAGGATTTTCAAACTCTACATGTTTGATTTCAAAAAGTCTTTCTCCTAATGGAAAATATATTAGATCACCCTCTTTAGGTCTAGTACCAAACATGATCTCAGTTCCAGCATTCTTTGGATCATGAGTAACAACAAATGGTGCTACAAAATCTTCATATCTTTCTCGTGATATAGTTAGTGTAATCTCATTTTCTAGATTGACACCAAACTTAGTCATAATATCACTACCTTTAGCATACCCTTCGTAGTTGTTTAAGTATGCCTCAAGAACATATGCATCATTAAATTTAGATGATTGAACTTCTCCAAGCACATCATCAGTCTCAATCATTTTTCTGGGTAGATAATAAACATCTATCCCAAATATTTTCAAGTGCTCGTCAATTAATTCTTGAACAAGTTTTTGTTCAGTGGGCGAACCTTGAAGAAAGAATGGATTAAGTGCCATATCATCCTATCATATCAAGTGGAGGTAATTCGTAATCTGTCATCATTTTTTCTTCTATCCTTTGTATTTCCATTACAGCATCTTCATATATTTGTCTACCATTTAATTCAATTCCACCAGGAAGTTTAACTCCTTGAAACTTAGTTAAATTAGTACCCCATTGTTTTTTAACTGCTTGAGTAAAATATCTTTTGATGAAGTAATCATTATAGACTCCACTATAATTAGCAGGATCCATAATTCGATAACAATTTAAAATTATGTATGTACCTTCTGTCATTGATCCCCAATCAATATCAAGATATAACTTTCCATTTCTCTTATTAAATCTAGTTGGTTTTTCTGTAGATAGTAGGAAATCAATGTCCTCTAGATAGGTCTTAGTCATTGCATAACTTAAAAGTCCACTATATCCAAGATTAAATGCAACATCATTCAGGAACAATTGATATTTGAAACTGAACATATTGTTTGATATAAAACTAGCATCAAAAACAAATACTCTTTCTATACCAATAACAGAATCTGGTAATGGAAATTCACTTTGATTCTCTTCCCAATTAAAAGATAAAGTTGTATTAGCAGAACCTACAATATTACTAGTTGTAGTTGTTGTAGTAATACCTAATGACTCACTACCACCTCTTGCCCTACCACGCTTTATATCGTCAGCAGTAATTTTATATTTCAAATAAACTCTTTCTACACCATCAAAATGGCGTTCATAAAAAAGTTGTAATGTATCATCAAGAGCATCTTCAACTTGCTCATCAGCAACATTAATTTCTAATACAGGGGCACCAAGTTGTCTAAGAGCGTAGTCTTTCAACTCCTCTCTTGTGGTCGGTTTTGCCATTAGAAGAATCCTCCATCAATCGATTCAGACCATATTGGTTCTCCAGATGAGTTCACGGTAAGAACATAGTCGGAGACAGTTATGAATCCAACAGTACTTAGGCCACTAACAATCTTACCTGTTGCATCAAAGTATGCGATTCCGTTAGGACCACTATACCCAATACCATTTGCAGAATCTGGATAATATAAACCATTCTTGAATGTACCATATCCTACAACCAATAGATTGTCATTGACATCTACTTGATCTTCAGAAGATTCAAGTACTAATTTACCACTGGTAGTAGTAATTTTAGTAGTAGAAGTAGCAGTACCAATTTGAATATTCTTAGAGGTTGTTACTCCAGTAATAACCATAGCAGCAATTGTTGCTATGCCAGTGATGTTTATATTTCTACCATCTATCTCATCATATACAACATCACCAACAACATTTAAGTTACCTGCAATGAATACATCATCGTTGAAAGTTGTGATTCCAACAACAGTCATTCCAGCACTAACAACTGCATCAGTAGCAACTAATAATTGTCCAGTTTGTAATTCACCACTAACACTAACACCAGCACCTAGAGTTTCTAATCTAGGACCGTTATTATGGAATAATTTAACTGAACCATCAGCAGTAAAGTTAGCAAGAGTTTCTCCAGTATACTTCTGTAACTGAATCTCATTAGAACGAATTGCAAGAGCACCAAATCCTGAATCATCAATGTAAGATCCGAAAGATGGGTTATGGTATATCTTAAGATCTCCACCATCTCCAAAGTGTACAGCAGCATTATCTGCATAAGTTACAATACCACTAACCTGACCATCTGTTAGTGTCATAGAAGTTATAACGCCAGCATTTATTTTGGCGTTAACTATATCACCATCTGTAACATCGATAGTAGAAATAGTTGCAGCAGTACCAACCAAGTCAGTTGCAATACCAGATGTTATCTTAACATTTTTAAGATCTGCAGTCTCTGTATCGAAAGTTGTAATAGTACCAACACCAGATACATCTAAGTTTCCTGTTACGCCAATACCAGTAGAATCTATAATACCAGATACATCTAAGTTTCCGTTGATGTCTCCACCAGTAGAAGTTATGATACCAGCAACATTAAGAGCACCAGCAAATGTACCAACACCAGTTACATTTACATTTTCAAATCTAGCAGTATCTAAAACATCTAATCTATCTCTGACTGTAGCAGTTCCAATACCAATCTTCTGATTAGCATCGACACGCATTGCTTCATCGCCATCTGTAGAAAGACGGATAGTTCCATCGGTACCACTATCAGAAAGAGCAACAGATGTATCACCTTTCTGGAATGCATCTAGTTGAATAACTGTAGCAGTTAAGATACCTAAAACATTTACATCACCAGTAATGTTGATATCTCCTGAACCAGCAGGATCAATGTTAATATCTCCTGAAGTAGATTCTATGTTATTTCCAGCTATCTGGATGTTACCAAATGTACCACTGTTAGGTGTAATCTGACTACTGTTTGAACCGTCAGTGATTGTTAGATTGGATAATGCCTGAAGACTTGTTACTTGTTGTGAGAATGATACTGTACCATTTTCTTGATCAACAAAGAATGCTTCGCCAACTCTGAAATCTCCTTTCTGGTCAATACTTACATAAGATACATCACCGTTGTTTACCTCAGTAACTTCGTTTGCTTGTATTGCTAGGTTAGGATCATTAGTAATGTCTCCACCTGCACCAACCATGTTGAAGTTAAGAGCAAATAATCTTAAGGTAACGCCATCACCATCAGCAATAACACCTTTCTGACCATACTCAACCGCACAACTGACAGAACGCATGTCAGCACCAAACTGACTGTAATCTGCTAGAGTTACCTTAGTAGCAGTTCCAATTCCACCACCTGCTTGTGTGATACGAATATCCTGATTACGGATTGTATCATCAGTAGTAGTCTTGATACCAGTAGAACCATCAAAGTGTAAAAGTAATACTGTATCTTTATCTCCTGTTGGAGCAGAAGTAGGAGCAGTGAAGTTTGATGTATACTTAGCAACACCTCTTTCAATTCTTACCTCATCAATCCAACCTGTTACATTATTGCTTGCTCCATCAAAGTCTGCACCAAATACAATACCCTTAGATGCACCATAATCGGTAGTATCAGAAGTTTTAATACCTCTTTGTGTACCATCAACGAATAGTCTTGTATCTGTACCATCTCTTGCGACTGCAAAGTGTTTCCAGACTCCAGTAGCAATACCTGCACCAGATCCAGTAATAGCAGTAGTTGTACCGACTCTTAGATCAACTTCACCAGCAGCACGATATGCAAGACTTAGACCGTTAGTATCAGTTCCATTGTCTCTTAAGTCAAATAGTGTTGCACTAGAAAGACCAGTTGTATTTGAGTATGCCCAGAATTCAATTGTGAAGTCTGTGTTAGTACCAAATCCAAGATCACCACTAGAAGGAATACTAATAGAATCGTTACTACCATCTAACTTAAGTGCTGCACTACCAAACTTCTTAACAGTAGTATCTAACTGAGCATCATCATTAAATGTTATTGTCTTAGCAGTCCTAGCATTAAGAACTTCAAATCCAAGTTGCTTACCAGTTACATCTAAGTAAGTTCCATCATAAGATGCAACGACAGCAGTACCTAATCCAGTAGTTCCATCAGTATCAAACAGGGTAATTGTATTACCAACACCAACTGTTGTAATACCTGACAATCTCAATCTAGTCTGACCAGCAGATGAAATACCTAATGTTCCAGACTCACCTTTGATTGCTTCTGATGCAAAGTAAGTAAAGCAATTGATATATTCGCAACGAGAACCGTTGGTTAATATAACACCCTTACTGTTAGGTACAATAAATGTAACCTCGTTGAACAGCATCGCTGCCTCAAGCGATCCTGCTGCTACTTCAGATCCATCTAAGTACGCACCACCACCAGAAATGTATGAAGAAGGTGCAGCATCTGCAGAAGCATAACCATATGGATCAGATGCACTAGAATTACTACCTTTGTTGAATACAGTTACACGCTGTACATAAGGTGATCTGCTAGTAATTGCAATACCTGGTGCATACTTGAACGCATAACCTTCGTTTGCTGATGTATTGAAGAACATATCAGCAATGGTAATATCCTCAATAACAGATCTGTCATTAAGTAAGAAAGCATCCTTTTGCTTAGTAGCATTAGTAGGAATAACTTTAGTAGCACGAAGACCAGCACCTTTAACTGTTAAACCAGCTGGAACAGTAAGTGGGAATGTTTCTTCATAAACACCAGCAGCAATACTTAGAATATCATTAACACCAACATTTGCAATCTGTGATAGAGCATATGCAATTGTTTTAAATGGTCTCTCTGCTGTTCTACCACGAGATGCATCACCATCGTCAACACCATTTGTAGATACAAACCATGTATCTAACTTAGCATTGATTGTTGCAATACCAATCTGAGCAGGTTCTTTCCATACAAGTTCTCCTGCAGCATTAGTGCTCAACATATGTTGAGTATTAACACCAACGACTCCTGTAGAGTCATATAGAGAAGTTATATAACCAGCGTTTATTTTTGCATTGACTGCATCAAAGTTAGCAGCATCAATCGTTGTGATTGTAGCAGCAGTACCAACAATATCAGTAATGATACCAGAAGTAATCTTGACATCCTTAAGATCAGCAGTTTCAGTATCAAAAGTTGTAATAGTAGCGTAGGTGCCAACCAGAGAGGTTACAATACCAGCAGTGATTTTAGCATTTAGAATATCAGCATCATTAACATCAATAACACCTGTGAAGGTTGCTGCAGTGGAGACAACTACATCAGTAACTGCCATACCAACCATAGACATACTATCAACACTTAAAGTGTCAATGTGTGCAGTTGTGATAGTAGCATAAGTACCAACTAATGATGTAACAACACCAGCAGTAATTTTGGCGTTAACTATGTCACCTTCTGTTGCATCAATAGTTGTGATTGTAGCAGCAGTACCAACGATATCAGTAATGATACCAGCAGTAATTTTAACATTTTTAAGATCTGCAGTTTCTGTATCAAAAGTTGGTATTGTTCCAACACCTGATACATCTATGTTTGCATTAATATCAAGTCTACTATTAAATGTAGATACACCAGATACAATTAAGTCTTTGTTTGCATCAATATCACCAGTAATTGTTAGTGCTCCACCAACTCTAATATCATAAGTAACATCTACATCACCAATTGTAGAGTAAGTACCTACTAATGATGTAACAACACCAGCAGTAATTTTAGCATTAACTATATCACCTTCTGTTGCATCGATTGTGGTAATTGTTGCAGCAGTACCAACTATATCTGTTACAGCAAGACCAGTGATGTTTACATCTTTAGCATCGAGAGTCTCAATGTCAACAGTTCCAATAGTTGCATAGGTACCAACCTGACTTGTAATAATACCAGCAGTAATTTTAGCATCTAAGATATCTGCAGCATCTAAATGTGCAGTACCGTTAATGTAAATATCTTTCCACTGTACAGCAGGTTCACCAATATCAAGAGTATTATCAGCAGTAGGATTCCACTTAAGATTAGATTCCCATGCTTCTCTTGCTTGATTGTAAAGTATAGTTTTATCTGTAGTTCCTTTAAGAATTACACCACCATTATCTGCAGTAGCGTTAGCATGACTACCTGTTGAACTAAAACCTAGTTCAATATTCTTATCAGTAACTTGAATTACAGAACTTTGAACAAAACTTGTATTACCCTGAACAGTAAGATCTCCTACAACAGTAAGAGCACCACCAACACGAACATCATCTTGGAAGTCAGCATCTTGGAAGGTTACATATGTACCAACTAAAGATGTTACTAAACCAGTTGTAATCTTAATATCAGAAGCATCAACAAACTCAAAGTCTGCTGTATTGTAAGTTACACCAAAACCAGTAAGAGATGTTACAACACCAGTTACAGTTTTTAGTACATTAATATCTGCATCATCAGCATCGAATGTAGTGATGGTTGCGTATGTGCCAACTAAGGATGTTACTAATCCAGTTGTAATTTTAACATCTTTAAGATCAGCAGTTTCAGTATCAAAAGTTGTGATTGTAGCAGCAGTACCAACTATATCTGTTACGATACCTGCGGTTATCTTAGCTGCTAAAATATCTGCATTTACAAAATCTACATTAGTAATTGTCGCAGCAGTACCAACAGTATCTGTGATGATACCAGACTGAATCTTAGCATTTGTAATTGCAAAGTCAGTTGCTAAACCAGCAGTAACTTTGATGTCCTCTATACCAAGATTATCTACATCAAGAGTTGGTACAGTTGTAACACCAGAAATAACAGTATTACCTGTTCCTTTATCTACAATGAATACACCACCAGCATCGAGTAATCCGAATGGTCTTGTAGTTCCTATTCCAACATAACCTAATTGATTACCATCAATCCAGTTGATAAGTGAACTACCAATAGTAAGTTGATTATCACTATTAGCAATTGCAACATCTCGTTCATATCCAATTATGATATTACCACTACCAGTTGTAACATCACCAGCAGAATAACCAATCGCAATATTTCTACTACCATCTACACTGAATAATGAATATGGACCTATGGCAATGTTTTTACTTTGTTGTCTAGCACCAGTACCACCACTTAGGAAACGACCATTGATACTAGTAACAGAACCAGTAAGAGTTTGGAATCCAAATGGTATAGTAAATGTGTCACCTAAAACATATCCGTCGCCTGGTGATATTACATCAATTAGTGTAACTAAACCAGTACCACCAGTTTGAAGTCTTACTATCAAACCTTGACCAGATCCACTTGTTTCTGTTACATCAGTAGATTCGTCATGATTAGCAATAGCAGTTTGTTGACCAACTGTAATACTTAAAGTAACACCATCCACAACAGGGAAAGTGTCACCATACATTGCCTGATTACCCAAAGCAATGTTTTCATCGTTACCACTAGATGATAAAGCAAAACCTACTTTATCACCAACCATTAAGTTTTTAGTACCCTGCAGTCTATAACCTGCAAAGTTACCCATAACGATGTTAGATTCTAATTCATCAGCATTATTTCCAACACCACCAAATTGTAATGCACTGGCACCAATCGCTATGTTTCTTCTGTTAGAAGTCGATTGACCCATACCAGTAGCAGCATAGTCACCAATGAATATTGATCCATCAGCACTACTAATACCAGATGCAGTCTCACGACCAATCTTAATTAAATTTCTAGAAAAGTCAAGATTATTGGTAAGTGTAGTTATACCAGTAATTTCTACATTATTAGCAGTAAGAGCATGTCCTACATTAACCTGAGTGTAATTAGCACTTGTACCTGTCAGAGTGGTAACAAGTCCTGATACAGTAAACAGATTATCAATTGCACCATCAACAATGGTTGCTTTAGTATTAAAGATAGTGGCAATTGTGCCAATACCTGTTATATTAATATTTCTACCAGTTACTTCATCATATACTAAATCTCCAGTAACATTTAAGTTACCACCAACATAAAAATCTCCTTGGTTAGTACCAACACCAGCGTTATGGAAATCAGTTACTACAGACCAAGATTTTACCTTAGCATTTGAATCTAAGATAAGTGCTTTGTTTGCCTCCCTATTACCATAATTGGCAGGACTTTCTGGTATTAGACTAGTATAATATTCACCACCAATTACAATCGGAGTTGCTGTAGGACCAGCAGGGTTACCAATATATAATTTCTTATAGGATTTACCAGCACCAACATCGCTGGTATCGTAAGTATAAACAAGTTCACCAAAAGATACACCTGTACCGACTGGTGCAATATTAGGAGGTGAAGTTCCTAGAGTTCGTTTTAGTAATAGGGTAGCTGACACTAGTAGATACCCCCATCAATGATTGCTGCAGGGAAATTCTTAGTCGCTACGAAATTACTTGTCGCAGCGTCATATACAAGTAAACTTCCATCTTGAAGATTACTTGAGTTAACATCAGACAGTAAAGACAAGCGACCACCAGAACCTCCACCAAGAGATCCACTAGCGATTACTTTTACTTGATTGCCTGTACCTATTCTGAGAGATGGCATGATTACCTTGTGACTCCTACTCTAACTAGGATCATTCCCTCAACGACCTTATATTTGTAACCAGATGCGTCACTCAATATAACATCATAAACATAACGGCCAGGTTTAATATTAACTGTTTGAGTCGAACCCAAAGAAACTTCGAGTTGACCTTGATCAGGGTCGGTAATTGTAGATGCGAAGGAAACAGATGTAGTTGATCCAGCCCATTTTCTCATTTGAGAAGTAACGGTATAGTTATTCAGGTTCAAATATGTTCCTGTATCACTATCACCTAAGCTGAAACCATGCTGAAAGTCCACACCAGCATCTATTTGTAGATTTGCAATGTAGACGGCCATCTGTTAACAACACTCGGATTATCCTATTATGTATTTAGTTTCCTCAACTC